>Ga0111539_10008599_pt1 | contig 12965 bp, 11 predicted proteins | sample RhiMethybrSRZTD1_FD_79667 | JGI IMG/M metagenome (GOLD analysis project Ga0111539, IMG submission 79667) | Populus rhizosphere microbial communities from Tennessee, USA - Rhizosphere MetaG P. TD hybrid SRZTD1 (version 2) (version 2) | ecosystem: Host-associated > Plants > Roots > Rhizosphere >...
AGTCGACGCGGGTGACGACGCCCTCCACCGCGGCGACGACCTGGATCTCCTCCTCCGCCTCGATCGAGCCGAGCGCCTGGATGCTCGCCTCGACGTCGCGCACCTCGACCGGGACGGTGCTGACCCGCACCGCCGGAGACGGCTTCAGGGCGGAGGACGTCGCGCCGCCGGCGCCGCCGCTGCACCCCAGGGGACCGCAGAGGAGCCCCGCGGCGAGCACGACGAGCAGGGAGGACATCTCCGCGGGAACACGGTTCGCCGGAACGGACGGATGACGGGGTGTCGAGCGAATCGGGGGACCTCCAAGCCGGACCGCGGAAAGTCTATCAGGGGGACCTTCCCCCCACAATCGCGGACTAGGAGCGGGAGGAGCCCTTCGCGGCCTGCACGATCACGGCGGTGATGTTGTCGTCCCCGCCGCGCTCGTTGGCGAGATCGATGAGGGCCTGGCAGCCCGCCTCGGGAGCGACGCCGTCCTGGCGCAGCGTCTCGAGGATCTCCTGGTCCTCCACCATGTTGGTGAGACCGTCGGAACAGAGGAGCAGGAGGTCGCCGGGCTTCAGGTCCTCTTCGATCAGGTCCGCCTCGATGTCCTCCTGGCTGCCGACGGCGCGGGTCAGGATGTTGCGGGCCGGGTGGCGGCGCGCCTCCTGCGCGGTCAGCGTGCCGGAGCGGACCTGCTCGTTGACGAAGGTGTGGTCGTCGGTGAGCTGGCGGATGTCGCCGTCGCGCACCAGGTACGCCCGGCTGTCGCCGACCGAGCCGATGTAGGCGCGCTTCCCCTGGATGTAGACCAGCACCACCGTGGTCCCCATGCCGCGCATGCTCTGGTCGCGGCGCACCGAGCGGACGATCTCCTGGTTCGCGAGGCGGATGGCGTTCAGCACGCGGCGCGCCGGCACCGGGAGCGCGGTCTCGTCCAGCGACCGCGTCGAGATCTCCGAAGGGACGGTCGGGGGGACGTCCGGGTGCGGCGACGAGATGTGCCGCTCGATCGACTCGACGGCGAGCCGCGAGGCGACCTCGCCCGCGGCGTGCCCTCCCATGCCGTCGGCGACGACGTACAGACGCAGGTCGTCCGAGGTGCTGTAGGCGTCCTCGTTGGAGCGCCGCTTCCGGCCGACGTCGGAGACGCCGGCGCCACGGATGACGAGCCCCGCGACCTGCGGATCAGGCACGCGCGTCCCCCTGAGAGCGGACCCGCGGCTCCCGCTTCGGGGCCTGCAGCTCCTCGAGCCGGGCGAGGGCCGGCTGATTGTCCGGCTCCTGGCGCAGGACCCGGCGCAGCTCGTCGGCCGCCTCCTCCTCGCGTCCCGCCTCGGCGAGGGTGAAGGCGAGGTTCAGCCGGGCGACGACGTAGTCCTCGTTCACCTCGAGGGCGCGGTGGAAGGCCGCGACGGCGCCGTCCCAGTCCCGCTGCTCGGCGCAGGCGACGCCGAGGTAGTTGTGCACGTCGGCGAAGTCGGAGCGGAACTGCGTCGCCAGGCGCAGCGCCTCGATCGCCGCCTCCATCTTGCCGTCGCGCAGGCTGCGGAGGCCCCGGCGGAAGTGGAACTCGAACGACTCGGGGCGGCGCAGGAAGGCGGTGCGCATCCACTCGGCGGCGGCGTCGAGGTCCTGCCGGTCGAGGCACTGCCGCCCCTGCTCGAACGGCTGGTCGATGGCCCGCACCGCCACGTCGCGCACCGCCGCGAACTCGCGCGCCGCCGCGGCCGTGTCGCGCTTGTCGAGGAGCAGCATGGCGCGCCGCACGCGCGCCTCGAGGTAATCGGGGTTGAGCTCGAGGGCCCGGCCGAACGCCTCGATGGCGTCGGTCTGGAGCCCGAGCCGGCCGCACAGGGCGCCGAGGCGGAAGTGGAGGTCGGGATAGTCCGGCGTGATCGCCAGCGCCTGACGGTACGCCTCCACGGCCTTGTCCATCTCGTCCCCTTCCTCCAGCTTCTCGGCGAGGGCGATGTTCGCCTGGGTCAGATAATACAGCGCCATGCGCCGATCCGGCTCCGTCGACTCGGGGCTTTGAAGGGCGCGCATCAGGAAATCGATCGCCTGCTGCGACTCCCCCCGGTCGTGGTGGTAGATGCCGGACTTGAGCTGGTAGTTCCCGAGCAGGTTGCGAATCGCTTTCAGGAAGCGCATCAGTGGGCCTTCTTGAAGGTCTTCTTCGGGGGCTGGGTGCGGACGATGAACAGGTTGCGCGCCTGCCGGCGGACCATCTCCGGGACGTTCTTGTCACCGGCGCAGATCTTGAGATCGCGGGTCCCGAGCCGGGCCAGGAACTGCACCGACAGGCCGGCCGGGGTCTTCGGGTTGCGCACCAGCGCCAGCGCCACCGCGTACCCCTTGGTCCACTCGCGGTTCGAGGCGATGGAGCGCAGGACGTCCTCGTGGATGCTGCGCATCCCGGCGAAGCGGACGATCTCGGTCTCGGAGAGGCGCGGGTTCTTCAGCACCGCCTGCGAGACGATGCGCGCCGTGTCGCGGATCAGGATCGCCCGCTCCTCGCCGTTCCCCTTCATGGCGAGGAGGTTCCGCTCGGCGACGTTGAGGCGCTGGATCTTCTGGAAGGCGTCGGTCTTCTGCAGCGCCTCTTCGTCTTCGTAATACTCCTGGTTCGGGTCCGGCTCCCCTTCCGGGGGGATCTCCGGCTCGCCCGGGGGGAGCGCCTCGGCCTCGGGGCCGGGCGCCGCGTCCGCGCCGGGGAGCGGTGCCGCCGCCTCCGGCACCGCGGGGACGGCGGCCGGGACCGCGGCCGGCCGCGCCACGCGCCCGATGACCTCGCGCTCCAGCTCGGCGAGACGGCGCCGCTGCTCCCCGGTCAGGAGAGGATTGGCGCGCAGCAGCGCGAGCAGGCGCACGTGCCGGATGAGGCGGACCTCGTTGGTGATCACCAGGCCGAGGGTCTCCGCATCTCCCGAGGTCGCGAGCGCCTCGAGGGTCGCGTCGGAGATCGCGGGGTGGGCGATCGCCACGGCCAGCCCCTCGCCCGCGATCCGCCCGGATCGGGCGGCATAGTCGACGAGCTCCGCGTCGGATCCGGGATCGCGCAGGAGATCGACCAGGCTCTCGGGCGCCAGGCGCTCGAGGCTGTCGCCCGCCGCGGCGGCGACCTCCGGCGACGGATCCCGGAGGAGATGCACCTGCAACGCCACCAGGTCCTGGAGCGGAATCGGCAGCGCGCCGCGCGCCGCGCCGAGCCGCAGCGCCTCCGGCGCGTCCGCCTGCAGCACCCGCTCGAACAGCGGGTGGCGCGGCGGCGCGGCCTGCAGCGGCTCAGCGGCGCCCATGACCGCCGGCCCCTCCGGGGGGACAGATGGCGCGCGCGTCCTCGGCGCGGATGGTGTAGTGCTCGACCCGGCTGCCCGACGATCCGAGCGGCGGGCAGGCGGCGCCGTCGAGGGTCAGCCGCACCGCCCCGGCATCCTCGGTGCTGATACGCACGAGGCTGTAGCAGCGCAGCGCCACGACCTCCCCGGCGACGAGCATGCGGGCCGGGCGATCCACGCCGTCGCAGCCGAGCTGCACCATCACCGGGTTGACCCCCTGCACGAGCAGCGTCATCGGACCCGGCGCGGACGGCGGGGAGGCGTCGGCGGGGGACGGGGCCGGCGGCGGCGCCGCGGCCGTGGACGGCCGTGGCGGCGTCTTGACCGGCTCCTGCGCCGGGACCGGGATCGGCGAGGCGACCCGCACCGGCGTCGTCGTCCTGTCCCGCTCGCGCGGCACCTCCGGGAGCGGCTTCGGCGACGGCGGCGTCGCGGGGGCGATCTCCTTGTCGGTTCCGCCGTCGGGCGTGCCGTCGGGTGCCGCGGCGCCGGCTCCCTCCGGGTCGGCGTCAGCCTCCCCCTGCGGGGCGGCGTCCGGCGGCGCTTCACCAGCCGGGTCGGCGGCGCCGGGCGCGGCGGCGGGGGCGCTGTCGTGCGACGCTCCGGGGAGGCGCGCATCGTGACGTACCGTGCGCACGAGGTAGACGACCACCGCGAGCGCCGCGAAGGCGGCGACGACCGTCGTCCCCGCGAGGAGCAGACGTGCCTGTGGCCCGGCGGTGCCCGTCTGGAACGACATGGTCGCGGCCGCCGGCGCGCCGCCGCGGCGGGCGGAGGCCATGGCGGCGACGGCGGCCGACGCGGCGCGGCCTTCGGCGAAGGTGATGGGCGGGGAGGAGGGGGCCTCGCCCGCAGGCAGGGCCGGATCAGTGCGGCGCGGCGGCGCCTGCGCCGGCCGGTGCAGGCCGGGGCGTTCCGGGGTCGGCATCGCCGAGGCGACGGCCGCCTCCCGCTCCGCCTGCTCATCGATGTAGCGCTGTACGAGCGCTTCGCCGTCGGCGCCGATGAACCGGGCGTAGGCGCGGATGAACCCCTTGTTGAACACGCCGCCTGGGAGCTTGTCGAAGCGGTTCGCCTCGAGCGCCTCGAGATAACGCAGGTTGATCTTGGTGGCGTTGGCGATGTCGCGCAGGGGAATGTCGCGCAGCTCGCGCTCGCGCTTCAGGGTTTCGCCGAAATTCGCCATGCGGCCGTCCGCTCCGCCGGAAACGTGCGCGTACCCCACGGGAGACGGACAATCGCTTCCGCCGGCGTCGGCGCGCGGGGGTGAATAATAAGGAGGGGCCGGGGCTTTGTCAAACGGCTTAAATCTTTACCGTTCTGTAATTTAGGCAGGACAAACGCCCGGATGGCCCGGTCCCGGGGTCAGGCCGGTCCGGCGAGGCGCCTCTCCGCCGCCAGGCGGACGAGCGCAGGGACCCCTAAGGTCCCGAGCAGGTGGCCGATCTCGGCTCCATCCATGGCGGCGACGAGCCCCAGGGCGACATGTGCGGGGGAGGACGGATGCGCCGCGATGGCCCGTCTCAGATCGGTGCGGCCGCGCCAGCGCGGACACGCGGCGAGCAGCTGGAGCGACGCGGCCGGCGACTCGGCGCGCTCGGCGACGAACAGGGCGTCGTCGGCGCGGAAGCGCGGGTTCTCGAGCAGCGCCCGCAGGACGAGGGGACTCGGGTCGCGCCGCAGTGAGACCACCAGGTTCCCGGATGCGGCGCGCGCCAGGGTGATGCGCTCGCCGAGCGCGAGGTCGGGGAGTCGCTCCGCCAGCAGTCGCTCCGCCAGCCAGACGACCGGCGCGGGGAGCCCCGCCGTCGTCGTGACCCGGTGCAGGTCGCCCCAGCGCAGGTGCGGCAGGAGTCCCATGGCGATGGGACGAGGGGTGCGCGGATGGAGCACGAGCGCGGCCCGCACCCGGTCGTTCCGGACCCATTCCGGGGTCGCCGCGATGCGGCGGAGGAGCCCGAGTGGGAGCGATCGGCTGCGCAGGAGCAGAAGCGCATCCTGCACGCCCAGGAGGGCGGAGCCGGGCGGCGGGGCAGCATCGCTCACGGTTCGGGACTGTATCGCATCGCGGCGCGGGCCGATCCCGCTCTCCATCGCGACGCGCCGCGGGCCGAGCCCGCTCTGCTACGATGCGGCGCGCGCGTGCTTTGCCGGCGCGCCACCGTCATGAACTCCCGCAGGCGCGTTCTCGTCCCCCTCCTCCTCGTCGCGTTGTCCCTCGCCGCGGCGCTCGTTCTCGGTGAGATCGGCGTGCGCCTGCTCGGCCTGCAGGGACGCGGGCAGGTGCGCGTCGTCCCCGGCAAGGGGATCACCTTCGAGCCGGCGTCGGCGTACCGCCACGTGAAGGAAGGAACGTCGTCGGGACGGTTCAACCGGCAGGGGTTCCGCGATCGGGAGCGGACCATCGCCAAGCCGCCGGGCGGGTACCGGATCCTGGTGCTGGGGGACTCGTTCGTCGAGGCGCTCCAGGTGCCGCTCGATGAGGCGTTCCCCGCGTTGCTCGAGGACCGGCTGCGCCTCCGCAAGGGACGTGGGGCGGTCGAGGTGCTGGCGATGGGGCAGTCGGGGTTCGGGACCGCGTCGGAGCTGATGCGCTACCTCGACTTCGGCGCCGACTACCGGCCCGACGTGGTGCTGCTGGCGTTCTACGCGGGGAACGACGTGCGCGACAACTCGCGGCTCCTGAGCGGCGACGCTCCGGCGTTCTACTTCTCGCGCGATCCGGACGGCGCCCTGCGCCTCGATCGCTCGCGCATCGAGGCGCTGGAGCGGGCGCGGGACTCGGCAACCCTCGCCGACCGGCTGCGGAGCGTGTCGGATCTCTTCGCCCTCGTGTCGGAGCGTCTCTACCTGCTGCGCCAGGGGCGCCGCGCCGCCGGGGGCGCGGGCGGCGACCTCGACGTCTACCGCGAGGACGCGGGTCCGGCGTGGCGCGAGGCCTGGGACGTGACCGAAGCGATCCTCGCAAGGCTCGCCGACGAGACCGCGGCGCGCGGCAGCCGGCTGGCGATCGTCTCGATCGGCACCGCCGAGCAGGTGGAGGGGGATCTCGGGCGTGCCCTCGTCGCAGGCGCCCCCGGCCTCGACCTCGATCGACCGGATCGGCGTCTCGAGGCGATGGCGGCGCGTCGCGGCGTCCCGTGCCTGCTGCTCGCTCCGGGGCTTCGGGCCGCGGAGGCGGGGGGGGCCGGACGACTCTACGGCTTCGGAGAGCGGCGCGGCGGGCACTGGAACGCTCACGGACACCGCATTGCGGCGGAGCTCCTCGAGCGCTTCCTCGTGGAGGCCGGTCTCCTGCCGGGATCGATGTTCGTAGCCGGCCGCGCGCCGGAGACGGCGGCGGAAGCGGGGGCGGCGCGCGCCTTTACAGCCCCGTCCCCCGGGAGATAACCTAGCCCGGCCGGGGCGCGGCGCGCGATGGGCGCGCGGTGCGGCTCCGGCGCGGAGCGGTCATGAAAAAGTATGTCCGGCTGACCGAGCCGATGGTGCGTGATGCGCGTGGCCGTCTTCGTCCTGCGAGTTGGGACGAGGCGCTCGATCGCGCCGCCGAGGGGTTCCGGCGGGTGCGCGACGGGCAGGGCGGGGAGGGGATCGGGTTCTTCTCCTGCTCCAAGGCGACCAACGAGGTGAACTACCTCGCGCAGAAGTTCGCCCGCACCGTCCTCGGCAGCAACAACATCGACTCCTGCAACCGCACCTGACACGCTCCTTCCGTCGTCGGTCTGACGACGGTCTTCGGAGCCGGGGGCGGCACCAGCAGCTACCGCGAGGTCGAGGAGACCGATCTCGTGCTCCTCTGGGGCAGCAACGCCCGCGAGGCGCACCCGATCTATTTCCACCACGTCCTGCGCGGCGTGCGCCACGGCGCGCGGCTGGTGGTGGTCGATCCGCGGCGGACGGTGTCGGCGCAATGGGCGGACCGGTGGCTCGGCCTCGACGTGGGCTCGGACGTGGCGCTCGCCAACGCCATGGGACGGGAGATCCTCGCCCGCGGGCTGGAGAATCGCGCCTTCATCGCGCGTGCGACGAAAGACTTCGAGGCGTACCGGGAATGCGTGCAGAAGTACACCCTCGAGTACGCCGAGCGGGAGACCGGCATCCCCGCGGAGGCGATCCGCGAGGTGGCGCTCGCCTACGCGAAGGCCGATCGCGCCCAGATCTGCTGGACGCTCGGGATCACCGAGCACCACAACGCGGTGGACAACGTCTTCGCGCTGATCAACCTGGCGCTCCTGACCGGCCACGTCGGTCGCTACGGATCGGGGCTCAACCCGCTGCGCGGCCAGAACAATGTCCAGGGGGGCGGCGACATGGGGGCGCTCCCCAACAAGCTGCCGGGCGGGCAGGACGTGGAGAACCCGGAGCACCGCGCGAAGTTCGAGCGCGCCTGGAACGCGGCGATCCCGCCGAAGAAGGGTCTGCATCTCACGGAGATGTTCGAGGCGATGGAGCACGGCACGCTCAAGGCGATCTACGTCCTCGGCGAAAATCCGGCGCAATCGGAGGCGGACCAGGAGCGCACCCTCAAGCTCCTCGGAGGGCTCGACCACATCGTCGTCCAGGACATGTTCCTGACCAGGACCGCCGAGATGGCGCACGTCGTCCTGCCGGCCGGCGCGTCGTGGTGCGAGTCGGAGGGGACGGTCACCTCGAGCGAAAGGCGCGTCCAGCGGGTGCGCAAGGCGCTCGAGGTGCCGGGACAAGCGCGCGAGGATCTCGACATCCTCTCCGACCTGGCGCTGCGACTCGGGCACGACTGGGGCCGGCCGGGGGGGCAAAAGGTGTGGGACGAGCTGCGCGCGTTGTCGCCGTGGCATCGCGGCATGACGTACGAGCGGCTCGAAAAGCTGGGAGGGCTTGCCTGGCCCTGCCCGGACGAAGATCATCCCGGCAGCCCGTTCCTGCACGGGCGGCTGTGGAAGGAGCCGATCGAGGGGCCGCCGGCCCCCTTCCACGCGGTCGAGCACGATCCTCCCGTGGATCGCCTGAGCGACGACTTCCCGATCCGCCTCACCACCGGCCGCCGGCTCGACTCGTACAACACCGGGGTGCAGACCGGCGGCTACACCTCACCGCTGCGGCGCGGCGAGAGCCTGGACATCGCCCCGGAGGACGGCGCGCGCCTGGGTCTCGCGGACGGAGCGCCGGCGCGGGCGGTGTCGCGCCGCGGCGCCGTTGTCGTGCCGGTGCGCTACGACCCGTCGCTGCGGCCCGGCCTGGCGTTCATGACGCTGCACTTCCAGGACGAGGTCGCCACCAACCTCCTGACCATCGACGCCACCGACCCCAAGTCCGGGACCGCGGAGTTCAAGGCGACCGCCATCCGCATCGAGAAGGTCGCCTGACGCGCCTTCGTTCCGTCCGGAAGGAGCCCTGAGTTGGATCTCCATCTCATCCCGGGCGCCGTCGCGAGCGCCGAGGAGAAGGAGGCGGTGGACCGGGTCGCCGGCCGCCCCGCCACCGGCTGGGAAGGCGGCAACCGCCGCCCGAAGAGCGAGGGGCACACCGCGACCGGTGGTCACGCGGCGCGCGATCGGCGCCACCTGCTGCTGCCGGCGCTGTGGGCCGTGCAGGCGCGCGCCGGCTTCATCTCTCCCGGGGCGGTCAACTACATCTGCCAGCGGCTCGCGGTGCCGCCGGCCGACGCCTACGGCGTCGCCTCCTTCTATTCGATGCTCTCGACCGAGAAGCGCCCGATGACGATCGCGCACGTCTGCGACGATCTCGCCTGCCGGCGCGCCGGCGCGGAGACGAGCTGCGCGGAGCTCGGGACGAGGCTGGGCCCGCCCGGCGCGCCGGTGCTCAAGGGGGCCGCCGCCTGGCACCGCTCGCCGTGCCTCGGGATGTGCGAGCGGGCCCCGGCGCTGCTGCTGCAGACCGCCGGCCCGAACCGGACCGATCGCGTCCTCGCCCCGGTGGACGCCGCGGCGGTCGTCGCGGCCCTCGGCGAAGAGCGGCACGGACCGGAAGGGGACGCGGCGGGGGCTGCGGCGCGGCGCTCCGGCTCCCCGTCGGCGCCCCAGACGCTCGACGCCCGGCACGCCGGCCTGCGCCTGCTCCGGCGCGTCGGACGAGTGGACCCGGAGAGCCTCGACGACTACCGCGCGCACGGCGGCTATCGCGCCCTGCGGCGCGCGCTCGACCTGGGCCCCGAGAAGGTGCTGCGCGAGGTGCTCGACTCGCGTCTCATGGGTCGCGGCGGCGCCGCCTTCCCGACCGGGCGCAAGTGGGACGCCGTGGCGCGCAACCCGGTGAAGCCGCACTACGTCGTCTGCAACGCCGACGAGTCGGAGCCGGGGACGTTCAAGGACCGCGTGCTGCTCGAGGAGGACCCGTTCGCCGTCGTCGAGGCGATGACGATCGCCGGCCTCGCCACCGGCTCCGAGCGCGGCTGGCTCTACGTCCGCGGCGAGTACCCGCTCGCCCTGCACCGCTTCGAGACGGCGGTGGCGCGGGCGCGCGCGCGCGGCTATCTCGGCGCCACGGTCCTCGGCGAGCCGTTCGCCTTCGACATCGAGGTGCGCCGTGGCGCCGGGGCGTACATCTGCGGCGAGGAGACGGCGCTGTTCAATTCGATCGAAGGGCTGCGCGGCGAGCCGCGCAACAAGCCGCCGTTTCCGGTCCAGGCGGGGCTCTTTGGGAAACCGACCGCCATCAACAACGTCGAGACCCTCGCCAACCTGCCGGAGATCCTCCTCGAGGGGGGGCCGGCGTTCGCCGCCGTCGGGACGGAGCCGTCCACCGGCACCAAGCTCTTCTGCGTGTCGGGATCGATCGCGCGGCCGGGCGTCTACGAGGTCCCGTTCGGCGTCACCCTCGGCGGGCTCCTCGATCTCGCCGGCGGTCTCCCGGCCGGACGATCGCTCCGGGCGGTGCTCCTCGGCGGCGCGGCCGGTTCGTTCGTCGGGCCCGAGGCGCTCGCCATCCCGCTGACCTTCGAGGGGACGCGCGCCGCCGGCGCCTCGCTCGGGTCGGGGGTCGTCCTCGTCTACGACGATCGGGACGATCTCGACGGCGCGCTCCTGCGCATCGCCGCCTTCTTCCGCGACGAGTCCTGCGGCCAGTGCGTGCCGTGCCGCGTCGGCACGCAGCGGCAGGAGGAGCTCGTGGCGCGACTGCGCGCCGGCCGGCCGCTCGGCGGACGCGCCGCCGAGATGGCGCTGCTCGACGAGATCGCCCAGGCGATGCGCGACGCGTCGATCTGCGGCCTGGGGCAGACCGCCTCCGGGGCGATCCAGTCGGGGATCCGGAAGCTGGGGGCGCTCGGCGGGGACGGCGGCGGAGGCGGACGATGAGCGGGCCGCTGCGGCGCGTCGATCCGAAGCGCCCCGTCGATCTCACGATCGACGGGCGCGCCGTGCGGGTGCCGGAGGGGACGACGATCCTCGAGGCCTGCCGCGCCCAGGGGCTCGACACGCCGACGCTCTGCTATCTGGAGAACCTGACGCCGGTGAACGTCTGCCGCGTCTGCGTCGTCGAGGTCGAGGGGTCGCGGGTGCTGGTGCCGGCCTGCTCCCGCCCGGTCGAGCCGAAGATGGCCGTCCAGACCGACAGCGAGCGGGTGCGGCTGAGCCGGCGGATGGTGCTGGAGTTCCTCGCCTCGTCGGTCGATCTCTCCTGCGCCGCGGAGGAGGTGCGCGGCTGGATGGCCCGTTACGGCGCCGACCCGTCCCGCTACGGCGCCCCCGCGGCGCCCCAACCCGAGGGGGAGCGGGATGCGGCGCGTCCGGGCCACCACCACGCCCCCGACCCCGCGGCCGCGGCGCGGGTGGCGCAGCCGGTGAAGGTGGACAACGACCTGTACATCCGGGATTACGGCAAGTGCATCCTCTGCTACAAGTGCGTCGAGGCGTGCGGCGCCGACGCCCAGAACACCTTCGCCATCGCCGTCGCCGGGCGCGGCTTCGACGCGCGCATCTCGACCGAGTTCGCCATCCCGCTGCCGGACTCCGCCTGCGTCTACTGCGGCAACTGCGTCGGCGTCTGCCCGACCGGGGCGCTGATGTTCAAGTCCGAGCACGACCTGCGAAAGAAGGGGGATTGGGACGAGTCGCGCCAGACGGTCACCGACACCATCTGCCCCTACTGTGGCGTCGGCTGCACCCTGCAGCTGCGCGTGCAGGACAACCGGATCGTCCGCGTCACCTCGCCGCTCGATCACGACGTGACGAGCGGCCACCTGTGCATCAAGGGGCGCTTCGGCTGGCAGTTCGTGCAGAACCGGCCGGGGGACGGCGAAGAACCGGGCGGCGACCCGGGCGCCGGAGGGCCCGGCCGGTGACCGTGCAGACGCGCGCGGACCTGGAAGGGCTGCAGCACGTCGGCCGCTTGGTGGCGGAGAGCCTGCGGCTTCTCGAGGCGGCGGTGCGGCCGGGGATCACGACGGGGGAGCTGGACGCGATCGCCGCGGCCTTCTTCACCGGGCACGGGGCGCGCTCGGGGCCGCAGCGCGACTACTCCTTCCCCGGGTTCATCTGCATCAGCGTCAACGACGAGATCGTCCACGGCATCCCGGGACCGCGCGCCGTGCGCCCGGGGGACCTGGTGAAGCTGGACGTGACGGCCGAGTGCGACGGCTACATCGCCGACGCGGCGATCTCGGTGCCGGTGCCGCCGGCGAGCGACACCGCGCTGCGCCTCGTCGCCTGCGCGCGCGAGGCGTTCGAGGCGGCCATGCAGGTGGTGCGGGCCGGGGCGCCGATCGTCGCCGTGGGGCGGGCAGTCGAGGCGACCGCCGATCGCTTCGGCTTCCAGGTGGTGCGGGAGCTGTCGGGCCACGGCGTGGGGCGCCGCGTGCACGAGCCGCCGGAGGTGCCGAACTGGGACGACCCGTCGATCCGCGGGTCGCTCCGGGATGGGCAGGTGATCGCCGTCGAGCCGATCCTCTCCGCCGGCCCGGGACGCGCGCTGGAGGCGGCGGACGGCTGGACCATGATGCAGGAGCACGCCTTCCTGGCGGTGCACCACGAGCACACCCTCGTCGTGCGCGACGGCCCGCCGCTGATCCTGACCGCCGCGCATTGACACCGCCACGGGCGTGAGACGGCCGGCGGACCTCCCAAGGGTGGCCCCCGCGCTGCTCCTCGCCGCGTTCGCGCTCGGCGGAGCGGCCCTCACGATCGTCGTGCGGCCGTGGGAGAGTCTGTCGTATTCGACCTGGCCGAGCGGGTTCGAGGCGGGCCGCATCGCGCGCAATCTCGCCGCCGGAATCGGCTACGCCTCGCCGTTCCTCGCTCTGCCAGGAGACAACTTCCTCGCCGACCCGCCCGACAGCGAGAACCCCGGGACCGCGGCGCCGGCACCCCAGGAGGCGCGGCCGGGGATCGCGCCGACCGCCTGGGTGACACCGCCGTACGTCCTGCTCTGGCTCGTGGCGTTCGCGCTCTTCGGCGTCTACACGCCCGCCGCGGTGACCGCCTTCCAGATCGGGCAGGTCGCCCTGATGACGCTGGCGCTCGGGCTCGCGTGGCGCCTCGTCGCGCGGCTGCGCGGCGAGCGCACGGGACTGCTGGCGCTCGCGCTCCTGGTCCTGTATCCCTCGTCCTGGTATTTCGCCGTCGGCGACAACCACGGCACGGCGCTGTTCCTCGTGTGGCTCATGGGGTCGCTTTTCACCCTCGAGCGGGTCCTGGCACGGGCGCG
>Ga0111539_10008604_pt1 | contig 12962 bp, 14 predicted proteins | sample RhiMethybrSRZTD1_FD_79667 | JGI IMG/M metagenome (GOLD analysis project Ga0111539, IMG submission 79667) | Populus rhizosphere microbial communities from Tennessee, USA - Rhizosphere MetaG P. TD hybrid SRZTD1 (version 2) (version 2) | ecosystem: Host-associated > Plants > Roots > Rhizosphere >...
ATCGCGTTGATCTCGTGCGCCGTCGTCGGCGACATCACGCGGCCGAGCTTCTTCGGCTCGACGCGGACGATGGTCTTGCCCTTAGCGTCGACCACCCGGTTCAGCACCGACGGCTGCATTGCGACGCCGCCGTTCGCGACCGTCGAGGCGACCATCGCCATCTGCAGCGGCGTAACCGCGAGGCGCTCCTGCCCGAACGCCATCCGGCCGGGATCGACCTGGGTCGACGGATGGCTCGGGAAGAAGAGCCTGCCGTTGTTGTAGAGCCCGCTCGGCGCCTTCTCGTCGCTCGGAGTCTCCAGCGCCGGGTCCTCGTAGAAGCCGAACCTCTTCATGTAGTTCAGGACCATTCCGGCGCCGATCGACTTGCCGATGTTGCAGAAGACCGAGTTGATCGAGTGCTGAAGCCCCTCGGCGAAGGTAACGGTGCCGAAGGCTTCGGCTGGTCCGTCCGGGCTGGCCGCGTTCGAGACCCTCTTGCCGTACTCGGTGCAGTAGCCGGGGTCCTCGAAGGTCGAGTCCGGAGTGAATCTGTGGGAGTTGAGAGCAGCGGTCGCCGTGACGACCTTGAACGTCGAGCCCGGCGTGAACAGGCCGTTCGTGGCCCGGTTCAGGAGCGGCGCCGCCGGCTGACAGGGACCCCGGATCGCCTGGATCTTGTTGAAATGGCGCTCGACCAGGTTGGGGTCGTAGGTCGGCTGCGAAGCGATCGCGTAGACCTTGCCGGTCTTCGGGTTCATGACCACCGCCGCGCCGCATTTGCCGGCCAGCTGCGCCATCGCGATCCGCTGGAGGCCGGGGCGGACGCTCAGGACAAGGTCGTTGCCGGTGATCGTGACGCCCTTGAGCTTGTCGATGGTCTTGTTGAGGAGCGTCCCGAGGTTCGCGTTCGAAGAGGTCAGGTAGGCGTTTTGGGACTGCTCGAGACCCGCGCGGGAGCGAACCTGCGTCGAGTAGCCGACCAGCTGTGCGAAGAGCCGGCCGGTCGGATAGCGCCGGAAGTAGAGCGTCTGCCCGCCGACCTTTCGGCGCACGTTGGTCGCGAGCAGGGTCCCGTCGGCCGCGCGGATCACGCCGCGCTTGATCCGGAACTGCGCGACCCGCTGGATCGCGTTGTCCTGCTTCTCCGCGAGGCCCGCGGAGGCCCAGGTCTGCCAGTAGGTCGTCCCGACGATCAGCGCCGCGAGCAGGATCAACGAGGCGACGGCGAGCTTGGTGATCTGGCGGTTCACGTTCCTCTGGGCGCGTTGGCGCGGTTGGAGACGAGGAGCAATCCTGCGAGCAGGACGAAGTTCGCGACCACGCTGGAGCCGCCATAGGAGACGAACGGGAGCGTGATCCCGGTCAGCGGAATGATCCGCAGGACGCCGCCGACGATGATGAACGTCTGCAGCGCGAAGCCGAACGTGAGGCCCGCGGCGAGGAGCTTCGAAAAGCCGTCATCGGCGAGCAGCGCGGTGCGCATCCCCCGCAGCACGAAGACCATGAAGACGAGCACGACCGCCGAGATGCCGATCAGGCCGAGGCCCTGCGCCAGCGCGGAGTAGATGAAGTCCGTGTTCAGGGACGGGATCAGCTGGTGCCCGCCGGAGGTCGAGATCGTTTCCTTGCCGAGCCCGGTGCCGCCGAAGCCGCCGGCGGAGATCGAGTAGAGCGACTTCACGAGCTGGAAGCTCGCGCAGTCCTGGCGCAGTGTCATTTGCCCGTTCAGCGCGCAGTAGACCTTCTGGTCGGTCCACGGATGCAGCCAGATCGTCACGCGGTCGTGCACGTGCGCGATCTGCGTGTAGACGAAGTAGGACCCGCCGACGAAGAGGGCGAGGCCGATCGTCGTGTAGAGCAGCCGTCCCGTGGCCACGTACAGCATCGCCAGGAAGATTCCGTAGTAGAGGAGCGCGGAGCCGAGGTCGTTCGTCTCGACCAGGACGAGCATCGCGCCGCCCCAGATCACCAGCAGCGGGCCGAAATCCTTGAGCCTCCCCTGAGCCAAGACCTCGCGCTTCTCGCGTAGGTAGCCCGCCAGGAAGACGATCAGGCAGAGCTTGGCGAGCTCGCCAGGCTGGAACTGGAGGGAGCCGAAGTGGATCCAGAGGCGGGCGCCGTTCACCGTCGTACCGAGGCCCGGTAAGGCCGGCAGCACCAGCAGGCCGATCGCCGTCAGGCCGAAGATGTACTTGTAGCTCTCCAGGCGCCGGTAGTCGCGTCGCAGGGCCAGCAGCGTCCCGGCGAAGACCGCGACGGCGATGATGATCCAGACCCCCTGCCGGAACGCGTCGTCGGGGTTGATCCGGTAGATCTCGGTGATGCCGATCGCTGTCAGCAGTGCGGCCAGCGGGAGCAGGTAGGGGTCGGCGTACGGCACCGCGTAGCGCGCGACGAGGTGCGCCACGAGGTAGAGGCCGAAGAAGAACGCCGCATAGGAGAGCGAGGCGGTCGAGATGACCGACTGCCGCGCAATGTAAACGCTGGCGAAGCCGAGGGCGGTCAGCGTCCCGACGACGACGAGGTTGAGCAGCTCGCGGTTGCGAAGGGTCATCCGCTCATCTCCCGCGGATCGTCAGGACCACGATTACGACCGCCGCCAGCGCGATCACGATCAGCGCGAAGGCCAGCAGGCGGTTACGGAGGGCGCGCCCCCGATCCCGCTGCGGAGGCTGCACGTGGCCGGGCGGGACGACCATCGTGTCCACCGCCGGCACGCGGTCGACCTCGTCGATCGTGTCCTCGTCGACCTCGCCGTCGCCGTCCGCGCCGAGTACCGGGTACTGGGCGGTCTCCTCGAGCGGCTCGCCCGCACCGTCGCCGATCTCGAAGAGGACGACAGTGATGTTGTCCTCGCCGCCCCCCTTGTTCGCGGCGCGGATCAGCGCCTTGACCGCCGCTTGAAGGTCGTCGCGGTGCTTCTCGGCCGCCTCCAGGATCGCCTCGTCCTCGACCATCGAGGTGAGGCCGTCCGAGCAGAGCATGAACAGGTCGCCCGCCTGGGTCGGGATCGAGAACGTGTCGACGTCGACGTCTGGGTCGGTGCCGAGCGCGCGGGTGATCACGGACCGCTGCGGGTGCGTCTCCGCCTCCTCGGGGGAGAGCTTGCCGCTGCGGACGAGCTCGGCGACGAGCGAGTGGTCCTCGGTCAGCTGCTCGAGCCGACGGTCGCGGATCAGGTACGCGCGCGAGTCGCCGACGTGGCCGAAGACGACGGCGCCGTCCTCGACGAGGGCGACGGTCATGGTCGTGCCCATGCCCGAAGCCGAGGCATCCTGGTTGGAGCGCTGGTAGACGCGCCGGTTCGCCTCCTGGATCAGCTCGGTCACCCGCCGCTCACCGCTGCCCGAGACGGTCTCGTCGTCGCGGACCGCGCCGGCAGCGAGGCTGGAGGCGAGCTCGCCCGCCTGCGCGCCGCCCATTCCGTCGGCGATGGCGAAGAGCGGTGGCGAGACCACGTACTCGTCCTCGTTCCGGCGCCGCTTCTTGCCCGTGTCCGTTCCGTGGCCTATGTGCGTAATCACGCCTCGAACCTCAGCTCCGTCTCACCAACGCGGACGACGTCTCCGGGCGTCAGCTTGCGTGCGCGGGTCAGCTTGATCCCGTTCAGATAGGTGCCGTTGGTCGAGCCGATGTCCTCGACCCAGACGCCGTCGCGGCGCGGCTCGATCCGGGCGTGCTTCGCAGAGGCGTAGTCGTCACCGTCGAGAGCGAGGTCGTTCTGCGACCCGCGCCCGACCGTCAGAGGCGTCGAGTTGAGCATCCGCCCCTCGCCGGGCTTCAGCGAGGGGCTCGAGACGACGACGAGGCGGCCGGAGCCCTGCCCTCCTGCGTCGCGGACGGCGCGCGGCTCGTTCGCCTGGGAGGGCGCGAGGATGAAGCTCTCCTGCGGCACGCGCAGATCCTTGCTCGCCGTTCGAACGATCCGCCAGATGAACAGGTAGAGGAGGACGACGAATGCGATCTTGAGGATGAGCAGCAGCTCCTCGACCGCGATCGAGGCGAAGGTCATGTCAGTCCCTGGTCTCCCGCTGGAAGACGAGCTGGGTCGATCCGACGGTGATCGCGTCGCCGGAGCGCAGCTTCGCGCGCTTGAGGCGGCGGCCGTTGACCTCGGTGCCGTTGGTGGAGTCGAGGTCGACCACCCAGTACGCGGAGCCTTCCTGCCGGATCTCCGCGTGGCGGCGAGACACATTCGGGTCGGAAACCTGGATGTCGCAGTCCTTCGAGCGCCCGATCACGATGCGGCGTTTCTCGATCTCGTGCTGCTCGCTGTCCCACGAGAGCGTGACCACCTCGCGCTGGAGACCGAGCTCCTCCGGCGTTACCGCTTGCGTGACGGGCTGCTTCGGCTTGTAGACCATCGTCGCGCCCGGCGCGACCGCGGGAGCGGGCGCTTCCGGCGGGGGCGGCTCAGGCCCGCCCTGCGCCATCCGCGTAGCGATCCCGAATTCGCCGACGTCGAGATCGGGATCGGTCTCCATCAGGACCCGCGGCGCCGACAGCATCACGTACTTCTCGCGGCGGGCATTCTCGGCCAGGTAGTCCTGCAGCTCCGAGAGCAGCGATTCCTCGTAATCCTCGAACTGGGCCCGGTCGGCGGGTGAGAGGTAGAGCGTGTACTCGTTCGGCACGTACAACCGCGAGACGGAGATGACCTTGTGATCCTCCATCTCCTTGGCCAGCTTGCGGGCGAGCTCGACCGGTTGAACGTTCGTTCGGAACGCCCGTCCGAATACGCCTTCGAACAGGGATTCGATCTTGGCTTCGATGTTCCTGAGCACGGTCACTGCAGGGTCTTACCCCGCTTGCGAGTCTAGCTTTCGCGTTTGACCGCCATCCCCAGGCAAGTAGCCAAAATCGTGGCCACTATGGCGGCGTCGGGAAGGGCGGGGTCGGGGGCAACGAGGCCCGCGAGGAGCACGAGACCGAAGGGCGCAATCCAGCGGCGGCGGACGTGGGGAAGGACGGCCGCGCCCGCGGCGAGGACGAACGCCTCGAAGAGCAGGACCGGTTGGGCGCCGAGGGCGTGCCACACCGCGCCTGCTGCGGCGAAGGGGTCTGAGGTTCGGCCGAGCTCGAGCGGCCGCGCGGTCTGGCCCGTGAAGGGAATCGTCCCGCCGCGGAGGCCGGCCGCGACCGCAGCGACGAGGACGGCTGCAAAGACCTGGAGACCACGGGCGAAGGTGCCGCGCAGGCGCTGCGCCGCCAGCGGGAGCAAGCCGAGCAGCGAGAGCGGCGCGAGCAGGGGGCCGGTCGCGAAGAAGAGGCCGCTTCGGGGCGCTTTCCATGACAGGGCCAGCCAGGCGAGCGCGACCGTCGCGTAAGCCCACGCGAGCCCCGCGGAGAGGTTGCCAAGCGGCAGGATCGGCACCGCGAGCGCGAACGCGAGGCCGGCCCGCTCGCGGAAGAGCGTCAGCGTCGCGGCGACGGCGGCGAGCCCTAGCGGCCAACCGGAGGGGTAGAAAGGCAGCGCAGCGGCGCCGGCGCCGGCGACGAGCGCGGAGGCGGCGGCGGGCGCGAAGCGCTCCGGGCCGGGAGACGTGAGCGTTGGAAACGCCCTCTTGCGCCGCTCGCGCCGGTGGCGCGTTGCGCGAAGCGCGACCGCGAGCCGCGCTGCCGTCGGCCGCTTCGCTGGGTCGACCGACAGCGCCCGGTCGACGAGCGCGATCAACGGCCGCGGCAGGTCGGGCCGCGCCGTGGCGAGAGAGACGGCGCCCGACTCGATGTTTCGCGCCGTGTCGAGCAGCGATCCCTTCCAGAACGGATGCCAGCCTGCGAGCGCCTCCCAGAGCAGCACGCCGACCGCCCAGACGTCCGCGGGCGCACCCGATTCCTGGCCGCGCAGGCGCTCCGGCGGAATGTAGGCGAGCGTCCCAGGCACGTCGCCGGCCGCGGTCAACGTCTCCTCGCCGTCCATCCGTGCGAGACCGAAGTCGAGCAGGCGAATCGAGACACCGTTTCCGTCGGCGAGGAGGACGTTCGAGGGCTTCACGTCACGGTGCACGATCCGGTGCGCGTGCGCATGGGCGAGCGCCTCGCAGATCTGCGCGGCTGCTTCGAGGGCGACGGCGTCGTCCACGTCGCCGTCGCGAAGCGCCTGTCGCAGTGTGCGGCCCGGGACGTACTCGTACGCGATGTAGACGTGTCGCGCATCCCGTGCGAGCGCGTACGCCCGCTGGCACCCGGGATGCCGAAGCCGTGCAGCCGCCGAAGCCTCCCGCTCGGCCCGCGACGCAGACTTGCCCTCGCGCGGCACGATCTTGAGCGCCACTTCGACTCCGGTCGGCTCGTCGCGGGCGAGCCAGACCGATCCGTTGCCGCCGCTGCCGAGCGGCTCCAGCGGGCGGTAGCGGCCGAGGACGAGCTCGCTCGGCGCGACAGCGAGAGCCGCTTCTGACACCCGCGCACGTTCGCCGCCGACCGGCAAAAGCCTTTGGACGGGGCACTAGCTGACGCAGCGGTTACAGTTGCTCGGCCGGTTTTCCCTGCAAGGAGCCATGACCGAGCGCGACACCGATATCGAGTTCGACTTTTTCGAAGAGCCGGAGACCACCGAGGCCGCCCGTCCCGAGCGGCCGCCGGGGACCCGGCCGCGCGGTCCGCGCCCGCCAATCCGGACCCCGCAGGGCATCACGCCGCTGCTTCGCCTGGTCGGCCTGATCGCGTTCGCGATCGTGATCGTGCTTCTGCTCGTCTACGCAATCGAGGGATGCCAGTCGTCGAGCAAGCACGCGAAGTACGACGACTACATGAAGAACGTCTCCCAGATCGCCTCGAACTCGCACTCGATCGGCGTGCGCCTCACGTCACTGCTCGGCCAGCCCGGACTGAAAGCGGCGGATGTGCAGACGAAGCTCGCCGGCCTGGCCCGTGACGAGCAGCAGGACGTCGACGCCGCTCGCGCGATCGACCCGCCCGGCCGGTTGCGCGACGAGCACACGCGGCTCATCGACGCGTTGCAGTACCGCTACAGCGGCATCGTCGGGATCTCCGACTCGCTCCGCCAGGCTGTCGCGAGGAAGAATCTCGCGGCGGCGCAGGCAGGCGCCCTGCTCGTCACGCCGGCCCAGCGCCTGATCGCGAGCGACGTCGTCTGGGACGACAGCTTCCGTGACCCGTCGAAGCAGGTGCTGGCCGACCAGGGCGTCGGAGACGTACGCGTCCCGAGCTCGGCCTTCGTCCAGAATCCCGACTTCTACACGGCGAACGGCCTGGCGGCGGTCGTGACACGGCTCCGCGGCGTCAGCGTCTCGCCGACCGCAGGCGGCTTGCACGGCACGAACATCGTCATGACCAAGGCCTTGCCGAAGGGCACGGAGCTCTCGACGAGCACGCGGCTGCCTGTCGTCGCGGGCACGGACCTCGGGTTCGCGGTCACGGTCGAGGACTCCGGGGACTCGGTCGAGGTGCACATCCCGGTCACGCTGACGATCACGGGGGGCACGAAGCCGATCGTGAAGAACCAGGTGATCGACCTGATCAGCCCGAAGGAGCAAAAGACCATCACCTTCCGCAATATCCAGCTCGACCCGTCCTTCTTCGGCTCCCAGTCGACCTCCGTGAAGGTGAAGGTCAACCCCGTTCCGAACGAGCACAACGTCTCGAACAACAGCTCCGAGTACCCGGTCATCTTTACGCTGCCCACTCAGTGAGCAGCACCGTCGCTGCGGCGATCGCGATCGCGGCCGGCGTCGTTGCGTTGCTCGCGCTGGTGGCGGCGGTGATGGCCTGGCGCACGCTGAAGCGCGTCCGCTCCGCGCAGCAGGTGCTACTCGGCGGCGGAAAGGACGATCTCGTCGACTTCGCGGTCTCGCTGCAGGCGCGTATCGACGACCTCCACCGCGCCGTGGACGAGGTCGCCGCCGGACTCGCGAGGGTCGACCGGCGCGTCGACGAGTCGCTCACGAAGACCTCGATCGTCCGCTACGACGCGTACGAGGGAACCGGCGGCCATCAGTCCGCGTCGGTCGCGGTGCTCGACGGCGCGCGGAGCGGGATCGTGCTCAGCGCGATCCAGGGCCGCGACTACGCGCGCATCTACCTCAAGGAGCTCGAGCACGGCCGCGCCTCGATCGCCCTCTCGCCGGAAGAAGAGGAGGCTGTGGAACGCGCCATGTCGCGCTGAGCAGATCTCGCAGTGTTCTTGCAACTGGGGTTTAGACGGACGCCCGGGCGAAGCCCGGACGTCCTCCAGGCGGCATCGCAAGCGACGCCGCGGCGCGCGATGTCGCGCTGAGAGCGCCTGGCCCGGTGCTACTTTTTGCCTGTCTTGCAGCAGGTCTTGGTGTTGAACGCGAGCTATGAGCCGCTCAACGTGACGACGGTTCGGCGGGCGCATGTGCTCGTGTTCAAGGGCAAGGCGGAGGTGATCGAGGAGCTCGACCGGGCGCTTCATTCCGCGACCACGTCGTTCCCGTGGCCGCACGTGATCCGGCTCGTCCAGTACGTCAGCGTGCCTCGGACCGTGCAGCGGAAGATCTCGCGGCGCGCGCTGTTCGCGCGCGACGACTGGCGGTGCGTCTACTGCGGCACCACGGGAGGCCGGCTGACGCTCGACCACGTCGTCCCGAAAAGCCGAGGCGGGGAGTCTGTCTGGGAGAACGTCGTCACATCGTGCGCGCCGTGCAACCTCCGCAAGGGCGACCGGCTCCCGCACGAGGTCGCGATGGAGCTGCGCCGCAAGCCGCGGCCGCCCGCTCCGGTGCTGTTCATCCGCCTGGCCGCGCCGAAGATCCCGGACGGCTGGCAGCCGTACCTGACCGGGCTTTCGACCGCCTAGCTGCTCTTATTGGCCGGTAGGCCGCGTCCCGACCACTCGCTCCACGAGCCCGGGTAGAGCTTCGCTTCGCGCCCGGCTAGGGCGAGGCGGTGCACGGTCACGCAGGCGGTGACGCCGGAGCCGCAGTAGGCGACGAGTTCCCCGTTCGGGATCTCGGGGAGCGGTTCGTTCCAGGGCGCGTTACGCGCGCTCGGGATGTGTCCCGCGACGGGGTCGATCGGCTCGACCTCGCCGCGATAGCGCTCCGGTAAGCGGGCATCGAGCAGGACGAGGTCGTCCAGGCGGCGCTGGAGCTCCTCTGCGTCGATCGTGTCGCCGCTGCGTTCCCGGAGCGTCAAGCGGGCAGGCTCGACCTGTTCTTCGCCGGCGCGGAGCTTGCCGAGCCAACCGTCGAGCTCGAGCACCGCGCAGTCGTCGTGTCCGTAGTGCCGCAGCAACCACCAGAGCCGTTCGGCGCCGCCCATCGAGCCGTAGGCGACGACGAAGACGCCGTCGCCGATCCCGGCGCGTCCCGCAGCGTCGGCGAACCGCCCTGGCTCAGGGAGCGGATGCCGGCCGCCGGGCCCCGGCGGCGAGGAAAGATCGGCCTCGACATCGAGGAACGAGGCACCGGGAATGTGACAGGCGAGATAGAGCTCGCGGCCGCGGCCGGGGTTGCCGAGCTCCCAGCGGCAGTCGACGAACTGGTAGCGCACCCTGCCAATGTAATCGGCTGTTCGCGGCCGGAGGCCGACTGTAGGCGCCGGACTAGACGGTTGCCGTGCGCGTCAAGCGCCGGCTCTCGCCGCGAACGAGGTCGGCGAACTCGGGGTGTTCGCGGCAGAGGCGGCGGAAGCTCTGGTCGAACAGCGCGAGCAGCCGCATCGGCGTATCGGCCGCGATGGCGGCCGTTCTGCGGCCGGTGAGAAGCAGGCCGATCTCGCCGCACAGATCGCCACGTCCGAGCGTCGCGACGACCTCGCCGTCCTGCTCGACGAGCGCCGTCCCCTCGAGGATCGCGAAAAGCTCGTAGGCGAAGTCACCCTGGTTGATGATCCGCTCGCCTGCGGGAACCGTGACCTCGTCGAACGCCTCGGCGAGCGCGGTCTTGGTCCCGGATGGAAGAGCGGCGAAGCGGGGGACGGACTCGACGAGCGCCAGATCGACCACGCCGCGACGCTACTGCGGTCCGCGGCGAGCGCGCCAGCGACGCGACGAGGTCGTCACCGGTCGTTCACCTCGCGGTCACATTTGCCGCGACCCGCAGCCCGATCGGGCGCTTGCAGCGGCCGCAGAAGCTCTCGGAGGCCCCTTTCTGCTCGGCCCGCTCGCGCAGGATCGGTCGCTCGCATTGGCAGCTCTGGTGGTTCATGCAGCCTCCTCAGCTGGTTGACCGATCGGGATCGACTCTGGCGGTTGCACCGGACGGTGCGCGTGCGGTGCACCGAGGTGTCCGTGGGACTCGGTGCCGTAGCCGCCCGGGACCGGGATGTAGAACTCGGGGTAGCCCCACATGCCGTGCTCGGAGACATCCAAGCCGGCCGTTTCGACGTGCTCCTCGACCCGGATGCCCCACAGCCGCTTCAGGGTCCACAGGCAGCCGAACGAGGCGGTGAAGGTGAAGGTGCCGACGGCGACGAGACCGAGGGCCTGGACACCGAGCTGGTGGAACGAGCCCGTATACACGAGCCCCCCGCGGCCTGTCGCCAGGTTCGCGGCGAGCGCCGGCACCGCGAACAATCCGGTCGCGAGCGTCCCCCAGACGCCCGCGAGGCCGTGGACTGCGACCGCGCCGATCGGGTCGTCGATGCCGATCTTCTCGACGAGCGGTACGGCGACGACGGCGATCGACGCGGCAACGAAGCCGATCACGACCGCGGCCCACGGCGCGACGAAGCCCGATGCCGCGGTGATGGCGACGAGGGCGGCGATGACGCCGTTCAGCATCATCGAGACGTCCGGCTTCTTGAGCACCACCCAGGCGGTGGCGATCCCGCCGAGCGCTCCGGCAGCGGCCGCCACGTTTGTCGTCAGCGCGACGTAGCCGAAGTAGCCGATCTTGTTGCCGGTCACAACTGCGAGCGTCGACCCGGGGTTGAACCCGAACCAGCCGAACCAGAGGATCAGCGTCCCGAGCACGGCGTAGGGCATGTTGTGGCCGGGAATCGGGTTCGCGCGCCCGTCGTGCCCGAACTTCCCGATGCGCGGCCCGAGTAGTATCGCGCCCGCGAGCGCCGCGAGGGCGCCCTGGTAGTGGACGACGGTCGAGCCGGCGAAGTCCTGCATGCCGAGCCCGAACAGCCAGCCGCCCGAGTGCCAGATCCAGTGGGAAACGACGCTGTAGATCAGCGTGAAAGCGACGCCGAACACGAAGTAGACCCAGAGCTTCGCGCGCTCGGCCATCGCGCCCCAGACGATCGCGAGCGATACCCCGGCGAAGACGACCTCGAACAGGTACGCGCTCGCGCCCGGGATCGTCGAGAAGAACGAGTACGGCGCCTTCCCCACCGCGAGCAGCGCGTCCGACGAAGGCGCGAAGCCGTGCAGGCCGAGCAACCCGTTCCCGTCGCCGAAGGCCAGGCCGAAGCCGACCAACCAGTAGACGAGCGAGCAGATGCCGAAGATCAGGACGTTCTTGCCGGCGATGTGCGCGGCGTTCTTCATACGGGTCAGGCCCGCCTCGAGGAATGCGAAGCCCGCTTGCATGAACATGACGAGGATCGCCGCGACGACGACCCAGATGGTGTTGGCGGCGATGAGGAGATTCGCGTTGCTCATCGCGCCTCCACCGCGCCGAGCGCGCCGCCGGTGCGGTTGTGGATGACGTTCTCGACGCGGCTCGTCCAGACCAGGCCGTCGCCCGACTCGTTGCCGCTCTGCGCGGCATCGGAGATCGCATGGACAACCGCCGGCGCGACGTCGTCGTCGACGATGAACGTGAGCAGCGCCTTCGGGAGGAAGCGCGACTCGAAGACGCGGCCCCGGTACTCGTGCGTGACGCCGCGCTGGCGGCCGTGGCCGATCGCCTCGACGACCGTGACGCCGACGTGGCCGGTTTCCTGCTCTACCGCGTCGATCACCGTCTCGACGCGCTCGCGGATGACGACCGCCTCCACCTTGATCACTGGATCACCTCGCTCCGTCGTTCTAGGTAGACGACGTCCCGCCAGACGCCGTCGAGCTTTGCGATTCGCTCCCGGATGCCAACTTCGCGGAAGCCGAACCGCTTCAGCAGCACCAGGCTCGGCTCGTTCTCGGGGAAGACGCCGGTCTCGAGTGTCCAGATGCCCGCGCGCTCACTGCTCGAGATCAGATGTTCGAGCAGCGTCGCGCCGATGCCCTGTCCGCGCGCTTTCTCGGCGACGTAGGCGCTGACCTCGGCGACGCCCTCGTAGCAGCAGCGGCTCGAGACCGGCGCGAGCGTGATCCAGCCGACGACCTCACTGTCCGCCTCGGCAACGAAACGATGCTTTTCGAGGTGTGCCTGGTCCCACGCCTCCCAGGAGGGCAGGTCCGTCTCGAAGGTCGCGTTCCGTGTCGCGATCCCTTCGGCGTAGATTCGCGCGACCTCCGGCCAGTCTCCGGGCTGAAGGTCGCGCAGTTCGACTGCGGTTGCGATCACTGGTAGTCGTAAGCCCTACGCCGCGAACGCGTCCTCGATCAGCGCCTGCGCGGTGATCGTTTCGATGGTCTGCAGGATCCGCCCGGTGATCCGGTACGGATCGGCCATCGAGTTCGGCCGGCGATCCTCGAGGTAGCCGCGGTGGCCGCTCTTGACGAAGCTGTGCGGGATGCGCACGGACGCGCCCCGGTCGGCGATGCCATAGGTGAACTCGTCGATCGCGGCCGTCTCGTGCAGACCGGTCAGGCGCAGGTCGTTCTCGGGGCCGTAGCAGGCGATGTGCTCGTCCCGCGCCTCGGCGAACGCGCTCATCAGGGCCGCGAAGAACTCTTCACCGCCGACCTCGCGCATGTGCTTGGTCGAGAAGTTGGTGTGCAGCCCGGAGCCGTTCCAGTCGAGGTCGGCGCCGAGCGGCTTCGGATGGAAGTTGACGTCCACGCCATGCGGCTCGCACAGGCGGAGCATCAGGTAGCGCGCGATCCAGAGCTCGTCTGCCGCCCGTTTCGCGCCCTTGCCGAAGATCTGGAACTCCCACTGTCCCTTCGCGACCTCAGCGTTGACGCCTTCGATCATGATGCCGGCGGCGATGCAAAGGTC
>Ga0111539_10008605_pt1 | contig 12961 bp, 10 predicted proteins | sample RhiMethybrSRZTD1_FD_79667 | JGI IMG/M metagenome (GOLD analysis project Ga0111539, IMG submission 79667) | Populus rhizosphere microbial communities from Tennessee, USA - Rhizosphere MetaG P. TD hybrid SRZTD1 (version 2) (version 2) | ecosystem: Host-associated > Plants > Roots > Rhizosphere >...
AAGAGTAAGGACACATCGATTCGCCTCTACAACGGCCGCAGCCACTACAACGAGTGGGCGTTCGTCTACCAGCCGCAGGTTCAGCAGGCCGGTCAGGGCGGCGCACCCGGCACCGCCCAACCCGGCCAGGTGCCGGGGCAGCGCGGCGGCCTTCCGATTCAGCCCCGCGGTCGAGGCCGCGGGGGCGACAGCCCGTTCGATCCCCCCGGTGGACGCGGCGGCGGGCGCGGCTTCGGGCCGGGCCAGCAGATGCCGATCCAACCGCCGAACCCACGTGGGCGCCAGTAGGGCGCGCCAACACCGTGTGCGCCTGTGGCATGGGGCGCGTGGTCGGGCAGGCTGGCTCGGTTCGAGTAAGAGGGCAGTGGCCGAAGCGATTGCTCGAACGCGCAAACGCTGACCGGACCAACCCACCCGACCGGCGCGACCTACCCGCCCACGCGAGTCTCAATTAGGACGGCAACTACTGCGCGATGGTTTTCCAGCCGCGCCGCGAAAGATCGCGGGCGATGAGCCACGTGCACACAACTGCAACGAAAATGCAGGCGACCGCGACGGCGAGCGATCCGAGCACGAGCGCCCCGATGCCGAAGAGCACGGCGTAGATGAGAATCCAGCCCGCGGCCCAGTCGAGGACGAGCGTGCCGATCGGTTCGGGCAGCGGCGTGCCGGCGCGGCGCGCGATCGGATCCCACCCGGGCCCGCCGGGATGGACTCGCCGGTAGAACGCAATCAGGTGGGCTTCCGGTTCGGGCGCCGTCGCAAACGTGACCCCAAGCCAGCACACCGTCGTCCACGCCACGAGATACAGCAGCGTGTACGGAAACGCGATCGCCGTGAACAGCTTCAGGTACAGGAACCCGATCGCCGGCGCAACCATCGCCGTAATCTCCGACCACGCGTTCACCCGCCACCAGTACCAGCGCAGGATCAGCACCAGCCCGATCCCCGCCCCCGACTCGAGCACGAATTCCCACGCCTGCCGGATGCTCTCGAGATAAAACGTCACCACCGCCGCGCCGGCCATCGTCAAGAGCGTGGCGATGCGCGACACCCAGACGTAGTGATGCTCGGTGCCGTCAGGCTTGACGAACCGGCGGTAGAAATCGTTGACGATGTACGAGGTGCCCCAATTCAGCTGGGTGGAAATCGTCGACATGTAGGCGGCGAAGAATGCGCCGAGCAGCATGCCGCGCCAGCCGGCGGGCAGAAAATCGCGCATCACCATCACGTAGCCCGCTTCCTTGTCGTCGAGCCCTGGATAGAGCACCAGCGACGCGAGGCCGACGACAATCCACGGCCACGGGCGGAGGCAGTAGTGCGCGATGGTGAACCACAGCGTCGCGAAGAAGGAGTGGCGCTCGTCGCGCGCCGACATCATCCGCTGCGCGATGTAGCCGCCGCCGCCCGGCTCCTGCCCGGGGTACCAGCTGGCCCACCACTGCACGCCGACGTAGGCAAGAAAGGCGGCCACCGGCAGCGCCAGCACCGGACCGGCAGCGTCCGGCGCGAGGTTGGCGCCGACGCGCGGGATGAACTCGAAGGTGGAGGGCGGCAGCGCCTCGCGCAGGCCGCTGATCCCGCCGACGCCCGGCGCGCGCAGCGCGAAAAACGCGAGCGCGGTCGTCCCGGCCATCGCGAACGTGAACTGGAAGAAGTCGGTGACGACGACGCCCCAGAGGCCGGAGAGCGCGGAGTAGATCCCGGTGATCGCGAGGCATGCGAGCACGGCGGTGAGGCGGTTCCATCCCATCGTCACCGCCAGGATTTTCGCCATCGCGAGGTTGACCCAGCCGATGATGACGAAGTTGATCGGCAGCCCGAGGTAGAGCGCGCGGAAGCCGCGGAGCAGCGCCGCGGGACGGCCGGCGTAGCGCAGCTCCGCGAACTCGACGTCGGTCATGATGCCGGCGCGGCGCCACAGCCGCGCGAAGAAGAACACCGTCAGCATGCTGCCGAGGGCGGCGTTCCACCAGATCCAGTTGCCGGCGATGCCGTTCCTGGCCACGAACCCCGCCACCGCGAGCGGGGTGTCGGCGGCGAAGGTGGTGGCGACCATCGACGTGCCGGCGAGCCACCACGGCAGATCACGGCCCGAGAGGAAGTACTCCGCGACATCCTTGCCGGCGCGCCGCGAGTAGTAGAGGCCGATCGCCAGCGAGATGGCGAAGTAGGCCGCGATGATCGCCCAGTCGAGAAAGGTGAGCGTCACACGTCACCAAGCGCGTCGTGAAAGGCGCGGCGCACCGCGCGCATCTGGTCGAGCGTGCCGCCGCCGCAGGCGCGGTTGGTCAGCAGCACGAAATAGCGATCGCGCGCCGGATCGATCCACAGCGAAGTGCCCGTGAACCCGACGTGGCCGAACGCGCGCGGCGACATCCGGGCGCCGCACGACGAAGTCGGCAGCATCGTATCCCACCCCAGCGCGCGGGAGCTGCCGGGGACGCTCGTTCGGGCGGTGAACTCGGACACCCGCGCCGGCGTGAACGGCGCCGGCCCGTCGCCGGCGCCGCGAGCCGCCCGGAGCAGCGCGCGCGCGAAGCCTCCAACCGCCGGCGCCGTGCCGAAGAGTCCGGCGTGGCCTGCCGCCCCGCCGAGCGCGGCGGCGTAGTTGTCGTGGACCTCGCCGGCGAGGACGCGTCCGCGGCGCGGGTCCTCATCCATCGGCCGGGTCCGCGCGGTGAGATCGCGCTGCGCCGCCGGGACCTCGAACGCCAGCAGATCTCCGCTCAACTGCAGTCGTGCTGCGAACCGATCGAACTGCGTCGCGAGCGGCAGCCTGCCCCGATCGGCAATCAGAAAGCCGAGCAGGAGGAAGCCGAGGTCGCTGTAGATCGACGCCGACCGCGGCGCGTACTCCAGCGGGATGGCGCCGATGTCGTGCTCGAACTCGCGCCGCGTGCCGGGCGGCGGATCGACGAGGCGCGCCGGCAGCCCTGAAGCGTGCTCCAGGAGATCGCGGACCGTGACCGCTTCGCGATCGGCGCCGCGCCAGTCGTCAAAGAACGCCGTCAACGGTTCCTCGACGTGGAGCACCTCTGCCCCCACCAATTCCATCGCCAGCGTGGCCGTCGCGATCGGCTTGGTCAGCGAGGCGAGATCGAATGGCGTGTCGATCGTGGCCGTTCGCGCTCCCGGCTCGAAGCTCAACCTCCCAAGCCCGTCGCTCCATCCCGGGCCGCGGCTGTCGCCGACCTCGATCGCCGCCGCGGGAAAGATGCGCGCCGCGATCGCGTCCTCGACGACCTTCAGCGCGGCGTCGTAGCCGGTCATCGCCGCGCAGCCTGCCGCCCGCCGGCGGCGTGTGCGCCGAAGGCGACGATCGCCGTGATCGAGGCGCCGATGAAGATGTACCAGGTGAAGGCGATTGGCGTCCAACCCCAGATGATGGTCATCGCCACCAGGCCGGCGATCATCCCGATGAATGTTTCGCTCTCCGTGATCGTCGAGGCGAGCGTGCCGAGGAGAAATGCGCCGAGCACGGGTCCCGACGCATACGAGAGCACCGCCAGCCCGGCATCGAGCACCGACCGCTGCATCAGCTGCGCCCCCAGGGCGACGCCGATCTGCACGATCCCCCACGCGATCGTCCACAACCGCGAGACGCGCATCAGCGTCTGCTCGTCGGCGTCCGGCCGTTGGTACTTCAGGTAGAAGTCGTTGACCGTCGTCGCCGCCATCGAGTTCAGCGACGGCGACAACGCCGCGGCGACGATGGCCGCGACGATGAAGCCGGCGGCGCCGTGGGTCAGCGCGGTGACGATGAAGCCGGGCAGCAGCTCGTCGCTGCGGCCGAGCGCGCGCGGCATCGGCACGTGCTGGTAGTAGGTGAAGAGCATGACGCCGATGACCAGGAAGAGCACGAACTGGGCGAGCACGAGGAAGCCGCTGAGGATCAGCCCGCGCGACGCCTCCTGCTGCGATCGCGCCGAAAGCAGGCGCTGCACCAGGAACTGATCGGTGCCGTGGGTCGACAGCGTCAGCGCGACGCCGCCGATGACGCCGGCCCAGAAGGTGTAAGGACGCGCCAGGATCAGCGAGAAGTCGAAGACGCGGAACTTGCCCGCGGCGGTGCCGGCGCGGACGACTTCGCTCCAGCCGCCGGGGATCAGCGCGAGCAGCGAAAAGAAGACCACCGCGGCGCCGGCGATGTAGACGAACAGCTGCACGACGTCGGTCCAGATCACCGCCGATGCGCCGCCGCGCACGGTGTAGACGATCATCGCCGCGCCGATGACGACAACGGCGACGGAAACCGGCACGTTGGTCACCACGGAGATGACCAACGCAGTGGCAAACAGCCGGATCCCGTCGGCCAGCGAGCGGGTGACCAGGAAGATGAACGCCGACAGGTTCTTCACGCGCGGGCCGAACCGCCGCTGCAGCAGCTCGTACGACGTCATCAGCTCGCCGCGGAAGTAAGCGGGGATGAACAGCAGGCTGACGATGATGCGGCCGATGATGTAGCCGAACACCAGCTGCAGGAACGTCATGTCGCTGCCGTAGGAGGTCGCCGGCACGCTGATGAAGGTGAGCGTGCTCGTCTCGGTGGCGACGATGGTGAAGCAGATCGCCCACCATGGAACCGACTGGCCGGTGAGGAAGTAGTCGCGAGTGGTTTTCTGGAAGCGCGCGAAGTAGGAGCCGAACGCGGTGATCGCCAGGAGGTAGCCGCCGATGACCAGGTAGTCGACCCAGGTCAGGACCATGCGCGGTGCGCGGTGGCGAGCCCGGCGTCCACTATTGGCTGCCGGTGAACGCGGCGCGACCGACCTGCGTGAGATAGCCTGGTCCGTGCGCCGGGTCGGCGAGGCTGTCGTAGGAGAAGAGGATGACGCCGCCGGCGCCGATGCGCCGCGCCGCGTGGACGTTCTCGGCGATCTGCGCCGGCGAGAGCCGGTAGGCGCCGATGCCGGCCCACAGCGGCCTGGTGCCGGCAATCTCGCGCGCGCTGGAAATCTGCGCCGCGAACACCGCCGGATCGGGCGTGTAGGCCATCGGGCAGATCACGTCGACGAGGCCGCTGTCGGCCCAGCCGCGCCAATCCTGCAGCCGCCGTTCGGCGGCTTCGCTTGCGTCGGGGACCACGGCGGCGCTCACGATCGCCGCCGGCCGGACGAGCTTGACCGCCTGGCGGATCGCCGTCAGCAGCGCGGTGAGACGCTCGACGCGGTAGGCGCGCCATCGCTGCGGATAGGCCTGCGTATAGACCGTCGGCTCGCCGCCGGCCGCGCGCGCGTCGTAGCGGCGGCGATCTGCGACGTCCAGCTCGTCGACGAGCGAGGCCCGGAACGCCGCGAGGGCACCGGCGCTGTAGTCGAAGTCTTCCCGCGGGTAGCGGATGTAATCGAGGTGAACGCCGTCGAGGTCGTAGCGTTCGACGATGTCGCGGATGATGCTGGTGGTGTAGGCGGCAGCCGCCGCCGTCACCGGCGACAGATAGAGTCCCTCGAGCTCGTTCGACTGGCCGCGAACGAAGCGGGCGAGCCGTCCGAGATAACCGGGGCTTTTTGGATCGACGCCGGCGAGCTCGCCGGCCAGCGCCCGCGGCACCATCAGCCATTCGGGATGCCGGAAGACGACGTGGCCGCGCGCCGACGGCAGCTCGCCGGTATTGGCGACCAGGTTGACGTTGATCCACGCGTGGACCTGCAGTCCGGCGTCGTGCGCGCGCGCGATCGTCGCCGCCAGCGGATCGAAGCCGGGCTGCGCGTCCAATGAGGGAGGCTTCGGCTCGAGGCCCTTTTGAAAGTAGGCGTCGCCGCGGCCGCGCACCTGGACCAGGAGCGTGTTGAAGCCGCCGGCCCTTGCCGACGACACCATGGTGGCGATCGCCGCCGGCGAAGTAAGCGTGGTGCGCACCACCCAGAGCGCGCGCACTTCCGCGCCCCCCCTGAGCTGCGTCGAAGGGACCGGCTCGGCGCCGAGTGGTGAGAAGAGGACCAGCGTCGCGGCGAGCGTGGTTGAACCGATGGCGTGGCGCATCGAACCGCCGCACAGCATAACGTACGACCGCGTCCACTCCCGACGCTCGAAGCCGCTGGTTGCGCGCGTTCCGCCGTGCGGCGTGTCGCGATAATATCGTTGCCGCCATGCACGTCATCGGCATCGATGCCGGGGGAACCAAGACCGTCTGCCTGCTCGCCGACCAGCGCGGCATGATTCTCTCTGAGGGACGCGGCCCCGGCGCCAACCTCCATGCCGCCGGCGAGCACGCGGTCGAGCGGGTGCTGCGCGACGTGATGGCGGCGGCGATCGGCAGCCGCGCGATCGTGCCGGCGGCGATCTGCCTCGGCATCGCCGGCGTCGACCGCGAAGACGAGCTGCGCACGATCCGGACGCTGATGGAGCGCATCGGCCACAAGTCGCGCGTCCTGGTGGTCAACGACGCGCTGATCGCGCTCGCCGCGGGCGCCAGGGATGCGCCGGCGATCGTCATCATCTCGGGCACCGGCTCGATCGTCTACGGCCGCAACGCCCACGGCGAAGCGGCGCGCGCCGGCGGCTGGGGCCACATGATCGGCGACGAGGGGAGCGGCTACTGGATCGGGCGCGAGGCGCTGTCGGCGGTGATGCGGGCGGCCGACGGGCGCGGCCCGACGACGCGGTTGACCGCGGCGATTCTGAGCCACCTGAACCTCAACGACGAGTCGCGGCTGCCGCGCATCGTCTACGACCGCGAAACGCCGCGGATGACGGTGGCGGCGATGGGTCCGATCGTGCAGGAAGCCGCCGACCATGGCGACGCCGTGGCGCGGCGCATCCTCGAGCGGGCCGTCGACGAGCTGGTGCTCGCGGCGGAGTCGGTGGCGTCGCGCCTCGAGATGCGCGGCGACGAGTTCACCTTCTTCCTGTCCGGCGGCGCGTTTCGCGTCGTGCCGTGGCTGGTCGGCGAGCTGTCGCGCCGGCTGGTCGAGGTGGCGCCGCGCTGCCAGGTGGAGATGCTGAACGAAGAACCCGCGGTCGGCGCGGTGTGGCTGGCGCTGGCCGAGGCGCAGGGCAAGGCGAACGTGCCGCAGTATGCGCGTCCGCGTCTTTGAGTCGGCGCCGGCGCTGGCCCGGGCGCTCGCGGCGTCGATCGCGCGGGCGCTGGCGGCCAATCCGCGCGCCGTCCTCGGGCTGCCGACCGGGCGGACGCCGATTCCGCTGTATCGCGAGCTGGCGCGGCTGCACGCCGCCGGCCGGGCCGACTTCAGCCGCGCCGTCACCTTCAACGTCGACGAGTTCCTTGGCCTCCGCGCCACCGATCCGCGCAGCTACCGCGCCTTCATGCAGCGCCATCTGTTCGATCACGTCAACCTGTCGCCGCGGCGCATCCACTTTCTCGATGGCAGCGCGACGTCGCCGACCGCGGTCGAGCGCGAGTGCGCCCGCTACGAGCGCGCGATCGACCGCGCCGGCGGCATCGATCTGCAGATTCTCGGCCTCGGCACCAACGGCCACATCGGCTTCAACGAGCCGGCGCGGGCGCTGGCGGCGCGGACGCACTGCTCGCGGCTGAAGCCGGCGACGCGGCGCGCCAACGCAACGCTGTTCGGCAACCGGCTCTCTGCGGTGCCGCGCGAAGCGCTGTCGATGGGGATGGCGACGATTCTTCACGCCAGGCGAATCGTCCTGGTCGCCACCGGCGCCACGAAGGCGCGGTGCGTGGAACGGATGATTCACGGGCCGTTGAACCCTCGGCTGCCCGCTTCGTTCTTGCAATTGCACCGGCAGGTGGAAGTTTGGCTGGACCGTGCCGCGGCGGAGCACGTGCAATTAGGAATTCACGGAATTACGAATTAGGAATTCGTGATTGCGAAACCCAGTACGAATTCCTAATTCCTAATTCATTCACGTCGGCATCAGCCGACTTTCAGTAATTCTTTCAAGCGCTCTTCGACGTCCTCGCCGATCGCATCGCGGACGAAGTCGTGCGATTTGCGCAGGCGGGCGAGGGCCTGGACGTAGGTGAGGCCGCTCTTCTGCATCACGATCGCTGCCTTGACGTTCCAGTGCGCGCGCCGCAGCAGCTTGTCGGCGTCGTCGTATTCGAGGCCGGTGACGATGATGATGATGCGGCGCGCGCGGTCCTTGAGCTTTTCCGAGCCCATCTGCACGTCGACCATCAGGTTGCCGTAGGTCTTGCCGATCCGGACCATCGACGCGGTGGTGAGCATATTGAGCACCATCTTCGTCGCGGTGCCCGCCTTGAGCCGCGTCGAGCCGGCGATCACTTCCGGCCCCACGGCGGGCGCGATGGTGAGATCGACGAAGGTCTGGAGCTCGGTGCGCGGATCGCAGGTGACGAAGATGATCTTGGAGCCGGCGCGACGCGCCCGGGTCAGCGCGCCGCGGACGAACTGGGTCATGCCGCTGGCCGAGACGCCGATGACCACGTCCTTCTTGGTCGGCCGCATCCGGTTGATCGAGCGCGCCCCTTCCTCGTAGTTGTCCTCGACCCCTTCGCGCGCGCGCAGGATCGCGCCCTGGCCGCCGGCCATGATCGCCTGCACCAGGTCGGGATCGGTGCCGAAGGTGGGCGGCATCTCCGCCGATTCGAGCACGCCGAGGCGGCCGCTGGTGCCGGCGCCGACGAAGACGATGCGTCCGTTCTTGCGCAGCGCCTGGGTGATGATCTCGACGCCGACGGCGATGCGCTCCTTCTCGCGCTGCACCGCGGCCAGCATCTTGCGATCCTCGTTGAGCATCCCTTCGACGATGTCGGGGGCGGAGAGCTTGTCGATGTTGAGCGTGGCGGGGTTGATTTGCTCGGTGGGAAGCGACTGCCACTTGGACCGGACAGGCATGCGATCACTACCTTTGCGCCAAGCCGCGAATACTATCATAGTCGTTCGACATGGGACGGCACCCGGTCGCCGCCGTCGACGCGTACCTCGACCATCTGCGCGTCGAGCGGCGGCTCGCCGATCACACGCTCGAGAGCTACGCGCGCGACCTCACCGCGCTGGCGCAGTTTGCCGCCGGCCGCGGCGCCGGCATCGAATCTCTGGATCGCCAGGCGCTCGAACTGTTCGTCCGCGAACAGGTGACGCGCGGCCTGTCGCCCCGCTCGGTGGCGCGGATGGTGGCGGCGGTACGCGGCTGCTATCGCTTTCTCGTCCTCGACCGCCGGCTCGACCGCAATCCGGCCGACGACCTCAGTCCGCCCCGCGCCTGGCCGGCGCTGCCGAAGTTCCTCTCGCTCGATGAAGTCGACGCGCTGATCGCGCAGCCCGACGTGTCGACGCCGCTCGGCGTGCGCGACCGCGCGATGATCGAGCTGCTCTACGCCACCGGGTTGCGGGTCACGGAGCTGGTCGGCGTGCGGCAGTCGGATCTGCACCTCGACGAGCAGTACCTGACCTGCGTCGGCAAGGGCAGCAAGGAGCGTCTGGTTCCGATCGGCGACGAAGCGGCGCGCTGGATTCGCGAGTACCAGGCAGGGGCGCGCCGCGAGCTGCTGAAGGGGCGCAGCTCGCCGCGCCTGTTCGTCAACGCCCGCGGCGGCGCGCTGAGCCGCGTCGGCTTCTGGAAGATCCTGAAGCAGCACGGGCGGCGCGCGCATCTCCCGCGCTCGCTCAGCCCGCATGTCGTCCGCCACTCGTTCGCGACTCATCTGCTCGAGCGCGGCGCCGACCTGCGCGCGATACAGCTGATGCTCGGCCATGCCGATCTGTCGACCACCCAGATCTACACACATGTGCTCGAGACGCGTCTGCGCAAGGTCTACGACCGGTTCCACCCGAGAGCATGAATTCTGATAGACTTAACCGTTTCCCGGCACGTCTTTTCCTGGAACATCTACCTTGTCTATGTGTGGAAGGAGCGCGGCATGAGCCGTAAGGGCAGGCATCTTTTTACGTCTGAATCGGTCACCGAAGGACACCCCGACAAGATTGCCGATCAGATATCGGACGCGATTCTCGACGCCATCCTCGCCAAGGATCCCGTGAGCCGCGTCGCCTGCGAGACGCTGGTCACCACCGGGCTGGCGGTGGTCGCCGGCGAGATCACGACCAGTGCCTACGTCGACTTCCAGGACGTCGTCCGCGCCACCATCAACGAGATCGGCTACAACCGCGGCAAGTACGGCTTCGACGGCGAGACCTGCGCCGTCCTGTCCTCGATTCACAGCCAGTCGCCCGACATCGCGATGGGCGTCGACACCGGCGGCGCCGGCGACCAGGGGTTGATGTTCGGCTTCGCCTGCACCGAAACCGAAGAGCTGATGCCGCTGCCGATCATGCTCGCGCACAAGCTCGCCAAGGGGCTGTCGTGCGCACGGCGTGACGGCGTCCTCGAGTACCTGCGGCCGGACGGCAAGTCGCAGGTCACGATTGAATACGACGGCACCCGCCCGCTGCGCGTGGACGCGGTCGTCGTTTCCAGCCAGCACAGCCCTCTCGTCACCCAGCAGACCATGAAGGAAGACGTGGTGGAGAAGATCATCCACCGGGTCATTCCGGAAGAACTGATTGACGAGAAGACGAAGTTCTATGTCAACCCGACCGGCCGCTTCGTCGTCGGCGGCCCGCATGGCGACGCCGGCGTGACCGGCCGCAAGATCATCGTCGACACCTACGGCGGCGCCGCGCCGCATGGCGGCGGCGCGTTCTCGGGCAAGGATCCAACGAAGGTCGATCGGTCCGCCTGCTACATGGCGCGCTACATCGCCAAGAACGTCGTCGCGGCAGGGATTGCCGAGCGCGCCCTGGTGCAGCTCGCCTACGCCATCGGCGTCGCCGATCCGGTGTCGGTGATGGTGCACACCGAGGGCACCGGCCGGATTCCGGAAGAGAAGATCACCGATCTGGTGCGCGAGCATTTCAAGCTGACGCCCCGCGGCATCATGGAAGAGCTCGACCTGCGGCGGCCGGTCTACAAGAAGACGGCTGCGTTCGGCCACTTCGGGCGCACCGAACCGGAGTTCACCTGGGAGCGCACCGACAAGGCGGCAGCGCTCAAATCGCGGGCTGGCCTCTAGCGCCGGTAATCAGCCGCCGCGCCGGCGGACCGTGCACGCCTCGTGAAAAAATTCCTGATCGTGACGGCGGCCCTCGTGGCCGCCGTTGCTGCTTTAGTCGCCTTCAGCGTCCAGCCTCGCCGTCTCACGCTGCCGGCGGCCGACGATGGCAGTGTGGCGGGAGCGTTTCACGTCCACACCAACCGATCCGACGGGCTCAGCAGCCCCGACGAGATCGCCGCCGCGGCCGCCCGCGCCGGCTTGAAGTTCGTCGTCTTCACCGATCACGGCGATGGCACGCGCCGGCCGGATCCGCCGACCTATCGGTCCGGCGTCCTCTGCCTCGACGGCGTCGAAGTCAGCACCAACGGTGGCCATTACATCGCCCTCGACATGCCGCCGGCGCCGTACCCGCTCGGCGGCGACGCGCGCGACGTGGTCGAGGACGTGAAGCGCATCGGCGGCTTCGGCATCGCCGCGCATCCTGATTCGGGCAAACCGGAGCTGCGCTGGCGCGAATGGACGGCGCCGTTCGACGCGCTCGAGACGGTGAGCCTCGATACCGGGTGGCGGTTGTGGATGGAGGAGGCGCGAGGCACGGCGGGGAAGTGGCCGGCGCGGCGTCATGTCGCGGCCGCGCTGCTCGACTACCCGTTCCGGCCGTCGGAAACGATCGCGGGGCTGATTCGCTCCGGCGAGGGGCTGGCATTTCAATGGGCCGCCGTCGCCGCGCGGCGGCCGGTGGTGACGATCGGCGGGGTCGACGCGCACGCGCGGCTCGATCTCCGCAACGATCCGGTCGACACGCGTTTCACGCTGCCGCTGCCGGGCTACGAGTCGTCGTTCCGCGTGCTCTCGATTCGCGTCCGCCCCGACCGCGCGTTGACCGGCGACGCCGCGTCCGACGGCGCCGTCGTCATGAGCGCGATCCGCAGCGGCCACCTGTACACCGCCGTGGATGCGCTCGCCGCGCCGCCATATTTCGAGTTCACGGCCAGCGGCCCGCAGGGCTCGGCGCGCGAGGGCGAACAGTTGAAGGCGGGCGCGCCGGTGACCCTCTCGATCAAGAGCAACGCGCCGCCGGCGTTCACGACCACGGTGTGGGACGGCACCCGCCTGGTCGGCGAGCATCGCGAGCAGGCGTTCACGGTACCGCTGCCGGCCGGCGGCGTCGGCGTGTACTGGGTCGAGATCCGCGCGCCGGGACGGCCGCGCGGCGCATGGGGCGGGAAGACCTCGGTGACCTCGCTGCCCTGGATTCGAAGCAATCCGATTTACATCCGCAGCGCCGAGCCGCCCGGCAGCCTGCCCGCACGGCCGCCGGCAACGACGCGGGAGGCGATGTTCAACGGCCGCACGATCGACGGCTGGCGCGCTGAACACGATCCGGTGTCGCAGTCGGCGGTCGAGGTGGCGCCGATTGTTGGCGGCTCCGAGCTCCGACTGCGGTACGGGCTCGCGGGCGGCGTCGCGCCGGGCCGCGTCGCGGCGCTCGCCTACGACACGCCGCGCGGCATCGCCGCGTACGATCGCCTGGCGCTGACGATCCGCGCCGAACACCCCATGCGGATCTCGATTCAGCTGCGCATCGGCGACGCGCAGGGCGAGGCGTCAGGGGAGCGCTGGCAGCGGACGATCTACGTCGCCCCGGCCAGCGAGGAGCGGACGGTGTTCTTCGATGATTTCCTGCCGCTCGGCAGCACGCACTCGTTCAGGCCGCCGCTCGCCGACATCCGCAGCATTCTGTTCGTCATCGACGCGACCAACGCGAAGGCGGGGGATTCGGGGAGGGTTTGGATCAAACGGGCAGAGCTGCAGCATTAGAGGAATTAGGAATTACACGAATTAGGAATTGAAGAATTCGTACTCACGAGCGGTCTGATGTTCGTTGCATTCCGTCAGACGCTCCAGAAGTAGCGTATTGTGTGAAAGAACACAGGCGCGGCGAAAATCACCGAGTCGAGCCGGTCGAGCACTCCGCCATGCCCCTCGATCATCCAGCCCCAGTCCTTGACG
>Ga0111539_10008606_pt1 | contig 12960 bp, 17 predicted proteins | sample RhiMethybrSRZTD1_FD_79667 | JGI IMG/M metagenome (GOLD analysis project Ga0111539, IMG submission 79667) | Populus rhizosphere microbial communities from Tennessee, USA - Rhizosphere MetaG P. TD hybrid SRZTD1 (version 2) (version 2) | ecosystem: Host-associated > Plants > Roots > Rhizosphere >...
CAGGCCCTGCTGGACGACGATGAATGCCAGCGACTGCCAGGGCGACAATACTAGCCACAGTGCGGTCAGGTAGCCGACGAGGTGGGCCACCAGCAGCAGCGCCTCGACCGCGTTGGCCCGCCCCGACCCTCCCCGGACGGTAGCCTTGATGCTGGCCAGGTGCAGGTGGGCCGCCTCCAACAGCAGCAACGGGAAGAACAGCCAGCCCTGGTAGCGGGCGATCAGGCGAACCAGCCCGTGTTTGGAGCTGGCCTGGTCGTCGGTGAACGCCAGGGCAGTGATGCTGATGTCGGGGTCCAGGTCCTCGTGGTTGGGGTTGCTGTGGTGGCGGTTGTGCTTGCCGACCCACCAGTCGAAGCTCACCCCAACCCCCAGGTTGGCATGGGCCAGGCCGACCAGGTCGTTGGCGCGGCGGGAACGGAAGATCTGCCGGTGGCCGGCGTCGTGGCCCACGAACGCGAGCTGGGTGAACACCACCGCCAGGAAGGCGGCGGTGACCAGTTGCCACCACGACTCCCCAATCACGGCGAAGGTCACCCACCCGGCGGCGAGCAAGGCCAGGTTGAGGCCGATCTTGGCGGCGTACCAGCCGCGCCGGCGCTCCAGGAGGCCGGCCTGCTTGACCTGCCGGGAAAGCTGGGTGTACTCACCCCAGCGGCCCCTGGGGGCCGACGCCGGCCGGGCGGTCGGCTCTTGTTCTCGTCGCATACAGCTCCAGTTTGTTGGGTCGCCGCGGGTGCCAGGAGCCCCACGAGACCATTCGGGTAGCGTCCGCCTTGGTCAGGCGGCTCGTCGCCGGCTCCTTGGTGCTTGTCGGGAGAGGAGCAAGGGCCGCCGGAGGACCACCGGCGGCTCCTGCTCCCAGAGGTGCTCGACTTAGCGGTGGTCCTGACGGCGGAGGTGGTCCTGGTCGCCGTCGACTTCGATCTGCTCCTTGCGGACCTCCTCGGAGACCTGGCGCTCGTCGGTGACGGCCTCGGTGTCCATACGGACCCGCTCGCGGGGCACGGCCCGCTTCTCGGCCACCGGGGTCTCCTCGTGGAGGGTGACTTCGTGCTCCTCCTCGGAGATGGCCGGGCCGCTGGTGGCGGCGTCGAGGTTGGCGTCGGTGATCGGCTCGTGCTCGACCCGGACCTCCTCGCGCTGGACCGGCACGGTGACCGTCTGCTGCTCGGTGGTCACGTACTTGCGCAGCTGGGCCGGGCCGCGCTCGCGGGTCTCGGTCCCGACCCGCAGCTCCTCCTCGGAGCGGGTCATGACGTCGTCGGTGGTCGGCCCGGAGGTGTCCCGGCCAACAGTGTCGCGGTCGGGCGTGCCGGCGGGCAGGCCGCTGTCGGAGCGGGACTCGGTGTACTCCAGGCCGTAGTGGCGGTACAGCTCGGCCTTGTCGTCCTGGGAGAGGCTCCCGTCGGCCTGCGGGCTGGGAGCGTCGGTGACCTGCTGCTTGTCGTAGGGCACCTGGACGCTTTCACCCATGTCCTGGGCGCCGGCCAGGGGCACGAAGGCGGCCTTGGCCGAGAACAGGCCCCTGGTGGCCGTGGCCCACTCGGGCTGACCGGTCTCGTCGTCCAGGTAGATGGCGTCGATCGTGCCGAGCTTGTCACCGGCCGGGTCCACCATGGTGCGGCCTTGCCAGCTCTGGACGGTGTCGATGCTCGGTGGCATGCAACTTCCCTTCTGTGGAGTTGCGATGGCTGTTTGGTTGGCGGACGGGACGCCTCGACCCCGATGTCCTGCCGAGGCGTCCCGTCGTCTGGACGGCCTAGCGGTCGCGACGCGGCCGGCTGGGCCGCTGGGCCGCGAACTCCTGGGTCGCCGGCTCGACATAGGCGGCCGCGCCGTTCCGCTCGTCACTGGCCGCTGCGCTGGCGGACTGCTGGGCCTGCTGCTTGAGCTGGGGGGCGCGCTCTTCGGCGGTGGTGGTGGCCCGCTCCCAATAGCGCTGCATGGTCTTGATCCCGCCGCCGCCGATGGCGACCACGGCCGAGCCGACCACGATGGCCAGGATGGCGTACCACAGGCCGGTCACGATCCGCGGGGCGATCTGCAGCTGGTCCAGGGCCGCGAAGGCGCCGAAGACCAGCACCGCGATGCCAGCGCCCTTGGCCATGACCTGCCCGCCGGAGACGCTGGAGAGCAGGTTTGAGCCCAGGTCGGTGACCACCTTGGCGATCGCCGCGGCGACCACGATGATCACGATGGCCACCAACACGTTGGGCAGATACGCGATCAGGCCCTGGAGCAGGTCGCTGATCGGGTTGGGGCCGAACACCCCGAAGGCGATCTGCAGGCTGACCAGGAAGATCAGCCAGAAGGCCAGCTTGGCGATGATGTCAGAGGGGTCGTACTTGCTTTTGGCCAGGGCCTGCTTGAGGCCGCCGCGCTCGACGGCGCGGTCGAACCCGACCCGTTCCAGGACCTTGTCCAGGACGGAGGCGACGACCTTGGCCAGCAGGTAGCCGACCAGGATGAGCACCAGGGCGGCAGCCAGCTTGGGTACGAAGGTGATGACGTTCGACCAGGCGCTGGAGACACCACCCTGGAAGTCGACGGCTAGTGGCATTTGGGAGCTCCTTTGGCTCAGGTGGGACACGTGCCGTGCACGCGGTCAGTCAGGCAACCGCGGCGCGGTCGAAACAGGAGTTACTCGGTAGGTCGGGGCAGCGCACCTAGACCGACGGTGACTTCGCAAGAAGGATGAGCTGCCTACACGGCCTCGGGATGGGTGATCCCTGCGTCGGCTGGACGGGACCGACCTTCGATTGGAACTCCTAGCGGTTCCTGATCAGGCCGGTACTCGAAGCCCCGTGGAAGGGGACCAGCTGACCATCGAAGCCTACTGGGAGCCAGGGGATGGCACATCCCCCCGGTGGGGTGAGGACAGGGGTGAGATATTGCATTTCCGGTCGACGGTTCCTAGTGGCCCGTCGCTGAGCTGGTTTGACACTTGACAACCCGTTGCACAACGGCTGATGCCTTGGGAGGTTCGTCGTCCGTAACGGTACGGGGACGCAGGCCGGCCACACTGGCACGTGATCCGCGACGCCGGGAGGTGACGGTGCCGAGGTGAGCTGCGTAGGGCAAGGGGCATGGCGGTGACCCCTGCCGCCCGACTGGCTCAGTCGCGCCGCTGGCCGGGGGTGGGCCAGGGCCATGGTGGCCGTGCCGCTGGGGTTGCTGGTGGTGGTGACGCTGGTGCCCGGGCCGGTCGACCCTTACCAGCAGGTGCTCGCCGGCCCGTTCGACTTCCGCGGTCTGGGTGGTGTGCTGCTGGTCGTCAACCAGCTCGCGCTGGTGTTCACCACCCTGACGGTGGCGGTCTGTGCCGGGTCGCTGGTGGTGCGCTTTCGCCGCGCCGGTGGGGTGGAGCGCCAGCAGCTTCGCTGGGTGGCGTTGGCGGCGGCGCTGATGGTGCCGGCGGCGATGGTCGACCTGGCCGGCATGGCGCTGGGTTCCTCCGAGGTGGTCACCTGGGCGGTGACTGCCTGGCTGGCGGGGCTGCCGCTGGCGCTCGGCGCCGCGGTCCTTCGCTACCGGCTGTAGACCTGGACCGGATCGTCAGCCGCACCCTGGCCTACGGGCTGCTCACGCCGCTGCTGGGTGGCGGCTACGCCGGGGTGGTCCTGGGGCTGGGGCAGCTGCTCGGCCGCGAGTCCAGCCTGGTGGTGGCCGCCGCCACCCTGGCCGCAGCGGCGGTGTTCCAGCCGGCCCGCCGCCGCATCCAGCAGGCGGTCGACCGGCGCTTCAACCGGCGCCGCCACGACGCTGCCCAGAGGATCGCGGCGTTCAGCGACCATCTGCGCGAGCAGGTCGATCTGGACGCCTTGACCGCCGAGCTGCTGGTGGTGGTCGACCAGACCATGCAGCCGACCGGGGTCTCGCTGTGGCTTCGACCCTCCCCACACGATTCCTCGGGGACACTCCGCAGTGAGGCTCTGCCGACTACTTGGGCCTACTGAGCTGGGAACGCGTACCTCAGCCGCTGCAACCAGGCTGCTCAAGTGTCAAAACACCTCAGCGACGGACCGCTAGGGACCGGCGGGACAGTGGCGCGCTGGTGACCCGAACTCACGCAAGCGGTGGCCGCTGCGACGGCGACTTCGCCCAAATGAGGGTCGCCCAGGAGCCCCACAAGGCGCGCACCAGCTCAAGGCGGTCGTGGTAGACACCAAGCGGCGCTAACGAGAGCTGCTTGGTCAGCGGGCCCACCGATCTGGATCTCACCCCAGCGGGGGATGACCACTCACCCCACCGGGGCCGAGGGTCGCCTGGGAAAGCGAAGGAAAGAAGCGACACGTGCAACAGGGCGCCACCACCAGTCTCGAAGTCCGGCACGCCACCGGCCAGGACGGTGCGATCGCCGACGTCTACGCCGCGCTCAGCCCGATGGTGCCCGGCTACCTCCGAAGGTTCGTCCCCCACGACGAGGCTGAACACGTCCTGCAGCGCGAGGTACCGAGGCTCGCCTACTTCGGCGACTGCATCCAGACCCAGATCGCCGCCCACCTGGGTATTCCTCTCGGAACGGTCAAGGCACGCACGTTTCGGGGGCTGCGCCGCCTCGGCCGACTCCTGGCGTCGGATCCCCAGTAGCCAGCCAGTCGGCATCGTCAGGACAACCGACGCGGCGCATCGCCATCATCTCAGGCGTGCAACAACCTGGCCGGCTTCCAGGCCGCCGGCGTCCCGGTGATCGGCGTCTCCCCCGACGACGCCGCCAGCCACCAGCGGTTCCGCAACAAGTACGGCCTGCGCTTCCCCCTCCTGACCGACGCCGACCACGCCGTCATGGACGCCTGGCGCGCCTGGGGCGAGAAGACCTCCTACGGCCGCACCTCGGTCGGCGTGCTGCGCTCCACGCCGCCAGCGTCCTGTCCCAGCTCCAGAGCTGACCGGCGGGCGCCCGAACCAGCTGGACACGGCCTCGGACAGCTGGGCCTGAGGGTCGGTGGCGGCGGTGGGCCAGTGGGTGATGACCCGGGCGTCGGGGCGGACCAGGAGGGCACCGTCGCGGTCGATGTCGAGGGTTGCGGCCGTGCGGTGGTCGAGGGTGTGGAGGTCCAGGGGGACGGCGGGGTCGAGGGTGGCGGTGGCGGCGGTCCAGGGGGCGGGGTCGGGGCCGGTGAGGAGGGTCAGGCCCCGGCCGAGGAGGTCAAGGGTGGAGAGCGGGCGGCCGTTGCGTCGGGGAGCCAGACGTGGGGGAGGCGGCCGTTGAGGTCCTCGGCCAGGGCGTCCACGCCGGACGCCTCGGGGCCGGGGTCGGCCGAGCGGGCGGCGCGGCGGGTGCCGACCGGGCGCCACTCGGCCTCGTAGGTGTCGAGCAGGTCGGGACCGGCCCAGCCGCGCAGCACCCAGGCCAGCTTCCAGCCGAGGTCGTGGCCCTCGGCCACGGCGGTGTTCATGCCCATCCCGCCCCGCGGGGTCATGCGCTGGGCGGCGTCGCCGACCAGGAAGGCCCGGCCCTCCCGATAGCGCCCGGCCACCTGGGCCGCGAACGAGAACGCGCCCTTGGCCACGACCCGGACCGGCAGGCCGGCGTCGCCGGCCGCGGTCCGGATGAGCCCGGCCAGGCGGGCGTCGGTGTAGTCCTCCAGCCGTTCGTGCTCCGGCTCCCAGCCGCGCCCGTACAGCCAGCGGTCGCCACCGCCGTTGGGCACGAACACCCCGCCGGCCTCCGGGTGCTGGATGAAGTAGATGCCGTAGCGGCGGTCGCCCACCACCTCGCCCAGCGGGGCCTCGAACAGCACGGTCAGCTGCTCGTCCAGATGGTCGGGGCCGTCCATGGCGATGCCGAGCAGCCCCCGGGTCCGCGAGTGGGCGCCGTCGGCGCCGACCAGGTAGCCGGCCCGGACGGTCCGCCGCTCGCCGGTGGCCCGCTGCCGCAGCTCGACGGTGACGCCGTCGGCGTCCTGGTCGAGGGCGATCAGCTCGGTGCCGAAGCAGACCTCGGTCAGCCCGAACGTGCCCAGGTGGCGGAGCAGCACCGGCTCCAGGTGGTCCTGGGGCACGCCGGCGAGCATGGTCGGGCTGGCCGCGGCGGCCTGCTCCAGGTCGGGGTGGCCCAGCGGCATCAGGGTGCCGTCGGGCGAGGCCAGCGTCTGGGCCGCCCAGGCGCCGACGGCGGTGATGGCGAGCTGCCCGGCCCGGACCTCGGCCTCCAGGCCCCAGGAGCGCAGCAGCTCCATGGTGCGGGTGCTCACCGACGTGGCCCGCGGCAGCGGCGACAGGCCCGGGTTGCGCTCCACCAGCAGCGAGGCGATGCCGTTGCGGGCCAGGGTGACCGCCGCGACCAGGCCGGCCGGTCCGGCCCCGGCGATCATCACCGGCACCTGCCGGGCCCGGTCAGCGCTCGGCATTGCGCTCCTCCTCTTCCTGCGCCTGGCGGAGACGGTGGACGGCCAGGACCCCGGACGGGTCGATGTAGGCGCCGGCGTAAGCCAGGGCCTCGATCAGGGTCCAGAGCCTGGACCGCCCGGGCTCGTGGTCGCGGTCGGTGTCGTCCCGGTCCGGCAGCGCCGGGGCCCGGGTCGAGGTGGTGGCGAGCAGCTGGCTCATGGTGTCTCCCTCGTGGAAGCGGTTGCCTGTTGGCACCATGCGCCGGTGGGCTGATGTGGCACTGCCGGTCCGCTGTGGGTCCGGTGCCGGCCGAGCGGGAGGACCGTGGCTCAGCCGGGCGGGTCCGACAGCGGCCGCCGGCCGGCGAAGCCGGTGTCGGGCCAGTGCCACCACTCGACCGCCGGCTCGCCCAGGACCCAGCACAGGAGGTAGTCGCGGCCGTCGTCCAGCCGGGCCGGGAAGTCGACCAGCCCGGCGTCCAGGTCGCGCAGGATGATCCCCTCGGAGGTCAGCGCCTCGACCGCGGCCCGCAGCTCCCCGGTGCCCCGCGGGGCGGCCGGATGCCCGTTGCCCTCCAGCAGCCCGGCCGTGTCCTCGCGCTCGCGCCTGGCCTCAGCGACCAGCTCGCGGATCCGGGTCAGGGCGGCGCCCACCCGGGGCAGGGCCGCGTTGGCCCGCTCGACCGTCCAGTCATCGGTTCCCGCCATCGCTCCTGCCCTCTGCTCTTGGGCCCGGGTCCAGGTCGACCGCGACCGGGAGGGCCGACCGGCGCCAGCCGGACAGATCGCCGCCGTAGGTCGGCTGGTACTTGGCGACGACCAGCCGGCGGGCCAGCTCGTCCTCGTCCGAGCCGGGCTCGACCACCCGGCCGCGGCCGGGCAGCGCGGGCGCGTCGCGGCGGCCCAGGCGGACGGTGACCTCCGGGCGCCGCAGGAGGTTGCGGACCCAGTCCGACCGGTCGCCCCCGCCCGACAGCAGGTAGAGGGTGCGCCCACGCGTCGCGAACCAGATCTCGATGGTGTGCGGCCGCCCCGACACCCGCCCGGCGGTGGTCAGGTAGCAGAAAGGCTGTCCGCCCTGGTCGTCCATGGCCCTAGCCTGGCACACCGGCCGGCGGGTTGCCGTCGGCCGGGCGACCTGGTGTGCTGCCCGGAGGCCCGCGACCCGAGGAGGACGCCATGGCGCCGGTGTGCGTGTTCGACCTCAACGAGACGCTGCTCGACCTGGCCGCCCTCGACGGGGAGTTCGAGCGGCTGTTCGGCGACCGCGGGGTCCGGGTGGCCTGGTTCGGCCAGCTGCTCCAGTCGGCCATGGTGGCCACCATCACCGACCGCTACACCGACTTCGGCACCGTCGGGCGGGCCGCCCTGGAGATGACCGCGACCCGCCTCGGGGTGGAGCTGTCCGACGGCGACCGCGAGGCGGTGGTGGGCGGCATGACCCGCCTGCCCGCCCACGCCGAGGTCCCGGGCGCCCTGCGCCGCCTGGCCGAGGGTGGCCTGCGCCTGGCCGCCCTGACCAACTCGACCGAGCGGGTGGCCAGCGCCCAGCTCGCCCACGCCGGCCTCCTCGACGCGTTCGAGGCGGTGCTGTCGGCCGACACCGTCCGCCGCCTCAAGCCGGCCCCCGAGCCCTATCACCTGGCCGCCACCCGCCTCGGTGTCGCCCCCGCCGACGTCCTGCTGGTCGCCGCCCACGCCTGGGACGTCGCCGGCGCCCGCGCCGCCGGCTGCCAGGCCGCCTTCGTCGCCCGCCCCGGCAAGGTCCCCGACCCCCTCGCCCACCCCCCCGACCTGGTCGTCACCGACCTGGACGACCTGGCCACCCGCCTGCTGGCCTGAACCATGGCCTCCCTCGACGGCTGGCTGGAGGTGGCCCGGGGCCGGGTCGGCCCCGAGCACATCGACTACAACGGGCACATGAACGTGGTCCACTACCGGGCGGCATTCGACGCCTCCACCGACGGGCTGTTCGCCCACCTGGGGCTGGGGCCGGAGGAGTACAACGCCCGCACCGGGGCCACCCTGATGGTGGTGGAGGAGCACACCCGCTACCACGCCGAGCTGGCCGAGGGGGAGCGCTACCGCATCCTGGCCCGCCTGGTCGGGCATTCGGCCAAGAAGCTCCACTACCTGCTGGCCATGGAGAACCTCGACCGGGGCGTCCTGGCCGCCACCCACGAGGAGCTGGCCCTCCACGTCGACCTCACCGCCCGCCGCTCCACCCCCCTGCCCCCCTCCGCCCTGGCCGCGATCGAGGCCCTCCAGGCCGCCCAGGCCCACCTCCGACCCCCACCCGACCTGGGCCGGGCCATCGCTCCTTGACCGCTCAGCCGGTCCGGTGGAGCTCGGCGGACAGGTGATGCTGCAGGTGCTGGCCGACGGCGGCCATGGCCAGGGTGTAGGTGAGGCGGTCGCCGTCGAGGTCGAAGCGGCGTTGCAGGGCCGTGACCTGCTTGGCGGTGGCGGTCATGGCCGTGGTGGTGCTGTGCAGGTCGATCCGGGTGCCGTCCTGGCGGCCCTCCTGGACCTCGACGATGCCGGTGGGGTGGGCCAGGACGACCTCGACCGTGCCGCCGGGCTTGGCCCGCCAGTAGCCGGTCTCGGCGTGGAGGGGCCGGCCGTCGTCCAGGCTCCAGGTCCGCTGGGCGTAGGCCAGGAACGGCTTGCCCACGTGCCAGAAGCGCACCTCCTCGCCGTAGCGGAACGGGGAGATGGTTGGGTACTCGCCGGCGCCTTCGCCCCGCCAGGTGCCCAGCAGCCCGGCCAGCGGCTGGAGCTCGGGGTGCAGCGGCGGCGCCTGCGGGTCCACGGCGACGGCCTAGGCGTCGGGGCGGTCGGGACCGGGACGCGGGCAGGTGAGGGTGCGCAGGGTGCCGGGGACGGCCTGCACGCGGCTGACGATCAGCCGGCCGAGCGCGTCCAGGTTGGACGCCTCGACCTTGGCGATGACGTCGAACGGGCCGGCGGTGACCTCGGACAGCTCGACCCCGTCGATGGCGGTCACGGCGGCCGCCACATCGCCGGCCCTGCCCACCTCCGTCTGGATCAGCACCCACGCCTTGAGCATGCCCGCACCGCCTCGGTCGTTCGGGGTGGCCCAGCCGCCACCTTTCGCCCGCCCATCTGACCATGACTGCCGCCGGGCGCGAAACCTCCGGGGCGGGCCTCGAGGTCAGCTCGCGGTCAGCAGCGCACGCCGTCGTCGCGGGTGGCCACGATCGGCTCCTCGGCCGGGGTGGTGGAGCTCATCGACGGGGCGCTGGAGCTGTCCAGGCGGCCGAAGTTCTGGGTCGCCCAGGCCCGGCCGCCGGAGCAGACGACCCCGATCCCGACCGAGTCGAAGCCGCGCTGGAGCATGTTGGCCCGGTGGCCCTCCGATTTCATCCAGCCGACATGGAGCTGGTTGCCCATGTTCGCGTAGCCCTCGACCCAGGCGATGTTCTCGCCCAGGGCCGAGAACTTGGACATGCCGGGCAGGCTGCCGGCCGCGCCCAGGTCGCGGTGGGCGAAGTTGCCGGTGCCGGCCATGTGCGCCGACCAGTCGCCGGCCACCCGGGCCAGGTCGGCGTCCCACTCCAGGGCGGCCAGGCCGCGCGCCCGGCGCTCGGCGTTGAGCCGGTTGAACAGATCGCTGGCCAGCTTCTGGGCGGTGGACTGGCTGCCGGCGGGCGCGCTCGTCGGGGCGGTGGTCGGCTCGGGCGCCGGCCTGGTGGTGGTGGTCGCCGCCCTGGTCGTGGTGGTGGCGGCGGCGGTGGTGGTCGTGGTGGGACGGCCCGGCCGCCGCTCGGCCCCACCGGCGGCGGTGGCGTCGGGGACCTTGGCCAGCAGCTCGGTCACCCACACGCAGCCGGCCTTGCGCGTCCCGACCCCGATGGCGTTGAAGGAGTGGCTGAGGATGCGGCGCCTGGCCGTGGCCGAGCCCATCAGGTCACGGTGGGCGGCCTCGACCGTGGCCGCGCAGCGGACCTGCTCCTCCCAGGCGCTGGCCGGCTGGACCCCGTCGGCCAGCCCCGCGCTGGACGACAGGCGGCGCGCCGACGCCATCCGGGCCGACTGGGCGCCGGCCAGGGCGGACAGGCGGGGCACCACGCTCAGGGCCCGCATGCCGTGCCGGGACCGTTCGGCGTTGACCAGCGAGACCAGCCGAACGGCGTCGGGCGCCGGAGCGGCCGATGCGGCCCGGTCCTGGCCGTACGGCCGCCCGGCGCCCGGCTTGGCGCTGGCCGGGAGCAGCGCCCAGGCCAGCAGCAGGGGGAAGACGATCAGGAAGGCCATCCGGAGGTTGCCGAGCCAGGGCGAACCGGCCCGGGCGTGCCGCGGGCGGGCCCTGGGGCCGCTTCCTGGTTCGTTGCGCAAGCTGGCGAACCTCTCGGGGGAAGAGGGCCAGGCGTCACCAAAGCAGCAACCACACAACGCGAGACGCGCCGCTTGTAGTGCCGTTGGCCCAATTTGGGGGATTGGGGGGGTGGCCGACGACGCGCGTACCCTTCCAAACCCGGCTGTCGCCTGTCAAGCCGGCATGGCCGGCCGCCACCGGCCGGTAGCATGACCGCGTGGGCCAACCATGAAGCGGGCGAGGCGGCCGGCCGGGCTGATGACACCGGCCCGGCGCGGGCTCACCATCGGCCTCGTCCTGACCATCACCCTGGTCGCCTTCGAGGCCCTGGCCGTCATCACCATCCTGCCCGCCATCAAGGACGACCTCCAGGGCATCCGCCTGTACGGCTGGGTGACCAGCGCCTTCCAGCTGGGCGTGCTGGTCGGCATCGTGGTCGCCGGCGGCCAGGCCGACCGGCGCGGCCCGGCCCCGCCGTTCGTGGCCGGGGTGCTGGTGTTCGCGACCGGCCTGACCATCGGCGGCCTGGCCCCCAGCATGCTCGTGCTGGTGCTGGCCCGCGGCCTCCAGGGGCTGGGGGCGGGGGCGGTTCCGGCGGTCGCCTACGCGGCCATCGGCCGCAGCTACCCGGAGTCGCTACGGCCGCGGGTGTTCGCGGTCCTGTCCACCGCCTGGGTGGTGCCCGGCCTGATCGGGCCGGCCATCTCGGCCCTGGTCGCGGCCCGCTTCGGCTGGCGGGCGGTGTTCCTGGGGCTACTGCCGCTGGTGCTGGCCTCCGGCGCCCTGGCCTGGCCGTCGCTGCGCCGGCTCGGCCCCCCGGCCGAGCCGCTGGTCCAGCGGGGCCGGCTGGCCAGGGCGCTCGGGGTGGCCGCGGGCGCCGGCCTGGTCCTGGCCGGCCTGACCAGCCGTTCGCCGCTGGCCGGGGCCCTTCTGGTCGCCGCCGGCCTGGCCGTCGGGGTGGTCCCGCTGCGCCGCCTGCTCCCGCCGGGGACGCTCACGGCCAGGCCCGGCCTGCCGGTCACCGTCCTCTCCCGCGGCCTGCTCACCTTCGCCTTCTTCGGCGCCGACACCTACGTGCCCCTGGCCATCACCGCGGTCCGGGGCCGGAGCACGGCCGTGGCCAGCCTGGCCGTGACCGCCGCGACCCTGGCCTGGACGGCCGGGTCCTGGGTCCAGGAGCGCAAGGCGGCCGACTGGCCGGGCCGGCGCCTGATCCGGGCCGGGCTCCTGATCGTCGTCGCCGGCATCGCCTGCCAGACGGCGGCTTTGTTCCCGGCCGTGCCCGTGGCCGTGGCGGTGGCCGGCTGGGCGGTCGGGGGCTTCGGGATCGGCCTGGCCTACTCGCCCATCTCGCTGATCGTGCTCGGCGAGGCCCCCGCCGGCCAGGAGGGGGCGGCGAGCGCCTCGCTCCAGCTGTCCGAGAACCTCGGGGTGGCCCTCGGGGCCGGCCTCGGCGGGGTCCTGGTCGCCGCCGGGGCGACCGCCGGCTGGCTGCCCTGGGCCGGCATCGCCGGCGCCTACGCCATGACCGCCGCGGTGGCCCTGCTGGCGGCCGTGCTGGCCCGCCGCATCCCGCGTCGTACGATCCCTGCCCCCGACCCAGCCTGATGAGGTGACTGCCCAGTGCCTGACCGGTACCTGATGGCGATGACCACCACCGACGTCCGCTCGGACGCCGAACGGCTGGCCCGTGACCTGGTCGAGCGGCGCCTGGCCGCCTGCGTGCAGGTGCTCGGCCCAATCTCCAGCACCTACCGGTGGCGGGGGGCGATCGAGACCGCCGACGAGTGGCTGTGCCTGATCAAGACCACCGCCGCCCGCTTCGACGCCCTGGCCGCCCACATCGAGACCAACCACGGCTACGAGACGCCGGAGCTGACCGCCGTCCCCGTCGACCACGGCAGCACCGCCTACCTGGCCTGGGTCAGCTCGGCCACTGCCAATCCCTGACCGGGCTGGCGCCGTTGCTGTAGCGTGCCTGCACCGCAGGCAGGCGCCGAGGTGGAGGAGGCCCCGATGGCTGGAGAGTGTGAGCTGGGCGTGACCGGCCTGGCCACCATGGGGGCGAACCTGGCCCGCAACGCGGCCCGCAACGGCTTCCCGGTGGCGGTCCACAACCGGACCGGGTCGAGGACCCGCGAGCTGCTGGAGCACCACGGCGAGGAGGGGGTGCTGGTCGGGGCCTTCTCGACCGAGGAGTTCGTGGCCGCCCTGGCCCGGCCCCGCCGCATCCTGGTCATGGTCAAGGCCGGGCGGCCCGTGGACGCGGTGCTGGAGGAGCTGGCC
>Ga0111539_10008607_pt1 | contig 12960 bp, 6 predicted proteins | sample RhiMethybrSRZTD1_FD_79667 | JGI IMG/M metagenome (GOLD analysis project Ga0111539, IMG submission 79667) | Populus rhizosphere microbial communities from Tennessee, USA - Rhizosphere MetaG P. TD hybrid SRZTD1 (version 2) (version 2) | ecosystem: Host-associated > Plants > Roots > Rhizosphere >...
GGCGTCTTCGGCGCCTGCGCTGTCACGAGCGCAGTTCCCATCGCGATGACGAACGCGGCCGACGTCAGAGAAAGCAGGGAGCGTGGCGCGATGATCATGGGTCGCTTCTCCGTAGATGACGACAGCGATGCTTTGCCGGCGGCGCAACCGACGCCGGCCCATTGGTGCGCGTATTGTAGTCAAGAACGGGAAAGTGTGAGGTGGGGCGTGCGCAGATGCGGACGCCCACCATCAGCCCGCGCGAGGCGGGATCGGACGTCAGCGGAGGTTGAATCTTGATGCGCGGCGGGTCCGGAGACCCGCCGCGATCGCCGACACTAGCCGCGCACGTACTTATTGAACCACTCGATCGTGCGCTTCCACGCCGCATCCGCTGCGGCTTTGTTGTAACGCTGCGGTGTCGCGTCGTTGTTGAAGCCGTGCACGGCGCCAGGATAGATGTGCCCCTCGTAGGTGACGTGTGCCGCCTTGAGAGCCGCTTCGTACTCGGGCCACGCCATCACCAGCCGCGTGTCCTGTTCGCCGTGATGCACGAGCACCGCCGCTTTGATCTTCGGTACGTCTGCGGCCGGTGGCGCGCCGCCATAGAACGGAGCCGCCGCGGCGAGGTCGGCCCCCATGCGCACCGCGAGCTGGTTGGCGATGCCGCCCCCGAAGCAGAAGCCGGTGACGCCGAGCTTGCCGGTGCTGTCGGGTCGCGACTTCAGCCAGACCGCCGCTGCATAGAGGTCCTCGCCCATCTTCGCGCGATCGACCTTCCCGAACAGCGCGCCGCCTTTGTCATCGTCCCCGGGGTAGCCGCCCACTGACGTGAGCCCATCGGGCGCGAACGCCATGAAGTTCTCGACCGCCAGACGGCGCGCGACGTCTTCGATGTGTGGATTGAGTCCGCGGTTCTCGTGCACGACAAGAATGCTCGGGAGCTTCGTGTTGCCTGCCTTCGCCGGGCGCGCGAGATAGCCTTTGATGCTGCCGTTGCCCTGTGGGGAGGGTACGGTCGCATACTCCGTCTTGAGCCGCGCATCGGTCGGTGAGACCTGCTGGGCAGCGGCGTAGTTGGGCATCAATGCGTCGACCATTGCTGTCGCTGCGATGGTCGAGGCGGCGATCTTGTTGATGCGGTCCATGAACGAGCGCCGATCGATTTCGCCATGGATGTACAGGTTGTACGCGTCGATGGCCTCGGCCGGCAGCTGCTGTCGAGTCGTCTCCATCGTGATGCTCCCCCTGAACGAAGTGGACAAGTGGAAAAGTGAATGAAGTGGAAAAGTTGGCGAGGCGGACGATACCACACCGATCAGGCGCTTCACATTCGCGTCGAGGTTTTCGCGATTTGATCGTGTCGCCCAGCTCGGCCGGACCCGGCTCGACCGGGTCGGGTTACAACCTTGTTCGTTGACATCCGCGCGACGAGGTGTATTCTGCGCTTACTCATCCCGCGACCCGCTTCGCTCGCTCAGGCACGAAAGGACATCCCGATGCCATGGCGTGTCAATCGATCCTTCGATGAGGACTTCGCAAAAGGCGCTGTCGAAGCCGAATTCGATGCCTGGGGCAGCCGAGGCGTCGACAGCGACGGTCAGATTCTCGAGGCTGTCTCCATCACCGAAGACGTCGTGCACGCCGACCCCGACTCCGTCGTGAAGACCGAGTACATCCTCGGCGCCGACGAAGACGGCACACCCGGCTAGCACGGTCCCCGCTCATCCACAGACATTCTCGGTATAGGCCTGCCAACTTCGACGCCATTCGTGTCGTCTAAGCGAGCATTACCAAGACTCTCTTGGTAATACCCGCTGAGGACACATGGCCGCAAAGACGCCGAACGCGCTCCTGCACGGCACCCTCGACGCGCTGATTCTCAAGACACTGGCTTCGGGTCCCCGCCACGGCTACGCCATCGCCAAGTTCATCGAAGACGCTTCGTCGGACACGGTCGTCGTGGAGGAGGGCTCGCTCTATCCGGCGCTCTACCGCATGGAGCGGCGTGGCTGGCTCGAGGCCGAATGGGGTGAGTCGGAGCTGGGACGACGCGCCAAGCTCTATCGCCTCACGCCGCAGGGTCGCAAGCAACTCACCGCCGAGACAGCCGCATGGCTGCAGTTCGTGGCGGGCGTCTCAAAGATTCTGCTGGCGCAGTGAGATGAAGCGCTCCCTTCGCTCATGGTTATGGCGCGTACCGCTGGATCGGGAAGTCGACGAAGAGATCGCCTTTCACATCGAGATGCGTACGCGCGAGCTCGTCGAGCGCGGCGTCGATCCAACAGCGGCGCGCGAGATTGTGCTGGCGCGTCTTGGCGATCTGAGTCGGCTGAAGCGCACCTGCGAGGACCTCGGCAGGAAGCGAGATCGGGAGACGCGCATGACGCAATGGCTCGAGGAGATTCGGCACGACGTCGCAACCGCGCTGCGCCAGATGAAGGGCTCGCCGGGCTTCACGACGGTGGCCGCGCTGACGTTGGCGTTGGGCATCGGCGCGAACAGCGCGATCTTCGCGCTGGCCGATGCGACCTTCCTGCGGCCGCTGCCGTTCACGCAGCCCCAGGATCGCCTCGTGATGATCTGGGAGCGATACGCCAACGGGTTCCTGTCGCCGGTCACGCCGCTCGATTACAACGACTGGTCGGATCAGAACCAGACGTTCGACGTCATGGCCGCATCCAGCGGCGCTCTAATGACGCTGACTGCCCCCGGCAGCGCGCCAGAGCAGATCGCCGCGCAGGCGGTGACCGCGCGATTCTTCGACGTACTCGGCGTGACGCCGATTGCTGGTCGTACTTTTCAACCATCCGATGCCGCCGCGCCAAATGTGATCGTGCTCAGCGAAGGCTTGTGGCGACGGCGGTTTGGCGCGGATCGGACGATCGTCGGACGGTCGATTGTCATCGGCGGACAGCCGCAGACGGTGATCGGCATCGTGCCGAGCGAGTTCCAGGTTCTTCCCACCCTCAACTCGGGAACCACACCGTCGGGCCTCTGGATGTTCTATGAAAACCCTCGGGCCGGCGCCGGGATGCGACGCTCGCACATTCTGCGAGTCATCGGACGAATCAAGGCGGGTCTCTCGCTGGAAGCGGCGCAGCGGGACATGACGGCCATCGGCAATCGGAACGCCGAGCTGTTCCCAGATACCAACAAAGGCCACGACCCGACGCTGCAACCGATGCGCGAGGCGCTCATCGGATCTGAAATGCGTCTCACATCGATCCTGCTCCTCGGCGTCGTCGGCTTCGTGCTGTTGATGTGCTGCGCGAACGTCGCGAACCTGCTGCTGGCGCGAACCGCAGCGCGTGCGCGCGAGCTGGCCGTGCGTGCGGCGTTGGGCGCGACGCGCCGTCGAGTCCTCGCGCAACTGCTGACGGAGAGCCTGGTGCTCTCGATGATGGGGGGCGTCCTGTCGCTGGCCGTCGGCTGGGGGATTCTTCAGGCCGCGCCCTCAGTTGTCCCGCCTGGCGTCCTGCCTGGCGCAGTGGCGCTGTCGTTCGATGCGCGCGTGGTGGCGTTCTGCGCCGTCACGGCGTTGGCCGTCGGCGTGGTGTTTGGGTTGGCACCGGCGTGGCAGTCGACGGGGGTGTCGGTGACGCAGGCCATCACCACCGACAGCCGGACGACTACGGGCGGTGGACGGTTCAGGCAGGTGCTCGTGATGGCCGAAGTGGCGGCGGCCGTGCTCGTGTTGAGCGGAGCGGGCTTGTTGTTGCGCACGTTGATCGCGCTGCAGGGCCTGGATGCCGGTTATCGCGCGCAGGACGCGCTGACGATGCTGGTCAATCTGCCCTTTCCGGTCCCGAACTCGTCGAGTCGCTACGCGACACCAGAATCTCTGCAACGGTTCTATCGCTCGATCGAGGAAGACGTGATCAAGCAGCCGGGTGTGCGCCGCGTCGCGATCGGCGGCTCGCTGCCGCTCGACGGCGCCTGGTTTGGGCAGGCGTTCGACATCGAAGGCGACCGGCCCAAACCTCCGGCTGCCCGTGACAGCGCCGTCTATCAGATGGTGAGCCCGTCGTACTTCGAGACGCTGGAGATCCCGATCGTCAAAGGCCGCGCATTTGCCGACAGCGACACCAGCAACGGCGCGCAGGTATGCATCGTCAGCGAAGCCTTCGTGCGGCGATTCCTTGGCGGCCGTGATCCGATCGGCATGCGACTGGTGGTTCCCCGGATCCTGTTCGCCGGCGATCCCTCACGTGTGAGTACACCACCCGTGCGGAAGATCGTCGGAGTCGCGCGGCAGGTGAAAGTGTCTTCGATCGAGACCGACCCGGTCCCGCAGTTGTACGTCCCGATCGCTCAAAACGCCTGGTACATGGCCACCATCATCGTCCGTCCCTCGAGCGGGCCTGCCGATGCGCTGCTGCCGTCGGTCCGCGCGGCGATCGCCCGTGTGGACAAGGAGCAGGCGGTGGCGCGGGTGCGGACGATCGACGTCGTCGCTGCTGAAGCGACGGCGCGGCCGCGGTTCCGCGCGGTCCTCGTCGGCACGTTTGCCGCGCTCGCGTTGATCCTGGCGATGGTCGGTGTGTTCGGTGTGCTCGCGTACTCGGTTCAGCAGCGCATGCGCGAGTTCGGCGTCCGGATCGCGATGGGCGCCCGGGCGCTCGACGTCGTGCGGCTCGTGTTCGGGAGCGCCGCGCGGCTGACGGCGATCGGTCTGACGATCGGACTCGTCGCGGCCGGTGTGCTCAGTCGTTGGGTCGCCACGTTGGTGTACCCGATTGCGCCGCTCGATCCCGTGACGTTCGCAGCCGTGCCGCTCGTGCTGGTCGTCACCGCCGCAGTCGCGGTTGCCGCGCCCGCGCTTCGAGCGATGCGGGTCGATCCGGTGGTGGCGTTTAGGAATGAATAGAAACTGGTGATTAGTGAATGGTGAATTCGTGATTCGTTAATGATTCGTGATTCGTGATTGGTGATTTATCGACGATTGGGAGGAGCGTCGGCCCACGGCTCCGTGTCTTCAATCACCAATCACGGATCGTCAATCAACAACGAATCGCCAGTCATTAATCGAAGATCGCAAATGGCTCGAATCAGATACTCCCTCCGCTCATGGCTATGGCGCGTGAGCCTGCATCAAGAGGTGGACGAAGAGATCGCCTTTCACATCGAGATGCGGACGCGCGAGCTCGTGGAGCGCGGGGTCGATCCCAAGACGGCGCGCGAGATCGTGCTGGCGCGCCTCGGCGATGTGAGTCGACTGAAACGCACGTGCGAGGACCTCGGGAGGAAGAGAGAGCGTGAGATGCGCGTGACACGCTGGATCCAGGAACTCTGGGGCGACGTCGCGTATGCGCTGCGTCAATTGAAGGCGTCGCCCGGCTTCACGGCGGTCGCCGTTGTCACCCTTGCGCTTGGCATCGGCGCCAACAGCGCGATGTTCGCGCTGGCCGATGCGACACTGCTCAAGCCGCTGCCATTCCCCGAACCCGATCGTCTCGTCATGCTGTCTGAGCTCAGGGCGAGTGGAGCGCGCTCTCGGGTCAATCCGCTCGATTTCGAGGACTGGGAGGCGCGCGTTCGCGCTTTCACGGGAATAGCCGCCGTGATCGCCAGCCCGAGCTCGATCTCCGGCGACGACGGCGTCGCCGAAGAGATCCCGGCCCAGGCCGTGAGCGCGCGATTCTTCGATGTGCTCGGCGTGAGACCGATCGCCGGCCGCACGTTCGTCGAGGCGGATGAGGGCCCCACCAACGCCGTCGTCGTGATGAGCGAAGCATTGTGGCGCAGGCGGTTTGGCGCCGACCCGACGCTCGTCGGACGCACGACCAGGCTCGGCGGGCGCGTCGTCACGGTGATCGGCATTATGCCCGCCGATTTCAATTTCGATCTCCCGGGTGCGAGCGGCGGGCAACGCGGCGTCTGGACGCTGTTGAATCCGCCGGCCAGCCGCGCGCCCAGCCAACGCTACGCGCATTACCTGCAGGTGATCGGGCGGCTCAAACCGGACGTCGCACTCGAGGCCGCGCGCGCGGATCTTGCGGCCGTCGCCGACGCGATCGCGCGTGAATCACCGGCCACCAACAAGGGTCATACCGCCACGGCCGATCCGCTGCGTGAGCGCGTCATCGGGGACGAGCTGCGCCTCACGGCGATGCTGCTGGTCGGCGTGGTTGGCCTCGTGCTGCTGATGTGCTGCGCGAACGTCGCCAACCTGTTGCTCGCACGTGCGTCCGCACGCACCCGCGAATTCGCTGTTCGAGCGGCGCTCGGTGCCGGTCGTGCACGGATCGTTCGACAGCTGCTGACCGAGAGCCTCGTGCTGGCGACATTCGGCGGCGTCGTGGGAGCTGCTATTGGCGCCGGGATTCTGCAAGCTGCGCCGGCGCTGATCCCGCGCGGTCTGTTACCCGTTGCGGTGTCGCTGAACTTCGACGGCCGCGTACTGCTGTTTTGTCTCGGCGCGTCATCGGTCGTCGCGATCCTGTACGGCCTCGCGCCGGCGTGGCACGCGATCGGTGGGTCGCCGATCCAGGCACTGGCGGTCGATGGACGCTCGACCACGGGCTCGGGCTCGAGACTTCGACGTCTTCTCGCGACAAGCCAGGTGGCCGTCGCGGTGCTGCTGCTGTGCGGCGCGGGGCTGTTGCTGCGCACACTGCTGGTACTCGAGCGCGTCGATCCGGGGACCCGTTCGAGCGATCTGCTGACGATGGTCGTCGCCGGCGGTTCGCCGAGCACGCCCAACACCCCCGAAGGGATGCGTCGAAACTACGAGGCGTTCGCGGCGGAGGTCGAGAAGGTCCCCGGCATTCGTTCGATCGCCTGGGGCAGCTCGCTGCCATTCGATGGTGTCTGGTACCTCCAGGCGTTTCAGATCGACGGCGATCCGCCACGGCCGCCGGGTGAGCGTGACAACGCCGGCTATTTCATCGTCAGCCCGTCGTACTTCCGGCTGCTCGGTCTTCCGCTGCTCGATGGACGCATGCTCGCCGACAGCGACATCGCTGGCGCGCCACAGGTGTGTCTCGTCGATGAGGAGTTCGTGCGCCGCTATCTGCGCGGCCGCAACCCGGTGGGTACGCGCATCGCGATTAACGCGATGGAGCAGCCACCACGAGTGGTGACTCGGGAAATCGTTGGCGTCGTCGGGCACGTCAAGGCGCGACCCGACGAGCCTGAGCCAGAAGGGCAGGTCTACGTCCCGCTGTCGCAGAACACGTGGTGGAACGCGACCTTGATGATTCAGCCGATCGGTGGACAGGCGGCGGCGCTCGCGCCGGCCGTTCGTGCCGCGCTGGCGCGCGTCGATCGCGATCGGCCCGCGACGCTCGTTCGAACGCTCGCGGCGATCAGCGACGAGGCGACCGCCAGGCCACGTTTCCGCACCGTGCTGATCGGCACGTTCGCCCTGCTGGCGCTCGTGCTCGCGATGGTCGGTGTGTTCGGCGTGCTCGCCTACTCAGTGCAGCAGCGCAGGCGCGAGTTCGGCGTGCGCATCGCGCTCGGGGCGGCGAGTCGCGAGGTGTTCCGCCTCGTCGTCGGCAGCGCGGTGCCCGTCATCGCGGTCGGTACCGTCGTCGGATTGGCCGCGGCGGCGTCGCTGGGCCGGACGATTGCGTCGTTCCTGTTCGGCGTGGCGCCGATCGATCCGGTGACGTTCCTGCTCGTCGTGATCGTGCTGGCCTTCACCGCCGCGGTTGCGATGACCGCGCCGGCGCTGCGGGCGATGCGCGTGGATCCGGTGGAAGCGTTTCGTGCCGAGTAGCCGATGAAGCGCTCCCTGCGGTCATGGCTCTGGCGCGTGCCGATCGATCGGGAGGTCGACGACGAGATTGCCTTTCACATCGAGATGCGGACACGGGAGCTGATCGAGCGGGGTGTTGATGCGAAAGCCGCACGCGAGATCGTGCTGGCCCGGCTCGGCGATGTGCGCCGGCTCAAGCGAACGTGCGTGGATCTTGGCAGAAAGCGAGAACGCGAGATGCGCCTGACGCAGTGGCTCGGTGAATGCAGAGACGACGTGAGGTTTGCGCTCAGACAACTCAAGGCGGCGCCCAGCTTCACGCTGGTGGCGGTGATCACGCTCGCGCTCGGCATCGGCGCCAACAGCGCGATGTTCGCGCTCGTCGACGCCGCGCTGCTACGCCCCTTGCCGTTTCCCGATCCGGATCGGCTGACGGCGGTGTGGGAGCGATTCCAGACGTTCCCGCGAGTGCTGGTGTCATCAGCGAACCTTCGCGACTGGATCGACCGTAATCGCACGTTTCACTCGATGGCCGGCAGTCTTGGCTTTCCACGGCGACTGGCTGGCGCCGATGGCACGGTCGAACAGATTCCTGCCATGCAGGTCACGACCCAGTACTTCGACGTGCTGGGTGTGACGCCGATCCTCGGGCGGACGTTTCGTCCGAGCGATGTCGCGATGCCGCCGAACGCCGCCGTAATGAGCGAGGGTCTCTGGCGCACACGGTTCGGCGGAGATCCAGGCGTGGTCGGACGAACGGTACAACTCGACGACTTTCCGTTCACGATCCTCGGCATTGTTCCCGCGGAGGCGCAGCGGGCCGGCGGCACGGCCAGCCTGTGGACGCTATTCGCGGATCTGCCAGGCATGGACGTACGAGGCCTGCGCTTCCTGCGCGGCATCGGACGGCTCAAACCCGGTGTCACGCTCGAGGTGGCGCAACGCGACATGACGACGATCGCGGAGTCGCTCGCCCGTGAGTTCCCCGCGGCCAACAAGGACCGCGGCGTCACCGTGGAGCCGTTGCGAAGCAGCGTCATCGGACAGGAGATACGTCTCACGTCAGTACTGTTCCTCGCCGTCGTCGGATTTGTGCTGCTGATGTGCTGTGCGAACGTCGCCAACTTGCTGCTGGCTCGTGCGACCGGCCGGGCGCGTGAGATCGCGGTCCGCGCGGCACTGGGGGCGGGACGCCGCCGCATCGTGGCGCAGATTCTGACCGAAAGCCTCGTCCTCGCGGCGATCGGCGGCGTGCTCGGGTTGGCGGTTGGTGCCGCCATTCTGAAGGCGGCGCCCAGCGTGATTCCCGCCGGTGTGCTGCCGTTGGCGGTGACGCTCGCGTTCGATGCGCGCGTCGTACTGTTTTGCGGCGTGACGGCGGGTGTCGTCGGCGTGCTCTTCGGTCTCGCTCCAGCGTGGCAGGTGAGCGGGACGTCGCTGATCGAGGTGGCGTCGGCCGAGAGCCGCACGACGACCAAAGGCGGAGGACGACTCCACAGCCTGCTCGTCATCGGCGAAATCGCGGCCGCCGTGCTGCTGCTGTCCGGTGCCGGCTTGCTCCTGCGCACGCTCATCACTCTCGATAACGTCGATGCCGGGTACCGGGCCGAGAGCGTGGTCACGATTCGCCTCAACCTGGGATATGGATTGCCGACGTCGCAGTTTCCCAACGCCGACTCGCTGCGGCGATTCTTCGATGCCGTCGAGCAGGAGGTGGCCGCGGTGCCCGGCGTGAGAAGTGTCGGATGGTCGAGCGGGCTCCCGCTCGAGGGGAGCGCCCTGGGCGGGTTCGGCTTCGACATCGTCGGCGATGAGGCCGTGAGCACAGCAGATCGTCCGATGGCCGACTACCAGCTCGTGTCGCCCGCCTATCTCCAGACGATCGATGTACCTGTCGTCACTGGACGCGGGTTGACGGCGCAGGACACTGCAACCAGCGTTCCGGTGTGCCTGGTCAGCGAAGGCCTCGTCCGCCGCTATCTGAAGGGCAGGAATCCGTTGGGCCTGCGCATCGCGATCAAGCCGATGCAGCTCGGTCCGGCCGCGCCGATCGTGCGGGAGATCGTCGGCGTCGTGCGCCAGGTGAAGAGCGCGCCCACCGACATCGAAGGGACGCCGCAGGTGTACGTCCCGATGGCGCAGAACCCGTGGAGCTTCGTTGCGCTGGCGGTACGGCCGACCGGCGGACGGGCGGACGCGCTCGTCCCCGCGGTCAGGGCGGCGGTGGCGCGCGTGAATCGAGGCGTCCCCACGACGCTGGTCAGGACTCTCGATGACGTTGCACGGGAGGCGACGACTCGCCCGCGATTCCGCGCCGTCATGGTGATTACGTTCGCCGTGCTCGCACTGGTGCTGGCCATGGTGGGCGTGTTTGGCGTGCTCGCCTACGCCGTCGAACAGAGGAGCCGCGAGTTCGGAGTGCGGATCGCGCTTGGTGCTCGTCCCGTCGACGTGCTGAGGCTGGTGTTGAGCGGCGCCGTACGCGTGATCGCCGCCGGCATCGTCATCGGCCTCGTGTTCGCGGCCGCGCTCAGTCAGACGGTCAGCGCGTTTCTATTCGGTGTTCGACCGTTCGATCCGTTGACGTTCGGTGGGGTGACGCTCGTTCTGATCGTGACGGCACTTGTCGCAATGGCGGCGCCTGCGATGCGGGCGGCACGGGTCGATCCCATCGTGGCGTTTCGAGCAGAGTAAGCAACGAGCCCAGCGATGAAGCGCTCACTCCGATCATGGCTCTGGCGCGTGGGTGTGCATCAGGAAGTCGACGAAGAGATCGCCTTTCACATCGAGATGCGGACGCGCGAGCTGATCGAGCGCGGCGTCGAACCGAAGACGGCGCGGGAGATCGTGCTGGCCCGGCTCGGTGATGTGCGACGGCTCAAACGCACCTGCGTGGACCTTGGCCGAAAGCGAGAACGCGAGATGCGACTGACGCAGTGGCTCGGCGAGTTCAGCGATGACGTCAGGTTCGCGCTGCGGCAGTTGATGGCCGCCCCCGCCTTCACGTTCGTGGCGGCGACGACGCTGGCGCTGGGAATCGGAGCGAACAGTGCGATCTTTGCGCTGGCCGACAGCATCCTGCTCCGTCCGCTTCCATTCAGAGAGCCCGATCGCCTCGTCCTGATCTCGGAACAGTTTGGCGACCTGCAGGGGTGCTGCGCGGTCGTCGCGCCGTTGAATCTCCGCGACTGGAATGATCGAAGCCGGACCTTCCAAGGTATGGCCGGTATGTCGTACGGCGGCGCACTACGCACGATCGCTGGCGTCGATGGGACGGTCGAACAGGTGACCGGCTACCGCGTCACGGCCCAATTTTTCCAGGTTCTCGGCGTAGAACCGATCGCCGGCCGCGTCTTCGTCCCGAACGACGTCACATCGCGTGCGGAGGTGGTGGTCCTCAACGAGGCATTCTGGCGCGCGCGTTTCGACGGCGACCGCACGATGATTGGACGTGACATCCCGATCGATGGGCGACCGTACACCATCATCGGCATCGTCCCTGAACAGTCCCAGGGACTGGCACCGAGCAGCTTCTGGACGCCGTATGTCTCGCCGCCGGGTCTCGACGAACGAGCGCTGCATTTCATGCGCGTGGTGGGGCGCCTCAAGCCCGGTGTGACCGCGGCGGCGGCCCGCAGCGATCTCGCCGCAATCGCGGCCGACCTCGCCCGCGAGTATCCCGCGACCAACAAAGGACGCACCATCAGGCTCGATCCGCTACGCGACTGGGTGATCCGTTCTGAAGTGCGTCTGACGTCGGCGCTGCTGCTCGGCGTCGTCGGCTTCGTGCTGCTGATGTGCTGCGCGAACATCGCCAACCTGCTACTCGCGCGAACCGCCGCACGGGCCCGTGAGTTGGCGCTGCGGTCGGCGCTTGGGGCGGGACGCCGGCGCATCGTCGCGCAAATCCTCACCGAGAGCCTGGTGCTGGCCGCGATTGGCGGTCTGCTGGGGCTCGCGGTCGGTGCGGCGATTCTGCGTGTGGCACCGGCGGCGATTCCCCAAGGGTTTCTGCCTGCGGCGATCCCCTTGGCGTTCGACGGCCGCGTCGTCGCGTTCTGTGCCCTGAGCGCGCTGGCGGTCGGCATTCTGTTTGGCCTGGCCCCTGCGTTTCAGGCGACCGGGCAGTCGCTCGTCCAGGCGCTCGGCTCAGAGAGTCGTGGTGCCACGCATCGCAGTGGAAGGCTTCGCAGTCTGCTCGTTGTTGGCGAGGTCGCCACTGCCGTGCTGCTGTTGTGCGGTGCCGGCTTGTTGCTGCGTACGTTGATTGCCGTCGAGCGTGTCGATGCCGGGTATGACGCCGACAGCGTCCTGACCGTCCAGGTGAACTTGTCTGGCGGGGTGCCTGGCTCGCGCTATCCAACCGTGGAGTCGATGCGCCGATTCTACGAGACCGTCGAACAGGAGATCGCGAGAGCGCCCGGCGTGAAAAGCGTCGCCTGGGGCCGCGCGTTACCGCTGGACCACGAATTCATTCACGAGACGACCTTTCAGATCGTGGGCGATCCGCCGCGTGAGCTGAACAGCCGTCCCACAGCGGACGTGCAAGTCATCAGTCCGGCGTTCTTTCAGACGCTGGGCATTCCGATGGTCCGTGGTCGCCGCTTCGCGGTGACGGACTCCGCAGAGAGCGTGCCCGTGTGCATCGTCAACGAAGCGTTCGTCCGCCAGTACCTGAAGGGCCGCGATCCACTCGGCGTGCGGGTCGCCATCGCGCGTGCCGGCGACTTGCGATCCCGCGTGCCGGTTGAGCGCGAAATCGTCGGTGTGGTGCGGCAGGTGAAGGGGCGGCCGGTCGAAACCGAAGAGCCGCTCCACGTGTACGTGCCGCTCGGTCAGGACGTGATGACCGTCAATGCATCCCTCGTGGTGCAGCCGAGCACTGGTGGCGCTGACGCACTTGCCCCGATCATCCGCGCGGCGATCGCGCGCGTGGACAGCAATGTGCCCGCCGTTCGGGTGCGCACGATGGACGACATTGCCTGGCAAGCGACCTCGCGGCAGCGGTTTCGCGCGGTGCTGGTCGTGATCTTTGGCGCGCTCGCCCTGGTGCTCGCGATGATCGGCGTCTTCGGTGTCCTCGCCTACTCCGTGCAGCAGCGGACGCGGGAATTCGGTGTCCGCATCGCGCTCGGCGCGAACGCACGCAGTGTCCTCGGGCTGGTTCTCGGCGGCGCCGCTCGCGTCATTGGCGCCGGCGTCGCGGTTGGGCTCGCGCTCGCGTTCGCCTTTGCCCAGGCGGTCTCGACGTTCCTGTTCGGCGTGCCGCCTCGTGA
>Ga0111539_10008608_pt1 | contig 12960 bp, 7 predicted proteins | sample RhiMethybrSRZTD1_FD_79667 | JGI IMG/M metagenome (GOLD analysis project Ga0111539, IMG submission 79667) | Populus rhizosphere microbial communities from Tennessee, USA - Rhizosphere MetaG P. TD hybrid SRZTD1 (version 2) (version 2) | ecosystem: Host-associated > Plants > Roots > Rhizosphere >...
GCCACGAGCACCCAGATCCCGCAGATCACGGCCGCGAAGGACGACCACGAGGAGCGACCGAGATCGCGCGTCCTGCGACTGAACGCCAGCAGCATCAGTCCCGTCGCGATCACGGCATAGATCCAGTCCATGAACGCCGCGATCGGCACGTGGGTTCGATCGGTGTCCGAGATCAGGTCGGGCGACCAGATGCTGGCGGCCGCGAGCGCGGCCCAGATTCCGCAGACCGTGATGGCCGCGTAGCGATATCTCGCTGCCTCCGGAGCCGGGGTCGGCACCGGAGCATCTCGCGCAGGTCCTCGTCAACCATCGTGGTCGACATGACGCACCTCCCGTCGTTCGGCACGGAGCCACGCACGACCGTCGCATGGGGTGGGTGGCGCGCCGAGGGCCGTTCGACCCGTTCCACGGGGGCTCCATGCTCCTCGCGAGGATGCGAGCCGACCACCCGTAGACTCCGCCCGTGGAGATCCGGAAGACGGTCACGGTGGTGTTCGCCGACGTCACGGGTTCGACCGCGCTCGGTGAACGCCTCGATCCGGAGTCGATGCGAGGCGTGATGTCCCGGTACTTCGACGAGATGCGTTCGGCGATCGAGGGTCACGGGGGGACCGTCGAGAAGTTCATCGGCGACGCGGTGATGGCCGTGTTCGGCGTCCCGACCGTGCACGAGGACGACGCGCTGCGCGCGGTCCGCGCCGCCTCGGAGATGCGGGACCTCCTCGACGCGCTGAACGCCGAGCTCGAACGCGACTGGGGCGCCCGCCTCGAGATCCGGACCGGCGTCAACACGGGCGAGGTCGTCGCGGGTGACCCATCCGGGGGGCAGACGTTCGTGACCGGCGACGCCGTGAACGTGGCCGCGCGTCTCGAACAGGCGGCGGAGCCGGGCGAGATCTTGATCGGCGAGCTCACGCGCGACCTCGTTCGCGACGCGGTCGAGGTCAAGGCCGCCGAGCCCCTGCAGCTCAAGGGCAAGTCCGACCTCGTCCCGGCGTTCCGCCTGCTGGACGTGTCGCCGGGGCCCGCGTTCGCGCGCCGGCTGGATTCGCCTTTGGTCGGCCGCGAGGACGAGCTCGGACAGCTCGAGGCGGCGTTCGGGGAGGCGGTGACGCAGCGGGCGTGCCGGATGGCGACGGTCGTGGGCGACGCGGGCCTGGGGAAGTCGCGGCTGGTGAGCGAGTTCGTGACGCGCGTGGGCGGGCGGGCCCGAACCCTGTGGTCGCGTTGCCTGCCCTACGGCGAGGGCATCACGTTCTGGCCGGTGACCGAGCTCGTGTGGGCGGCCGGCGGGATCGGCGAGATCGAGTCGCTCGAGGACGCCCGCGAGAAGGTGCGGGCACTCGTTGCGAACGCGGAGGACGGGGACACGATCGCCGAGCTGCTCGAGTCGGCGATCGGTCTGCGCGAAGGCGGGACGGGCTCCGACATCCGCCAGACGTTCTGGGCCGTGCGCCGGCTCCTCGAGGTGCTGGCCCAGGACGGGCCGCTCGTGGTCGTGATCGACGACATCCACTGGGCGGAGACGACGTTCCTGGACCTGCTCGAGTACCTGGCAGGGTTCAGCGCCGAACATCCGCTGTTCGTGCTGTGCACCTCGCGCCCGGAGATCCGGGAGCGCCGTCCCGAGTGGGCCGGCGCGTCGTTGGTGGTGATGCTCGAGCCGCTGACCGGCGCCGAGTGCGAGCGGCTGATCGCGAACCTGCTCGGTGAAGCCGGGCTGACGGGCGACGCCGCCGATCGCATCACCGACGCGGCCGGGGGCAACCCGTTGTTCGTCGAGGAGATGCTGCGCAAGCTGATCGACGACGGCTCACTCGAGCGCGACGACGGGAGCTGGAGAGCCACGCGCGACCTGTCGAGGATCACGGTCCCCGAGACGATCAGCGCGCTGCTCGCGGCCCGGCTCGACCAGCTTGAGACCGAGGAGCGCGCGGTGATCCAGCGCGCGTCGGTGGTGGGAAAGACCTTCTGGTGGGGTGCGGTGGCCGAGCTCTCGCCCGAGCCCGAACGTGCGCAGGTCGGCACACACCTGCAGACCTTGCTGCGCAAAGAGCTCGTGCGCCCCGACCGCTCGCGGTTCGCCGGCGAGGACGCGTTCAGGTTCAGCCATATCCTGGTGCTCGACGCCGCGTACGAGTCGATGCCCAAGCGTTCGCGCGCCGAGCTGCATAAGCGGTTCGCCGCCTGGCTCGAGCGCACCGCCGGCGATCGCGTGGCCGAGTTCGAGGAGATCGTCGGGTACCACCTCGAACAGGCGTACCGGTATCGGAGCGAGCTCGGGCCGGTCGACGACGAGGGGCGGGCGCTGGCGCTCGCGGCGGCCGAACGGCTGGCCGCCGCCGGCCGCCGCGCGCTCGCCCAGTGGGACATCGCCGCCACGGACAACCTGCTCTCGCGCGCGATCGCGCTCCTGCCCACCGACGCGCCGATGCGCATCGAGCTCCTGCGCGATCTGGGGGTCGCGCTCGGGCAATCCGACCTTACGCGCGCCGATGCCGCGCTCACCGAGGCCATGGAGGCTTCGCGAGCGGCGGGCGACGCCCGGCTCGAGGCCCGGGCCGGCGTTCGCCGGCTCTTCATCCGGCTGCTCCGGGACACCGAGATCAGCCAGGCCGCGGCGCTCGCCGAGGCCGAGGGGTACGTGGAGCGGTTCGAGGCGTCGAGCGACGACGACGGCCTGGCCGAGGCGCTCGGGCTCGTCGGCATGATCCATTTCTGGCAAGGCATGGCCGCCGTGAGCGAACGCGATTTCGAGCGCGGTCTCGCACACGCGAGGGCTGCGGGGGACCGCTGGCGCGAGGGCGAGATCCTGCGCAGGCTCGCCCTGGTCATCGACGTCGGGCCGGTCCCCGCCGAGGACGGGATCCGGCGTCTGGACGCGATCCTGGCCGAGGGCCACGGCGACCGACGGGTCGAGATCGGAGCATCGCGGGCGCGTGCCGAGCTCGAGGCGATGCGGGGCAACTTCGACGAGGCTCGTGGCTACGTCGCCCGGGCGAAGGCGCTGGCCGAGGAACTCGGCGATCACGTCGCGCTCGCCGCCGTCCATCGCGACGCGGGGCTCGTCGAGATGCGCGCCGGCGACCCCGTCGCGCACGAGCGAGAGGCGCGCGTGGGCTACGAGATCCTCGATCGGATCGGCGACGTCGGTCACCTCTCGAGCGCGGCGCCGGACCTGGGCGACGCGGTCTACGGGCAGGGTCGCTACGAGGAGGCGCTCGAGATCGCCGAGTTCAGCCGAACCATCACGATCGCCGGCGACGTCGACGCCGAGGTGCGTGGGATCGGGCTGCTGGCCAAGTCGAGGGCCAGGCTGGGCGGGCTCGACGAGGCGGAGGCGATGGCGGCCGAGGCCGTTCGGCTCGCGGCAGCGACCGACTACCTCGAACTGCACGCCTACGCGCTCATGAACCAGGCGGAGGTCCTCACGCTCGCCGGACGATCCACCGATGCCGCCGCATCGGTTCGGGCCGCGATCGACCTGTTCGGGCGCAAGGGGAACATCGTCGCGCAGGGCCGGGCGAAGGCCCTGCTTGACGACCTCGGCGCCTAGCCCGTACCTCTATCCGACGGTCACGACGAGCTGTGGCCGGAGGCTTTGCGCGCCCTCCTTCGAGACGTACTCGGCCTCGCGCGCCGCCGGCGAGGTGACGCGAAGGGTGTATCGGGCATCCCTTCGGATCACGGAGGTGACGTCGACCACCAGCCACGTGTCCGGGGAGATGGACCCGATGGCCCCGATGGCGACGGGATCCGCCACCGGCGCGGTCCGCCAGGACACGGTCGACTCGCTCCAGGCCAGGTTGTCCGCGGGGAAGAAGGTGCCCCCGCTCCTCGAACCACGGACGCAGTAGAGGTACAGCTTGGCCGAGAGCACGGTTCGCTTCCCGATCCCCGAGATGTCGAACTTGAGCAGCGCGTCCTTCGAGGGCTCCTGCCCGACGTGGAGGGTCGTAGAGGCGCCATAGTTCTTCGTCGGCTGGGCATCGGACACGTGCGCGTCGCTCGTCGGAGAGAACGACAGGGTCCCCGGCGACGACAAAACGCTCCCGGACGGCGCGACGCTGGGCGACGGTGGAACGACCGTGGGCGAGGGAACGACCGCTGGCGACGGAACGCTCCCGGACGGCGCGACGCTGGGCGACGGTGGAACGACCGTGGGCGAGGGAACGACCGGTGGCGACGGAACGCTCGCGCCGCACCGCGACCAGTCGCGTGTCTGCGTCACGCCCGGCGGCAGCGTGCCCGGATGGTCGAGATCGGTGACGTCCCCGTCGTGGTCACCGTCGAACCCCGGACCCAGGACGACCGTGACGTTCTCGTAGGTCCCGGGCATCCAGTTCGTGAGGCGGTCGTCGCCGATCGGCGTTTCCTCGTAGCACACGATGTCGTTTCGCATCACGACGTGTCCGGCGCCCATCTGCTTGAACAACGCGGCGTGCCCGACGCCGTCCGGTGCCCTGGTGTTCGGCATCGGGCGGAAGATGAACGTGCTGTCCTCGATCGTCGTGACGGCCGATGCGTTGGTGGCGTTCTGTCCGATCGACACGCCCGAGTTGATGCCGTCGAACAGGCATCCCTGAATCGTCCCCGACATCTCGTCGTCGTTCTCGATCGCGTCGTCCCGGATGCCGGTCCCGTAACAGCCCTGGATCAGGAACGAGGCGGCGTTCAGGTCGCCGCCCGGCGGACGCGGCCGGAACATGTCGAACACGTTCGAGGCGTGCAGGTCGTAGGAGCTCATCGTGTCGTAGCCGACCATCAGCAACGCGGTGCCGTCGGCGGTGTCCTTCAGCGTCTGCCACGTGGCGGCCGGGTCCACGCCGCCGACGACCGAGCCTCCGACGACCACGGTGCGCGTTCCAGGCACGCCCTTGCCGAACGACAGCGGGTACGTCGTCGCGGCCGGGTACGCGCTGGAGGTGAGCCCGCGAAGGTCGTACGTGGTGTCGGGTGGTGGGGAGGCGACGCGGTACTGGGTCGACAGCGTCCCGGACTGGACGACCACACGCGGTCGCGCGAGCGCCTCGTCCTCGCTCGGGAACCGGCTCGCGCCGAGAGCGGTGGGTGCGGCGGCGATCAGGACGAGCGCGGCGACGAACGAAACGAAAGATCGAAGTGGATGCATGTCAGCCAACCCCCCACGCGTTCCATGTCCGAACGGGAAAAGATCGATCTGTGTCTACGAGGAAGCGTGTCGGAAGGCTGGGAGGCTAGCGGAAGATGGTTCGCATCACTGTCGGTCATCCTCCCCAACTTTCCCGGAGATTACAGCGCGCGTACGGTCGGCGACGTAACGACGACTACGGTGAGCAAGCATCCCTCGGCTAGCCGACGATCACCACGAGCTTCGGGCGAAGGCTCGTCGTCTTGCTCTCCTTCGCCGTGTACTGCGCCTCCGTCATCGAGCCCGAGGGCACACGCAGGCCGTAGGTGCCGTCGGCGCGAACGAGCGAGGACAGGTCGACCTCGTACCAGGTGTTCGCCGCGACCGGACCGACGGCGGCGACGTTCGTGAGACCCGCGGCCGGAGCCGTCTTCCACGTCACGGTCTTCTCGCCCCATGTGGTGTTCGCGGTCGGGTAGAAGGTTCCGCCGCTCGTCGATGCACGGACGCAATACAGGCTGAGCCTCGCCGACAGGACCGTTCGCGTGCCGACCCCCGACAGCGTGAACTTCAGCAGCAGGTCCTTCCTCGGATTCTGACCCAGCTGCAGGGTCGTGGCGGTCCCGTAGTTCTTCGTGGGCGTGCCGGACGCCACGTACGTGTCGGCCGCGGGCGCGAACGTCAGCGTCGCGGTGACGATGAAGTTCGTCGGGCTGGTCCCGGTTCCGCTCGGCCCGGTCACGGTGACGGGACCGGTGGAGGAGCCCTGCGGGACGACGGCGGTGATCTGCGTGTCCGAGTTCACGGTGAAGCCGGCGCTCGTCCCGTTGAAGCGCACGGCCGTCGCCTTCGACAGGCCCGAGCCGGTGATCGTCACCGTCGTGCCGACCGTTCCAAGCGCAGGGGAGATTCCGGTGACGGCGGGCGGCGGCGGGAGGACCACCGTGAAGTTCGAGGGGCTGAACGAGGATCCCCCGGGACCGTCGATGGATACGGGCCCGGTCGTGGCTCCCTGCGGGACGACCGCGGTGATCTGCGTATCCGAGTTCACGGTGAACGTCGCGCTCGTGCCGTTGAACCGGACATTCGTCGCACCGGCGAATCCCGAACCCGCGATCGTGATGGACGCCCCGACCAACCCCGACGCCGGGGCGAGGCCAGTGATGGTGGGCGGCGGCGGCAGGATCGTGAACGACGAGGGACTCTGACCGGTACCGCCGGGTCCGTCGATCGCGACCGGACCGCTCGCCGCAGCCTGCGGCACCACCGCGGTGATCTGCGTGTCCGAGTTCACCGTGAAGGTCGCGCTCGTGCCGTTGAAGGACACGCTCGTCGCACCGATGAACCCCGACCCCGCGATCGTCACCGATGCACCGACGTTGGCGGAGCTCGGTGTCAGCGTGATGATCGAGGGTGCGGGAGGAAGCACCGTGAAGTTCGAGGGGGTGAAGGACGATCCCCAGGGACCGTCGAGCGACAGAGGACCCGTCGTCGCTCCGTTCGGCACGGACGCTGTGAGCTGCGTGTCCGAGTTCACCGTGAAGCTCGCGCTCGTCCCGTTGAACGTCACGCTCGTCACGTCCGTGAACCCCGAGCCCGTGAGCGTGACCGATGCTCCGACATGTGCGGACGCCGGGGTTGCCGCGTCGATCACCGGCGGCGTCCCCGTCGGCGGAGGGGGAGGAGCGTTCGGATCGCAGAGCGACCAATCGCGCGTCTGCGTCACGCCGGCGGGCAGCGTGCCGGGGTGGTCGAGGTCGGTCAGGTCTCCGTCACCGTCCCCGTCGAATCCCGGGCCGAGCACGATCGTGACGTTCTCGTACGTCCCGGGCATCCAGTTCGCCAGTCGCTCGGGCCCGATCGGGGTCTCCGAGTAGCAGACCAGGTCGTTGTGCATCACGACCTGCCCGCCGCCCATCTGCTTGAACAGGACGGCGTGCCCCATCCCGTCCGCGGACCGCAGGTTCGGGAACGGCCGGAAGATGAAGGTGCTGTCGTCGATCGTCGTGACGGCGGCGGGATTGGTCGCGTTCTGCCCGATCGAGACACCAGAGTTGATGCCATCGAAGACGCAGTTGCGGATCACCCCCGACATCTCGTGGTCGTTCTCGATCGCGTCATCCCGGATGTTGGTTCCGTGGCAGTCTGCGATGAGGAAGGTGCCGCCGTTGAGATCGCCGTTCGGTGGACGGGGGCGGAACATGTCGAACATGTCGTCGGCGTGAAGGTCGTACGAGGCGAACGCTCCCTGCGCGAACATCAGGAGCGCCGTCCCGTCGAGGTTGGCCTTCATGTCCTGCCACGTCGTGGCCAGGTCGGCGGTTCCCACCACGGTCCCGCCCACGACGACCGTGCCGATCCCCGGGGTGTCCTTGCCGAACGACAGGGGATAGGTCGTGGTCGACGGATAGGCGGTCGACGTGAGTCCGCGCAGGTCGTAGGTGGTGTCTGGTGGGGGCGACCCGACCCGGTACTGATCCGAGGTTGTTCCGGATCCCACGACGATACTTGCCCGTGCAAGCGACTCGTCGCGACTCGGGAACAGGACCTCGGCGACGGCCGTCAGCGACCCGGTCGAGAGCACGAGAACGGCGACGAGTGGTGCGGCGATCCGGATCCGATGCACTTCCCCCAAAACCTCCCGATTCCCCGGACAGGCATCGGCATGCTTTCGGCACGGGGAAGGGTCGAAGTTGAGGGACGGTAGCGGAAATCGGTCAAGCTTCCTATCCGACGTACTCCCGCAACCTCCTACGGCATTCCTACGTCGCACGGCCTACCGCTGCTACGGTTCAGCGTCGGTGGGCCCTGTCGAGGGGTGATCGCATCGCGACCAGTCGCGCGTCTGCCTCACCCCCTCGGGGAGATCGCCGGGGTAGTCGAGATCCTTGACGTCGCCGTCCCCGTTTCCGTCGAAGCTCGGCCCGAGCACGATGGTCACGTTGTCGTAGGTCCCGGGCATCCAGTTCGTGAGCCGATCGGGCGCGATCGGGGTTTCCGTGTAGCACACGAGCACGTCGTGCATCACGACCCGGCCGCCGCCCATCTGCTTGAAGAGGACGCCGTGCCCCACATCGTCCGGCGCCTTGGTATTGGGCATGGGCCGGAAGATGAAGGTGCTGTCCTCGATCGTGGTGACGGCATCGGGGTTCGTCTGGTTCTGCCCGATCGACACGCCGGAGTTGACGCCGTCGAAGACGCAGTCCCGGATCGTCCCGGTCATCTCGTCGTCGTTCTCGACGGCGTCGTCGCGGATCGTGCTGCCGCGGCAGCCGGCGATCAGGAACGTGGCGCCGTTGAGGTCGTCCTTCGGCGGACGGGGCCGGAACATGTCGAAGACGTCGTCCGCCCGCAGGTCGTACGAGGCGAAGGCATCCTCGCCGATCATCAGCAGGGCGGCACCGTCGTCGTTGTCCTTGAGGTCCTGCCAGGTCGCGTCGTCCGGTGCCGTCCCCCGGACGGTCCCACCAACCACCACCGTCCGCACGCCAGGCGATCCCTTCCCGAACGACAACGGGTACAGCGACTCGGAGGGGTACGCGGTGCTCGTGAACGTCCGCAGGTCGTACGTGGTGTCGGGCGGCGGGGACGCGATCCGGTACTGATCGGAGGTCTCGCCGGACTCGACGACCACCTTCGACCGCTGCAAGGCAGCCTCGGCTCCGGGGAGGGAGGCGTGCGTGGGTGTCCCCGAGCACCCCGTCGCGACGAGCAGCGTGATCGCCACGACCGAGGCGGATCGCCCTCGATGCATCTCCTCAACTTCTCACGGGTCGCGGGGTACGCGGAGGATCCGACGCCGGCACCGATCAGGCCGGCGACCACGCGACGAAGTCGCCGTCGGTGATCAAGACCGCGGCCCGATCCGACCGCGCGGACTGGATCCAGATCCCGGTCTCACCATCCTCGTTCATGCCCGGGTACGCGAAGGCATTCCCATCGGGCGACCACAGGCTCATGCTCTGCGCGTACTGCTCGAAGAACGGGAGGTACTCGTCGATCATCCGTTGGCTGGGGATGAAGCGTGGCGTCGTGAACGTGCCCGTCCCGTCCCACACGCCCCAACGGAACCAGACCTGGTCCTCGGCGGGGTCGGGATCCAGGTACAGCAGGCGTTCGCCATCCGGGCTCCAGTAGAACGCGGCAACCGTTTGGTCGGTGATCTGGCTCGTGTCGCCCGACCCGACGTCCACGACCGAGAGCGGTGATGCCTCGCCGCCCTCGAACACCTGGAAGGCGATCCGCCTGCCGTCGGGGCTGACGACGAAGGTGATCAGCCCGTCGAACGGCACGACCGGGTGTCCTCGGTCGGCCTCGGCGTCCTGCACCACGAGTTGCTGGTGGCCGGCCTGCGTGGAGGCGTAGACGAACGCCCGCCCGTCGTCGGTCCACACCGGCGCGTTGAAGGCGCCGGGCCGGTCGGCCACCGTGGTCAGCCTGCCGTCGAGGTCCAGGCGCTCCAGGCGCTGCGCTCCCACATGCACCAGGAGCTCGTCGCCCTGCGGTCCCCACGACAGGTAGAAGGGCTGACCGGTGTCGAGGGGCGTGCCCGAGCTGTGTCCGGCGACCTCCAGGATGCCCAGCTCGATCTGGTCCTCGCCGGGAGAGCCGAGGTAGGCGATCCGCGACGACGTCGGGTCCCACGAAAGGTAGAACGGCGTGACCAGCGTCCTCGCCTCCGTCGGCTTCTTGCCTTGGTCGGTGGACGTCGCGACCGAGACCGCGAGCGCGTTGGCCTCGTTGATCTCCAGGTGGACCCACGCGAGGCGGCCGCCGTCGCGAGACCACGATGGCTGCCCAACCTGGCTGAGGCCCGGCTCGACCTCGGCCAGCACGACCTCCTTCGAGCCGTCGGGGTCCATCGTCACGAGGTTGCCCGTCTCGTCCAGGACGGCCAGCCGGCCGCCGAGGCCGGCGACCTTCGACGGGACGGTGGGAGCGGGGCTCTCGGGCTCGGGCGAGGGCACCGACGCCGGCGACCCTGCGCTCGCGCTCGGGATGTCGACGTGCCGGAGCTCGGGCAGGTCGGGCTCGGAGGTGCAGGCCGCCAGGAGGAACACGGTGCAGGCGAGGAGCGAGGCCAGCCGGCGGATCGGCATGACCGAAGTGTCGAACGCCGGACCGCTCCGGCGCAACGGCATGACCGAAGTATCGAACGCCGGACCGCTCCGGCGCAACGGTTCAGTCCTTCAGGAGCGCCGCCGGCAGGCGCTGTCCCTTGGCCCGGGCGGCCTCCGTCCAGCGCTCGACGGCGGGCTTGGTCAGGCGCTTTCGGGCCGTCGCGACCGTGAAGTCCGTGGGCGAGACCTTCTTGAGCTCGGCCGGCAGCACCGGGAACGAGACCGAAGCATCCTCGCGAGCGCGCGGGGAGAACGGGGCGACGAGCGTCGCGCCGGGGCCGTTGCGAGACGGATCGAGCATCACGCGGCCCTTACGGTCGGCCTTGCGGAACTCGGCGGTGACCAGATCGGGCTTGCGCTCGATCACGATCTCGGCCAGGCGCGTGGCCGCGCGGCGGAGCAGTTCGGCCGAGACGTGGCGGACGATCGGGACGACGACGTGGATGCCCTTGCCGCCGGTGGTCTTCACCAGCGGTTCGAGGCCGAGGTCGTCCAGCGTCTCGAGCACGAGGAACGCGACCTCGACGGCGGCCTCGAACGCGTCGTCCGGCGGGTCGATGTCGACGACGAACAGGTCGGGTTTGTCGAGCATGTCCCGACGCACGGGCGCAGGATGCAGCTCGAGCGCGGCCTGATTGCCGAGCCACGTGAGCGTGTCGGCGTCGTTGCACACGGTGTACGCGACGTCTCGTCCGGCGCTCGGCGCGGGGATCGTGACGGTCCGGACCCACGCAGGCGCATACTTCGGCGTGTTCTTCTGGAAGTAGCGCTCGCCCTCCACGCCGTCGGGCGCGCGGATCACCGACAGCGGGCGGTCGCGGAGCCAGGGCAGCATGGATTCGGCCACCGCCGCCAGGTAGTCGACGTACGCCTGCTTGGTGATCCCGGGCGCCGGCCACAGGAGCTTGTCGGGGCGGGTGACCTCGACGCGTGAGCTTCGGCTGGTCTTGGTCTTCGCCATCCCTAGATGTTGCCGGTTCGGCGGTGGAATTGGGAGACCCCCGGTCGCGGCAGGCGGCGGATATCGCGATCGATATCTGGGCCCTCGCCGAAAAAGGGGGCCTCTTCGGCGCTGATCCGCCCTCCGGTCGACTGCGGATACCTCGTGAACGTCGCCCGCATCTCGATCCGGAAGGAGGGACGTTCATGAGCACCGATTACGTCGCCGGAGCTCACGCACGCGCCGGCAGCCGAACGTGGGGCGAGCTCGTCACCGCCGTGCTCGGGGCCGTGTACCTGGTGGTCGGGGTGGCCGGCTTCTTCGTCACCGGAGGGGTCGGCGTGGCCGACACCGAAGGGAGCAAGCTCCTCGGCCTGTTCGAGGTCAACCCCCTGCACAACGTGGTGCACCTGGCGATCGGCGCGGCCCTGGTGGTCGCGTACCTCGCCGGCCGGAAGGCCGTCGGCATCGTCGCCACCTTCATCGGCGCCGTGTACCTGATCGTCGGCCTGACCGGCCCGTTCGTGACCGGGACCGACGCGAACGTCCTGGCGTTGAACTCGCTGGACCACGCGCTGCATCTTGGGTCCGCGGCGGTGCTGCTCGCGGCCGGCATCAACGCGCGCCGGGCCGCCCGCGCCTAACGGCTGCGCGTTCGACCCGGTCCGCAGTGAGGCGGGCGATATCGAGATCGGTATCGCCCGCCGCTCTGCGTTCGAGCCCATCCGACGACGCGGCCTATCATCCGCCCATCCGCCGGCCCGAACGGATGGGGGGAACGTGACCTCGACGTCCGAACAGCGCACGACCGGCAAGCCGGGCCTGGCCACCCGACTCCTGCCGGGAGTCGCGACGCTGCGCTCCTACCAGCGCGGATGGCTGACGCGCGATGCGATCGCCGGCCTGGTGCTGGCCGCGTTCCTCGTGCCGGTGGGGATGGGGTACGCGGAGGCGTCGGGCCTTCCGGCGATCACGGGCCTGTACGCCACGATCGTCCCGCTCCTGGTCTACGCGATCGTCGGTCCCTCACGGATCCTGGTGCTGGGCCCGGACTCCTCGCTCGCGCCGATCATCGCGGTCACGGTCGTGTCGCTCGCCGCCGGCGATCCCGACAAGGCCATCGCCCTCGCCGCCATGACCGCCCTGATGACCGGCGCGTTCCTCGTGCTGGCCGGCCTATTCCATCTGGGCTACCTGACGGACCTGCTCTCGCTCCCGATCCGGTACGGCTACCTGAACGGGATCGCGTTGACCGTCATCGTGAGCCAGCTCCCGAAGGTGTTCGGCTTCTCGACCGACGCCGAAGGTTTGATCGACGAGGTAGACGCGTTCGTCCGGGGGGTCGTAGACGGGAAGACGGTCCTGGCCGCCCTCGTGATCGGCGTCGCCTCGATCGTGGTCGTCCTGGTGGGCAAGCGCACGGCGCCGGCCGTGCCGTGGGTGCTGGTCGCCGTTCTCGGCGGGACGCTGGCCGTCTCCGTGTTCGGCCTGAGCGGCGTCGACGTCGTGGGCGCGCTGCCTCGGGGCCTGCCGTCGTTCGACGTCCCGAGCGTTCCGTTCGACGACCTCTCCAAGCTTGCCGCCGCGGCCGTGTCGATCGCGTTGGTCGCGTTCGCCGACACGAGCGTCCTCTCGCGAACGTTCGCGGCCAAGCTCGGCGACGACGTGAACCCGAACCACGAGATGATCGCGCTCGGCGCGGCGAACCTCGCGACCGGCTTGTTCCAGGGCTTCCCGATCTCCAGCAGCGCCTCGCGAACGCCGGTGGCCGAATCCGCCGGAGCCAAGAC
>Ga0111539_10008609_pt1 | contig 12960 bp, 18 predicted proteins | sample RhiMethybrSRZTD1_FD_79667 | JGI IMG/M metagenome (GOLD analysis project Ga0111539, IMG submission 79667) | Populus rhizosphere microbial communities from Tennessee, USA - Rhizosphere MetaG P. TD hybrid SRZTD1 (version 2) (version 2) | ecosystem: Host-associated > Plants > Roots > Rhizosphere >...
AGGGCGTGGTGAGAGTGATCTGCCCTAATCCCAAACATAAACAGAGACAAGGATAAGCGAGAAAAGGAATGGCACGTGTAGCAGGAGTAGATCTTCCGCCCAACAAGAGAGCCGAGATTGGTTTGACTTACATCTACGGCATCGGCCGCTCGCGCTCGAGCTCAGTGCTCAAGGAAGCGGGCGTCAATCTCGACACTCGCGTGAGAGATCTGAGTGAAGACGAGTTGAGCCGGATTCGTGGAATTCTGGAAGCGCAGGGAGAGATCGAGGGCGACCTTCGCAAGCGCGTTCAGATGGATATCAAGCGTCTGATGGATATCGGCTGCTATCGTGGTTTGCGACATCGTCGTGCACTTCCGGTGCGCGGCCAGCGAACTCACACAAACGCTCGCACTCGTAAAGGTCCGCGACGCGCAACCATCGCGAAGAAGAAAGCGCCGGGCAAGAAGTAAATGAGTTTAGAGTTCAAGCTTTAGCTTGTACCGCTAAAGCAGCAGCCTAAAGGCTGAACTCTAAACGATTAGTTGAGTGGAAAGTTATGGCAAAAGCAGGCGGAAAGAAAAAAGTCTTTCGGAAGAAAGAGAAGAAGAACGTTCCCAACGGCATCGTGCATATCGCGGCGTCGTTCAACAACACGATGATCTCCATCACGGATCTCGAGGGGAACTTGATCGCGCAGTCGTCGGCAGGCGCGCGCGGTTTTCGTGGTTCACGCAAGGGCACTCCGTTCGCAGCGCAGCAGGCGGCTTATGAAGCGGCCAAGAAGGCGCACGAAGCCGGAATGCACCAGTGCGAAGTTCGTGTGAAGGGACCGGGCGGTGGTCGCGAGTCAGCGATCAGGGCGATCGCGAATGCAGGCATCAGAGTGATGACGATTCGCGATACGACGCCGATTCCGCACAACGGTTGCCGGCCGCCAAAGCGGCGACGAGTTTAAGTAGTTACATTTTCCATTTGTCATTTTCCATTTCTCATTTGTCATTTGAATTTAACGAACTCACGCAAAATGCCAAATGGAAAATGGAAAATGACAAATGAAAGCTGAAAGTTAACCCAAAGGATGAAGGGTTTGCGTAACACGCAACCTGTAAACTTTTCCGTCTAACAATAGACTGGAGGCAATAATTGGCTAGGTATCGAAGTGCTGTGTGTCGTCTTTGCCGTCGCGAAGGCGCAAAGCTGTTTTTGAAGGGCGATCGTTGTTACAAACCATCTTGCCCGATTGAGAAACGTGGTACGCAACCCCCCGGGCAGCATGGCAACTCGCTGCGACGTGGCAAAGCGCTGGTCGGCTACGGCCAGCAGTTGCGAGAAAAGCAGAAGGTGAAGCGCATCTACTTCATCCTCGAAGGGCAGTTCAGAAACTACTTCGAACGCGCCACTCGGATGAAGGGAATCACCGGTGAGAACCTTCTGTTCCTGCTGGAGCGTAGACTCGATAACACGGTCTATCGCGCCGGTTTTTCGACCTCACGCCGGCAGGCGCGACAACTGGTTAATCACGGTCATATTCAGGTAAATGATCGCAAAGTAGATATTCCCTCTTATCAAGTGAAGCCTGGCGACACGATCAGTGTGAAAGAGACGAGCAGGAAAAACTCTCACATTGAAGGTGCATGGCAAACTGCGTCTGGTCGTGGACGTCCGTCGTGGATTTCCGCCAATGGCGATATGACTGCGCGCGTAGTCAGCTTGCCCATTCGCGACGACATCGATCGCACGATCAACGAGCAGTTGATTGTCGAGCTTTATAGTAAGTAGTTAACCCGAACCAGTGCCGGCGCTGCGTACGTCGTCAACCTGGTCGATGCATTTTTATTAGGGACTGAACGCTATGGCTATGGATCAAAATAATCTTTGGACAGGATTTCAAATGCCGCGCCGGTTGGCGGCAGATGCGGAGACTCTGACGGAACGTTATGGCCGCTTTTCAGCGCAGCCATTCGAAAGAGGTTTCGGAACGACCGTCGGGAATTCGCTGCGACGTGCTCTGCTATCTTCGATCGAAGGCGCCGCTATCACTGCGGTCAAGATTGAAGGCGTCGAGCATGAGTTCTCATCGATCAAGGGAGTGGTGGAAGACGCCACCGACGTCATCCTCAATCTGAAGCAGGTGCCTTTCAAGCTCCACAGCAGTGAGCCGAAGACTCTGCGAATCTCGAAAGAGGAAGCAGGCGAGGTTACGGCGGCAGATATCGAGGGTGATGCTGACGTCGAGATTCTCGATCCGTCGGTTCACATTGCGACGGTCAGCGAAGGCGGATCTCTGAAAGTCGAGATGCGTTTGAAGCGTGGTCGTGGATACATCTCGGCTGACAGGAATTTCGATGAAGACTTGTCGCTCGGATACATTCCGATCGACTCAGTGCATACGCCTGTCAAGAAAGTCAATTACAACGTCGAAGCAGCGCGTCTCGGTCAGAACACCGAATTCGACAAGCTGACCATCGAGGTTTGGACCGATGGTTCCGTGAAGCCTGAAGATTCGATCGGCCTGGCGGCGAAGTTGATCAAGGACCACATGTCGATCTTCATCAACTTCGAAGAGGACACTGACGATTACGCTTACGCGAAGATGGAGCGTCCGCCGCTGCCACGCAACGATCAGTTAGACCGGTCGGTTGACGAGTTGGAGCTGTCAGTTCGTTCCTACAACTGTCTGAAGAATGCTGATATCCGGACGATTCGTGACCTGGTCCAGCGCACCGAGCGCGAGATGCTGGCGACCAAGAATTTCGGCAAAAAATCGCTCAACGAGATCAAGGAAATTCTGAACGGCATGGGCCTCGACTTCGGTATGGAGTTTGACGAGCAGGGTAATCCGATCCCGGGCACCGGCGGCCGTGACGGCGCGGATCTTTCCGATTTTGAGGGCGACGAGGAACAGTAGTTTAGAGTCATGCGACACCTAAAGGCACATCGAAAACTCGGTCGCACGAGCGAGCATCGTCACTCGATGCTGCGCAATCTCGCGACCTCTCTGATCAACTCCCGTGAGGAGCGCATCGTCACCACTTTGCCGAAGGCAAAGGAATTGCGACCCTTCGTCGAACGGGCGATTACGCTGTCGCGACGCGCTCGCACGTTTTCTGACGATGGTGCAGACGCACGCGCGTTGCACCTTCGACGACAGGCGGCCGGATTCTTTCACGCCGGCAACACGACTGTCAGCGAGATGACGGGCAAGCGCGGACAGCTCAGGCCCGAAAGAACTGCCGGAGTTGCGGCTCTCCGACGGCTCTTCAACGAGCTTGGCGATCGTTACAAGGATCGGCCCGGTGGTTACACGCGGATCCTGAAGCTGGGCCATCGAGACGGCGACGCCGCTGAGCTCGCGATCATCGAGCTGGTCGGCAACCCGAGGGAAGTTGAAGCAATTGAAGCCGCGAAGAAGCGAGCCAAAGCAGCGGCCTCGAAGAAGAAGAAGGGCCGCGGCAAAGAGAAAGAGAAAGAGACTGAGACGGCGAGCGAATCGAAGTCTGAAGGCAGCGAAGAGTAAAAAGGAGCCACAAGGAGGCACAAAAGCTAACATGGCTTTTGTGCTTTTTTGTGGCTTAGTAAATGGCAGCACCCGAAGAACAAGGTAAACCAGCGAACCGTCGCGCTCGTCCGCGACGCGAGCAGTCTGATCCTGCCCCGTCCATGAACATGGACGAGGTTCGCGAACTCATAGCCCTGATGCGTGACAATGGGCTGACTGAACTGGAGATCGAAGGGGAAGAGTTTCGCGTTCGCCTTCGTCGTGATTCAGTCCCGAGCGCTTCGGCTCAACATGCGGAGATGCCTGCCGCTGGTCCCGCTCCTTTCCCCGAACCGGCGCCTGCGGCCGGTCCAACGCAACCGGCGCCACAAGCTCCGGCAGAGGCTACTTCTCCGGAGCAGGACTTACACATTATCCCCTCGCCGATTGTCGGCACGTTTTACCGGTCACCGTCTCCGAGCGCTGACCCGTTTGTGAAGATCGGAAGCAATGTCGAGCACGATTCGGTTGTTTGTATTATCGAAGCCATGAAACTCATGAACGAGATTCAGGCAGAAGCAACTGGTGAAGTAGTAAAGATTTACGTCGAGAATGGGCAGCCGGTGGAATACGGGCAGCCGCTATTCGGAATTCGCAGTTAGGCCACAAAAAGGCACAAAAGACAGAAACAAAAGTTTGCTGTTTTTTGGGCCTTAATTATTTGAGCAATGGCTTTTAATCCGCGCAAATTCAAGAAGATCCTGATCGCCAATCGTGGCGAGATCGCTTGTCGCATCATCTGGACTTGCAAGGAGATGGGCATCAAGACCGTCGCGATTCACAGCGACGTCGATCGAGATTCGCTGCATGTGCGTTTCGCCGATGAAGCTGCATGCATTGGACCAGCGCCCTCCGCGCAGAGTTATCTCAATATTCCCGCAATCATAAGTACGGCGGAGATTTTCAACGTCGACGCGATTCATCCGGGTTACGGGTTCCTTGCCGAGTCGCCTTACTTCGCAGAGATCTGTGACGCGTGCAACATCAAGTTCATTGGACCACGCGCGAGTGTCATCCGTTTGATGGGCGACAAGATCGAAGCTCGCCGCGTGATGCATGAGGCTGGGTTGCCGATCGTGCCGGGCAGTTCGGGTGGTATTACTTCCGAAGAAGAAGGCCGCAAGGTGGCGCGAGATATTGGCTATCCGGTGATCGTCAAAGCCTCCGCTGGAGGCGGTGGACGCGGGATGCGCATCGTTCGTTCGGAGCAAGAGTTGGGGAAGGCGCTCGAGACCGCCTCAACTGAAGCTGCTGCGGCGTTTAACGACGGCAGTGTTTACATCGAGCGCTACATCGAGAAGCCGCGACACATCGAGATCCAGGTGCTTGCGGATGAGTTTGGCGAGTGCATGCATCTTGGAGAGCGCGAGTGTTCCATTCAGCGTCGCCATCAAAAGCTGATGGAAGAGGCGCCGTCGACCGTGCTGACGCCGGAGTTGCGCAAGAGCATGGGTGAAGCGGCCGTCGCTGCATGTAAGCGGCTGGGTTATTCGAGCGCCGGAACAGTCGAGTTTCTGCTGGATGCGCACGGAAATTTTTACTTCATGGAGATGAACACGCGTATCCAGGTCGAGCATCCGGTGACGGAGATGGTCACTCTCACGGACATCGTACGTAGCCAGATTCGGATTGCCGAAGGTGAGCCGCTGGGGTACGCGCAGGATGAACTCCTACTCGTCGGGCACGCGATCGAATGCCGTATCAATGCAGAGAATCCGGAGACGTTTGCTCCCAGCCCGGGTGTTATCTCGGCGTTCAATTTACCTGGTGGTCCCGGCGTTCGCGTCGACACGTTTGTGTATTCGGGTTACCGGGTAACGCCTTTTTACGATTCGCTGATTGCGAAGGTGATCGTTCACCATCGTACGCGTGAACTGGCGATCGCGCGCATGAAGCGGGCACTCGAGATGATGGTGATCGAGGGTATCAAAACCACGATCCCTTTGCATTTGAAGATCATGGACGACCCGCGGTTCCGGGCCGGAGATATCGGGACCGATTTCATGGAGTACTTTTTGTCCCGAAACGGGCGCAAAGTGGCGGTTGTATAGTAGACAGGGGTAAATCCTGTCTACGGTTGCCGCTGATTTAACGGTAGCTTATAATATCCGACTTTTCTGTGAGGTGATTACGATGTCACACGCAATTATCAGGGCCGGTGGAAAACAGTTCCTGGTCGAAGAAGGCCAGACGATTCGCGTGCCTTCGCTCGAGGCAGAGGCCGGCAGCTCCATTGAGCTCGAAGCGTTGTTGAGTTCAGGTTCTGGCGACGGAAAAATCTCGGCGACGGTGGTTGATCACGGTCGCGATCAGAAGATCGTCGTGTTCAAGAAGAAGCGCCGCAAACAATACAAGCGCACGCGCGGTCACCGGCAGAGTTACACGACGTTAAAGATTGATTCGATAGGGTAACGACAATGGCACACAAAAAGGGTGTTGGTTCATCTCGTAACGGTCGCGACTCGCAGTCCCAGCGACTGGGTCTGAAGAAGTTCGGCGGCGAAAAGGTGCTCGGCGGCAACATCATCGCGCGCCAGCGTGGCACCAAGTGGAAACCCGGAATGAACGTGGGCCGCGGCAAAGACGATACGCTGTTTGCGTTGATTGATGGGGTCGTCAAGTTTGAAGATAAAGGTCGATCGGGCAAGTTCGTCAGCGTTTATCCAGCGGAGCAAACTGCTGCTTAGAAACGAATCCTTGCAAGTTCGCGACGCCTGAGCAGCAACAATGCGCGCCCAGGCGTCGCTTTCAATTTAGGATGTTTATTGATCGCGCCAAGATTCACGTGCACGGGGGTGATGGAGGTAACGGTGTTACAGCTTTCCGGCGCGAGAAGTTTGTTCCCCGTGGTGGTCCATCAGGCGGAGATGGTGGTCGCGGCGGCGACGTGATCCTGGTTGCGGACGATTCGCTCAACACGCTGCTGCACCTGCGTTACAACCCGCAGCACGTGGCGCAGCGCGGCTCACATGGCGAAGGTGCTAATAGGTCTGGACGCAATGGCGACGATCTAATTGTTCGCGTTCCCGTTGGAACACAGATCTTTGACGCAGCGACTGGTGACCTGCTGCACGATCTCAGTCACGACGGCGATCGCTGGCTGGCGGCGCGTGGCGGTCGTGGCGGATTTGGAAACTCGCACTTCACGTCGTCGACGAATCGCGCTCCTCGCTACCACCAAAGCGGAGGCACTGGAGAAGAACGCGAGCTGCAACTCGAGTTGAAGCTGCTCGCCGATGTTGGATTAGTCGGCTTTCCAAATGCAGGTAAGTCGACGTTCATTTCAACCGTCTCGGCCGCCCGACCGAAGATCGCCGATTATCCATTCACCACGTTGGAACCGCATTTGGGGGTTGTAGACCTTGGAGACTTTCGCACCTTCGTTATCGCCGACATACCCGGACTGATTGAAGGCGCACACACGGGCGCGGGTCTCGGCGATCGATTTCTGCGGCACATCGAGCGCACGAAGTTGTTGCTGCATTTGGTAGATGTTTCGTCGGCGTCGGGCCGCGATGCTGTGAGTGATTACGAAACCGTCAATCGCGAGCTCGCTTCTTACAATCAGGACCTGGCTACGCGGCCGCAGTTTATCGTTGCGACCAAGATTGACGCGCTCGACGAGCCACAGCGTTTGGAATCGCTGAAGCAGCAGACGCTCGAAGACGCGAAACCGTTCTTTGCGATCTCTTCAGCGACTGGAGAAGGTGTTCGTGACCTGATTAACGCAGTCGCGGCGAAGTTGAATGAGTTAAACGCAGACAGCGACAAGACGGATACGGTCGAACTGGCGTGGTAGAAGATGCGAATCGCATTTTATGGCGGGACATTCGATCCGGTTCATATAGGCCATCTCGAAATTGCGCGCAGAGTTTCGAGAGTTTTTGAGATTGACAAGGTAGTTTTTATTCCAGCGCAGGTGGCTCCGCACAAAGTCGGACGTCCTGTAACGGAGCCGATACATCGCTACGCGATGCTGGCGCTGGCGACACAAGCCGATCCGCAGTTGGTAGTTTCGACTTTCGAGCTCGACGCTCCGGATCGACGTTACACGGTAGACACGGTTGAGCATTTTCAGCGCGAGCTGGGTGACTCAAACGAGCTCTTTTTCATAATGGGCGCCGACTCCTGGTCGGAGATCACAACCTGGCGCGATTGGGAGCGCTTGTTGACGATGATTAACCACATCGTCGTTACAAGGCCGGGATTCGAATCGTCGAAGTCGCACCTGGGTGAACTCGGCGAGCGCGTCGTTTTTACTGACGCCGTGATGTTGGACATTTCGGCGACGAACATCAGGAGAATGGCGAGCGAGGGACGGTATGAGGATTTGGCCGGGCTGCTGCCTGGTCCAGTGCTCGAGTACATAAGGAAGTACCAGATTTATCGAGAATTGAATGAAGCAAGACTCAACAGTTAAAGAACAGTCGTTGAATCCCCAGCCGAGCGTCCGTACGAAGGCTCAGCCTGTTCCTGAAGGCCTCGACGAACGTGTGCTGGCTACTCTTCATGCTGCGAGCGAGAAGAAAGCGATCGAGCCGGTCGTTTTGGACCTGCGTGAGATTTCGAGCTTCACTGATTACTTCGTGATCGTGAGTGGCGCGAACGAACGCCAGGTGCAGGCGATTTCCGACGCCGTTTACGAGAGTTTGAAGAAGGCGGGTCATGCGGCCGCGCGTGTCGAAGGTTACAAGACTGCCGAGTGGATTCTTTTGGACTACGGCGATTTCGTGGTGCACGTGTTTGAGCAGAAGGCGCGAAAGTTTTATGACCTCGAACGGCTGTGGCGCGAGTCGAAACGCGTCGAGTTGCCCCCCGAATTCAGCACTGATAGTGCGAGCTCTTTGAGAAGAGAATCGTGATCGAACTATTTGCGCGCTCTTCCGGAATGCGCGAGGCGGTTGGTCTCGCGGAGCGCGTGAGTTCGACGGATGCAAACGTCCTGATCACCGGTGAGACTGGCGCGGGAAAAGATCTGCTTGCGTCATTCATTCACTCAAAGTCACGTCGCGCTGCGCAGCCGTTCGTGAAGATAGACTGTGCAACGCTTCCCTCGGATCTTCTTGAAGCCGAGCTGTTTGGTTACGAGCGAGGGGCATTTACGGGAGCGATTGAAGCCAAGGCCGGCCGCTTCGAGGCGGCGCAAAAGGGCACGATCGTCCTCGACGAAATCGCGCATCTTTCAAATGACGCCCAGGCGAAGTTGCTACGCGTGATCGAGACTCGTGAGTTCGAAAGGCTTGGTGGGCGCAAGACGATCAAGCTCGACGCCCGTCTGATTGCCCTGACGAATGTGGATCTCGGGACGGCGGTGAAAGGCGGTCGCTTTAGAGAGGACCTTTTTTACCGTCTGAACGTAATTAACATTCGCGTGCCGCCGTTGCGTGAGCGCAAGGATGATCTTTCAAAACTGATTCAGCATTTTCTGAGGCATTATGCCGCCAAGCATGGAAGAAACACACAGCGCGTGTCTCCGGAAGCGCTCGCCGTTCTTCAGGCTTACAACTACCCGGGAAATGCACGCGAGCTCGCGAACATCATCGAGCGCGCAGTGATCGTGGCCACGGGAAAGCGACTCGAAGAGACTGATTTGCCTGACGGATTGAAAGCCGCGGTGAGTGCGCAGCAACGAAAGCAGAAGCCGCAGAGCCTGGCGCAGTTGGAAGCGGCTTACATCGCGGAGATGCTCTCCGCGACTGGAGGCAACAAGGCCGAGTGCGCGCGCATACTCGGAATCAGCCGGAAGAACCTGTACGAGAAGATCGCGCGCTACCAGCTAACGTCGTGAGATGCGGTTTCGGATTATCTGGACAGGGAAGACTCGAGACGCAAGGCTGCGCGCGTTGGTAGACGATTATTCGGAGCGGCTATCGCATTTTGTGCGCTGCGAAGTAACTGAACTGCGAGAGGTTGGCCGCACTGACAAGTCGGGCATCGATAAGGAGACACAGCGCATCTCAGACCGGCTGCGTCCCGGCTCGATCACAGTACTCCTGGATCCGGACGGCACGGAGTGGACTTCGCAGCAGTTGGCTGCGCAGGTGCAAAGCTGGGAAGGAAACGGGATCAAGGAAGTTGCGTTTGTTCTCGGAGGACCGAATGGCCTGGCAGACGATTTCAAATCCCGGGTTGACAAGCGTTGGTCTCTTTCGCGATTGACGCTGACGCACGAGATGGCGCGAGTACTGTTGTTTGAGCAATTGTATCGAGCGTACACGATCGTTCATGGTTTGCCGTATCAGAAGTGATTCATGATCAGATCATTAATATCAAGTAGGGTGGAGGGCTAAAGCAAAATAATGGATAAGAGGCGCACTAAAGTTTTCAGAGACAAGTTATTGGATCGCCGGGAAGGCCTGGTTGGCCAGGTGCAGGCTGCCGAGCTTTACAGTCGCGAGCGCGATGCGGAAGCGACTCAGGATCCGGCAGACATGGCGGCGAATGCTTATACAAAAGAACTGCTGGTTTCGATGTCTGACAACGATCGTCAGCTACTCAATCTGATCGACGAAGCCCTCGAGCGAATCGAAACCGCAGGTTATGGAAAGTGTGTTCATTGTGGTGAAGCATTGCCGGAGAAGCGACTCGACGCTGTGCCGTGGGCGCGCCACTGTGTTCGCTGTCAGGATCTGCAAGAGCGCGGATTACTGGGCGATGAGGAAGATTAAGATTCGGTTCAATTTCTAGCCACAAAAAAACTCAAAAAGTCACACAAATGATCTATGACGCCTTCCTCACCCTGGCGTACCCTCATGCCTGCACAATCTGCGGTTACAGTGTCGAGCAACGTAAGTTTGGAGTGGTCTGTGAAGCGTGTTGGAACGCGACGAAGATCTTCACGGGCGCGGAAACGATCTGCTGGAAATGTGGCGTGCCTGCGGTTGTTGAAGCGATCTCGTTCACGCCTGATGAGGTGAGATGCAGGTGTTGCGATCTGCAATCGTTTACTGCTGCACGTGCGATCGGGCTTTACGAGGGAGCGTTGCGCGAGTCTGTTTTGTTGCTCAAGCGACAGCCGCATGTTTCGCGGCACCTCGAACGTCTTTTTGTTGCGTCTGCGATGCGTGCGCCGGTGAATACGGCGACGAGGATCATACCCGTGCCGCTGCACGGTAAAAAGATGAAGAGCCGGGGTTTCAATCAGGCGTCCATCCTCGCGCAGGCGCTCTCGAAATCACTCGGATTGCCGCTCGACGAAGTGAGCCTGTTGCGCGTGTCGGGTTCGGAGAAATATCGCGCCGGGCTGGACGCAAAAGGGCGCCAGGACACGGTTGCCGGAGCTTTCGAAGTGCGCCACCCAAGGCTGGTTGCGGACGAGAATATCCTTTTGGTTGACGACGTCTTCACCACCGGAGCCACGGTCTCGGCGTGTGCGGAAGCCCTCACCCGGGCCGGCGCTAAAACCGTGTCTGTCCTGACGATAGCTCGGACATCCTTGTAGGAACCGGGGCAGGGGCAGGAAGCAGGGGCAGGAAGCTCAATCCTGCTCCTGTCGGCTGCTCCTGCCCGGCTCTGTATGCCTTGGGTGCGAACATATTTTGACACTCTCTTCCGGGCTCGCGTAATATCAGCCGAGATGAACGGCAGAGTTTTAGTCCTAAATACTTCTTTTGAGCCCATCAACGTGTGCACGGAAAGGCGCGCAGTGGTGATGATCTTTAAAGGAGTGGCGCGAGTGGAGGAGCACAACGGCCACATACTCCATTCGCAAAAACTCGCCATCCATGTCCCTTCGGTCATTCGTCTTACGGAATACATTCACATACCTTTTGAACGGCGGTCGCTCTCGCGGAAGAACATTCTTCTGCGCGATCACTCGACTTGCCAGTATTGCGGCCATCAATATCCGCCTTCAGAGTTGACTCTCGATCATGTGCTTCCCCGCTCGCGTGGAGGGGAGTCCGCATGGGATAATCTGGTAGCTTGCTGTAAGCGTTGCAACCACCGAAAGGGCAACCGGACTCCTGAAGAATCCGGGATGCATCTTTTGCGCAGACCTCGCGGTTTCTCACTGCACGTAAACAGACAAATCATGCGTTACTTAGGTAGAGCGGACGAGACTTGGAGGAAGTACCTGTTCTACGAATCGGACAATCGAGAATAGCCGGCCCGTAAGCCGGCTCTGCCCCTGATAAAGAGGAAGTTATGAGTCAAACAATGTTGGCGATCGCCGGACTCGGAACCCCGGAGCTTATAGTAATCGTGCTCGTGATCTTTTTGCTTTTTGGTGCAACCAGACTCCCGCAACTGGCGAAAGCCCTGGGCCAAAGTAAGAAAGCCTTCAGGGAAGGCATAGAAGAGGGCGACAGGGAAACGGCGCCGAAGGAAGTGAAGGAGTAGTTCTCTCCGGAAGGCTTCAGCCTAAAACAATCATTGGTCATATATCATTTGACATTTGTCATTTGCCATTTATTCGAGGAGGGACCGGAGGTCTTAAATGACAAATGACAAATGTCAAATGATATATGACCAATCTAATGGCTGTGGCTCTTCTGTCCTACGATTAGAGTCGCTTTCACTGAAAGCGCGAACTCCGCCTCATGTCTCTCTTCATTGATTAATCGAGAGATCTCACCGAACAATCCAGCTCTCCTGTCATCAGGTACGAGGGCAAGCCATTCGTGCATCAAAAATTCTCCGACCAATGGAGAGCTTAAGAACTGTTCACCTGAGTCGAAGTCAAACTCTTCAATGCGCGTCCACGACTCGACATCACTCAGCCCTTCGTCTTCGGCAAACTGCTCCACGTCTGAGACAGTGGGCAGTTCCGTGATCAATTGCTCTACGGCGGATTCACGATCGAGCAGTCCCTCGTTGTGAAGTGCCTCCCAGTAGATCGAAAAGAACTCGCCGAAGCTTGATGCGGTCGGTAGGGTGAGCGCGATGGTTGCGCCTGGGGCCGCGACTCGGACCATCTCCGAAAGCATTTTTTGAACGCGTTGTGGTGATACCAGCGTCGCATTGCCGATAACGAGATCGTACTCGTTATCGCGCAGCTTGAGATTGTCGAGCTCGGCGCTGTCGAATCCGATGTGCCCGTCGGTTGCGGTTGCTTTCGCGCGCGCTAGTTCGAGGCACTCCGAATTTTCGTCAACACACAGAAGATCGAGTTTGCTGCCTGCGCGCTCTTGTAGCGCCATCGCGTGCCCGCCGGTTCCCGCCGCAATGTAAAGTGCTTTGCCTTCCTTCGGCAGCTTCAGGTGCTCGTCAATTAGTTCTGCGAAACGCTCGCCCCAGTCGGGAGCGATGAAGAGGTCTTGTAAAAACGCCAGCTCCTTGTCAGATTTTCGATTAGTCGTCACTCTCAGTTTTCCCGCCCTTGGTTTGTTCTTCTTCTTCTGAATAATACTTTCGGCCGCGCAGTTGTTCCGGCAAACACTCCATCTCTTCTCGTGCGCGTCTGTCGGTGTGGACGTAACGATATTCCTTGCCGTAACCAA
>Ga0111539_10008610_pt1 | contig 12959 bp, 8 predicted proteins | sample RhiMethybrSRZTD1_FD_79667 | JGI IMG/M metagenome (GOLD analysis project Ga0111539, IMG submission 79667) | Populus rhizosphere microbial communities from Tennessee, USA - Rhizosphere MetaG P. TD hybrid SRZTD1 (version 2) (version 2) | ecosystem: Host-associated > Plants > Roots > Rhizosphere >...
CGATCGTCAGTCCAGATCATCGTGAGTCGATCCGGCTCGCGGTAGGGCAGCGGCTGTAGCACTACGGCATTCACCACGCTGAACATGGCGGTGTTGGCGCCGATGCCGAGCGCCAGCGTCAGCACAGCGACGATCGTGAATCCGGGGTTCCGGCGGAGTGAGCGAATGCCGTAGCCGAGATCGCGGCGCAGACCGTCGAGCCAGCCGTCCCACCCTGCGCTCCGGACGGCTTCCTTTGCCGCTTCGACACCGCCGAATTCCACGCGGGCGCGCCGCGCCGCCTCGGCGGGCGAGAGGCCGGCGCGCTCGTGCTCACGCGCGGCCTCCTCGAGGTAGTGCGCCACCTGATCCTGCAGATCGCGCTCGACCGCCGCTCCGCGAACGAGACGCCGCAACCCGTGGACGATCGTCCTCAGCGTCATGGCCGGCCTCTACGCTTCGAGCAGCCGCCTCATCGCTTCGGCGCGGCGCTCCCAGTCGTGCGTGCCGCTCTTGAGCTCGCGCCGTCCCTTAGGGGTGATCGACAAGTAGCGCGCCCGTCGATTGTTCTCGGTCACCCGCCACTCCCCTTTGATCAGGCCTTCCCGCTCGAGGCGCTGGAAGGCGAGGAGCAGCGAGCCGGGGTTGATCTTGAAGACCCCTCGACTGATTTGTTCGATCCGCCGGCTGATGCCGAAGCCGTGCATCGGCTCGAGGCTCAGGCCGCGCAGGATCAGCAGATCGAGCGTGCCCTGAACGACGTCGGTGGAGGTATTCGCCATAGGGTCCAACCGGCCGCCGTGCCATCTTGGCGGCCAAGTGGAGGCAGTATGCGCCCTGTCCTCTTGGTTGTCAAGATGAAGGGATGTCGCTGGCAGAGAACTCTAAAATGTCAGGGCTGGTAGAGCTTCCAGTCGCCGCGCACGCGACGCTGCTCTACTCCGGGCCGGCTGTAGTCGCACACCCCCTTTGGAAACAGGGTGTTGAGACGTGAGATCTGCGCTGCGGTGAACGGCTGCGTGTAGTCCTTCCGATCGATCCGTTTCAGCTCACACTTCAGAATGTCGTCGGTGAGCGGACCGCCTGCGGCAATGCGTGGATCCGCGTACGGCGGATACAGCTGGTTGCAGCGACTCGTGCCGGTGTAGGACGCAGGCTCGGCGATTCGCTCGCCGGCGGCCGTGTAGCAGGCGTCGCGCACATCCGCGGGCTTGTTGCGCGCCGCCTTCACCGCCGCAGCGTCGCTTGACTGATCCTTCATGATCGCGGCCAGCCAGGCATCCATCATCCGAATCGGATCAACCGCGGTTGCACCGCTCGCATTGTTTGGCAGCCGCAGGATGACGTGATTGTCGGCCCTGCCGGTGGCGGCGACCAGCCGCGCGCGCGTGACGAACGACCGGACTGAGTCGTGAATGTTGCCCGTCGCATCCACGTACTGACGCGAGTCGATGATGGGAATCGCGCCCAGGGACCCGCCCGCCGTGTTGACTCGCCCGGTCTCGTACGCCAGTCGCAACGCGACTGGATCGGCGACCGTTCGAGTCTCAACGAGGTTGCCATCCACGTCGTATCCACCCACACGCTCGTTCAGCTCGAGAAACTGATCAACGGAGATGATCCCCTTGTTCAACGCGCCGAGACCATATTGCACGCCCACGTTGTCGAGCGGCCGCCTCGCGAAGCCTGTCTTCGGGTCGCGCGTGTAGACGTTCACCTGATTGTCCTGAAACGTACAGCGCGTTCCCTTCGGGTTCCTCAACGGGTCGTAGACGAGCGAAACTGCGACATTCGGCGGGCAATAAGCCGGGCGGATCAAACCGGACGGGAAACCTCGCATCCACGAGTCGGTACACGTGCGGAAGGTGCCGAAGCCCGAGACCGCGGTTTTCTGGTCGTCGGCCCAGGTCTGCTTTGCGTTCTCGAACGCATGAGCAAGCAGCCAGCAGTCGTCCACGCCGGACGCGACCGTCACGAAGTCGGGAAAACTGCCGCCTGGCGTGAGGCCGTCGAGTAGGCCCGGATAGTTTTGCGCAATCAGGTGCTGTTGCATCGCCCCGCCGGAGGCACCCGTCCCGATGGTGAACATCGGCACGCCGAACTGCTCGATGAAGTGCTCCTTCACCATCATCATCGTTTCTGCCGAGACGACGTCGTCGCAATTGTTGCCGAACACGTTCAGGGTCGACGCGGCCACCGCGTAGCCGCCTGCCAGCAGTGCTTCGTTCACGGCGCTGGCTCCAGCGCCCTGGCGATAGCCTGTCGCGCAGCCGCCGCCGAACTCATACACCAGACGGCCATTCCACCCATGAGACTTCATCCAGGGATCGGGGATCGGCTCGCGTGGCAGATGCAGAAACGCGATTTCATAGATGGCGCGATTGATGACCCCGCGTTCGCGGCGGACGATGAAATCAACGGTGAGTCCTTCGGTGGTCGTGGTTTGCGCGAGATCAGCAGGGCGCGGGGCGGCTGGATCGTACGGCTTGAAACCAGCCGCCGACTTATAGAGGTACGCGACAACCGTCTTTGCACTGCAATCGGTATCCAGGGGAACTCCGAGACCAGCCCCCTCGGTTTGGCAACTGAACGGCGTCTGGTGCGGGCCGGAAAAAACGGGTCCGGTGATGGGATGGTTTGTCAGATCGAAGCGCGCGACGATGGAGCCGCCCGCGCGGACCTCCACTGCGTTCCGGCCGTCGACAAGCGACGTGATGCGACCTAGAAACGGCGCGCCCGGCCTGACCACACGAAACGCGCTCGTTTGATCACGTCCATTCGCCGTCACCGTGACATTGCCGGTTGGTCTGGCCGGCGTGGTCTCCACGCCCGTGATCTCGAGAAGCGCATCGCCGCCGGTCACCATGTCGGCTCTCGACGACAGGATCCGGATGTTGACCTTTCCACCCGCAAGGGTGCTCGAAGAATGGAGGAATGCGGGGGTGGCGAGGAGTCCGGCGAAGACGATGAAACCCAGACGTTGGCAAAGTCTGTTCGAATAGAACTTCATCGTCTTGACGGCTTAGGTTAGCAGACTCTCTCAGCCCTCAGCCCTTAGCCCTTAGCCCTTAGCCCTGACGTGATCTCACCGGAGCCCTTAGCCCTGACGTGATCTCACCAGAGCCCTTAGCCCTGACGAGATCCCACCAGCCCCTACCCGCCCCACCAGCCCTACCTGGCCTAGATCTCGAGCTGAATCCCGATTTCCACGACGCGATCCGCCGGAATCTGGAAGAAGTTCGTCGCCCGGCGGGCGTTGCGCGACAGGAAGACGAACAGCGCATCCCGCCACGCCCGTCCAAGCGAGACTTTTGGATTCGACAGCAAGGTGAGCTGGGCGAGGTAGTAGGTCGTGTCGGCGGGCGTCCAGCGAAGCCCCTTCTCCCGCGCGCGCGCAAGCGCCGCGGGCACATCGGGTGTCTGCATGAAACCGTAGCGGACGACAACGCGATAGAAGCCGATTTGCAGACGCTGCACCTCAATCGACGAGTCGAGATCGACCGACGGAACGTTCTCGGGTGAAACCGTCAGCAGGACCACCTGCTCGTGCAGCACCTGGTTGTGCGTGAGGTGGTGCACGAGAATCGGCGGGACGCCCTCGGCACGCCCAGTCATGAAAATTCCGGTGCCCGGCACGCGCAGCGGAGGGCGAGCGGCAACGCTCGCGAAGAACACGTCCAATGGAATTTCCGATTCCGCCAGACGCTGGGCCACGAGGCGCCGGCCCGCTGCCCAGGTCGTCATGACCGCGTAGACCAGGCCGGCGATCGCCAACGGGAACCACCCGCCGTGCGGAATCTTGACGACATTCGCCGCGAGGAACGCCACATCAACCGTGAGAAAGGCCCCCGTGACCAAGCCGGCCTGCCACGCGCTCCAGCCCCAGCGCTCGCGCGCCACAACGTAGGCGAGGGTCGTCGTGATCACCATCGTGGTGGTCACGGCCATCCCGTAAGCCGCCGCAAGATTCGTGGACGTCCGGAAGCTGAATACCAGCGCAATCGTCGCCAGCATCAGCATCCAATTGACTTGCGGGATATACACCTGCCCACGCTGCTGCGCCGATGTATGCCGGATCTCGAAGCGCGGCGAGAACCCCAGTTGAATGGCCTGCTGCGTGAGCGAGAAGGCTCCGGAGATGACGCCCTGGGAAGCAATTACCGTCGCAACCGTCGCCAGCGACACCAGCGGATACAGCCCCCACGCCGGTGCCAGATAGAAGAACGGATTGGACCGGGCGTCCGGGTTATCGAGTAGCAGCGCTCCCTGTCCGAAATAGTTGAGGAGCAGTCCCGGTAGGACGAGCGTGAACCAGGCAATCCGAATCGGACGGGGTCCGAAGTGTCCCATGTCCGCGTAGAGTGTCTCCGCGCCGGTGACGGCGAGAATCACGGCTCCGAGCGTGAGAAACGCCCGCATCCGATGATCGACAAAGAACGTGACGATGTGGATGGGATTGAGAGCCCCGAGGACGTCGGGGTTGCGTAACGTCGACGCCAGGCCAACAGCGCCGATCGTCACGAACCAGAGGACCATGATCGGTCCAAAGACGTTGCCGATCCGCCCGGTTCCACGGCGCTGCAGCATGAAGAGGCCGGCGAGGATCGTCACGGTGATTGGGACGACGTAGGGCTCGAACAGCTGCGTCGCCACCCCGAGTCCTTCCACGGCGCTCAGCACGGAAATCGCCGGCGTAATCATGCCCTCGCCGTATAGCAGCGCGGCACCGAAGAGTCCGATCGCAACCAGCACCGCATGTCGGCTGTGTCCGTGATGCGATCGCAGCAGCGCGACCAGCGCGAGGATGCCGCCCTCGCCCTGGTTGTCGGCCCGCATGACGAACAGGAGGTACTTGATGGAGACCGTGACGATCAGCGACCACACAATCAAGGAGAGGACGCCCAGCACATTGGCTGGTGTTACCTCGATGGCATGGCTGCCGGCAAAGCACTCGCGAAGCGCGTACAGGGGGCTCGTGCCAATGTCGCCGAACACGACGCTAAGCGCGGCGAGGACGAGGAGCGGCGTAGCGGAGCGTTGAGTGTCGTGTCTCAACGGGCGTCAGCGCTCGAATCGAATCTGAATGCGGAACTGGCGGTATTCGGTGTTGTAGAACGTGCCGAAAGCTGGCGACGACACGTTGGCCTGCACGTCGGACGGGAGGAACTTGTTGAGCGCATTGTCCGCCCGCACGCCGATCCACGGTCGCAGCTTGCCGAACGTGAAGCGATGCTCGATGCCCAGATCGAGCCGGAAGTAGGTGGGAAACCGCGCGCCATTGCGGGGGCCGACAAAGTCGAGCGATTCATCGACCCTCGAGTACGGCAGCCCGGTCCGCAAGTCGAGCACACCGATGAAGAGCCAGTTCTGGAACGGCATCGCCCGTCCGCGCGCGAGCAACCGGTGCGGCACGTCGGCCTTCGCCGGTGCGTAGGCGTTGGGGCCAAACACCGGTTGCATGACCGCGTCAAAAAACGTTGTGAAGGCATTCAGATCGGCTCTCGCCTGCGAGCGGACGTACGAGACGTTCAGATCGGCTCCCGGACCGCCGGTGTAGTGAACGCTCGCCTCCACCTCACGGTACTTCGACCGCCCCGTGCTGACAAGCCGGAGCTCGGATCCGTCAGGCTCGCTGATCGGCTCGACCAGCAGCTCGTGCGATCCGCGACGGTCGATCGCGCCGACGTGGACCGCCCACCGCGGATTGAACCGCTGATCGAAGGCAATGTCCCACGTGGTGCTCCGCGGCGTATGCAGATCCGGGCTGCTGACATGTTGAAACAGCTCGGGAGGCTTCAGCGGAATGACGCCGTCGGGCCCGTATCGCGTCTCGGTGGCGCTCTCGTACTGCTCGAATACGCCGGCCGCCGACGGCGTCCGTTCGTAGAAGAGGCCATAGCCGGTCCGGATGACCGCCGCACCCGAAGCGTTCAAGAGGAACGCGGCCCCGACTCTCGGCGTCAGGTTGTAGCGGTCGATCACGCCGTCGCGGTCGATCCGCGCGCCGAACTCGACATAGAACCGCGAGTTGGGCTGAAGGCGATCCTGGGCAAAGAGCGCCAGATCAGTGCTGGTAATGCTCTGTGCGCGGCGCGGCCCGAAGTCCTGGCGACGCGCGAGCGATCCGTCGGTCCGAAGGACCAACACCGGCAGGCTCTCGCTCTCGCCCTCGAAGCGGCTGTAGAGGCCGTCGAAGCCGCCCTTCAACTGGTGCAGTCCGCCCATGCCCTGTTTGGTCGCCGTCACGGTCTGGACAAACTGGTACGTCGAGGTCATCCGATCCTGCTGGTTGAAGAAGTTTCCGAGAGTGGTGCCGGGCAGGAGCGCCATCGGATCTGGTCCCTGCGGCCGCACCCTGGTGTGGTAGCGGTTGATTTCTCCGGTTGTCTCCGAAAATACGGTGTCGCTCCACAGTGTGCGTTCGGTCACCGCCAGCGTGTCGGCTTTGTTCTTGATATCCACGGCCGCGTCCGGCGGGGTAAAGGTGCCGAGCGTCGCGTACTTCGAGGTGCCTGGAAACGTCCCGAAGAGCCCGGTCAACGAATGTCGCGGCGACAAGTTCGCATCCAGTCGCGTGAACGAGCTGAAGCTATGCGATGTTTTGAGTTCATCCTGCGGCCTGCTCGGCACGTCGTTGGCGCGGTACTTGTACTGGGCTGCGGACTGAATGAACAGTTTGTTCTTGATGATGGGGCCGCCAACCTGCACGCGCGGATAGAACGATTGAATCCCGATGATGCGCAGTGCAGTACCTCGCTCGGTGCGAAACGCGGGGTCCAGATTGTTCACCCGCAGCTTCCACTTGTCGGACCCGCGCCGAGTCTGAACCACGACGAGGCCGGACGAGAAACGTCCGAACTCCACGGCATACGGGTTGGGCAGCACCGTGATTGAATCAATCGCATCGTCTGGCAGTGAGGCCTGCGTCAGACCTGTCGCCGGGTCGACGAACATGCCCGGCCCGAGCTGCATTCCAGCCTGACTCGGTCTTCCACCCTTGATGGCGACGCCGCCCGGCACTTCGATGACGCTCGCGAGCAGCCGCAGTGCCGCCGGCAAACCACCGCCGGGCGCGATCACATCGAGTTCTTCGTGCGTGACGGCTGTTCCGCTCGTGAGGGTCCCGGTACTTGGCACGACCTCGGTCTTCGCCGTCACCACCACGGTCTCGGCCAGTTGAAGATCGAAATCCGCGGTCGCCGTCTCACCAGCCTTCACGGTGGCCGTCGCCGCCAGCGCTTGAAAGCCATCGAGCAGCGCCGTCACACGGTACTCGCCTGGCGGAAGGTTCTCGACTTTGAACCTCCCGTCGCCCTCAGAAAGAACATTGGCGACTCGCCCTGCCCCCCGAAACACCACAATCTGGACACCGCCGAGCGTAATCGTTCCGCTCTGGGTCGTCACCTCGCCTTCGATCACACCGGTGGAACCCGTCGCGATCGGCGGCTGTTGCGCGTTCACACCGGCGGTGCTGAGGAGGTGTATCGCGAGGATCAAGAAGATGACGATGGTGGAAGGGCGGAAGGCATGCGTTCTATTCATCGCCGAAGATCTATTCTAGACGCCATCCGCTCATTTCCTCGAACTCGGCCATGGCGCGGCGCCATCCCTCCACGCTTCGCTCGGGGCTCGCATGCGCGAGCACCCAGGCTCGCGGATTGCTTCGGCGTTGATCGAGACCCGCGAGAAATGCGGCGACGCACTCCACGAGTGCTGCGCGGCCGCCATACGCCACGCTGACGTCGGTCACCGTGACCTCGGAGGGCGCATCTGGATCGTTCATCAGGCCGACGCGCGTGAAGAGACACGGCAGATTCATGGCCATGGCTTCGTTGCACACGATGCTGTTGCCCTCGTAGCGGCTGAGGTGGATGAAGGCCTTGGCCGCGCGCATGCGATCGGGAACAGCTTCGGGGAGACACGCCAGCGGTTCGAATGACCATTCTGGAAATGCAGCCTGAAGCGCCGGGATCAGCGCTCGCCCTTTGTGACGGGTCCTCGCGTCGTGAAGAATGAGCCGCGATCCGCGATTCTCGAGGCGACCGTCGAACCGTTCGCAGTCCACCGTGTAGTGAATGACATGGCGAACCTGCACTCCGTACAAGCGCTCGGATGTGGCTGCCACCCATTGCGCACAAGCGACCCAAAGCGTGTTCCCACGCCGGGCCGCGCGCCGCTGGGCGCGCGCCAGGAGCCAGTGCGACGGCGCGCGGGTCGCCTGAAACTTGACGGCGCCGACGCCGTGCTGAAAGCCAATGACCGGATGGCCCTCAGGCCAGTCCAGGACGCGCTGGTTGTCGCAGATGATCGGCACCCGTCGCGCGATCGCTTCGAGCCGACTACGACGGTCATGAGGCGTGAGGTACTCGACGCGAGCGAACAGCAGCTCGAGCGTCCGCGCGAACCGCTCGACGCCCCCGGTGGCGCCGCGCGGATCGTTCTGGGAGTAGTGGATCACTGTCAACGGGAGGCGGTTGACCATCGCGGAGAGACGCGTGCAGTGTATCAGAGGCTCGACGTGTCGATCCTTGACGATCGCCCTGGCAACCACCTATTCTGAGGTCCCCTCTTTCATGTTCCTCAACGTTTTCCAACATGCACGTCGATTCGTGGACCGCAGGCCCTGGGCGGCACATCTCTACGTGACCGATCGATGCAATCTCGATTGCCACTACTGCAACGAGTTCGACAACAGTCGGCCGCACCCGCTGCTTTCTGATCTCACGCACTGGATGGACAAGATCCGCGAGCTCGGCGTCTTGCAGCTCGGGCTGCAAGGCGGCGAACCGCTTCTGCATCCCGAGATCGTCGCGATCGTCCGCCACGCGCGCGCGCTTGGCTTCGCTCCAATCAGCATGGCGACCAACGGCTTCACGCTCACACCGGAACTCCTGCGTCAGCTCGGCGACGCCGGGCTCCACGCGATGAACATCTCGGTTGACCGCATGACGCCGATCGAGAGCACCCGCAAGTCGTTGAAGACGGTCGAGGAGAAGCTCGACTGGTTCGAGGACTCCCCTGTCCGAGTGAACGTCAGTGGCGTGCTGTCGGAGGACACACTTGGCGAGATGGCGGGCGTCATCGATACGTGCTTGAAGAAGGGCATCTCCGTGCATGCCCGGGTGATTCACGACGATCTCGTGCATGGCCGCCGGCTGCGAAGCGACGGGTCGACGAAATCCCTGCTCGATTTCATCGAGTATCAGGAACAGCTGAAACGGCGTGGCGAGCGGATTCACACCAACTGGGCCATCCTCGACTACCAGAAGAAGATGCTGCGGCAGCAGCCGCAGGAATGGACCTGCGTCGCTGGCTACAAGTACTTTTTTGTGTCGGCCCTGGGCAAGTTCTGGCCATGCAGCCAGGTCCGCACCGATCGCGACATCATGACGATCACGCCCCAGGATCTGATCGCGTACGACGCCAAGAAGGACTGCCAGAGCGGCTGCGGCGTGTATTGCACGGTGGACGCCTCCCTCGTCTTGAACAATCCCGCCAAGTACGTCGGCACGGAAGTCGTCCAACGACTCGGAAGCGGCGTCAACCGGCTGTTCGCCAGCCATCGGGAGCCGTCAGTCGCACCGCGCTGATGCCCATGGCATCAGGCCCTCCCATCAGGCTGCTCTACGTCTGCCACGATCCGATTCCTTCGCACGAGACGAGGACCGAGCAGCTCGTACAGTCCATGTCCGCGCTGAGCGCGCACGGCTTCGACACGACGCTGGCCATTCCTGAAAGCCCCGTGCCGCCTGGCCCGAGCCGCAGTGAGGAGATTCGACGGTTCTATGGGCTGGCGAGTGACTCTCGATTTCCGGCCGCCGTAGCGCATCTACCGCCTATCGGTGGCGGCTCAGCGGTGCGCCTCGCCCTTCACGACGTGAGGGCAGTGCGAACGGCGCGACACGCTGCCTTCGATCTCGTCTACACCCGCGATGAGTTCGCGCTGATGGTCGCTCTCGTCAACGGATTGCCGACCGTGTTCGAGACGTATCGCGCGGATCTGAATGAGCTCAGGCGATTCTGGCCGTTTCGACGATTCTGCTATTCGCGTACGAACCTGCTGGGCGTAGTGGCCCACTCTCGCTACGCCATGGACGGGTTTCTTGCAGCGGGGATTGACGCCAGCAAGGTGCACCTCGCCTACAACGGGTTCGACCCGCGTCTCTTCGATTCCGCCCCGACCCGCGAGCAGGCGCGACAGACACTCGGCCTCCCTACCGATGCCCGGATCGTCGCGTATACCGGTCATGTCGAAGCTCGAAAAGGCACCGACATCCTCCTCACGATCGCCGCGCTAATGCCCGATGTGCTGGTTCTCGTGGTGGGCGCGTTGCCGGGATCACAGGGAGAACGGGAGTTTCGTAGTGAGATGCAGCGTCAGGGCGTGAACAACGTTCGGCTCGTCGAGACGGTCGATCCGCCAGCTGTTCCGGTCTACCTGGCGGCGGCAGACTGCCTCATCGTTCCGCCAACCGCCAGCCCGTTGCATCAGCACCGGCGGACCGTGCTGCCGATGAAGATCTTCGCGTATATGGCCGCCGGCCGGCCGATTCTGGCCCCAGATCTCCCTGATGTTCGCGAAGTGCTGGTCGATAGCCAGAACGCGGTGCTCGTGCAGCCAGACCAACCGCGGGAGGCAGCGGCGGCATTGACTGCTCTGCTCCGCGATCCTGCCCGGGCCGGCGCGCTCGGGGAAGAAGCCCGCCGCCAGTCGCGGGCCTGCACTTGGGAGACTCGCGCAGAGGGCCTGGCTCGATTTCTCAGGGAACGTCTCGCGGCCCATCGTGCGAGGCGACAAAGCTGAACTCCGAACGTCAATGGGGTTTCGATCGCCTAAACCTCACGAAGGCACGAAGGAACACGAAGACAAGCGCCTCAAGGAGGCTGGCTCTTGTAGACATCAGCTGTTGGGCTTCGACCGCCTCGAGGCAACGAGCGTCCGCCAGATCTCCCGATCGGCAGGCTCTGCTCCCAGCAGACGCCAGGCTCCCGCGTACAGCAGAAGAAACAGGACCCCGGCAGCAATCTCGATCACCGGACCACCGACCAGACGAAGAGCCGCTGCCGGGATGAACGCCATCCCGAATGCAGCGATTGGCCTGGTCAACGCGCGCCAGGGCCAGGACCACCCGTACACATGGCGCATCTCGGCGAAGCGGAGAATGCCTTGCAGCCCGAACCCGAGACAGGTCGCCACGGCCGCTCCGGTCACGCCGAAACGCGGGATCAGGAGGATTCCGGCCACGACCTGCACGAGAACCGTGAGGGCTGCGTTGACGAGATTCAGCCCGGGCCGCTCGATCATCAACAGGGTCTCGACCAACCCGGCAAATGTGTTGGAGCCGTGCGCCACCCCAAGGAGCGCCAGCCAAAGGGCGCCCTGACGGTATTCGCCGCCGTAGATGCTCATGATCGCCCCGCCAGAGAGCACCAGCGCGCCGACCAGTGGCAATTGTGCGGACAACACCCAGCGGCCTGGCCCCGCGACGGTGTCCTCGAGGCGAGCCCGATGCTCGGAGACCGAACGCCTGGCCACGACCGGCGCAAAGATCGGATCGAAAATCTGCCGGACCTTTCGCAGGCCCACCGCGATTTGCGCTGCCGCCGCGAACACGCCGAACGTTTCTGAGGTCACACCGGGTGCTCGCCCGACATAGGCCGCCAGCAGCAGCACGTCGACTTCCGTCACCAGCACGTTCAACAGATTTGAGGCTGCGGTCGGAAGAGAAAAGCGCAGCATCGATCCGGTCGAAGCGCTGGCCGACAGCAGGCGTGAAGGAAGGAGTGAAGGGGTGACCGAATCAGGAATTTGGTGATTTGGTGATTTGGCAATTTGGTGATTCGGTAACTTCGCAAGCGACTGGGTGGCCAACGTGAAGGCCACCAGGGCGGCAGCCGACACGCCCGCGACGACCGCAAGCGCCGGGGCGCGCTCACGAGCGCCCAGGGCCAGCGCCAAGCCGAAGACGCCGATCGTGACCCAGGTTTCGGCCAGACCACGGGAATAGAACTCGTTCCGCATGGCCAACACACCGCGCGCGGCGCCCGTGGAGATGCGCGCAATGGCGATGCCTGGCAACGCCAGCAGCATGAAGGCCCCGCCGCCGGAAAAGTTCCCGACGAAACTCTCCAGGGCGGCGAATGGCCGCGCACCCGCAGCCCAGTCAACAAACGCAAACGCCGCGAGCGCCAACATGACGGACGCGGATCCCGCACACAGGATGGCGCGCCGAAAGGCCCTCCTGGATCCGTCGCCGTCCCCCGCTGCGGCACGCGTGGCCACGATCGGCACGATGCTCGAATCGAGCCCCAGCATGCCGACCTTGCTGATGAGATCGGTCGTCGCAAACACGGCACCGAAACGGCCGAACGCCGCCGCACCGAGGAGGCGCGCGATGAGAAAGGTGAAGATGCCCCGAAAATTTGCCGCGAGAAGAACGAGGGTGTTGGCGGCCGCGCCACGCGCAAGGTGATGGCCGTCGGCGAGCGCGGGATCCTCGCTCACGTCAGAGCGTCAAGCTCCCGCGATGGCGGGTTGGCTCCGCCACTCGTCGAACGCGGAGGCGCGACGTGCGCAGCCGATCGTGCAGCGCGATTCGCAGCCTTTCGGCGTATAAAACCCACGCTCCACATCGTCGGCCGTGTAGGCGAGCAGATCGATCGCCGGTGAATCACGACGCTGGCTGCAGTACGACACCAGGCCGAACTCGTCGACATAGAGATACCGTCCGCCGGCGCGGCACTTGAACGGCGCCGAGCCGTCGCGCAGCATGTCGCCTTCCCAGCCTTCCCCGGTGAGGTGAAACACGCTCTTGCGGCTCGCCCGCTGCATCTCTTCGTAGGTGGAGGCGAGCTGATCGCCGAGCAGCCCTGGTTGGATCTGACCGTTCCGGTCGTGCATCAGGCCCACGGTCATGTAGAAGCCGAACTCACGAACGGCGGCGACGACCTTGCGCGTCTGCTCGAGGGTCGACGATCCG
>Ga0111539_10008611_pt1 | contig 12958 bp, 10 predicted proteins | sample RhiMethybrSRZTD1_FD_79667 | JGI IMG/M metagenome (GOLD analysis project Ga0111539, IMG submission 79667) | Populus rhizosphere microbial communities from Tennessee, USA - Rhizosphere MetaG P. TD hybrid SRZTD1 (version 2) (version 2) | ecosystem: Host-associated > Plants > Roots > Rhizosphere >...
CGGACGTCGATCTCGCCCGGCGTCGGCGGCCATGCGTCTTTGATGCGCAATTGCTGATCCGCGATCAGCTGTACGCTGAGCTCGGGTGGCGTGTCGCCTGCGTACTCGTGCGCAGGCGTTGCGCGCGGAGCAACGCGCACCACACCCTCGGCCACGGTGACGATTACCTCGCTCTTCCGGCTCGAGACAGCGAACGCGGTACCGACCGCGCGTACGGCAAAGGCATTCGCCTCGACGAAGAACGGACGCGCCGGATCCCTGGCAACCTCGAAGTACGCCTCGCCACGCACGAGCGCGACCGAGCGACGCGCGTCACCGAGATCGAACTGCAGCAGCGTATTCGGCCCGAGTTGCAATTGGCTGCCGTCTGCGAGCGTGACAGTCTTCCATTCGCCGGGCTCCGTACCGATCGAACGCTCGGACCACGCGGAGCGAGCGGCAACGAACAGCAGCGCCGCAAGCGCGCACGCTGCGATTGCAGCCGCAACTTTCCAGCGGCCAGCCGGTTCTTCGAGCGAAGTGTCAGCGCGCTCGACCGCGTGCGCAAACAGTTCGACGACGTTGGAGGTGCCGTGGTCGGCGAATAGTCCGGTCAGATGGGCGCGGCGCAGATCGCCGTCGATGCCGGCAACGGTCAGATATTCCGCGACGTGCAGCTCCGACTGCTTCAGCCAGCGCAGGAACCGGCGGCGGTCGTCGAGCGGGACACGGGGACCTTTCATGCGAGCGAACCACTCAGCAGCTTCCTGGCTGATCAATTCGCGCTTCCTGTTTTCGCGACGATCCGAGTCGCGCTGATCTGCGTCGCTCATGCGCCTTCGGCTGCATCGTGCAAGAAACACGACACATCCGTCTTCGTGTTCGCCGACCGGCGTCCCTTATGCCACAGGATCGCTTGACGGGGCAATTCGCGAATCGGCGCGCTGCATCACTGCGCGACCGCGTCCGACAGTCGCCGGCTCATCCTCAGCGTGTCGCCGTCACGCTCGAGCACGATGTCCTTGTCGCTGGCCGCGATCAGCTTGGCGAACGCTTCCGGGTCGGCAGCGTCGAAGACGCAGCAGGCGTGCCATTTTGCAATCTCGGGATCATCGACGCGCAGCTGCAGCCGGTTGCGACGGTTGAACTCCTCGACGGCCTCGCCGACCGTGCCGGTCTGGAGGACGAGCTGACCGCTTGCCCATGCCAGCGCCTGGGCGGAGTTCACCTTCTCGACGTGGAGCTGAACGGACGGTGCATTGAGCGGCACCTCGAGGCCTTCATTTGCGACTAACGCCGTGGCGACGCTGAGATCGACTGCATGCTCCAGAGCGGCGGCCTGATTGCCGCGGACGACCGCGACCTTGCCCTCGGCGACGGTGACACGAATGCGGTCTGCGCGGCGCTCGACGCCAAACCGGGTGCCGACGGCGCGCGCAACCGCGCCGCCAGCGTCGACCAGGAACGGGCGCGAGGCGTCTTTCGTCACTTTGAACATCGCCTCGCCGCGGCGAAGGCTGATGCCGCGGACCCGTTGGCTGTACTCGACCTGCACCAGCGTGTTCGGGCCCGCGCTGACGGTGCTGCCATCGGCGAGCTGGACCGTGCGCCATTCGCCGGCGTGGGTTTCGATCGTATTGCTGGAGAACGCGAAACTTGCGATCACCCCCGCCAGCGCCAGGCTGCACGCCACGGCGGCAAACCGCAGGCTGCGCGACTCGAACAACCGCGGGCGCCGCTCCTGCATGGGTGACGTCGCCTGGCTCTGCATCAGCGAAATGACGTTGGAGGCCGCGTCTTCCGGCGGCAGCGACGGCAGCTCCGCGCGCTTGATCCGCCCGTACATCCGGCACGTCCGCATGAACTCGGCGATGTGCTGCGGCGACTGCTTGAGCCAACGCACGTATCTGCGCCGCTCGGCCGGGCTGAGGTCGCGATCTCGCAGGCGAATGAACCACTCGGCGGCCTGATCGCTGACCGACTCCGCCGCGTTGTCTGGACGCTCCTTCATGATCACCGGTTCTCCATGCCGCCGAGGTCGTCCTGCCTGAGCTGCTTGCGCAGATGGCTGTACGCGCGCGTGAGATCGCGCAGGATCACCCGGTACGTCAGTCCCTGGCGTTCCGCGATCTGCTTGTAAGTCAGTCCATCGTTCACGTGCAGCAACAGGATCTCGCGCTGTCGCCGCGGCAGTTTGTCGACCGCCTCCTGCAGGTACTCGCGTGCGACTTCGCGTGCGATGGTGTTCTCGGGCTCGTCGTCGAACTCGACCTGCAGATCTTCGAGCCAGCTGTCGTCATGCGGCCTGCGATGACGGGCCCGCTCCTGCCATTCGTTGGCGACGTTCGCGGCGATGCGGAACAGGTAGCCCTGCGGATTCTCGATCGCGACGTCGTCGCTATAGCGCAGCAGGCGCAGGAACACTTCCTGGGCGAGATCGTCCAGGTCGGCGGTCGGAACGGACGAGCGGTGCGACAGCCACTGGCGGATCGGCTTGCGCCAGCGCTTGAACCAGGCGATGACGCGGTGGTTGCGAGGGTCGCTGCGAGTCTCGGGCCCGGGCGGCTGCGCGCCGGATTCGGGCTGCGCCGCCGGGTCGGCCTCATGCTCGCCGTGCTGCTGACGTTCGATCACTAACGGCCTGCGCTCACGGAATAAATCTGAACTCCCTCAGATCTAGACCGGGCGAGGCGGCGGGGTCAGCTCCTGTCGGCGCTTTTCAGTGCAAGCTGCGCACTGCACCGCAGGACGGGGGTGCTACCAGTCGGCAGTCGTAAACGGCCGCAACAGCAGCTCCTTGGAGATGGCCGGGACGAGCCGCAACCGCTCGTCGTGATAGGCCCTGAGCGCCTGGCGCAGCGGGTCGCGCTGGTCAGCCGCAATCAGCTCCGCGAGCTTAGTCGTCTCCACGAACACGTCCGGAACGATCTCGCATTCCAGTACGCGCGCATGATGCAGGCGGTCGTTCATGTTGCGGACGATCTCCGCAAATTCGCTGACTCCCGAGCGCACCGCGACCTGCAAAAACAGCTCCCCAGTCTGGCGCGCCAGCTGTTCGGCGCTGCGCTCCTGAACGCCAACCGCGGCAGCCGCGTCGGCCGCAGGTACCGGCGCGGGATTCCTTTCCGGCCAGCGCGCGACAGCCGCGTCGAGGATGGTGCGATTGACGCAATACAGTCCGAGGATGTCGTCCTCGGATGGGGTCCGCGCGAAGAAGCCGCGCTTCGGCACGGACATGATCATCCGCTCGGCCGCGAGCCGCGTGAGCGCTTCGCGCACCGGCGTGGTGCTGACGCCGAGCTCGTCGGCGAGCACGCCGATCTGCAGCAGCTGACCGGGCACCAGGGATTGCGCCAGGAGCCAGTTCTTGATGCGTTCGTAGACGGCACCTTCTGTCATGGGATCCTCGTCGCTCTTCCTGGAACCTTCGCTTCCGAGCTGAAGCGGAATCCGTCGCTTCAATGAGATATGTGCCAGTGTGTTCATGATGTGACTCTGGGTTTGCGTCGGCCAGTGACGCGTTCCTGTGAGGAGCGGACACCGTGGCGGCCTGCCGCGGTGGACAGACGCCCGGTGGGAGCGGCGTTCCCCGTTGAATGAGTGCTGATCATCGCCCGCTCCGCTCCCTGGTTGCGGCAAGACTGACCGAATTCCCGAGGCGGCGGAATTGAGCCGATCGGATCAATTCGGCTGTGAGGGAGCCGCTGCCGCGGCTATGAGCGGCCAGCCTCGCGGGACTCGTCGTCGTCGTCCGCAATCGAACGGATGACGTCCCCGAAGGCAATCTGTCGACTCACCAGCGCGTGCACGATTGCCTGAACGCGCGTCGCCACGCCGAGCCGCCGCTTGGCGTGCTCGATGTGGTTGTGCACCGTGCGCTCGCTGATGCCGAGGATGCGGCCGGCGACCCAGTCGCTCTTGCCCTGCGCGGCGAGCTCCAGACACTGCCGCTCACGACGGGTCAGGCCGCGCGGGAGGCCGCTTGCGGAAGCGGCCTCGGCCTCGCGGCTGAGCGCTGAGTACATGTAGCAGGACATGAGCTGTACAGCGAGGTAGCTCTCAGCGTCGACGGCAGCAGAATCGGGCACCACTGAGCAGGAAGCGCGGTACGCACCCGGCGAGCGCGGCGCGTGGATCGGCACGGTGTAGCCGTGCTCGATGCCGAAACGGCGCGCCTCCTCCATGATTTCCAGCTGCGGCGCCGTCAGCTCCGCGCGAAACTCGTCCGCATCCCAGAAGAACGGCGTCAGCGAGCGATTCGCGTAATGGAAGACCGGATCGATGTAGTAGAAGTCGAGCTCGCTGAACGCGCGCATCCACTCGGCCGGATAGTTGTGCAGGACCACCGCGCCGCGCGGCGGCCGCAGCGGATCGACGTGCGAGGTGCACGAGAAGAACCGGAATCCGCATGCATCGAGTTCGCGCTGGAACAGGCCCGCCAGCTCGCTCGCCGCCGCGCCGCTGCGGCAAAGATCGATGAACGATTGTGCGCGATCGAGGTGAGTCACATCCGCATCCTTTCGAGCCCTGACCGACAACGCCGCTTCCCTGCGGACCGGGCGAGCCTCTGCACGGTGCCGTGCGCACCTGTGCAGAGTATTCGGGACACCCGCTCATTTGCCGACCACGGTATCTACCAGACCCGCGCCGACGCTCGCCAAGACATTTCGGCAAAAAATGTGTGCAAGAGGATAAATACGGATTGGTGCGTATTCAACACGACGAATTCGCCGACGTGCATGTAAGCGATGCACGACGGCGCGCGCGGCTCCAGCGCCATCTGTCAAATCATCCGTCCGCGGCGGCTCGCATCAGATCGAGAATTATTTTCCCTTTGTGCTCGCCGTTTTCCATCCGGGCGTGCGCCTGGCTCGCTTCAGGGAGCGCGAACACTGAATCGATCACCGGACGAATACGTCCGGCGGCGAGCAGCGGCCACACTTTCTCCACCAGCTGATCACGAAGCGCGCGCTTGAATTGCGCGGGGCGCGGCCGCAGCGTCGAGCCCGTGATCACCAACCGTTGCTGCATGATTCGCAGCACATCGATCTCGCCTTTCACTCCGCCCTGCGTGGCGATCATCACGAGCCGGCCCTCGGTGGCGAGCGCCTGCAGATTGCGCGACAGGTAACTGCCGCCGACCATGTCCAGCACGACGTCGACGCCCCGCCCGGCCGTTGCGGCGGCAATCGCGGCAACGAAGTCCTCGCTCTTGTAGTCGATCGCGCGGCGCGCGCCGAGACTCTCGCAGAACCGGCATTTCTCAGCCGAACCCGCAGTCGCGAACACGGTGTGCCCCAGCGCCGCGGCGAGTTGAATAGCAGTGACGCCGATGCCGCTGGACCCGCCGTGGACCAGCAGTGTTTCGCCCGGCTGCAGTCGACCGAACCCGAATACGTTGCTCCAGACAGTGAACATCGCTTCCGGCAGCGATGCTGCCTCGATCATGTCGAGCGCTCCGGGAATCGGCAGCACCTGTCCGGCATCGACGCTGCAATACTCGGCGTAGCCGCCGCCCTGGAGCAGCGCGCAGACTGCGTCGCCGACCTTGAACTCCGCGACGCCGGCGCCGACGGCAACGATCGTACCCGCAACCTCGAGACCGGGATTCGACGGCGCACCGGGCGGCGACGGATACAAGCCGCGGCGCTGGAGCACGTCGGCGCGATTCACACCGGCCGCAGCCACCTCGATCAAGACTTCGCCCTGCGCGGATTGCGGCACGGGCCGCTCGGTGAGAGCGAGCGCTTCCGGTCCGCCCGGCTGCGGCACGTCGATGACTCGCATGCGCTGGTCGGCGATGGCCATCAGTTCTTCGCCACCCCTTCGCCTTTCAACGCCTCGAGCGCGTCGAGATCCAGATCGGCGAGCGCCGCTTTGAGATCGTCGATGCTCTCCGCCTCGCCTTCGATCTTGATCGTGAAGCGATCGCCGAGCACCACGCCGTATTGGCCGCGGGAGCTGGTGCGGTCCCACTGCTCGTGAATCAGCCGTCCACCCTCGTGATAGGTCTTGTCGTAACCGGTATCCGTTTCGTTCTCGCCTTCGACGCCGGCCCAGCCGGCGAGCGCGAGCAGGCCTTTGGCAGTTCCCGTGTCCGTGATCTGCAGATCCCACGAACGGCCCTCGTCGTTCATATAAGTCGCGCGCGCCTCGGTCATCTGCATTCCCATCGCGCTGTTGCGCTGAGTGGAGAACGTCGCGCGCGTCATGTCGCCGAGCGACTCGGGCAGGAACGGCTTGAGACGATCCGGCGCCAGCGACTCGACCTGTTCGCCGCCGCCGACTGCCGCGCCCATCATCGTCTTCATCGCATCGCTCTGCGCCTGCTGGTCGCCGGACTTCTGCGCGTCCTCCAGCTTCTTGGAGGCGGCCTCGACGTTCTTGCTCCACTGCTCGAGCTTGCCGACCGTGCTGTCCTTGTCGAACGTCGTCTCGGTCGAATCGTGCGACGAGCTGAACAGCGATCCGCCGCGCGAGTACATGCCGACACCGGTGACGGATGCGATGATCGCGCCCATGACCAGGGCCAGCACGATCAGGATGATGACGAGCACCGCCGTGTAACCGCCCGCGCGGTCCGGCGGACTCTTCATCGTGTGCGGCAGCCCGAGATACAGCAGGTAGATTCCATAGCCGAGCGCCACGAGCCCGATGAGCGTGCCGAGCAGCGGCAGGATCGCAGCGACACCGGCGACGCACGTCGCCGTGGAAGCGTACGCAACCGTCTTCAGCGCCTGCACCCGGTCGCGGGTGCCGCCGAAGTTCGGCGCAAGTGCGTCGGTGATGATCGCCATGACGTACAACATTGCGAGCGTCAGCACGTAATAGAGAATGAGCTGCGTCAGCGCGAGACCCGCGGCGAAACGCGCCAGCAGCAGAAACGAGAAGATCGGCGGAATCGCCGCGAGCCAGACGATGTAGCCCTTGTACAGCTCGGCGACGGTGGTCTGCTCGCCGGCGATGACCGGCCATTCGGTCTTGGGCGTCAGCAGAATGCCCTTGACCCGTGCGATCAGCTTGTTGAAGTCCACGGCTGGCCTCCCCGTTTGTCGTTATCGGGATCGGCCGGATTCTACGCTGTAGGTCGGGCTTTAGCCCGACTGCGAGCTCTTCTTCTTTGGTATGTACAGGTCAGTAAGCGTGCCGTCGAATGCCTCGGCGGCGAACATGATGGTCTCGGACAGCGTCGGGTGGGGATGGATCGTCAGTCCGAGGTCGGCGGCATCGCTCCCCATCTCGATGGCGAGCGCGACCTCCGAAATCAGATCGCCGGCGTTCGGTCCGACGATGCCGCCGCCGATGACGCGGCGCGAGCTCGGATCGAACAACAGCTTCGTCATGCCCTCGTCACGGCCGAGCGACAGTGAGCGCCCGCTCGCGGCCCAGGGAAACGTCGCTTTCTCGTACGCCGTGCCCATCACCTTCGCATCCGTTTCCGTGAGCCCGACCCAGGCGATTTCCGGATCGGTGTAGGCGACTGACGGAATGACGCGCGCATCGAACGCGCGCTTTTCGCCATGAGCGACTTCCGCGGCCAGCTTGCCTTCGTGCGACGCCTTGTGCGCGAGCATCGGCGGACCCGCGATGTCGCCGATCGCGAAGATGTGCGGCACATTCGTGCGCATCTGCCGGTCGACCGGCACGAAGCCGCGCTCGTTGACCAGGACGCCGGCCGCATCCGCACCGATGGTGCGACCGTTCGGGCTGCGTCCCACGGCGATCAGCACGCGATCGTAGACTTCCGGCGCGATCGCCGGCTCGGCCTCGAACGTCACGCGCAGGCCTTCCTTTGCGGCTTCGACCTTGCTGACTTTCGTCTTGACCATGATGCGCTCGTAGCGCTTGGCGATGCGCCGCTCGAGCGGCCGCACCAGGTCGCGGTCGCAGCCCGGCATCAGGCCGTCGGTCAGCTCGACCACACTGACTTTGACGCCCAGCGCGTCGTACACCGTGGCCATTTCCAGACCGATGATTCCGCCGCCGACGACCAGCATGCGCTGCGGCAGATCGAGCTCGAGCGCGCCGGTCGAATCGATGATGCGCGGGTCGTCCGGCAGATTCGGCAGGCGAATCGATTCCGAGCCGGCAGCGATGATGCAATTCGCGAACGAGACGCGGCGCGCCGCGCCGCTGCCGGCCACTTCGAGCTCGTGCGCCGAGACGAACTTGCCGGCGCCGCGAATCACTTCCACCTTGCGCTGCTTCGCCAGCGTCGTGAGTCCGCCGGTGAGCCTGCCGACGATCTTGTTCTTCCAGTCGCGCAGCTTCGCCGCGTCGATCTGCGGCTTGCCGAAGACGAGGCCCGCGCTGCTCATCGCCTCCGCATCCTCGATGACCTTGGCGGCATGCAGCAGCGCCTTCGACGGAATGCAGCCGACGTTGAGACACACGCCGCCGAGTTGCGGCCAGCGCTCGACCAGAGCAACACGCATGCCGAGATCGGCAGCGCGAAAGGCGGCGGTGTAGCCGCCTGGGCCGGCGCCCAGCACGATCACGTCGAAGCCGTAAGAAGCCGCAGGCTGCGCTTCGCGCTTCGGCGCCTGCTCTGCCGCCCGGGGCGCAGCGGGTGCCGCGGATTGTTGCTGCTTCGCTGGCGCAGCCGGTTGTGGAGCCGGAGCGGCCGCCTTCGGCTGTTCCGCAGCAGCGGGCTGACCGCCTTCGACTTCGACGATCACGCTGCCCTTGGAAACGCGATCGCCCTTCTTCACCGCGACCGATTTCACGACGCCGGCCGCGGACGAAGGCACATCCATCGTCGCCTTCTCGGTCTCCAGCGTGATCAAGGGCGATTCGAGCTCGACCTGGTCACCCGGCTTGACGAGCACGTCGATGACTTCGACGTCCTTGAAATCGCCGAGATCGGGAACGAGGACGCGGCTCACGGCACCGCTTCCAGCAAGCCCTTCACGTCGGCGAGCTTCTGCGCGAGGAAGGTCGTGAAGCGCACGGCCGCCGCTCCGTCGATCACGCGATGATCATACGCAAGCGTGAACGGCAGAATCAGACGCGGCACGAACTTCCCATCCTGATACACGGGTCGCATGCTGGAGCGCGCGACGCCGAGGATCGCAACTTCGGGCGCGTTGATGATCGGCGTGAACGACGTGCCACCGATGCCACCAAGGCTGGAGACCGTGAAGCTCGCGCCCTGCATCTCGACGGCGGACAACTTCCCCGCGCGCGCCTTCTCGGACAGCACAGCCAGCTCACGCGCGAGCTCGTAGACGTCCTTCTTGTCGGCATCGCGAATGACCGGCACGACCAGGCCGTTCGGCGTGTCCGCAGCGAAGCCGAGGTGCAGGTACTTCTTCCACACGAGGTTCTGGCCGGACGGGTCCAGCGAAGTGTTGACCAGCGGAAACTCGCGCAGCGCCTTGACGCACGCACGCAGAATGAATGCGAGCGGCGTCAGCTTGACCCCTGCCTTGCTCGCATCGCCCTTCAGCTGGTTGCGGGTCTCTTCTAGGTCGGTGATGTCCGCCTCGTCCATTTGCCAGACGTGCGGAACGTTGACCCAGCTCGCCTGCAGGCGCGGCCCGGAGATCTTCTGGATGCGGCCGAGCGGCTTTACCTCGACCGCGCCGAACTTCGTGAAGTCGATCTCCGGCACTTTCGGCAAGGCGCCGCCGCCTGCCGGTGCGCCGCTCCTGAGCGCCTGCTTTACCCAGGCCTTTACGTCGTCGGCAGTGACGCGTCCCTTGAGGCCGCTGCCTTTGACGCTGCCGAGATCGACACCCAGCTCGCGCGCGAATTTGCGGATCGAAGGGCTGGCGTGCGCGCTCGCGAAGCCGGCCTCGTTGATGACGATGGCAGGGACCGCTGGCCGCGGCGGCGGTGGAGCAGCAGCTGCTTGTGGTGCAGCTGCTTGTGGTTCGGGTGCCTGCGGCTTGGGTGCCTCCGCCTCGGGCGCAGCCTCCGCGGACTGCGCGGGCGGCGTCGCAGCGGGCGCAGGTTTCTTCTCGCCGCCTGCCGCGCCTTCCACCTGCACGATCACGTTCCCTTTCGAAACGCGATCGCCCTTCTTGATCGCGACCGACTTCACTACGCCGGCCGCGGTCGAGGGCACGTCCATGGTTGCCTTCTCGGTCTCCAGCGTGATCAGCGGCGTGTCGACTTCGATCGTGTCGCCGGTTTTCACCAGGACGTCGATGACCTCCACGTCCTTGAAATCCCCGAGATCGGGAACGGTGATGTCTTGAGCCATGGCAGCCTACTGCGTGACCGGGTTCGGCCGCTCGGGATCGATGTCGAATTTCTTCATGCACTGCTTGACGGTCGCGACGTCGAGCTTGCCTTCGTCGGCGAGCGCGCGCAGCGAAGCCAGCACGATGTGCTGCGCATCGACTTCGAAATGGCGGCGCAGCTGCGCCCGTGAATCGCTGCGGCCGTAGCCGTCCGTGCCGAGCACGATGAAGCGCCCGGGTACCCACTGGCGGATCTGGTCCGGAACGATCTTCATGTAGTCACTCGCGGCAATGAATGGCCCGGTGCGATCGCCGAGGCACTGGCGCACGTAAGGCTGCTGCCCCGGCTGGTCGGGATGCAGCAGGTTGCGCCGCTCGATGTCGAGCGCTTCGCGCCGCAGCTCCGAGTAGCTCGGTACGCTGAAGATGTCCGCGGGCACGCCGTAGTCGCGCTCGAGAATCTCCGCCGCCGTCATCACCTCGCGCAGGATCGTGCCGGAGCCGAACAAGTTCACGCGCACTTTGCCGCGCCCACCCGCCTGCAGCAGATACATGCCCTTGAGAACTCCCGCCTGCGCGTCCTTCGGCATCGCCGGGTGCGCGTAGTTCTCGTTCATGCAGGTGATATAGAAGAAGACGTCTTCCTGCGCGGCGAACATGCGGCGCAGGCCGTCCTGGACCACGACCGCCAGCTCGAAAGCGAAGGCGGGATCGTACGAGACGCAGTTCGGCACGGTCGTCGAGAGCAACTGGCTGTGCCCGTCCTGGTGCTGCAGACCTTCACCTGCGAGCGTCGTCCGGCCGGCCGTACCGCCCACGAGGAAGCCGCGCGCCTGGCTGTCGCCGGCCGCCCAGATGAAGTCGCCGACGCGCTGGAAGCCGAACATCGAGTAGTAGATGTAGAACGGCACCATGTTGACGCCGTGGTTCGCGTATGCGGTGCCCGCTGCGATGAACGAGCACAATGCGCCGGCCTCGTTGATGCCCTCTTCGAGGATCTGTCCCTTCTTGTCCTCCTTGTAGAACATCAGCTGGTCCGCGTCCTGCGGCGTGTACAGCTGGCCCATCGAGGAATAGATGCCGACCTGGCGGAACATGCCCTCCATGCCGAAGGTGCGCGCTTCGTCGGGAACGATCGGCACGACGTGCTTGCCGATGTTCTTGTCTTTCACGAGCAGCTGCAGGATGCGCACCAGCGCCATCGTGGTGGAGAACTCGCGGTCACCCGAGCTCTGCAGCATCGAGTCGAACGCTTCGAGCGGCGGCACTTCGAGCGCCGGCGCATTGGCACGCCGCTGCGGCAAAGGCCCGCCGAGCATCTTGCGGCGCTCGCGCAGGTACCTCATCTCCTCGCTGTCTTCCGGCGGCTTCTTGAACGGCGCGTTGGCGATCTCCTCGTCGGAGATCTGCATGAAGATGCGGTTGCGGAATTCCTTGAGCGCCTCGTCGTCGAGCTTCTTCTGCTGGTGCGTGATGTTCTGGCTCTCGCCCCAGCGGCCCATCATGAAGCCCTTGACCGTCTTCGCGAGAATCACCGTCGGCTGACCCTTGTGGGTCACCGCCGCCTGGTAGGCGTTGAATACCTTCTTGTAATCGTGGCCGCCGCGATTGAGCCGCCAGATGTCGTCGTCCGACATGTTCGCGACCATCTCCTTCAGCTCGGGATACTTGCCGAAGAAGTTCTCGCGCGTGTACGCGCCGCCCTTGGCCTTGAAGTTCTGGTACTCGCCGTCGACGCATTCCTCCATCACCCGGCGCAGCAACCCTTTGGTATCGCGCGCGAGCAAAGGATCCCAGCGCGAGCCCCAGATCACCTTGACGACGTTCCAGCCGGCGCCGAGGAATGCGGCTTCCAGCTCCTGGATGATCTTGCCGTTGCCGCGCACCGGCCCGTCGAGGCGCTGCAGGTTGCAGTTGATCACGAACACCAGGTTGTCGAGGTGCTCGCGCACCGGCATCGTGATCGCGCCGAGCGACTCCGGCTCGTCCATCTCGCCGTCGCCTAGGAATGCCCAGATCCTGCGGTCGCTCTCCGGCACGACGCCGCGATGCTCGAGATACCGCTGGAAGCGCGCCTGGTAAATCGCCATCATCGGACCGAGGCCCATCGAGACTGTCGGGTACTGCCAGAAGTCCGGCATCAGCCACGGATGCGGATACGAGCTGAGCCCGTCGGGACTGGCGACTTCTTTGCGGAAATGCCGCAGATTGTTCTCGGTCAGCCGGCCTTCGAGATAGGCGCGCGCGTAGATGCCGGGCGAAGCGTGACCCTGGATGTACACCATGTCACCCGGATGTTTGTCCGATGGCGCGCGCCAGAAATGGTTGAAACCCACTTCGTAGAGCGTGGCCGCCGACGCGTAGCTCGCGATGTGGCCGCCGTACTCGGAGCTCTGCCGGTTGGCCTGCACGACCATCGCCATCGCGTTCCAGCGGATGTACGACTCGATGCGCCGCTCGATCGTGCGGTCGCCGGGATACTCTTTCTCCTGCCCGGGCGAGATCGTGTTGAGGTACGCGGTATTCGGCTTGAACGGCAGGTACGTGCCGGAGCGGCGCGTGAAGTCGATCAGCCGTTCCAGCAGAAAGTGCGCTCGCTGTGCGCCATGCACTTTGAGCACCGAGTCCATCGACTCGAGCCATTCCCTGGTTTCTTCCGGATCGAGATCGTCAAACGGAGAGGCTTCGGACATGTCGGGTGTGCTGCGGGGTGAGGCCGCGTATGATCCGAGTTTGAAATTTTCAGGTCAAGGAACGTTGTGTGGTGGAATTGCTTCCCGCAGGGCGGGGTA
>Ga0111539_10008613_pt1 | contig 12957 bp, 13 predicted proteins | sample RhiMethybrSRZTD1_FD_79667 | JGI IMG/M metagenome (GOLD analysis project Ga0111539, IMG submission 79667) | Populus rhizosphere microbial communities from Tennessee, USA - Rhizosphere MetaG P. TD hybrid SRZTD1 (version 2) (version 2) | ecosystem: Host-associated > Plants > Roots > Rhizosphere >...
CGCGCCTCGACCGTGATCTTCTGCGAGAGGTCGCCGTTCGCGACCGCGGTCGTCACCAACGCGATGTTGCGCACCTGAGTCGTCAGGTTGCCGGCGAGCAGGTTCACGTTGTCGGTCAGCTCTTTCCAGGTGCCGGAAACGCTGGGTACGTCGGCCTGGCCGCCGAGCTTGCCCTCGGTGCCTACCTCGCGCGATACGCGCGTCACCTCGGAAGACACCAAGCGCAGCCGTTCCACCAGCTGATTCACGGCCGAAGCCACCTTGAAATGGTCGCCGCGCAGCGGCGTGCCCTCGAACTCGAGCGGCATCTTGCGCGACAGATCGCCTTCGGCGACGTCGTTGATGATCCGCGCGAGCTCCTGCGTGCGCCAGCTGACGAAATCGATCAGCCCATTCAGCGACTCGACGCACGTGCCCCACGACCCGGCGGCGCGCGGCACGGCCGCGTGGCTGGCAGCCTTTCCCTGCCGCCCCACCAGATCGCTCACGCGCTCGATCTCCTTGGTGACATCTTCCCCGCGCTCGACGAAGTCGTTGAACGCACGCGCGACCCGGCTGGACAGATCCTGCGCGCTGCCGGCGGCGATCCTCACGTCCAGCTGTCCGGCGCTGGCGGCGTGAAGCCCTTCCAGCAGCACCTCGAGGTGATGCTCGAGCTCGAGCGTGTACGCGTCGGGTTCGGCAGGCCGTTGAGCGAGCTTGGCCCGACGACCGTTCTTGCCGTTCTTGCCGTTCCGCGTGCCGTTTGCCCGCTGTTTGCGTCCCCCCGTGCTGCGGCTGATTTCCATTGTGGCCGTGCCTTTCGTGCGCGACGGAATCCCCCCGGGTAGGATGCCAAAGAGCTTAGCAAAGCGTAAAAGTTCGCGCCGCTCGGCGAATGCTCCGCATCCGAGCAGTGGCGCGTATTGCTACAGTGGCCGTCCCCCATAACGGTCAGTCGTCCGTCGGCCTCTCCTTGCTCCGGCTCAAGGAGGCGCCAAGGCGCACGCTGAAGGTGATCGCCTCGGCGTCGACGTGAACGTCAGCGTCCCGCGTTTTCAAAAGGAAATGTGACACCGGCTCGAGCCTCTCCGGGAGCCGGGGGCTCTGGTCGAAAGATTTGCCGAAATCCCACACCAGCGGTGTGTGCTCGGCATCGAGCAGAGCATTGACTTTCTCGTAAATCGCGCGATCCACGAGCGCCGGAACCAGCTCGAGGTCGGCGTTCCGGATCTGGAGCTCGAAAGCCAGTCGAAACTGGTTCGGTCCCGGCGACAGAATTCTGGGAACGAGCAAAAGCTCCACGCGTCGAATCGTCAGCGGCAACGGAATGCCTGCGATCTCGTAGCGCAAGCGCCCGTGGCTGATGACCCGGAGCCCTACCTCCGGCAAGAGCTCGACCTCGTGCGGGCGTTCGATCTCCACCCAGCGCCGATCTTCGTCTTTCGGGGTGAGGTGAATGCGGATCGGCGCGAATTGACGAAGCAGATCGGCCAATGTGTCGCGCGTCAGCCTGACTCGAAGCTCCATGGCCGTGCGTCCCTGAAAGCCATGAAGCAACATACGTGCCCTCTCGAAACGCCGGGGCAGCGCCGTGTGGTTGAGGCAGGCTGACTCACCAGCGGCACGAAACCGCGGGCAAAACCGCGCGCTTTCGCGATCGCGCCCAGCGACACATATCCGCGAGATGCCGAAAATCTTACTGCTCGTCGTCGGCGCCTTGGTCGCGCTTTTGCTGCTGGCCGTCGGCTGCTCGGTCTCGAGCTACAACGGCCTGGTCGCGCTCGACCAGGATGTGCAAAAGCAATGGGCGCAGGTCGAGAACGTCTATCAGCGCCGTGCCGACCTTGTCCCGAACTTGGTCGAAACCGTCAAGGGCTCGGCGAAGTTCGAGCGTGAAACGCTCAAGGAGGTCATCGACGCCCGCGCGCGTGCCGTGGAAGCGAGCCCCCGAGGCAGCGCACCCGCGGCGCCCGAGCAGCTTTCGCGCTTTCAACAATCCCAGGATCAGCTCGGCTCGGCGCTGTCACGGCTGATGGTGGTGGTCGAGCGCTACCCCGAGCTCAAGTCGACGCAGAACTTTCGCGATCTGCAGGCCCAGCTCGAAGGCACCGAAAACCGGATCGCCGTCGAACGCATGCGCTTCAACGAAGCCGCGCAAGCTTTCAACACCAAGCTCAAACGTTTTCCGACAGTCCTGGTCGCCGGCCTGCTCGGCTTCAAGGAGCGACCGTACTTCACCGCGACGCCCGGCGCCGATCGGCCGCCGGCGGTGAAGTTCTGACGCTCGGGCACTGCACCGTGCAGCGCCGCCTGTTGCTCTGCTTTGCAGTGCTGTTCGTGAGCGCCGCGTTGGCGGCGCAGGTCGAACAGCCGAAAGTTCCGCCCGCGCCCGCGCGCTGGGTCAGCGACGACGCCGGTTTGATCTCGGACCAGACGCGAGCGGCCCTGGATGGCAAGCTCGAGGCTTACCAGCGCGCAACCGGCCACCAGGTGGTGGTCTGGATCGCCAAGACGATCGGCGGTGCGCCGCTCGACGAGTTCGCCACCCACGTCTTCGAGGCCTGGAAAATCGGCAGAAAAGGCCAGGACGACGGCGTGCTCATGCTGGTGCTGAAGGACGATCGAAAGATCGCCATCGAGGTCGGCTATGGCCTCGAACACCGCCTGCCCGACGCAACTGCCTCACGCGTCATCAACGAACAGATGACGCCGCGGCTGAAGGCGAACGACCCCGACGGCGCGCTCAACGCCGGCGTCGACGCCGTGCTCGCGGCGATCGAGGGTAAGCCGTTCGACGCCACGGCGCCGCCCGCCGTCGAGCCGCCGGCGAAGAAAGGGCCGGGCATCGGCCAGCTGATCTTCTTCGGCGTGCTGGCCGCGCTGTTCGTGCTGCTGATGATCACCCATCCCGAGCTCGCGATGGCGCTCCTGTTCACGATCGGCCGCGGCGGCTTCGGCGGTGGTGGCGGTTTCGGCGGAGGCGGTGGCGGTTTCAGCGGCGGCGGCGGCCGCTCCGGCGGCGGCGGCGCAAGAGGAGGCTGGTGAAAAAATGAATTTGCTCGATCTTGCCGGAGCGCGACAGAAGCTGATCGAAAAGCTCGACACGGAGCGCATCGAACGCGCGATCGCCGAGGCCGAGCGGCGAACCTCCGGCGAAATTCGCGTGAGCGTGGCGCCGCTGTTCTGGGGCAGCATCGAACGCGCCGCGCGCCGTGCCTTCGAGCGCCTGCGCATGCACGAGACCCGCGAGCGAAACGGCGTCTTGCTCTTCATCGTGCCGTCGCGCCGGACGTTTTACGTGCTCGGCGACACCGGAATCCACGACAAGGTCGGCACCGAGTTCTGGAGCTCGGTGGTCGCGGTGATGACGCCGGATTTCCGCCGCGGTGAGTTCACGGAGGGCGTGCTGCGCGGCATCGCCGAACTCGCCGAACGCCTCGCCGAGCATTTTCCGCATCAGGGCGCGAGCGATCGCAACGAGCTTTCCGACGCGGTCGATCGCTAAACCACCGGCGCTCGCGCACCCCGAGCGGCCCGTCGTCTTGCCCTGACCTGGCGCACGTCCTACTTGGTCCCGGCGAGCTTCTTTTCCGCTTCGGGGCGCGACGGGTGCGACTTCGGCGCATCGTCGAGGAAGCGCTTGAACAGCGGTTTCGCGTCGCCCGGGCGCTGCATGAAGTCGGAGTAGAGGATCGCGAGATTGTAGGTCGCGGCGAGGTTCTTGGGCTCGCGCTCGAGCACGCCTTTGAGCAGCTTCTCGCTCTCGCTCCAGGGCGCTTGATTGTCGCGCTTGCCGGTACCGCGCAGCGACGCGGCGAGGCCGATCGCCGCCGCGGTGTTGTCCTTCTCGACCGCGATCACGCCGCGGAACTCGGTGGCCGCGCGCTCGTAGATACCGGCTTCGAGCAGCACCGTGCCCACGTTGAGCCGGGCCGCGGTCTCCTTCGGATCGAGCTCGCTCGCGCGCGCGAAATGCTTGAAGGCCACGGCGTCGTCGCCGCGCTTGAGCGCGATCAGGCCCGCGGTGCGCGTTGCGACCGCGCTGTCCGGATCGGCCTTCAGCGCCTCTTGGATCAGGAGCTCGGCGGTGTCGACCTCGCCGCGATCGAGGTGCGCGGCGGCGAGCTCGGTGAGCGCGTTCGGGTCGCTCGAGCGGCGCACCAGCACCTCGCGCGCCTGCTTGATCGCCTCGTCGATGCGCCCGCTTTCGCGCAGCGCGCTCACCAGCACCACGCGCGCAACCACCGCCTTCGGGAAGGCCTTGACGAAGCGCTCGAGCGCGTCGGCCGCGCCCTTGTAGTCGCCGCGACGGCGCCGCACTTCCCCGAGCGCGACCGCCACGTCCTCGGTGTTCGGCGCCAAGAGCGCGGCGTCGGCCAGGTGCTTCTCGGCACCGCCCAGATCGCCGGTTTCGGCCAAGAGCAGACCGAGATTGTAGTGCGCTTCCCAGAGCTTCGGGTCCTGGGCGAGCGCCTTGTTCAAGAGGTCGATCGCGCGGGCGCGCCCGCCGGACTCGCGCGCCACCGCCACGCCTTGCACCATCTTGTTCAAGGCTTGCGGATTGGCCGGCGGCAACACCGGCGCGTCGACCTTCTTGTGCCCACCTCCACAGCCGGCGAGGCCGAGCGCCAAAAGCGCGATCAGGGCTGCGCGCTTCACTTGCCCCTCCCCTTCTTTTTCTTCTTCTTGCCCTTCTTGTCCTTGGCGTCCTCGCCCTCTTCGGCGGCTTTTTCCTCGGTCTCTTCTTGCTTCGAAGCGGCCAGTTTCTCGTCTTCAGCCGCTTTTTCTTTGTCCGCCTTGGGCTTGGCGTCGTCCTCGGACTTCACCGGCTTCTGCGCGGCGTCGTCGCTCTCTTTGTTCTTGAGCGGCTCCGGTGGAATCAGGTAGCCCTGGGCGCGGCCGTCGCCCGCGCGGCGCGTGCCGTCGATCAAGGGCGGCATCGTCGATGGCCCCTTGGTCCTGAGCGAGAAGCCGATCTCCTTGAGCGGCGGGTAGAGCTCGGAGTTCAGCCGCCCGAGCGCCTCCCGCATCTTCGCGGTCCAGGAGTTGAAGATGCCCAGCTCGACCGCCTTTTTCCAGCCGCTCTCGTAGGCCTCGAGCCCCTTCTCCTCGATCGGGATCACGAACTCCTCGATCGACTGCGAGTAGAGCTCCTTCTCTTGCGCGTTCAGGGTGGCCGGCGGCGGCGAGTTCAGGAGCGCCTTCGCGAACGACTCGTAGGTGAAGCCGATCTGGTAGAGCGACGCGGTCGTCCACTCGGCGACGCCGATCTCGGCCGTCGACAGGAAGGTCTCGGCGGCGCGCTTGAGCAGCTCACCCTTCTTCTTGAGCCGATCCTTCAGCTGCTTGACGTCGCCCTCGACCTTGACCTTGGCGAACTCGGCGAGCAGCCGCTCGCCCTGCATGTAGCGAGCCTTGGCCGCGAAGTACTTGCCGCGATCGTCGAGCCCTTTGTGCTCGCGATACACCTTGAGCGCCCGATTCAGCGCCGATTCCGCGCCGCGCTCGTCACCGGTCTTGAGCCGCACCGTCGCGAGGCGCACCAGCGCTTCGATCTGGCTCGACGGGTTCCGCGCCGACTGCGCGTAGCGATCGTAGAGGGCCGACGCGTCCCGCCATTTTTCGGCCTTCTCGTGGGCCTTGCCCATCAAGAACGTGACTTCGTCGGCGCCTTCGTCGCGCGGGTAGTAGCGCTTGTACTTGTTGCCGCTCTCGATCGCCTTCGCGTGCTCGCCGATCGTGGCGCGCAACAGCACGGCGTTGAACGCCGCATCCTTGTGGTGCTCGTAGCGCGGCCACTTGTCCACGATCACGTCGTGATAGGTCGCGGCCTCGCTGAACAGGCCGACCTGCTGATAAGTGGTGGCCGCGACCCAAACGCCCTGGGGCGCCTCCGGCCGCGACTGATGCTCGGCGATCAAGACGCCCACCGCCGCCTCGAGCGTCGCCATGTCGCCCGCGCGCTTGGCCTCGATCTCGGCGTTGACCGCGGCTTGCGCCGCGCGCGGCTCCTTCGGAAACTCCTTGGTCGCGCGCAGGTACGCGGCCGCGGCCTTCTCGTGATTGCCCTTGGCGGCCAGCTGCTCGCCCTGCTTGAAGACGGCTTGCACGATCAAGCCGTTGAGCCGGCCCTGCTGCTCTGCGCCCTGGAACGCGGGCGCCGTTTTGAGCCGGCGCGCCCAGGTCTCGATGTTGTCGTAGTCCTTGCTCTTGTTGAAAGAGTCGAGGATCAGCTCGCCCGCGCCAACCGCGTACTGACTGTTCGGATACTTCTCGATCAAAAGCCCCCACTGGCGCACGGCGGGGTCGTACACCTGGTAGTCGTAATAGAGCTTGCCCTGCCGGAACAAAAGCTCGGGCACCTTGGAGTCGTTCGGGTAGGTGGCGACGTAGAGCTCCATCGCCTGGGTCAGCTGCTTGTCGGTCGCCGTCTCTTCCGCCTTCTTGCCGGCGGTCTTCGCGGCCTCGAACTCCTTGGCGCGCGCCGCTTCGAGCGCCGCGAGCGCGTTGTAGAGCGCGTCGCGCGACAGCGGCCCCTTGGGGTTCATGCGCACGGCGGCGAGATACGAATCGGCCGCTACCGTCGCGTTCTGTAGGTGATAGAAGTTGATCTCGGCGTTGTTGTAGTAAATCTCGTAGGCTTCTGGCCGACTGCCGAAGCGCGACAGGTAAACCGCGTACAGACCGGCGGCGGCCTTGTATTCGCCGAGGCTCGACTTGTCGGCCTGCGCCTTGGCGTGGAGGCCGACCGCGTCGTCGCGCAGCTGCTTTTCCGTCGCCTGCTCGGCCTTCGCCAGCGTCTCCGAGCTCTGGACCCGAGTCCACGCACCGCCTTGTTGGGGCTGTTTGCCCGGCGCGGGCGGCGGCGGACGCAGATACTCGCGCGCGATCCACTTGTAGTCGTCCTCGAGCTTCTTCCACGACTCCATCGTGGAGTGGCCCTGGGCCACCGCGAGCGCGTGCTTGTACGCGTCGGGAGCGGTGGGCTCGAGCTTGAGCAGCAGCCGGTACGCCTCGATCCCGCGCTCGTACTGCGCCTGCTCGTAGAACGCGTCGGCGAGCGCGCGCACGATCCGGCCCGCGAACTTGTCGCCGCCCGCCTGCACCAGGAAGCGATGCATGTCCTCGGCGCGGTTCTTCTCGTCCTCGACGAACACCGCGACCAGGTTCTTGAGCGCTTCGCTCTGGAGCTCGTCGAGCTCGGAGCGCCGCGCCGCCGACTTTTCCCCGGTCTCCGCGGTCTTCTTGAAGACGATCAGAAAGCGCTTCGCCGCCTCTTCCGGTTTGCCGAGCCTCCACAGCGTCCACGCGCTCTTGAACAGCGCCAGATCGTAGAGCGGGCTGTCCTTGTATTTGAGCACCTGCTCGTATTCGCGGTACGCGGTCTCGTAATTGGGAAAATCCTTGGTGAACTCGTATTCGGCGCGCACCATGTGCGCGTCCGGCACGAAGCGGCTTCTCGGAAACCACTCGAGGATCTTGTTGAAGCGCCCGAGCGCTTCGCCGAACTTGCCCTCCTCGTTCGCGAGGAATCCGTCGACGTACAGCGCAAGATCGTAGTTTCTGAACGACTTGTGCTGCTTGAGCACGCGCAGGAAGCGCCCGCGCGGCTTGCCGTAGTCCGGGTTCGGCGGGTTGCCGCGCTGGTCGGCCGGCGTCGCTTCCCAGCGATTGAACGCGTGCAGAAACCGATCGCGCGAGTCCTCCCACTCGAGCTCGCCCATGCGCATCAGCGCTTCCGGCATCTCGGCCGAGGTCTCCGGCGTCTCCGCGATGAACTTGTCGAGCAGCCGCATCGCCTCGACGCGCAGCTTCTTGGTCTGCACGATGTTGTAGGCGATGCGCCGGTCGATCCTCTTCTCGAGCGCGGCCCGCAGCGCCTCGGGAATCTGCAGGCTGATGCGCCCCGACTTCTCGTCGCGCGCCTTTTGTTCGGACTTTTTCTTGATCGTGGGCCGCTCGCGCTTGCCGAGCGTGCGCTCTCCTGCCGGCTTGATCGCGCTCTTTTCGCCAGCCATCGCCGGACGGCTGCCCTCGCCGGCAGTCTGCGCGAGCGCGGGCGCGGACGCGAACAGCCCGACCAGGCCCACGAGCAGCAGGTGTCGCCGAGCCGGAGTTCTGAAAACGGGGGCCAAGATCAGCCCGCTAGCCTACCGTGCTTCCCGTCTGGGAAGAAGCCCCCACCATTGTTCGCGGTATCGATCTTTGAGCGCGACCGGATTAGGCTCCGTTGTTCTTGGGAAACCCGCGGGCGCGGATAGGACAGCTGTTGCTCGAGGCCGGTCTGGTCACGCCGGAGGCGCTCGCTCGCGCGCTCGAGTCGCAAGCGCGATCCAAGCGCCGATTGGGCGCGCTGCTCGTCGAACAGGGTGCCGTCAGCGCATCGCGGCTGACACAGATGCTGTCCCATCAGCTGAGCCTGCCCTGGGTCGAGCTCGAGCGAAATCAGCCGTCGCGGGAGCTCTTGGCCCGCATTCCGCGCGAGCTCGCCGTACGCCATCGCTTCATCCCGGTCTATCTGCGCGCGAGTGAGCGCGGCGACACGCTGTACGTGGCCACCGACGATCCTACGAACTCGGATGGACTCGCCGAGTGCAGCGAGCGCGCGCGCGTTCAGATTCGCGCGCTGGTCGCGGCGCCCGATTCGGTCAGTAGAGCGCTGATCGAGCACTACGGCGCCACGCTGAGCGTGCAGCCCGAACCGCTGACACCGCAGCCGAGCGGAGCGGTCCGCTTCGCCGCCGCGCCAAAGCAGCCCGCGCCCGTCGCACCGCCCCCGCCGCCTCCCGCGCGATCCGTCCGCAACGCGCTCTCGGAAGTCGAAGAGCTCGCGGACGACGCGCTCGAAGACCTATCGGACCCGCCGGTGCTGGTCATCAACGCTACGCGACGCTTTTTCGAAGAATGCGCCAAGGCCGCGCAAGCCTTGGGCGTGCCGGTGCGCAACGCGTCGCTGATTGAAGTTTCGACGCTGTCCAAGAAGCTCGAGCCGCTGGCGATGGTCGTCAGCGAGGACGTCTATGCCTTCGATCGCGTGGCGCTCAACCAGCTCGCGCTCAAGGTCGGCGCGCCGCTCGTGATCTGGAGCGACGATCTGGAGGCGGAGTTTCTGGAGCCGGTGCTGCGGGCTGCCCAGCAACGCAAATAGCAGAGCTTCGTCGACGGCCGCGCAGCAGCAACCGGCGTATCTCAGCGCGGAGCGCCTGGGTGCGCTATGGTTCGAAGGGCGACGATGCCGCGGGTCGACTACTGCATTCTCGTCACGTTTCCGATCGCCTGCCTCGCTTGCGGCGAAAACAACGACGCTCCGACTGCGGGCCTGATGCCGCCCGCGGCGCAGGCCAGTCTTTCCTTCGTGTTTGGCGATCACGCCGCCGGCGGCCCGGTGTGCCCGTTTCCCGGTTCGACGCACAACATCGGCGGGCCCCCGAATTCGGCGATCGCCGATCCAGGCCAGCGTGAAGTCGACGGAACGACCGGAGTGCGCGTCGGTTGCCGGGTGGCGGGCACCGGTACGTTCGAGGTCCAGGCCAACGCCGCGAAGGGCAACACGTCGTTCACGCTGACCGGCGGAAGCGTGACGGTCGGCGGCAGCGGCGGCGCCACGATCGAGCTCGCTGCCGATGGCAACCAGGCCGGCGCTCCGACCGGCTCGCCGTGCGAGTTCGCGGTCAGCCGGTCGCCTTTCCAAATCATTGCGGGGGCCATCTGGGCGGAATTCGAATGCCCGGTGGTCGTCAGCACCCAGAACAATGTAGTCTGCAGCGCACGCGGCGAGTTCGTATTCGAAAACTGCGAGGAGTGAGGAGAATAGGGGGACTCGATGCGCCCATCATTTTTCAGGATCTTCGTCGCCCTTCCGTTCTTGGCCTGTGTGGCTTGCGGGGGCGATACGAAGGGGGACGGCGCCGCCGGCAGCGGTTCCGGTGGCAGCAGCGGTTCCGGTGGCAGCAGCGGTTCCGGTGGTGGTGGCGGCGGCTCCGGCGGCAGCGGCGGTTCTGGCGGCAGCCCAGTAGGGCCTCCTTCACAGGTGAGCTTGTTCTTCGTGATTGGGCAACCGAGCGTTGTCGGCCCCGGTTGCGCCATTGGTGGATCGGCGCTGGCTGCGATCGGTGGTCCACCTAGCTCACCGATGAGCGATCCGGGGCCGCGCGAAGTCGACGGCCTCAACGGTGCGCGCGTGGGGTGTCGCGTGTCCGGCAGCGGAACCTTCCAGGTCACGGGTACCGCCGAAAAGAGCGTCACGGCTTTCACGCTTCTCGACGGAACCGTGACGAACGGCGGCAAAGGCACCGGAAGGATCACCGTGAGTAGCCCCGCGACTGCAGGGAAACAGCTGACCTCGCCCAACGATCAGCCCTGCGAGCTCTTCGTCAACCGCCTTCCGTTTCAGGTCGCACCGGGGAACATCTGGGCGGAGTTCATCTGCCCGCTCGTGACGAACGCGAGCCAGCCGGGCTCGAACTGCGGCCTCCGCGGCGAGTTCGTGTTCGAAAACTGCGAGGAGTAGGCCGCCGCGCCGGCTCAGATCTTGGTAGCGCGGGACATCAGGTAGTGCTGCCGCACGCCGTTGTCGGTCAGGTATGCGGCCGTCAGCGCGTCCAGATCGGCGCGAAACTTCGCCAGCCGCTCGGGCTGCCCTTCGAGCTGCTGCACCAGCGTGGCCACCGGCGCGGCAGTCGCTTCGATGACGGCTCGGTAGTGCGCGGGGCTCAGCGTCGGAAACACCATCATCTCGCGATCGAAATGCAGATCGCGCACGCGGTCGCCCAGGCGCTCGCGCACCACGTTCGGATCGCCCCAGGCCGGCGGCGGCGCGACCCCTGGCGGGGGCGGCAAGTACTGGCCGACGAGCGCGAACATCCGGCCTACGAACTGATCGGGAGGCCAGGTCGAAAACGCGATGCGCCCGCCGGGTTTCAGCACCCGCAGCATCTCGGCCACCGCGACTTCCGGCCGCGGTGCGAACATGTGGCCGAACTGGCTGAGCACGACGTCGAACGACGCATCCGCGTGGGGCAGCGCCTCCGCGTCGCCTTCGACGAAGTCGATGTCGAAGCCGGCCGTCCGGGCGTTGGCCCGCGCGTGGTCGAGCAGCACCGGGGAGAGATCGAGCGCGCTGACCTTGGCCCCGATGCCCGCCGCGGTGACCGCGACGACGCCGGTGCCGCACGCCACGTCCAGCACCTTCTCGCCCGCCTTCAGCCGGGCGTGCTTCACCAGACTCGCGGCGGGTATCGTGGTGAACGCCGCGATCGGCGTGAACAGCCCCCAGCCCTCGCGTTGCACCGCCTTGAACTTCGCAAACGGATCGGTCGTCATGGGTACCTCGGGTGAAAGACGCCACCAGAACGGGCGTTCGTGTCCTCGCATAAGCCGGGCAAACAAAGCGGTTACCGATTTAGCCGAGAACGGCGCAGGTGAAGCAGCACCGCCGCCACCACGCCGATTCCGACCATGACCAGGAGCGCGTGCTCCTCGAAGCGCCGCGCACGGTCGAGCACCAGCTCGAACCCATGGCCGAAGCTGTAGCCGAGCGCCGCGATCACGACCGACCACAGCGCCGCGCCGATCGCGTTCAAGGTCGCGAAACGCTCGATCGAAATCCCGGACATGCCGGCGGTGAGCGGCAACGCGACCCGGATGCCGTAGACGAAACGAAAGCCGATCAAGAGCGGAGTTCCATAGCGCTCGAGCAAGCGATTGGCGCGCTCGACCCCAGCGCGGAGCGTCTTGAAGCGCGCGATGAGCCGCGGCCCGTAGCGGCGACCGGCGAAAAACGCCAGCTGATCGCCGAGCAAGCTTCCACAAAATGCCGCGGCCATCACGGCCGGCAACGCCAGGTACCCCTGATGAGCCGCGAAGCCGGCCATGATCAGAATCGTTTCACCCTCCAGGACCGTGCCGATCAGCACGGCGGCGTAGCCAAAGCGGGCGAGAAATTCGGTGAGCGTCACGAGCCGGCCCGCGATCAGTGCTAAACCATGCGCATGCTCGTCGACGAGATCAAAAAGCGCCTGATGGTCGCCATGAAAGCCAAAAACGTCACGGAGCGCGAAATCCTCCGCGTCGCGCTCGGCGAAATTCAGACCATCGAGGCGCGAACCGGAACGATGAGCGACCAGGATGCGGCCGCGATCGTCAAGAAGCTGGTGAAGAGCAACCAGGAGACGCTCGGGGTCACCGAAAGCGCGGAACAGCGCGCTCAGCTCGAGCAGGAAATCGGCGTGCTGGAATCCCTGCTCCCCAAGACCCTCGACGTCGACGCCATCGTCGGCACGCTCGCTCCGGTTTTGGTTCAGATCAAGGCCGCCGCGAACGACGGTCAGGCCACCGGCGTCGCGATGAAACATCTGAAAACGATCGGCGCCGCCGTCGACGGCAAGAACGTCGCCGCGGCGGTCAAGCGCATCCGCGGGTAAGCGCGAGCGCGTGCGGGCCGGCTGCTGGTTGTCGGGCCGGCGCGGAACCGCGCGATCAGTGCCGCTCGCTCAACGCGTCTTTCGGGCGTAGCTCTTTCGCCGCGCGGCGGTACAGCAAAAAGGAAATTGTCCCGGGAATCAGGAGTGCGAGGAGTCCAAAGGCGGTGCAGTTCATCGCCTCGGAAATAGCCTCCGCGAGGATGCGAGCTTTCTGTGAAGGGTCGACGGCGGGACCCGCGACCGCGGTGTTGACGCGGTAGACTCCGACGGCGCCGAGGACAAGACCCGACGCAGCGAGAAAGGTCGCACATGCAACAGCCAAGCGGGCTAGTTGCAACCCCACGCGCCGGCGCTCGTAACGACGGGCAAGGATAGCGCCCGCTATCGCAGCACCATTCACAAGCAAAAGCACGAACCACCACACCATCGTACGCCCAACGTGTCAGCTTCAACCGGAGCTAGCCAGCCTTTCCACCGTCGAACCGCAGGCGATCAGCAATGCTCGCTCGACTTCGGCCCATCGCGCGTCCGGCAGAGTGCACAGCGCGGCCCC
>Ga0111539_10008614_pt1 | contig 12956 bp, 8 predicted proteins | sample RhiMethybrSRZTD1_FD_79667 | JGI IMG/M metagenome (GOLD analysis project Ga0111539, IMG submission 79667) | Populus rhizosphere microbial communities from Tennessee, USA - Rhizosphere MetaG P. TD hybrid SRZTD1 (version 2) (version 2) | ecosystem: Host-associated > Plants > Roots > Rhizosphere >...
CGCTCACGGGCAAGAAACCCGGCCGCGCGCTCCGCGGTCCAGGGTATCGGCCGCGTTGAGCCGATCCGATCCCGGCAGCTCCGCTCAGCGCGTTGCCGCGAGCGCGTCCCCGAACTTCTCCGCGAGCTCGTCGCACGCGGCGTCGTCGTGGGCGAGCGAGAGGTAGAGCTTGGTCCCCATCGGGTTGAGGAAGACCCCGCGGTCGAGAAGCTCGAGCATGATCCGGCGCTGCCGTTTCGCGTCGCCTTTCCTCAGGCTCCGGTAGTCGACGACGGGCTCGGTGGAGAGCACGATCTGCGCCAGCGGGCCATCCCCGATCACTTGCCCTCGTTCGCCGGCTGCCTGGAGCCGGTCGCGAAGGCCCGCACGGAGCCGCTCGCCGAGCGAACGCAGCTTCGAGTAGCTGCCCGGTGCAGCGAGCACGCGCAGCGCTGCGCGGGCGGCCGCGCAGGAGACGGGATTGCCGCCGAGAGTCGACGCCGTCCAGACGTAGCGGTCGGTCCCGAGCCGGTCTTCTCGCGCCTGGTCGACGATCTCGCTCGAGCCGCCGAACGCGCCGATCGGGTAGCCTCCGCCGAGCGCTTTTCCATACGCCACGAGATCGGGGACGACGCCGTAGTATTCCTGCGCGCCGCCGAGAGCGAGGCGGAAACCCGTCACGACCTCATCGAAAATGAGAAGCACTCCGTGACTGCGCGTCGACTCTCTCAGCCCCGCGAGGAACCCCGGGAGCGGCGAAGTGCAGCGCTGGAGCGGCTCGACAATGACCGCCGCGAGCTCGGGGGCGTGCTCGACGATGAGTCTCCGCGACGCCTCGAGGTCGTTGTAGGGTGCGACGAGTACGCTGTCGCGCACGAGCGCCTCGATCCCCGCGCACGACGGATCGGGGGTGGGATACGCCGGGGGCCGGCTCGGGAAGAGGCTCGTGACTCCCAGCGCGTGTGCGCCGTGGTAAGCCCCTTCGAATTTCAGGATTTTCGGCCGCCCGGTGAAGGCCCGAGCGAGCCGGATGCAGTAGAGCGTCGCCTCCGTGCCCGAAGCGCAGAAGCGGAGGCGCTTGCAGGCCGGCGAGACCCGCAGGATCTCCTCGGCCAGCTCGACCGATTCCGTGGTGACGCACGAGAAGTTCGAGCCGAGCGCTGCGCGCCGAGCCACCGCGCCGACGACTTCTTCTCGCGCGTGTCCGACGAGCGCGGAGCCCCAGCCCATGGAGAGATCGAGGTACCGCCGGCCGGATGCATCCCAGACCTCGCAGCCCTTGCCCCGCTCGATGACCACGTTGCGGCCATCGGGGATATCGAACTCGCCGTTCGAGCCTGCCGGAAAGGCTTGGAGCGCGCGCTCCGACCAGGTGGACAAGATTCGAGTCTCCGAGCTACTACTAAACGTCGAAACGGCTCGAGATTCTATCCGTTGTCTTTCCGAGCTCCCACGGCGATGCTGTGCGCCATTGCCATGGCGCGTCGAGGGTTTTGGCCATCCTTCCTTCGTTGGCTGCTCCTCCTGGTTGCGGCCGCGACGCTGGGCGGCTATCTGTTCCAGGGGCAGCTCGAAAGCCGTTTGCAAGAACTCCTCGAGGAGGAAGATCTGCGCGTCGCCCGGCTCGCGGCGAGGCTCATCGCGCCGATGGAGGACCTGCAGTCGGGCCTGGCGGAGCTATCCCACGCGTGTGATGCACGCGTCACAGTCGTGGACGCTATGGGGCGAGTTCTCGCGGAGAGCGCTCGCGAACCCGAGTCGATGGAGAATCACCACGACCGCCCCGAGATCCTCGCGGCGGACCGGGACGGTTTTGGGCACGCGGTGCGCGTGAGCGCCTCGCTGAGTATTGAAATGCTGTACACCGCGGTGCGGATCGACGAAAGCCGGCACGGGAAGATATTCGTCCGCCTCGCTCGGCCCAAGTCGCGAATGGATGAGATGACGCTGTCTTTCAGCGAGCTGGTCTGGCGCACGGTCCCCCTCGGCATACTCGCGGTAGTCCTTGGCGTCTGCTTCATCGTCGAGCGGAGGATGGCGCAGTAGCACGGCGCGCCGCGGGTGCCCTCGAGCGCTCTGGACGATCTCGTCAACGCCGCGTCACGGCGTCACGAAGCTCGATGCATCGCCCTGGAGCTGACCGTCCGCGTCGATCCAGGCGTCGAGGACGATCCCGTTCACGGGGTCGGTCAGCCGCTGGATCAGCGTGGCGCCGAGCGGTCCCGCAAACTGCGGGTTCGGCGCCCCATCGCGCAGGGTCGACGTGGCCCCGCCTTCGAGCAGCGCGTGATTGTTCGAGCTGTTCGGCACGCCCGTGGGCTCGACAATCCGGTCGAGGTTGAGGCGGACGCGGGCCAGGTCGAATTTGCCGGCCGGAGAAGTCAAGTTGCACCCGATGCGGTTCGGGTTGTCGTCCAGCGGATTCGTCGGGCAGCCGTCGGCGTCGAAAAGGAACATTCCCGAACCGAGGCCCGCGACCATGTGCACCCAGATCGGCGAGTTGAGCTGGTTGCCGGGGTTCTGGCCGATGTGCGTCTTGAGGAAGTTGAAGTCGAGCGACGCGAAGTCGTTCGAGGCCAGGGCCGTCCGGAAAGCATCGTATTGCACGCCGAAATTCGACAAGCCATCCGTCGTGAGGTGGCAGGCAACGCAGTAGCGAGTACCTTCGTTCTGCAGTGTGACCTTGCCGCGGATCGAATGCGGCATCATGACGTTGTGGCTCAGAGCAGGGAACTGGTTCTGGCCGTTCACGCCCGGGTTGTTGCCGTAGCCGTGCCGATCGGAGAAGAAAAACTCCTGGGACAAGACGCGGTTCCTGTCGAGCCACTTGAAGAACACGAGCGTGTTCGGGCTCATGATGCTGATCTCATCGTGCGTGCTTACGCCGAGCTGGAACGGCACCGGCGTCTGGTAGGTGAAGTCGGCAGTGGCTTGCTTGAACACGATCCTCTCGCCCGTGATGTTCGAGAAGTTGTTCCCGGTGTTGTATTCGCCGGTTAGGTGGCAGCCGATGCAATTGTTCGTCCAGGACGCGTGGCAGGCGACGCAGCTCATCGTGTCGGAGTGCGCGAAGCCTGCGTGCGTCATGGTCGCATTCGTCTGCTGCGGGCCGATGCCATTCGAGGGGTCGGCGTCGATTCGTCCCATGGCATAAGACGCTTTAACGCTGTAGACGGGCTGACCGTTCATCGGGTTCGTCTTGCCCGAATCGGCTACGACGTCTTTCGTCTGCCGGATGAAGTGTATTCTCGCGTTGAGGCGGCTCTTCAGATAGTAATTGCCGGCCGTGTCCTTCGTGACGTTCTTGATGACGTTGCCAGCCGCGTCGACGGCGCACTCGGCGGCGATGCCGTCGTAGGTGACACAGGGCGCCGTGGCCGCGTACGCGTCGATCGAACCGTGGCAGCTCTCGCAGCGGATTGCGACCGCCTGCTCCTGCCGGCTCATGATTGGAGTCGCGCTCGGATCGCCGACTTTTCCGCCGTGGATGTCGTGGCTGCCATGGCAGTCAATGCAGCCCAGTCCGGCCTCGTAGTGGATATCCGCCGGGGTATCGTCGCGGCCGTCTCCGTCGTAGTCCTCCTGGAGGATGTACTGGTTCGGATTGCGGCCATTGAACGTCCTGTTCACGACGTCGGGGTCGAACAGGCGGGTGTCTTGGTGTGTGGTCGTGAAGCGGATCGGGTTGGCGGGGTACTGGACGCTGCGGACGAGGTCCGCGTTCTGATCGAGGCGGATGCCCCAGTACTGCATCACGGTGCGGTTCGAGCCCTGGTGGCATCCTGCGCACGTGTAATCGTCGATGCCTTCGACGGTCTCTCCCGTGGCCAGCGTGCGCGCGATGCTCTTGATCATGTGCCGCTGGACGTGGGGCCGCTCGGGCTCATCGATCGCGTCGACGTTGGCCGGCTCCTTCTTCTTGATATTCTTATCGGTCGATCGGCTACGGCCGTCCTGGCTGTATCGCATGTGGCAAGCCGTGCAGCCGGAAGAGCGGAAGTCGCCGTAGCGGTTGTTGGCGCCGGAGCTCCCCAGGTGGCAGTCGCCGCAAGTGAACGCGACCTGCTCGTGGAACAGGTTCGCGAGCGGAGAGCCCGGAATGACGGAGTTGTCCGCGTTGAGCGAGTTCACGAGGTTCGGCGAGTCGTAAGCCGGGTTATTGAAGATCGCCGCCGGCCCCGTGGCTCCAAAAACGCTGTAGACCGGGAACTCCATGAGCCTCCCGACGACGCCGACTTTCGTGGGGTCGACCGTGTAGCTCGCCTCGATCACCTCGCGGAAGGAGTAATCGGAAGCGGTGTCCAGGAACAGGCCCTGGTTCTCGGGGACGGCGTTCTGCAGCCCGAGCGTGTACATCGAGCTCGAAAGAATGCCCATCTCCGTCGCCAGCGGGCTCTTCGAGGACGACTCGGCGTGCGGCGCGTGGCACTTGCCGCAGCCGCGCCCCTGCGTGACGACGCGAAGGTCGCCCGGGTTGACGAACTGGAGATAGTCCAAAGCCTTGTACGTCACGCCTTTCACTTCGTAGTCTGCGAATTTATCGATGCCCGCGAGCGTGAGGCGATTGAAGTAGGCGAGCGCATTCGTTTCCTGGAACTTGGCATTGCCAATCTCCGGAGGAGGAGGCACGTGGCTCCCACCGGCGCTGCCGTGCGCGCCCGGATTCCCCCCGTGGCACTCCGTGCACTTCAGTGTGGCTGCGCCGGGGAACGGGTGGGGATTCTCGAGTCCTTTCCCGGCGTAGTCGTCGTGCGATGCTCCATTGTGGCAGGACATGCACGACTCCGCCGAGACGGCGCTGAGATCGCCGCCGTCGTGCGAGCTGTTCTCGAGGCAGCCGCAGAGGCCCGCTGCGGCAGTGGCCAACGCAATCCGAGTGATCGTTGGGATGATCTTCATGTGGAATCTCCCCTGGCTCCCCTGGGGCCCTCCAGGGACGTAACCCTCCACTGGATTCGGTTGCAAACTCCTTGCCCCCCGCCGCCAGCGCGCGAACTGGTGAAGCCCGCGTTGAGGTTACGGCAGGCTCGCCGAGACTCGTGCCGGCGCTGGCTCCGAGGATTTCTTCCCTGGCGTGCCGGATGATCATCGAACTCGAGCGGCCTCAGCGGCTGGCATGATCGATGCCCGGGCAAGGCGCGCACCCGGCGCCGCGCCCCGGACGTGCCGCGCACTGAGCTGATTGCACCCTCGTCGATCACCATTTGTACGTCAGCGCCACGTCGATCAGGATTCGCTGTACGTCCTCGGTGTAGGCGTACGACGCGCCGCCCGCGAGGATCCAGGAGGGGCTGATGATCCACTGCGCGCGCATGCCCACGTCGGTGAAGATGAAGCGGTCCGTTCCCTGGATGTCCGACGTCAGGTAGCGGAACGCTACGTCGGGCTGCAGGAGGACTCGGTTCCGCAGGACGGGGATGTACCCCGAAAGACGGCCGCCGTAACCTTCCTGGTAGAGCCCCTCGTAGTTGTAGGCGGTCAACGTGATGCTCGAGGACGGATCCAGCCCGGGAAGGCCGAATTTCGTCAAGCTCACGTTCCAGCGGAGCGTCCAGTCGTCCGTGGCGGCATCCGTGACCGAGACTTCCTCGCTCAACCGCAGCCGCCAGGGAAGGTCGTGCGACATGCCCGCGAAGTAGCGCCAGTCCCCTCGGTTGATGAACTCCTCGTCCTCGAGCACGATCGCGTGGACTGCGTCGCGCTCTGCTGCCGTGTCGAGCGGCTCGAATCGATCGAGACCGAGGCGCGCCGTCGTGTGCGAGAAGATCGGATACGAGCCGACGACGTCGAGCCGCGATAGCCGCGTTCCGCTGTGCGTCTCGGAGCTGCCGACGTCGAAGTCGATCTCGGAGGATGCGAGCACCGAAAGCTTGTCGACGAGCAGCGTTTGGTCCGAGAGCACGGCGAGCCGATCGATCTTGCCTTTGTAGATCGACGAGAGCAGCCCGAAAGTGCCGGTGTACGTGACGTCCCGGTGGTCCCCGAGGTCGAGCGTGAAGTAGCCGACCTGCGTTGGCTCGTCGACCGAGAAATCAATGTCGACGTGGTCCGGCTTCAGGCCGAGGATTCCGCCCAGGCGGAAGTGCGGGTTGGTGGCCCACTCGCCCTGCACGCCGTCGATGTAGCCCACCGACGGCAGCTCGCGGGGCAGCATTCTGCCGGCGCGGACGAAGCTCGTGTCGTCGAATTTCCTGAAAAGGTCGAACCGGTAGAGCTCAAGGCGCACTTCCTGATAGTCGTGGACGTCCTGAAGGGCTTTGCCGTCGCGATAGGAGAGCTCGCCGGACCACTCGAACGCCCACGGCGTGGCCTGGATCCTCTCCACGCTGCCGGAAGTGCGAAGGCGCGAAATGGAGTAGTTCACGTTGTCGCCTTCCGTGAGCTGCAGCGTCTGGCGGAGCGTGATCTGGCCTTGCGAAATGTTGTAAGCGTCCGTGAACGCCCCGATCGGCGGCCCCTGCGGCGCGAGAAGTGGCTGCAGCGGCTCCGCACCGGGGGCATCACCCGATGGCTTCTCACCTCCGGGAGTAGGTGGCGGCAGCTGCCCGGGCTCCGAGTCCCCCGGGATAGCGGGGGCGTCGGCGCTTCCCTGCTCAAGGTTCGCGGACGGAAGCTGCTTCCTGTTTCGATCCAGCAGCGTGGGGGAGCGCTCGCGCGGCTTCGGCGCCTCCGGAGCTTCGCCGTTCCGATCGACGATGAGCACAACGTTCGAGCCGGGGGGAGGGAATTTCCGCGGTCGCGGGCCGAGGAATTTGAGGAAAGCCGAGTCTTTCGAGACGCTGAGCACCTCCACGCGCACGAGCTGATCCGTGCCTTGCGCGAGCCAGCCGAGCTCGCCCTTTTGCAGGGCCGCGTCCCGACCAGCTCCGACGTACACCCCGTCGGAGATCTCGTACTGGATCCGACAATCCAGGTTGACCTCCGCTGTTCGCGCCGGCGAGCCCGGCAAAGTCAACAAGGCAAGCGCCGTTGCAAGGACGCGTGCATAGTTGAAGCCTCGTTTTCTGGCGAACATGACCCAAGAACCTTTGTTGACGGATGGTCGAGCGAGCTACTTCCATGCCACGGTGTTGTGGCATTGCGAGCAGTCGGTCGGGAAATTCTGGGCGACGTGGTTGGGCGCCGCGATGTAGTCCTGTTGGTGGCAAGAGAAGCAGGTGGTCGGAATCGGGACGAAGCGACCTCCCGGGTGGCACTGTGTGCAACTCAGCGTTGCGTGGGCTCCGGTGAGCGGGAAGAAGTCGTGGTTGAAGCCGGGCGCGCGGTCCCACGACGTGAGGTCATGGCATCGCTCGCAGTTCCGCTGCCACCCGTTGACCACGTGGTTGGGCACCGCGTGGGCCGCTTCTTCCTGGTGGCAGAAGTGGCACTCCACGGGCGCACCGCGATAGATCCCCACAGTCGCTCTCTCGTGGCATCCTTCGCAGGGCGCCACGGCGTGCGGCCCGGAGAGCGGGAACCGAGTGCGAGCGTGGTCCGCGATCAGCCCCGCCGGGAACCAGTTGTCCTCGTTGTGGCACCGCGTGCATTCCGAGCCGAGGTTGCCCTGGTGAAAATCGACGTGACAGCCGCCGCACCCCCGCGCGAGGTACGTGCGGACGGGGCCGCGGTCGTTGTGGCAGCGCAAGCAGGCTGCGAACGCGTGCGCGCCAGTGAGCGCGTACCCTGTCTCCTTCTCGTGATCGAATTCGAAATCCTCGCGGATCAAGTCCCAGCGCTCCGCGACGTGGCAGATTCCGCAGTCGGCCGGGAACGTGGTGTGCGGCACCATGTTGCCCCAATCCTTGTTCCAGCTCTGGCGAGGGAAAATCGTCTCGCACTGGACGGAGATGAGCGCGTAGGCCACGAGCAGCACTGCTGCTGCGAGCCTAGCGAAGTATTCTTGAGCTTTGGACGGACAGGATTTCATGACAGTTGCTGCAATCGATTCCGATCGGCTTGTACTGGACCACGGCGGTTCCGTCCGGCAGCCGGATGGGCCGGTGGCAGCGCTCGCAAGCGGCTACGGCATGCGCGCCCTCGAGGGGGAAGCGCGACATCGAATTGTGGTTGAAAACGAGGCTCTTCCAGGAATCGAACGAGCGGTGGCACGAGCTGCACTTCGTACCGCCTTCCTTGCTGAATTGGCCCCGGTGGCTGTCTATATGGCACGTATCGCACTCTTGCCCTGTTCCGCGAAACTTGCGGATGGGATTCGCGGCCCCTAGATCCACCTCCACGTGGCACTCCTCGCAGGTGGCGAGCGCGTGGGCGCCGACGAGCGCATAGCCCGTGCGCTCTCTGTGGGCGAAAGGTCGGATCGAAAAAGTATCCGCTTTCGCGTTGTGGCAGTGTGTGCAGTCATCGGGTTCGAGCTCCTTCTTGAACTGCCCCCCGTGCGGGTCGGCGTGGCACTTCTTGCAGACGTGCGACGTGCCGACGAATTTCCTCGGTTTGCCTTCGGCGTCGGGAACGTGGCACTCAATGCAAGCCACGGCCACGTGCGAGCCCGTGAGCGGATACAGCACGGAGTGCGACTCGTGCCCGAACATCGAGGGCAAGAAGTGAGCGCGGCTGTGGCAGTCCAGACACTGCGAGTGCCGGTTGCCGAACTGGCCGCCGTGGACGTCGCGGTGGCAACCCTTGCAGGAGTCTTCGGCCCGCGCGTAGCCGGGGCGCCTCGAGTCTTGATAGCGCCCTGCATAGGGTAGGTCCCGCGGGTGGCACTTCGCGCAGTCTACTTCGGCGTGGGCGCCGAGTAGGCGGAACCCCGTGATGGCGTGCGCGTCCTGCGACACGTTGTGCAGAGCTCCGTCCCAGTGCCGCTCGTCGGCAAAATGGCAGTCCTCGCACTTCTGGATCGCCGCAGTGTAGTGCGGCTTCTTGTGGCACTGGCGGCACTCGCGACCGGGTGTCTGATCGAAGGGAAACGGGAAAGGCGCCGCCGGTGTGCCCTCGGGAGGAAGCACGTGGCAGCCCGAGCAATTCAGGTCCACGTGGCCGCCGATGAGCGGGAAATGTTGGGAATGGTCGAAGTGCGCTGTCGGGCGAAACGCATCCTGGCCGTGGCAGACTTCGCACGATGGCGTGAGGCCTTCCGAGTGGACGTCCGCGTGGCACGCGCGGCATTCCTGCTCGAGGCCGAGGAACGACTTCTCTCGCGGCGTGGAAATAAACCCCGGCAGCACAAGCTGGCCCTGCCGAGTGCTTTCGTGGCATTCCTCGCAAGAGAGCACCGAATGCTTTCCGGTCAGGCCGAACTCCACATGGGGGTGCTTGAACGCCCGCGGCACCTGCGCGCCCCATGTCTCGATGTTGACGAGCTGGTAGTCGGGCCCGAAGTGCTCGTGATGGCAGCTCTCGCAGGCCATCGCCCTCTGGCGTTGCAGATAGGAGTGATAGCCCTTGCCTTTCGAGAGCTGGTCCTGGATCTCGGTGTGACAGTGGAGGCAACCGGTCGTCAGCCCACCCTCGTCATGACAGCTCTGGCAGGCCGCTTGGGACGCGAGGACATCCACCGCCGCATGAGGCGACGACAGCCCATTCGGCATCGGAGAGGTCAATAGCAGGACCCACCCGATCAGCGCGATCAGGAACGTGCCGACGACGAACAGGACTGTGGAGGCGCGGATCATCCGACGCGCCCCCCCAGGATCCAGAGCCGCCCGAATCGAGTCCCCACCACCACGTGATAGGCGATGGCGACGAAAAGCACGATGGCGAGCCACCGGTGCAGGAATCGCCAGCTGCCGACAATCTTTCGAAACTCACCGTAGCGGACCAGCCACTGCCGCTCCCAGCAGAGGCGACGCAGCAGGAAGAGAATCATCTCCATTTCGATGCGCAGGTGCTTGCGGCTTCCAATGATCTCTTTCAATCGCCGGTACTCGCGGCGGCTTTCCCAGTCCCCGTAGAACACGCCGACGAGAGAAAAAACCAGCCAGGGCGCCCGGGGCTTCGCCTGGGGGTCGTCGATGCGCAGAAGCGCCGGATCGACGCCGAGCTCGGCCAGCTTGCGGCGGTAGACGAAGAGCCGCCGCCGCACCTCCTCGAACTTGAGCTCGCTGCCTTCGAGCGAACGAGGGAAGTAGACGGCAATGTAGCGGCCCACGATGCCGGAGATCACGACCACGATCATGGATGCGATGGCCATCAAGCCGAACGCGCTCGTGGGCAGGAAGGCAGCGTGCACGACAGCGATCGCAGGTCCGAGCATCCCCGTGAGGATGTGAAAGCCCATCCAGATCTGAAGCGGACCAACACGCCGGCGCGTGACCGCGGCTTTTCGCACGACGTACGTCAGGCTCGAAAGCATGGCGGCCAGGCCGGCAACGCCCAGCGAAAGGCCCAGCGTGCCGGAAGGCCGGAACACGGCGTGCAAGTGATGGAGCGGGCGCGTCATCGGCGGCAGGCGGTAGTACTGCCACCCGATGCACACGGTGAGGCCGAGCAGCGAGACCACGACGATCGCCGCGGCACGGCACAGGAGCGGCATCGAAAAGATGCGCCGTTTTCCCGCTTTGTCGAGGAGAAGCTCCTCGTTGATTTGAGCTTCAACCTCCTCGAAAGAGAGGAGCGAGTCCACCATGCCCGGCGGCGCTTCGGGAGGGACCAGCCCATCGAGGAAGCCTCGAGCCTCCTCCAAGGCCTGCTCCGAGTACTCCACGGGCTGTCGGGCCGGCGGCAGGTCGACTATTTGCGTGTCTTCCTCGGCCGGGTACGCCGCCGTGATCTCCGGCGCAAACTCGGCCGCGATGTCGACCTCGTCGGGAAGAATGATGATCGGGATCTCTTCCTCGGCGAGCTCCATCGGCTCCTGGGGCGTGCGGAAACCGTGGGAGCTGCGTTCGGGCCGGCGGAACGTCATGCTTCGGCTTCGGCCAGAACGGGGGACTCTGCGCCGGACTCCGCGACGTCGCCGTGGAAACGGACGCCCATTCCGCGAAGGAGTGCGTACGGAGGCTCCCCGCCGATGAGCACAAACGTGAAGTCATTTGCCAAGGCGCGGGTCGAGTCGACGCCGCCTTCCGAGACCTGGAGCGTGACGGAGTCACGGTCGATGCGCTGCACCGCGGAGTTGAAGAGCACTTGCACCTTGCCTTCGGAGGCGAACCGCTGGATGCGCTCCTGGTTGCGCGACTTCAGCCGGAAGAAAGCAGGCTTGCGGTAGGAGAGCGTCACGACGTTGCCGGGTTGGCTGGCGAGCGCCGTCGCGGCCTCGACTGCGCTGTCTCCACCTCCGACGACGAGGAGATTCATTCCCGTGTAGCTCGCGGCGTCCATGAGCTGGTAGAGGACTTTCTCCGCGGCCTCTCCCGGGGCGCCTAGCTTGCGCGGCGTGCCCTGCCGCCCCAGGGCCAACACGATCCGCCGCGCTGGGAGCGCGCCGGCGCTCGTCCGTACGATATAGCCGTCCGCCTGCGGCTCGACACTCTCGAGCCTCGTCTTCGTGCGGATCTTGAGGCGGTGCTGCGCAATGATTTTCTCCCACAGCGCGATGAGCTCCTCTTTCACGAACTCATCGCGATGGATCGGGCCGTAGAGCGGAAGCTCCATGGGGCCTGTCAGCGTGAGCTTGCGCCGCGGATACTTGCGTACCGTCCCGCCGATGTCGTCTTGATCAACGACGAGGTAGCGAAGGCCCAGCTCGGTCGCTTTCAGCGCTGCGGAGAGGCCTGCAGGACCCGCTCCTGCGATGAGGACGTCGACGCCGTTTTTGAGCGCCCGTGCCGGCGCGGCGCCAAGCTCGGCGGCAATCTGCTCGATGACTCGCGAGCCCTGCTGGGTGGCCACCCGGATGAGCGAGAAACCTCCCAGCTCGCCGGCCACGTACACTCCTCGGAGCGTCGTCTCCTGCCGCGCGGTCAGCACGGGAAGGTTCGGGCTCGTGGCCAGCTCGCCGAGCCCGACCTGGAGAGCGGCCACCGGGCACGCCACCGCGCAGCGCGCGTGGCCAATGCATCGCGCGCCGTGGATCACCCGCGCCACGCCGTCGACGAGGCCGAGCACACCTTCCTCCGGGCACGCCGCCACGCAGCTCCCACACCCGATGCAAGCCTGGACATCAATCTGTGGGTGCTGCGCGAGCGGCTTGTGAGTGCCGAGGCTTTCCGCTTCGCGGATCTCCTCCAGGACGCGCTCTTTCTGCGAAGCGGTAATTTTCTGCTGCCAGTGCCCGAGGACTACGAGCACGACAAGAAGGAGGGCGAAGCAGCCCAAGACGATCGCAAGGTTCAAGCGGCACTCTTACCTGATGCGAGAATGTGGCTCGGTAATTCGAGACCATCTCTTCCCAGCCATTGGCCCAGGGGCCGGGAATGGCCCTCCCAAGACGCTGCAGGACTCGATGATCGAGTCCCGGCAAGGTGTATGCCCGGGGCGCCGTGCGTCGTGAAGAAGAGGAGCCGCAGCGAGAAGCCGCGAAGGTCGGATGGGCCTCTCGACCATCGCGGAACGCGCGAGCGAGCGAAGAGCCGGTAGGAATTACCTGGCGAGGAAAAATTGGACGGGGAGTTTGGGCCGAGAAATTGCCTTCACCGACGCGCACGGCATCGCTCGCCGCCGCACGGCGCGGCGCACTGTGCCGCGGCCCGCCGCCGCTCGAGGCATCGTTCGTGATATACTCCGCCCTCGCGGAGAAAAGGAAACACTCGGCCGAAGCTCGGAAATGGGAGCCACGAAACCATGATGGAGTCCAGCGAATTGCAGCGTCCCGGCAAGCGCATTCCGGCGGCAGGGATGATCCACCCGGCGCCGCCGCTCGAGCGTCCCGCTGCTCCGCGCCGCCCTCGGCAATCCGCGCGCGGTCGGGCAATGGCTCTCGCCGCATTCGCCGTTTTCGCCCCATCGCTCTGCCGCGGCGTTGATGACGCGCCTCCGCGATGGTCTGCCGTCGCGGATGCGATGGCGGGTTTCGTCAAGACGCGCGAAGTGGCGGGCGCCGTCACTCTCGTGGCCAGCCCGGACGGCATCCTCCACCAGGACGCCACCGGCCTTGC
>Ga0111539_10008616_pt1 | contig 12955 bp, 10 predicted proteins | sample RhiMethybrSRZTD1_FD_79667 | JGI IMG/M metagenome (GOLD analysis project Ga0111539, IMG submission 79667) | Populus rhizosphere microbial communities from Tennessee, USA - Rhizosphere MetaG P. TD hybrid SRZTD1 (version 2) (version 2) | ecosystem: Host-associated > Plants > Roots > Rhizosphere >...
TCCACCGGGGGGCGACTTCGCGACGACATAGCCGTGGTCGACGGAGACTTCGGCGCCGAGCTTCTCCATCGCCATGATGTGCAGATCGACCGGCCGCGGTCCCCAGGCACATCCGCCGGGAAGCGAGACACGTGCTTCGCCCACGCGCGCAAGCAGCGGACCCAGAACGTAGATCGACGCGCGCATCTTGCGCACGAGATCATAGGGAGCTTCGTGGGAGAGCGGGCCGGACGCATCGAGCACGATGCGCTTGCCGCGCCGCACCGAGCGAACTCCCAGAAGCGAGAGCAGATTCAAGAGCGTAGTGATGTCGCGCAGCTCGGGGACGTTGTCGATCGAGACCGGATCTTGAAACAGAATGGCCGCGGTCAGAATCGGAAGGGCGGCGTTCTTCGATCCGCTGATGGCGACTTCTCCACGAAGCGGCCCGTTGCCTTTTACGAGGATGGCGTCGATGACGACCACCTCCCTCGGGCGATGCGATTGCGGCCGGCGAGATCGGGAAGGATCTGCACGTCCACGTAGCCGAAGTCCTCGAGAATGCGCGCCACGCGCGCACCTTGGTCCTCGCCGATCTCGAGAAGCATCGCGCCGCCGGCGCGCAGCAACGCGCGTCCCTGATCGGCAATGCGGCGGTGGAATCCTGTGCCGCCCTCCGGATCGAAGAGCGCGTGCGGCGGATCCCCGAAGCGAACGTCGAACGGAAGCGAGCCGGCGAAGGCCGGATCGATGTAGGGGGGATTCGCGACGAGAACGTCGACCTGGCCGGTGAGATCCGCGAAGGCTTCGGCCAAATCGGACTCGCGAATGTCGACGGTGGAGGCGAGCCCCAAATGAAGTGCATTGCGGTGGGCGAGATCGATGGCGGTACGATCGCGATCTCCGGCGCAAACGCGCGCGCTCATGTTCCTCGCGACGAGCGCGTGGGCGATCGCGAGCGCGATCGCGCCGGTTCCCGTGCACAGATCCAAGATGCAGGCGCCGTCATGGATTTCGGCGAGCGCGTGCTCGACGAGGAGCTCGGTCTCCGGGCGCGGAATGAACACGCCCGGCTCGACGCGTAGCTCGATCGTGTGAAATTCCGTGCGTCCGACGAGATGCTGCAGCGGAACGCCGCGAGCGCGCGCTTCGATCCATTCTCGAAAGCGCGCCGCATCGGGGGCCGGCGTAGGTTCCTCGCGGTGGGCGAGAAGATCGGCGGCATTCATTCCCGTCGCGGCTCGCAAGAGATACGCACTTTCGCGGCGCGGCTCGCCGCTCTCCTTTGGATTGCGGCCGGAACGCAGCGCGGTGGCGCCTTCCTCGAGAAGCTCGCCCAAGGATCGTGCGCGCGGTGTGGGCGTTCCGCAGACAGGCATCGTGCTCATGCGCCGATCCCCCCGGCGAGCTGTTCTTTTTGTACCTGCTCGCGCAGCGCATCCAGGAATTCGTCCAAATTGCCGGCCAACACGCCATCGATGTTGTGCACGGAAAGACCGATGCGGTGATCGGTCACGCGATTCTGGGGAAAATTGTAGGTGCGGATTTTCTCCGAACGATCGCCCGATCCGATCTGGCTCCGCCGCGCATTGGCGCGTTCTTCGGCGGCGGCCTGGCGCTCGGCTTCGAGCAGCCGCGAACGAAGCACGCGCAGCGCCTTCGACTTGTTCTTGAGCTGGCTCTTTTCGTCCTGGCAGATCACGACGAGCCCGGTGGGGATGTGCGTGACGCGCACCGCGGAATCGGTCGTGTTCACGCTCTGGCCGCCGGGTCCCTGCGAACGAAAGACATCGATGCGCAGTTCGGAGGGATTGATCTGCACGTCGACTTCCTCCGCTTCGGGGAGAACCGCGACGGTCACCGCGGAGGTGTGAATGCGCCCGCCCGACTCGGTCTGAGGAACGCGCTGCACGCGGTGCACTCCGCTTTCGTAGCGCATCGTTCCGTAGGCGCCTTCGCCTTGCAGCGAGAACACTACTTCTTTGAGCCCGCCGATCTCGGTCTCGTTCAATTCCAAGAGCTCGGTCTTCCAGCCGCTGCGATCGGCGAAGCGCAGATACATGCGATAGATCTCGGCCGCGAAGAGCGCGGCTTCCTCGCCGCCGGTGCCGGCGCGAATCTCGATGATTGCGTTGCGCGAATCATCCGGATCGCGTGGAATGGAAAGAATTCGCAAGCGCTCGCCGTGCGCTTCAATGCGTTTGGTGAGGCCGGCGATTTCTTCTTCAGCCATTTCGCGAAGATCGGTGTCGCTGCCGGCCAGCACTTCTCGGGCGCCCTCCAACATCGATTCGAGCCGCTCCATTTCGGCCGCCGCCGTGGCCAGCTCTTCGATTTCCGCGCGCTCTTTTCCGATCTCGCGGATTTTGGCGACGCTGGAAATGATCTCGGGTTCGGCGAGCATTCGGTCCAGCTCGCGGAATCTCTCGAGGGCCCGGCGTGCCCTCTCGTTCATGTTCCGCTCGGCTCGAGAACGCGCTCTTCGAGAGCGGGCTCGAGCGCGGGCACCGGAACGCGTCCACTGAGCGCGGTCTTCAGCGCCACGACCGCCACCTCCAGCTGCCGGTCATCGGGCACGGCGGTGGTCATGAGCTGCAAAGCCTTCCCGGGGGCAGCCAGAATCTTTCCCAGAAACGTGTTCTCGATGCGCGCCGAAATGCGGATGACCTCGTAGGACAACCCGCCGATCAAGGGCACAAAGGCGATGCGGATCAAACGCTCTCCCAATGAATCTGGTTTCCCGAGAAAACTGAACACCAGAATGGACACGATCATCACGAAGAACAAGAAGCTCGTTCCGCAACGCGGGTGAAGACGCGGGCGGCCGCGCGAGTTCTCCACCGAGATCGGCACCTCGGCCTCATAGTTGAAGATCGTCATGTGCTCGGCGCCGTGATACTGGAAGACGCGCTTCATTTCTCCCCAGCGCGTCACAAGAAACAAATACGTGAAAAAAACCACCAAGCGGAAGAATCCGTCGATCAAGTTGTAGGCGATGCCATTGGATACGCCGGTCAAGTCGGTCAGGACGAGAGGCAAATAGAAGAACAAACCCAAGCCGACCGCGAACGAGGCGACGAGCATGAGTCCCCAGATCAGCTTTTCGTGAGGCTTCGGCGGGCGAGTCTCCTGGCCTTCTTCGCGGGCGGCTTCCTCCGCGCTGTAAGAAAGCGCGCTCGTCCCCAACACCATCGCTTCGATCAGCGTCACCGCGCCGCGGAGGATTGGCCAGCCGAATGCGGCGAAGCGCTTCGTCACCGGCACATGATCCTGGTAGCGCACCGCGATCGTGCCGTCGGGGCGGCGGACCGCGGTGGCTACGCCCCCGGGGGAGCGCATCATGACGCCTTCGATGACGGCCTGGCCGCCGACCAGGGCCTGAGGAGCCTTTGCCAAGAGACCAGCCTTGTAGGGGATTTACTCCGCGGGTTTCGGCGCGTCCTCGCCCTTCGCGTAACGACGGCGGAAGCGCTCGACTCTTCCTGCGGTGTCGATCAGCTTCTGCTTCCCGGTGAAGTACGGGTGGCAGTTCGAGCAGATGTCGACCTGGATGTCCCCCACCGTAGTGCGCGTCCTCCAGGAATTCCCGCACACACAGTGGATGGTGGCTTCTTTGTAATCGGGATGGATGCCTGCTTTCATGTCATTTCCTCGGGTTGGGACGAATCCTAGAATCGTCCGGCCAAGAGAAGGCCGGGGGATGGAACCCCCCGGAATGGATACGGATCGTGGAATCTACTCGCCCGTGGTCATGCTTTCCAGGAACTTCTTGTTGCTCTTGTACTGGGAGAAGCGCTCCACGAGGAACTCCATAGCCTCCACAACGTTCAGCTCGTTCAAGTACTTGCGGAGGATCCAGGTCCGGTTGATCTCGGTCTGATCCAGGAGGAGCTCCTCTTTGCGGGTCCCAGACTTTTGCAAGTCGATGGCCGGCCAGATACGGCGGTCGGCGAGCTTGCGGTCCAAGACGATCTCCATGTTCCCGGTGCCTTTGAACTCTTCGAAGATGACCTCATCCATGCGCGAGCCGGTCTCGATGAGCGCGGTGGCGATGATGGTGAGGCTACCGCCGTGCTCAATGTTGCGCGCCGCGCCGAAGAAGCGCTTGGGCCGCTGCAATGCGTTCGCATCGACGCCGCCGGAGAGAATCTTTCCGGAGTGCGGCACCACCGTGTTGTGGGCGCGCGCCAAGCGCGTGATCGAGTCGAGCAGAATGACGACGTCCTTGTTGTACTCGACCAGGCGCTTCGCCTTTTCGATGACCATGTCGGCCACCTGAACGTGGCGCGTCGCCGGCTCGTCGAACGTGGAGCTGACCACTTCGCCCTTCACGTTGCGCTGCATGTCGGTGACTTCTTCGGGACGCTCGTCGATCAACAAGACGATCAGCGTGATCTCCGGATGATTCGCGGTGATCGCGTTGGCGATCTTCTGCAGCAAAACGGTCTTCCCAGTGCGCGGTGACGCCACGATCAACCCGCGCTGTCCTTTGCCGATGGGCGCCAAGAGATCCATGATGCGCGTGGGGATGTCGTTCGGTTCGTGCTCCAACTTCACGCGCTCTTCGGGATAGAGCGGGGTCAAGTTATCGAACAAGGTCCGCTTGCGCGCGAGCTCCGGATTTTCGAAGTTGATCGCCTCGACCTTGAGCAGCGCGAAATAGCGCTCGCTCTCCTTCGGAGCGCGCACCTGTCCGGAAATCGTGTCCCCGGTCAAGAGATCGAAACGCTTGATTTGCGACGGGGAGACGTAGATGTCGTCCGGTCCCGGCAGATAGCTGTAATCGGGGGAGCGTAGGAATCCGTAACCTTCGGGCAGGATTTCGAGCACGCCCTCCGCGAAAATCAAACCGGACTTTTCGGTCTGCGCTTCCAAGATCTTGAAGATCAGCTCTTGCTTGCGCAGTCCGGAAGTTCCGGCGATGGCCAGATCGTTGGCTACCTCGACCAGCTCCGCCATGGTGCGGTTCTTCATCTCGGCCAGGTTCATTTTCGTCGCCGTCGACGTGGTCGTAGTCGACGTGGACGATACCGACGTTTCGGAAGCCGCTTTCTCGCGCGGGACGATCTCGTCCCGTTCGGGAGCTTCTTCCGGGGCGGGCGTAACGCCTCGGCCGCGGGGCGGAGATGAGGAAGGATTACGAATGGAAGTGCTGCTTCTGAAAAAGGGAGAGCGAACTCCGAGGTGTTTCGACCCGCAAGCTCATGATGATTGGCCCACAAGCTTCACGGGACACTTTGAATCCTATGAATTCTCTTTGGGGCTGTCAACGTCCCGGGATGCCTCCCCCCGAATTCTTCTGCCGGACTCTTCGAGGGGGTGCGCAGCCTCTTCACGGACGAGCCGGTCCAGAAGCGGCCCCCCGCGGCTCCGTTCATCCTTCCATTCGGCGGAAAACTTTCTCGCCTGGATCTCCTCGAAGATTTCCTTCAAGGCGCGGCGCGACGCGGGTCCGATGATGCGCGGACCGCGGGTCAATCCGCCGAAGCGGGCGGTCGAGCTGATGCGGCGGCGCATGCCCGCCGGCCCTTCGCGCACGACGAGATCCATGATTTGTTGGAGCTCGTGAACGCAGGAATAGTAGGCGATTTCGGGTGAGATCCCCCCCTCGACCAATGTTTCCCACGCCGCACGCATGAGCTCGACTGCGCCTCCGACGAGAACCGCTTGCTCGGAGAAAAGATCGGAGACGACTTCTTCTTCGAGCGTCGTAGAGAGAAGACCGGCTCGCGTCATTCGCAAACGAGCCGCGTAAGCGAGCGCGGCCGTATTCGCCCCGCCGGTGGCATCGCGAACGATGGCGAGAAGGCCGGGAAGCCCGGTGCCGGCAAGATAGCGCTTTCGCAAGAGTGCGCCGGGCCCCAATGGAACGACCAGCGCGACATCGAGGTCGGCGCGGGGAGACGCGCCCTCACGCAGCGCGAAACCATGCGCGAACACGAGCAGCGCGCCGGGCCGCGCGTGCGGGTGCACGAGATGTTCGAGGATCGCAGTCTGCGCCTCGTCCGGTGCGAGCACGGCGATGACGCGGCAGCGGGCGAGATCCTCCGGTTTCGCGACGAAGAATCCTTGGGCGCGCGCAGCCTCTTGCGTGGCGGAGCTCGCCGCCCCGTCGCGCAAGAACACGAGAACATCGAGGCCGTCGTCGCGCAGACAAGCCGCTTGCGCTGCACCTTGATTTCCAAAACCGATGACGCCGATCGTCGCTCCGTCAAGGAAGCTCGGATCGGCGCCGGAATTGTCGAGGTAGGTCACGGCGCGATTGCGGCCGCGTTTACTTTCCGCCTTCGGTCTTCGCCAGCTCTTCGTACTTCTTCGCGGCGGCGGCGTACTTCGCCTGATCCCCGGTCTTGCCGTACGCGAGCATCAGCATGTTGTAGTAGTCCTTCTGCGGGCTCACGGCAACGAGCTTCTCGATGGTCTCGACGCACTTCGCGTATTCGCCGGCGTTGAAGTAAGAGAAGCCCAAGTTGTACATCGTGTTCTGCCAATTCGGGTCGGTCGGCTGGATCGTTTCACTGGCCTTCAACAGCAGCTGGCTCGCCTCCGCGTATTTCTTCGCTTCGAACTGAGCGAGACCCGCGTTGTAGAGCGTGCGGAACAGATCGCCGGAATACTGCGGATCAATGGCTACCGCACAGTTCAGATGGGCAAGACCTTTCTCCATGTCACCGGCTTCCAGTTGGAGCGCGGCGAGCTGAAGATGAGCCGTCGCCACGGCACCCTTGAAATCCGCGAACTTCGTGGTGTCGATTTGCGTGACCGCGGTCAACGACTGATTCAACTCGCCTTCCAGAGCTGCGATCTGAGCGCTGTCCGGAGGCTGCGCGACCTTGAGCGAATCGAGCTTCGTGGTCAGCGCGGCCGACATGTTGACGTTCGCATCCGGGTTGCCCGGCTCCGCGACGAGCGCCAGCCGATAAGCCGCAATCGCGCCATCGATGTCGCCGAGTTGCTTCGCCGTGTAGCCGAGACTGACCTGTGAAATCGCCAAGTTCGGGTCGATCGCGGCCGCCTTTTGAAACTCATCGTGCGCCGTCTTCATGTCGCCCTTGCCCAGCGCTTCCGTTCCACTGTTGAAGTGCGTCCTCGCATATTGATTGACGCGCTCTTCGGCCATCTTCGCGTTTTCGCGAACGGACTTGTCTGGATCATTCGTCTTGCCCAAGAGCGGCGCGAACGCTTCGTGTGCTTCGCTGAATTTTCCCGCTTCCGCGAGGCACCAACCGGCGTAGAAGCGCGCTTCCGGATTGGTGGGCTCTTCTTTCAAGCACTGTTCGCAATAGGGCAAGCCGGCGGCGAAGTCCTGCAGGACCTTCGTGTAGTACTTGCAGTTGGCCAGCGCGCTCTGCGCGGACGCAGCCGTCGCCCCGAAGGCGAACGCCACAAGGGTGAGCAGCATTGCGGTCGCGATCCGACGCATCTTGTTCTCCTATTGAGGCCGGGACGGGAAGGTGTTTGCGGCCGTCCGTGGGGTTTGTGCAAACTTTCGGCCAGCGATGACCGGAATGTTGTCAATCTCTGAGCAGAGCGTCAAGGGATGCTGCATCGAAAACAGCGCTGGGCACTTAGAGCATGTCGTAGGGATCGACGTCCACCAGGACCTCGATCCCGCCTTTCCCCGGGGTCTCGCGCAGCGGGAGAAGCGCCGTCAGGAGATCCTCGCGTCGCTCAGCTTTCACCAGAATTCGCCAACGATGCTTCCCTTTGAGCTGGGGCAGGGGGGCGGCCGCCGGACCGAGCACCACAGCCCACTCGGGAAGATGGGCGACACGCTCCGCAATGCGATCGCGCAGCGCCTGAGCCGCCTCCTCGACGAGCGGAAGGCTCGGCCCGCGCACCAGGATGGCGGCCAGGCGCGAGAACGGGGGATAGCGCATCGAGCGCCTCTCCTGAAGCTCCCCGCGGCGGAAGGCTTCGTCATCGTGAGCCATGACTGCACGGAAGCAAGCGTGTTCCGGGCACCGTGTCTGGATGACTACCTCACCGCCGAGCTCGCTTCGTCCGGCGCGCCCCGCAACTTGGGCCAAAAGCTGGAACGTGCGCTCGCCGGCACGATAGTCCGGCAAGTGCAGCCCGATGTCCGCATTCAAGACTCCGACCAGCGTGACGCGAGGAAAGTCGAGCCCCTTGGCGACCATTTGCGTTCCCAAGAGAACGTCGATTTCCCCCTCGAGAAAGGAAGCGAGAATCTTTTCATGCGCACCGCGCTCGCGCACGGAATCGGAATCGAGCCGCGCCAAGCGCAGCGCGGGGAAGCGCGCGCGCAGCTCTTCTTCGATGCGTTGCGTTCCCGCGCCGCGAAATTTGAGATTCGAGGCGCGGCAATTGGGGCAATGATCGGGAAGCGGAGCGTGTGCATCGCAGTAATGGCAGCGCAGAATGCGCTCCGCTTTGTGATAGGTGAGCGAGACGGAGCACGATGTGCAGCGCATCGCGTTGCCGCATCCGGTGCACTGGACGAACGGACTGAAGCCGCGGCGATTCAAGAAGAGAATTGTTTGCTCGGCGCGGGAGAGCCGCTCTTGGATCGCATCCAAGAGCTCGGGCGTGAAATGTCCCTCAGCACTGCGCAGATCGACGATGCGCACGGGAGGCATGGCGAGATTCGAGACGCGATCGGGTAAGCGCAGGAGATGGAATTCTCCCGCTTGCGCGCGCACGAACGTCTCCAAATCGGGAGTGGCTGAGCCCAGCACGACCACCGCAGCGGCGCGCCGCGCGCGCTCGATGGCGACGTCGCGGGCGACGTAGCGGGGAGCATCTTCTTGCTTGTACGCACCGTCATGCTCCTCATCGACCACGATCAAGCCCAAATTCGGCACCGGCGCGAAGATCGCGGACCTCGGACCCAATACGACATCGTAGTCGCCGCGCTTGGCTCCGCTCCACAGACGGCGGCGCTCACCGTCGGTGAGGCGCGAATGGATCACCGCCGCGCGCCCACCGAATCGCCCGCGCAAGCGAGAGACGGTTTGCGGGGTCAGCGTGATCTCGGGAACGAGAAAGATCGTCTGCTTGCCGGCGCGATGCGCGGCGCGAATCGCCCGCAGATACACCTCGGTCTTTCCGCTGCCCGTCACGCCGTGAAGAAGAAAGGTCGCCGCATCACCGGCGTGGATCGACGCTTCGATGCGCTCCACCGCGGCCCCCTGCGCGGAGTTCAGCGCGATCTCGGGAATGCGCAGGAGCGGCGCAGTCTCTTTTCCCTCCCATTCCTCGAGGGAGAGATCGAGCAGTCCTTTTTCCGCGAGCCGTCGCAGCGCCGCGCGTCCACCGGCGACGGCCGCGGCAAGCTCGCGCAACGGGAGCACGCCGCCCGCTTCGCGCAAGAGCTCGAGGCAGCGCGCCTGCACCGGGGCGCGGGTTTCGATCGCCGCATCCACGCCGGGACGCAGGCGCACGATCTTGATCCGCGGCGCTCCCTGCGCACCGCTGGAAATGCGGTCCGCCCAGCGAATTTTTTTTTCGCGCACCAGCACGCGCACGAGCGGTTCCAGCTCGCGCACGCGAACTCCGAGTGATTTGGCCAAGCTCGGCAGGGAAGTTTCCTGTGCTTCCGCCAGCGCGGAAAGAACGCGCTCTTCCATGCGTGCTTCCGCGGAAGCTCCGAAGAGATCGATCGGCGCGGCCTGCGCGAGCGAGAAGAGCCGCTCGCTTTTGGGAGAGGGATGCCCGGGAATCGCGGCACGCAGCGCTTCACCCCAAGAGCACAGCGTACGCCGCGAAATCCACTGGGCCAGCTCCAGGAGATCGGGGCCCAGAATCGGAACGGAATCCAGGATGCGTTGAATGGGCTTCAAGCGCGCTGGAGCATCTTCCGGATCCAAGCCCACGACGAATCCGACGAGAGATCTTCCTCCGAAGGGAACGGCCACGCGGCAGCCCGGGCGCACCGCACCCTGCATGCGCTCGGGAATGCTGTACGCAAATGTGCGGTCGACTGGCAGCGGCAGAGCGACATCGGCCAGATGCGCTACAGCGCGATCACGCGTGGGTGCTGGCGGAGTTGGGATTCCGAGAGTTGTCACGGTTCTTCCGAGCGCTTGTACCACACCCGCGATCGCCAGGGCCAGAGCGCCGCCCACACGAGAAAAATGGGCAGGAGCGCAGCATGCTTGGGCAGCCGCAGTGCTTCCCCCAAAAGGAAGGCGTCCCAGCGGTCGGGCACCTGGGGATCGATGCGCGCGGGATAGAGCTCACCAAAGCCCTGCTCCCCGATCGAGAAATCTCCCGCCATGAAATGCGGAAGAATGTGATCGGAGTAGGGATTGACGATGTCCTCGGGGACTTCCGGCCCGACCGCGGTCGCCGCCAACATCACGACGGTGGAGATGACGGCGGCGATCGCCGTGGCCCGCGGCCAGAACTCGAGGCTGGGGACGATGCCGCGGCCCAAGAGCGGGATCGACGGAAGCATGTGGCGCGGGCCGATCGCCCAGCCGCCATGCCAGGTCGCATGCCCGGCATTGAGCAGCCAATAGTAAATGAATGTAAACAAGGATGCGGCGGAGCGAATCTTGTCGCCGCGCTCGCGCAAAAGAAACAACAATCCCGGAAAGGCGAGCAAGAGCAGCGGGCTGGCCGGAAAGAGGCCGCGATAGGGATCGATGAGGAGCCGCAATGCAATCTTGGGATCGGGCGCGTGCACGCCCAGGAATCCGGTCGACATCTTCTCTTGGAAAAAGGGAAGCGCGACGCGCTGATATCCCAATGCCCAAGGACTTCCGAATGCGGCCTGATGATAGAGCCCCAGAAGCGTGAGACCGGGAAGCGCGCCGGCTGCCATCGCGAGAGCGCGCCGCCACGCGGCCGGAGCAGCATGCTCGTGACGGCGCAGGAGGGAGAGCACCGCGAAGGCCAGAAGGGGAATCGCCGTCAGATATTCGGTCGCGAGCGCACCGGAGGCGGCGATTCCACCGCATGCCGCGCGCCGCAGTGACGGCGGACCGCTCGCGGGAATCCAACAAGAGAATGCGGCCAAGAGCCACGCCGCGGCCGGCGCGTGACCTTGCAACAATGTTGCATACGGAAAGAGCGGCGTGGCCAAAAACGTGAGCAACGAGGAAAGCCACGCGTACGACGGCTCGACTCCGGATTCGATCAGCTGGCGATAGAAAAGCGCGCCGCCGGCCGCGGTCACGAGGCCGCTCGCGAAAATTGCCGCGAGCCCGCCCATGAGCGTGAGAAAGACGGATTCGGACGCCGGAAGCCCGGTCACGTTTCGAATGGCGTGTGCCAGAAGAATTCCGGGAACAGCCAAGAACGACGGCAAAGGCGCCTTGTCGGTATAGGTGTGGCCGTTCGCGATCGCTTTGTCGCCGGTGTTCTCGTGATACGCATCGATGCGAATCGTTCCGTGCTCGGCGAGCGCCCGAGCCAGATCGAATCGCGAGGCCGAGCCCCACGACGCGTTCTGAAAGAATTGTGCGTAGGTCAGGAAAAGGAGGAAGAAGACGCGCAGCGCACCCGGTTCGCGAGACATGAAATGAGTTTGGCCGCCGGGTCTCCCCGGCGGCCAGCAAAAACGTGAGCGCTATGGCGGACCGCCCGAATTGCGTTTCGGCGGATGTTTTCCGCTACTGCTCGTTCCAGGCGAGCGTGCGATATCCCAGGACGCCGCCAACCTCCATCGTGATCGCATCACGACTGTACAAGATCGTCGCGTTTCCGGCGCCGAACGCGTGTGTTGCCGTGACTCCCTTCACGATAATGGCGCCGAGAATCCACGCCGTTCCCATGATATTGCAGTCGCCCTCGACGTAGATCAGACCTTTCCACTGGAAGTTTCCATTGATCCTCATATTGCCGGTTACGTAGATGATGCCTTCTCCGACGTTTCCGTTGAACGTCTCTCCGCCCGTCGCGTCCCCATTCACGTAGCAAATCCCGTCCATGACCGCCGCGTCATTCGAGCTCGTGTAATCCGGATGCCCGAGAATGTAATCCCACTGCGACTGTTCCAGCCCGAGATAGTCGGGCGCACTCATGAATACGTTTGCACTGGAGGTGTCGGCCCATTGCGGGAAGCCTTCCAAATCGCTCGAGCCGCCGGTGTCGGCATCGTCCCCCGTGGTCATCACCGAGACCAGGCAATTTTGCGAGGAGCACTGCGTTCGTCCGCTGCATTCTTCGAACGGATAGCAGTCCGGAATCTTGGTCCAGACCGGCGTATTGAGAGAGTGATTGTGACCGCAGCCGGAGATGTTTCCGCTCAAGTCCACACCGTTGTCGCAGGTGATGGCCGCACCGATGTTGCAGATGATCGGAATGCGCATGATTTCGGCGCGGATTTGGCGCTGGGCGCCGTTCACGATGCCGCTCGCGGTGACCACCTCGATCAGGTTGCCGGAGTCGAAATTCTCCGGCGGAAATTGATTCGCATCGTAGCGGACCAGCTCGTTCAAATCGCGGACGCCGTCGGCGTCACGGTCGATCCACTTGTGCTCGACGACGATCGGCTGGAGTCCCTGCGTCGCGTCCCCGTAGGTCAGCCAATTGGCCGACGATTGCACGGTCGGCACGATCGTTTCCGTCCCCGCCGGCGCGGGAAGAGACGCACTCGGCGCCAGGTAGAGCTCGGTACGCCAAGCCGGATCGGGATTGTCGATGTCATCGCCGATCGCCGGATCGAACGTCGCGCCATTGACGGTCACGTTCGTTCCCGGATCCAGCTCCATCCGGCTGATGACTTCCTGGATTCCGGCCTCGGTGACGAACAGCGCATTGGTGTGATTCTTCTCGTTGTCGGCAATGCGCACTTCCGTCGTCGAGAACACGATCAGTCCCATGCTCAAGATTGTCAGCGCGGCCAGGATCACGAGGAGGGAAACGAGCGCGATGCCCTTCTCACCCCGTCCCGGGACCCGCAGGAGAGCGGTGATTGCGTTCATGGTTTCCCCCTCTTATTTGCCGAAGTAGATGATGAGCTCGCCGGTGGAGATCGCGGAGCGAGTACCGACCGCGATGTCCTTCA
>Ga0111539_10008617_pt1 | contig 12955 bp, 11 predicted proteins | sample RhiMethybrSRZTD1_FD_79667 | JGI IMG/M metagenome (GOLD analysis project Ga0111539, IMG submission 79667) | Populus rhizosphere microbial communities from Tennessee, USA - Rhizosphere MetaG P. TD hybrid SRZTD1 (version 2) (version 2) | ecosystem: Host-associated > Plants > Roots > Rhizosphere >...
CGTTCCGTAAAGCAGCAACCAGACGCCGGGGATCGCGTTGGTCATTCCCGCCTGGACGAGCATGATCGTCAGCAAGCCGCCTGCGATCATGGGCGGCGTCAGACTGAAGACTGCTTTTCGACCCGGACCGGAGCCGAGTGGCATCTCGATCGCGCGCGCTTTTCGATCCATCGACCAGCCGGCAATCAAGAGCGAGATGAGTCCTTCGGCGATCCAGACAGCCAGCCAGGCATTGAAAGTGGTTTGCAGAGCGGCGATCGCAGTGGCCAGCAGCGCGGTGAGGCCGATGGCTATCTCGCCCCAACCGGAGATGCCGGTGAAGGCAGTGGCGCGCTCCATCGTTTCGCGGATGTAGCGCAGGTTGTCCATGGCCCGGTCGTGGAGGGCCGGTGGTTCTGGTTGGGTTTGGGAGACGAGTGGGACGGGCTTCATCGTAAAAGGCATGTTACGCTCGTCCGCGGGATAGCGTCAAGTACTTTGTGCGATAAAGATGAAATCCGTGGTTCTTTTTTCCTACGAGGCGGGGGCGCCTTCCTTAACACCGGTGAATTCGTAAGTGACGTGCAGCTTCAGTGCGCCTTCCGATATCTCAGCGCGGACGTCTTTCGCGCGGGCCTTTACCACTCCGTTACTTCCTTTAACCGGAATGCTCAACGACAACTGCGGCTCGCTCACCAGCACCAGCGGATTCACGCGTTGATTGATCGCGCCCTGCACAAAACTGGTGAGGAACGTGTTCGCGATCGGATTCACGCCTTCGAGATTCACACCCTGTACGTCGACGTACCCGTAAACAGTCTGCTTCGCCTGATCGAACGACAACTTGATACTGCTCTGCGCCCAACCTTTGAACTGCATGCATTGGCCTGCGATGTTGTAACTCCCGGTAAACGCCATCGGCGCCATCACCTGACCATCATGAAACTGAACTCCCGTCTTCACGCCACTGCCTTCGGCGAGCAGTGTGATCGCGTTGCTACACCCGCCTTGAAACAAAGCGGGTGTAACCTGCTCGATTGATTCTCCATTGCGCCCCAAGTGAAACGTTGGCGTTCCCAGCCCGGTAAACGTTGTCGCCAGCACGGCATCGACGAAGCTCTGCTCGAGACCAAGCACGACCGTCGCCGGCGGATTTGCGCCCTGGTCCGGCGGACGAACGGCGGTGCCCACGGCTGACTTGGCACGTGGCGCGCCCATGAAATACATCGCGGCGCCACCGCCTAACAGTATTCCCAGGATGAGAATGAGAACGTATCGCATAGAGGGCTCCTTGAGTTATTGCGGCGGCACCGCTGCGGCCGGTGAACCAGCCGGCGTTGCTGTCGGCGACGGTGGCGGTGGCGCCGTGTTCATGTTCGTCAGCAACGTTCTCAGCACAGCCGCGATTGTATTCGTGATTGCGTCCACTTGCGCTCGCACCTGCTGCTCGGAAACTTTGCTGTAACCAGTCGGTACCTGGAACAGCGTCGGATCGACGTTGGTCGTGATGTCGCGCATTTCGGCGACGATCTTAGCGCCTTTCACGCCCTGAACATTACCACTCGCTTCGCTGAAAAGCTCGGCACGCAGCGGCAGTCCGGTCTCCTTGTCGACGTAGATGAACGACTCAGTGTGCACCTCACCCGCGGAAGTTTTCGTGTTCTCGGTGCGCGCGTAACGATACTTCTGCGCTGCTCGACCGTTAACGGTCTCATCTCCGGCCGGTTGAATGCCCTGAAGCCGGTCCAGGTAAGCGACGAGCTGACCGGGCGTCATCAGTTTATGAAGTTGAAATCCGGTCGCCGCCGGTGTCAGCTCTGCGTATTGTTTCCGCGCCGGCAGAATCGCGTAAGGCGTGCCTGCATGGTCCAAATAGACAAGATCCGATCCGTCAGGCAACTTAAATGAGACGCGCCGGTCCTCGCCACTGCGCGCGACTTCGGCGGACAGCGTCGGGATGCCGACGGTCTTTTCACCGCCTTCGGTTTCCGCGGTGAACACAAGCATGGCGCGATACGTGTCAGGCTCGCGCGCCGCAAGCGTTGACGGTGCCGCGGCATTGACGTTGGCGTTTACATTCGCGTTGGCGACGGTGCTGGTGTTGGTGTTGATATTGGTGTTTATGTTTGCGTTTGCTTCCGGACCCCGAGAACATCCGCTCATTACAAAAACAATAATGGAAATAGCCAGGACGAGAATACGGACCGGCGGCCTGGCGTCGGTATTTTTCATGTTTACACTCTCCGCGGGAATCGCGCTTGCGCAGCGACGTTAACTACTCGGGGGTGAATAGGGAAGGACCATAGGATAGCACGAGCGCGAAGAAGGTAGAAGCAGGGTTTTAAATCCGTGTTATTTTGAACGCGACGCAACTTCTCCGAAATAAAATCAGGGAGGCCCATCTCGATGAAACAATTTGTGCTCGTGTTGTGTATCGGCTTGGCGTTATCACTTTGTAATCTCTCGGAACGACTTCATAAAGGCGGCTCAGGCACCAATTCTTCCGGTTCGGGCTCCGTGAGTGACAATGGAGCGAGTCCGGAGCACGCGCAGCCGACCGCGGCGCAAACAGCGGCGCTCGGCGGTGGTAAGGAAGCCAAGTGGGACAGGCAAGGCATGTCGTTCACAGTGCCGCCGAGTTGGACCGAGGGGCAGAACGAATCAAAATCGTTTATGTGGCGTTCGCCGGGTGGCGATGGTGCAGCGTCTTTGATCGTGAGTATCTCGCCAATGGCTGAAGAGTTCCCGGTGGAAGCTGCGATTAACGCGGAGTTCGACGGCGCGAAGACGCGCGCGAAGAACGGCGAAGTCGACGAGTTGAAGTGGGTAGAGATCGACGGACTAAAAGGTGTTCAGTTCCGCGAAGCTAACCCGGAATCACCCGATGGGCATCGACGTTTGCAATGGCTGGCATACCGGAAGTACACGGGCCAGGTGCAGATGGTGAACGTAATGCTCGCCAGCGAAGGCAAAGACTTCGAGCGCCACAAAGATGCGATGTACGGGATCCTCTACTCGCTGAAGATCGCGCACTAATCAGGAATTGTTCTGTGATCCGTGTTCCCGATGATTGTTCAAAGGGAACACGGATCACAGTCCTTGCCTACTGTTTGCGGATGTAGTTTCGGTGTACCCAGACACCCTTTTCCGCATTGTCCTGAGTTTCGAAAAAGATGTTCTTGTCGTCTTCGCGGGTGACGACCTTGACGCGGCGCGTGACGTCTTGAGTCTTTGCCTGACCGCGTTCGGAGTCGGCGAGAAAGGTATGGACCACCTCGTTCGTCGGCGCTTGCGCAGCCTCAGCCTGGTTCAATTCGGCAATCGCTTCGACAGCACTCGCCTTTAGCAGTTTGGGCCACAGTTTCATAAACAGCGGGCGCGAAGCATAGACGTCGGCGCTGTTCACGTGACCGTTGATTGCGAAGACATAGCCAATAACATCCGGCTTGTTCCGCACGATCGCCGACAACGCCTTCAGGTACTCGTTGCTCGTATCGACGACGACAGAACTGTTGACAGTCATTTCGTAGCTCGACGGTGCCGCGGCGTCTACGACAGCCCGGCTCGTGTTCATAACGAGTTTGTCCTGCGCTACCTTCACGTTCTCCCAAACTTCCGATTGTGAATTGGAGCGCTTGGCCGCGAGTTTCAGATCTTTGGTAGCGACACTGTTTTCAGACGAACCGAATGTGTCGTTGTTTTCCTTGCCTCTTTTTTCCCAGCGGTCTGATTCGACGCAGAACGCTGCGATCGGGATGCGCTTGGATCGCGGCGGCACGATGAAGTCGATCGAGATCATGCGGTCCTGATCACCACCGCGCACGACGTCGCCCGACTGAACGTAGACGTCCTGGTTCGAGAGGTTTCGAATGGCCAGTTCGTTGACCTCTTTCGTCTCATAGACGATCACTTTCTTCTGAGCGAGTGCTTCCTGAAGTGTCAGGAAGTTCTTACCCGGCATCAGCTCTTTTCCGTGCACGAGAAAGATCGTCAGGTTCTTGTGCGTGTATGGACCAGACAGGCGGTAATTGCTGTTGGCCGTTGCGGGCTTTGGTTGCGGCTGCGCTTTTTGCGAGTTGGCGCTGCGCGCGACCAGGAGTGTTACGGCGAGTGTGACCAGGAGGGAAATCACAAGGACTTTACTTCGGGATGTGTAGTTCATTGTCGTGCTCCTTGACAGAGTCTTAGTGGTATCCGGGGAGACGACCACGAGGCATTTATGGCTCCCGGTTGATCCGGGAGAGCGGTTGTAGAACGAGGTTCGGGGAGACTTCTTGCAGGTTGAGACGTGGCGCGGATCGTGCGCGTTGCCCCGATCCGCGGTTTGTTGAGAATTGAATTAACTGTGAACTGTGGGGGCGTCGGCGTGGGGGACAAAGCACATGCGGCAGCGCGCTTCGTACTTGTCAGCCGCGCCCACCGCCACACGTTCCTCCGACTCAAACGTGCGCTGCGAATAATTCGCCGGCTGCCCACACTTCATGCAGATGGCATGCGTCTTCGTAATGTACTCGGCGATCGCAAGTAGCTGGGGCATCGGTTCCCAGGGCTTGCCGGTGTAATCCTGATCCAACCCGGCGATGATCACGCGGACGCCGCGACTCGCGAGCTCATTCGCCACCGCCACCAGGTCGTTATCAAAAAATTGCCCCTCATCAATCCCGACAACCTCAGTATCGGGATCGATCTTCGCCATGATCTCAGCAGCCGAACGGCTGTTCGCCGACTCATGCCGCATCTCCGAGTGGGAAACAATCTGGTTATCCGAGAACCGCGAATCGATCTCAGGCTTGAATACCTGCACCTTCTGCCGCGCAATCTTCGCGCGACGCAAGCGCCGGATCAGCTCTTCCGACTTCCCGGAAAACATCGATCCGGCAATCACTTCAACCCAACCAGCGCCGGCACGCGAGTGTGGGGGAGGCTCCTCATGATTCACTTGTGCGACTAGTTCATCCATTCTTCTATTGAACGTACATTTTGGAATTGTAAAACGGTGCGAACGCAGCGATCAGCGCCAGCTCAAAACTCATCGAACGCGTCACGAGGTCGCGCGAGAGCACGCCCCATGCGCCTTGCTTGCTGCGAATGTCTCTTCCGCCGGTGACTTCGTCAATCACGATTCCGAGCTCGCGACGGCCCTCGACGACGCTCTTCACGATATCAGGCGGCACGGAGATCGACGGCGCAGCGCCGAACGCGCCTCGTTCGCCGTCGGTGGCATACGCCCAGCCGCGCAGAAACGTGTGCCACTCACCGGCGATCGACACCGAGTGAAAACCACCTTCGAGTCCGACGTAAATGTCTGCTTCGAGACGACGGCTCTGCAACGACTCACGCACGGCCAGCGCTCGTTCCTGTGCGCCTTGCATTAACTGCCAGTCAGTCAATGGCATCGACGGGACGCTGACCTCGACGCGCCGCGCGACGACATTGGCGTTGGCCCAACTCGCGTCGACAGCCGCAACACGGGCGATACTGGCGCGCACAGCCATGATCTTGGCGGCGCGATCAGACCCGAGGGCGATTGTCTTCATGATCTGTGTTCTTAGTGGTCAGCAAACGAGCACCGGATGATAACTAAAATGCGTCGCGTCTCAAAAGGGTGCTGCTTGACTTTAGTTTTCACGGTTGCTGTAATCGATTTCCGCAATTGAGGTAGTTAAATGACGATCGACGAACTAGTTTACGATTGGAATACGATTGAGCCGTCACTCGCCGCGCCCAACCGCCACATCGGCATCGACGATGAGACCTTGCGCGACGGTTTGCAGTCGCCATCCGTCTCCGAACCCGCGGTCGAACAGAAACTCGAGTTGCTTCACTTGATGGAAGCGCTCAGCGTCGACACCGCCGACATCGGTCTGCCCGGCGCAGGCGGAACACACGCCGCCGGAGTCGAACGTTTAGCGACGGAGATCGCTGATAAAAAACTTAAAATCCGACCGAACTGCGCCGCCCGCACGCATCGCAACGACATCATTCCCATCGCCGAGATCTCGCAACGCGCCGGCATCCCGATCGAGGCGTGCACGTTCATCGGTTCGTCGTCCGTAAGATTCTTCGCCGAAGACTGGACACTCGATCGCCTGTTGCAAATGACCGAAGAAGCCGTGTCGTTTGCGGTCGCGCAAGGTCTGCCCGTGATGTACGTCACCGAAGACACCAGTCGCGCGAAACCGGAAACCATCAGGGCGCTTTACACGACCGCGATTCGCTGCGGCGCCAAAGCAGTTTGCGTCTGCGACACGGTGGGCCATTCAACGCCTGACGGCGCGCGCGCGGTGGTGAAGTTCGTTAAGAGCATCATCGAAGAACAGGGTGGCGGAATTCGTCTCGATTGGCACGGGCACCAGGATCGCGGCCTGGGAGTTATCAACTCTCTCGCCGCGATTCAAGGTGGCGCCGATCAAGTGCATGGTTCGGCGTTGGGCATGGGCGAGCGCGTCGGCAACACGCCGCTTGATCAGTTGCTCGTCAATTTGAAACTGCTCGGCTGGATCGACAACGATCTCTCGCGTCTCGGCGAGTACTGCGAAACTGCTGCGCGAGCTTGCAAGTGGACCGTGCCGTGCAATTATCCGGTCTTCGGACGCGACGCTTTTCGGACAGCGACGGGTGTGCACGCCGCGGCAGTGATCAAGAGTTACAAGAAAGGCGATCAACGACTGGCGGACATCGTCTATTCGGGTGTGCCGGCGGGTGAGTTTGGTCTCGAGCAAGTGATCGAGATTGGACCAATGAGCGGAAAGTCGAACGTGATCTACTGGCTCGAGAAACGCGGCATCGCGGCCGACGAAACGCTCGTGAATCGCATCTACGAACATGCGAAAGCAGCTCACGGTGTGCTCGAAGAGAGCGAGATTCTAAGATTGGTGTAAGCCGGTTTCGTAGTCCATGAGTTCGGCATTAAAAACTTTACCGTCTCTCACTGCTCGATCATTGCTGTCCTCTGCGGAAGTAAGCCGTGCCCTCAGCTTCTTCGAAAAGAACGCCGAAGCGATCACAGACGAGCAGATACAGATCTGTTCGATCCCGGCAAGTCCGTTTGGTGAACAACGACGCGCCGAATATCTCGCGGAAAAGTTCCGGACGATTGGTCTAACTGAGATTGAGATCGACGAAGAAGGCAACTGCCTCGGGCTGATCGAAGGAGCTTCGCGATCGCCGCTGCTCGTCGTCAGCGCGCATCTCGACACCGTGTTCGCGCCCGATACCGATTTCACTGTTGTTAGATCCGGCAAACGATTGCTCGCTCCGGGAATTGCCGACGACGGTTGCGGACTCGCCGCTTTGATCGCGCTGGCGCGCGCCATTCAGACGGAAAAGATTCGCCCCGACGGTTCGATATTGTTCGTGGGAACAGTGGGCGAAGAAGGCGAGGGAAACCTGCGCGGAGTTCGATATCTACTAGCGCGCGGCCGGTGGGCATCGAAGGTCGATGCGTTTCTGAGTTTTGATGGACCAGGCGTCGATCGCATCACGAACCAGGCCCTTGGATCGCGACGTTATCGCGTCGAGATCACCGGTCCCGGCGGACATTCGTGGGGCGACTTTGGTCTCCCGAATCCGGTGCACGCTCTCGGCCGCGCTGTTTCGAAACTCGCCGGCTATCCGTTACCACGAGAACCACGGACCACGTTCAACGTTGGACGCATTGAAGGCGGCGCAAGCGTCAACGCCATCCCGGAAAAGGCCGTAATGGACGTCGATCTTCGTTCCGGCGCGGATGCCGAGCTGCGACGTCTTGACTCGTTTTTCCGTCGCGCTGTGAAACAAGCTGCCGACGAAGAGAACGCGAGCCGGCGTCCGGGAGATCCGTTGCTCGAATTGAAAGTGGATCTGATCGGTGAAAGACCTTCAGGAGAAACGCCGTCCGATTCGCCGTTGGTCGAACTTGCGGTCGAGGCTACAAAGGTGCTGGGAGTAGAGCCGCGGCTCGATCAGTCGTCGACCGATTCGAACCTTCCCATCTCGCTGGGCATTCCGGCGATCACGCTGGGCGCCGGTGGCACTTCCGGCTCCTCGCACACACTCGCCGAATGGTATGACCCAACTGACCGCGACCTTGGCCTCAAACGCGCGCTACTTGTAACGCTCGGCGTAGTCGGATTGGACCACAAATAAAAACTAATCGTTAATCGGAATCGAAATCGTTGCCGAACCTGCTTTGCCCGGGGGGAAGCGTTTCTGCCGCGCGATTCTCAGCGCGTTCGCATCACCACCCGACGCCTGCGTTACACGTCCTGATTCATCATAAGTGACTGTCACAACCACTCGCTTCGCGCCAGGCTTGACGCCTTCGGCGGCGGGTTGCGCAGGTGTCGTTGCTGCTGTCTCAGCGTTTCGCGCCGCAGCTTCGCGCGCGCGTCGTTCTTTTTCACGCAGTCGTCTCGCCGCTGCTTCGGGGTCTTCGTTTGCAGGAGCTGGATTCGCTTCAGTTGGTTGCGGCTGGGCTGGTGTTTCAGCCTGCGTGCTCTGCGGCGCAGGCGTTGTGGCTGCTGGTTCGGCCGAAGCCGTCGCTGGCGGAGTGCTCTTGTACCAACCAGCGGGAACACCAATCACCGCGACAGTCGCGAGAATCGCCACTGCGATCGCGCCGATCAATAATGGCTTGCGACGTCCTCCGGTCTCCTTCGCCATCGCCAGAAACGCAGGCGCAAACGATCTCTCAGTTTCAGACTTCCCTCCAGACTTCTCAGTGGGTTGTTTGCTCGCGAGTTCGTCAGGTTCCTGAACGTAATCGGGAGGAAACGCGACGCCCGGCGAGATGTTTTCGTCGAGACGGCGCAGACCTTCAAGCACAACCTGGGTCCACGGCTGATTGATAGTCCGATTCGTGGCTTCCGCGTCGGGGCTGAATTCAAACTCAGCATTGGGGAGAGTCAACGCGTAGTAAACCGCGTCGATGCCGTGCAGCACGCCGATGCGCGCATCAACTACTGAACCTGTTTGCAGGTAAAAATAGCCCGCGCCTTGTTTGTACAAAACTTTGAGACGGCCGCTCTTGCGTTGATTGCAGAAAAACTCAATCAGCTCTGAAAGTGAAAGGTCACTGAGGTGTCCAGTTAGTGCCATGAGAACTAGTCCCTTCTAGGAGAAGACATTCTGGTTGGAAAAGAGGGGGAGATGGCGCGCCGGGTTTCCAGCGCGCCATGAAGGTAGGTTTACGGAACCAGCGCAAACTTGTAGTTGATAACGCCTGACACTTTGACCGGTTGGCCTGAAAGTTTAGTGGGAGAGAATTTGGCTTTCAGTGCTGCCTGGACTGCCGCGTCGCGCAGGATCGTTGGACCACTCGTCGCGGTCGCCGAAACAACTTTGCCGGTCTCGTCGAGAATAACTTCAACCGCAACGGTGCCGCCGGTCCTCATTCGCTTCGCCGGTTCCGGGTAGATCGGTTGCGGCAATGAGAGCGCAGTACCGTTGAGCACGCCGCCCGAGATTGGTTTCAGAATCGGACGCGGCGCTGGGGGTGGCTCTTCAAGACTGACTTTCACTTCCTGGCTGGTGATCGCAGCCGACGGCGCTTTCACATCACCAGGATTGACGTCCGTTGCCGAACTCGATGCTGTTGGCAGGTCGGTAGCAACCAGTTTGCGGGGCTCACCCTTTTTGGCGTTGTTGCTGTTTGGTTTGACTTTGGGCTCCACGGGCTTAACGGTTACCGGCGCGGTTGTCGGTGCGGTTGTGTTTGCAGCCGTGTTCGTCGTCGGATTGGCGGGAGCAGGCTGAGGAGCGGCAGCCGGCGTTCCAGTCGTTCCCGACATCGTCTTCAACATGTTCTCGTCGAGGTAATACATGATCGAGCGGTACGTGATTTCTGTGGGCTCGAATGTGATACCGCGTCCGTCGACAACGGCGACTGAGGTCGTCATCTTGTTCCAGTTGCCGAGGAAGTCAAACTCGTACTTGTACGTTTCCTTGCTCAGGAGCGAGCCGTCGGGATTCAGCAGCGTCATCTCGCTAATGTTTCCCTTCTCGTCGTACTTGTAGACTTCCTTGCCGGTCAAGGTGGCGCCGGCAATCGGAAAGTACTGGTTCTCAGTCTTGTTGCCCTTGACGTCGTAGGAGGCGACCTCGACCAGTGCGTGCTTGCCTTCGGCCTGTTTGCCGTCGCTGTTAACCAGCTTGGCGATTTCTGTTCGCACTCGCCGGACTGGGCCGATCAATCCATCTCGGGACCGGTCACTCTCGACAGGGGCATTTACGGCTGGGGCATTCCCGGCCTTCGCCGTAACGTTCGTCTGTGCGCTTGCGGGGGCGGCAAAAAGCAGCAAGGCAAGCGTTAAATAGCTCAATCGATTCGACATTCTGAACATTTCTTTCTCCTAAAATTCGCTGAGGCGGGTCAAATTCCGGAAAGATTGTTGTCGTGAGGCGGGCCCGACGTAGCGCAGGCCCAACACATACTAACGAAGTTAAACCAAGTTTGTCTACAGTTAAGTCGAGATAAGGTGGTCGGTTCGGCTGCGGGCGAGCATGGCCTGGGCGGCTTCGTAAACGGTCTCGAACCGGATCTTGTGAATTAAGTCGCCGTACATGAGCCGGTGATGGTCGCCGACCAGAGTGAAAATATGAGGTGTGGGACGGTCCATTATGACAATTACCGGCACGCCGACGGCGGCGGCGAGGTGTGCCGGACCCGTGTCGTTTGAGACCATGAGCGTCAATCGCGCCTGGGCTGAGACGAGCTGCGGGATCGTCAAGCGGTCGAAAAAGATGGTCGCCGGCGGAAACATCGTGCGCATCTGCGCCACCAGCGCGCGTTCTTCCGGTCCGGCAAACACAATCACGCGCACGCGCTCGTTTCGGGTCAGATGGTCCGCAAGCTGGACGTAATGTTCCATCGGCCAGCGCCGCGTGACGTGACCGGCGCCCGGAAACAGGCCAACCAGCAGTTCACCCGATTGGGCCTTCTCCTTTTTCAGCAGTGCGTCGACCGCGGAATCCGCGGCGTTGCTCGTTCGCAGACGCGGAGTACGCGGCGGGTTCTTAATACCCAACGGTTCGATCACGTCGAGATAACGATCGACGGCGTGACGATCTTTTGCGTCAGCGGCTGGCCGTGGTGTGAAGTTGGCGAGGTAATCGAGCGAGCGACCGGGGCGTCGCGAGTAGAGCCGGTATCGCGCACCGGATAAGAATCCCAGCAGGTTAGTTTCTGACAGGCTGTGCAGGTCGATTACGAAGTCGAACTTTGCTTGCCGCACCTTTTGCACAAACCTGATGATGCGACCGATCGAAACCAGTTTATTCCCGTCGCGCAGCGCGACGCGATCCACTTCGAATATCTCATTCGCGTAACCCGACAACGCGACGACTTCGTTCGCCGGCTTACCTACGGCCACCGTGATCCGCGCATCAGGAAAACGCTGACGAATCGCGCGCAGCGCCGGCAGGCTCAACACAACGTCGCCAAGCTGTCCGAAATCGATGACGAGAATCTTTCCTGGATCAAATGGCACTTTCGCTTATTCGAGTTCGCGCAGATCGCGGCCGGTCATTTCGCCGGGTTTTTCGAGGCCAAGCAAGGAGAGCATGGTCGGCGCGATGTCTTCGAGTGCGCCGCCACTTCGCAGCTTTACGCCGACTGAACCCTCGTCGATCAGGTGAAACGGCACCGGGTTGATTGTGTGTGCCGTGTGTGGGCTGCCGGTTGTCGGATCGATCATCTGTTCGGCGTTGCCGTGATCGGCTGTGATCAGCGTGATCCCGCGCGCTTCGCGCATGCGTTTCGTAATCCAACCGAGGCACGTGTCGACGTACTGGCACGCCTCGATCGTCTTATCGAGTTTTCCGGTATGCCCGACCATGTCCGGGTTCGCAAAGTTGATGACGAAAACATCGGTCTCACCGTCGTCGATGGCCCGCAAAACTTTGTCCGTCACTTTAAACGCCGACATCTCGGGTTGCAGATCGTAGGTCGCGACCTTCGGCGACGGGACCAGCAATCGTTTTTCACATGCATGCTCTTTTTCGACGCCTCCGTTGAAGAAGTAAGTGACGTGGGCATACTTCTCAGTTTCCGCGAGACGAAAGTTTTCGACGCAGACGCGCGCCCAAACTTCGGCGAGCACGTTGTGATGCGCGCGCGGCGGAAACGCGATGGGCAGGTTGAACGTCGCGTCGTACATCGTGAAGCAAACGAAAGCCAGTTTGGAAAGATCGGTGGTTTCAAATTCGCTGAAACCTGAAACGGCGAGCGCCCGCGTCAGTTGCCGCGCACGATCCGGACGGAAGTTAAAGAAGATGACCGAGTCGCCATTCTCGATCGTCGCGACTGGAGCGCCGTCTTCGCGGACGATCGCAACCGGCTCGACGAACTCGTCCGTGATGCCTCGTTCGTACGATTCTTCGATCGCTTTAAGCGGATCGCTGTTGCGCAGCCCGATTGCTTTGGTCAGCAGATCGTAAGCGCGTTGCGTTCGTTCCCAACGTTTGTCGCGATCCATCGCGTAGTAACGGCCGACAACCGTGGCGATCTCGCCGCAGCCGATCTCCTGCATTTGTCGCTGCACAGCGGCTAGGTACTGCGCGCCCGACGCGGGAGGCGTGTCGCGTCCGTCGAGAAAGGCGTGAAGAAAGACGCGCTCGACGCCTTTTTCCTTCGCCATTCGCAGCAACGCGTAGAGGTGCGTGATCGAAGAGTGGACCTGTCCGTCGGAAACGAGGCCCATCAGGTGCAGCGACTTGCGGTTGTCGCGCGCGTGTTCCATTGCGTGCGTCAGCACCTGATTGCGAAAGAACGCGCCCGTGTCGATCTCGTGATCGACGAGCGAAACGTCCATGCGAATGACGCGACCGGAACCGATGTTCAAGTGGCCAACTTCCGAATTTCCCATCACGCCGGCCGGCAGGCCGACGCGCGTTCCGTGCGCCTCGAGCAGTGTGTGCGGGTATTTCTCGCAGAGTTCGTCGTAGAAAGGAGTGGCGGCGAGCGCGATGGCATTGCCTTCGCGGGACGCTGAGTAGC
>Ga0111539_10008619_pt1 | contig 12953 bp, 12 predicted proteins | sample RhiMethybrSRZTD1_FD_79667 | JGI IMG/M metagenome (GOLD analysis project Ga0111539, IMG submission 79667) | Populus rhizosphere microbial communities from Tennessee, USA - Rhizosphere MetaG P. TD hybrid SRZTD1 (version 2) (version 2) | ecosystem: Host-associated > Plants > Roots > Rhizosphere >...
AGGCGCGGCGCGCGGAACGGCGGCGGCGGGGCGATAATCGCTGCATTTCCGGGAATAAACGACGGCGGGCGGTGCGCCGGCCGGGGTAGAATGCAATGTTCGTTGGCCAGGAGCTTTTGAACGGAGGAGCGATGACTGTTTCGCGCCGGAATTTCGTCGGCGGTATCGCCGCCGCGCTCGGTTACCTCGGGGTCAATCCCGACGTCGATCTGCTCGCGCAAACGCAGGGCGCGGCTGCGCCGCGGGCACGGGCGCCGATGGACGAGTACGACTCGTTCGCCAAGCTCGCCAGCAACGAGAACAACTACGGGCCGCCCAAGTCGGTGATGGACGCGATGAACGCGGCCTGGAAATACTCGAACCGGTACGGTTACCCGGACGGCAACATCCACCAGGAAATCGCCAAGCACCACGGCGTCAAGAACGAGAGCGTCCTGCTGACGGCGGGCTCCGGCGAGGCGCTCGACGTCATCGGCACCACCTTCCTGCAGAACGGCAAGAAGGTGCTCGGCGTCGAGCCGTCGTACAGCTCGGTCTACCAGCACGCCACCAGCATCAAGTCGACGGCGATCAAGCTGCCGCTCGGCAAGGACTACCGCCAGGACATCCCGGCGATGATCAAGGCGGCGAACGCGCACGCCAGCGAGATCGGACTCGTCTATCTCTGCAACCCGAACAACCCGACCGGGTTGATCGTGACCAAGCAGGAAGTGAAGCAGCTGCTCGACGGCATCCCCAAGGACATGCCGGTGCTCATCGACGAGGCGTACCATCACTTCGTCGACGATCCGAGCTACGCGACCTCGGTGCCGTACGTGCTCGAAGGGCGGCCGGTGATCATCGCGCGCACCTTCTCGAAGATCGCGGCGCTGGCCGGGATGCGCCTCGGTTACGCCGTGGCGACGCCGGAGATCATCGCCAGGATGCGCCCCTACAGCATGGGCAGCATCAACGCGCTGGTGAAGCACGGCGGCGCGGCGTCGCTCAAGGACACCGCGGCGCAGGCGGACGTCAAGCGCAAGACGATCGAGACCCGCAAGAAGACCGCGGCGGAGCTCGAGGCCCACGGCTACAAGACGATCCCGTCCGAGACCAACTTCTTCATGGTCCACCTCGGCGGCGATCAGATCCAGCCGACGATCGAGAAGTTCCGCGCCAAGAAGGTGCTCGTCGGCCGCCCGTTCCCGCCGATGACCGACTTCATGCGCGTCTCGGTCGGCACGCCGGAGGAGATGCAGCGCTTCCTGGTCGCCTTCAAGGAAATCTTCCCGGCGAGAGGGAAAGCCACCACCGCAGGAATCTAGAATTCAGAGAATCAGGGAATCAGGAATTCGTGGGTACGAATTCCTGATTCCTCATTCTTAATTCTTAATTTGCAGGGGCGGCGGTCGAGGGATCGCCGCCCTTTTTGTTAGGTTGCGATGACCATCCTCCGTTCCGCCGCCGCCGCCTTCCTTGCCGCCGCCCTCTCGTCCGCCGCCGCGGCGCAGGCGATCGCGACGCTGACGATGGTGAAGCGCGCCAGCGAGCCGCTGCCGTTCTCGAACCCGCTGGTGAAGCTCAAAGGCACCATCCGGCCGATTCCCGGCAGCCGCCTCGATCTCGTCGTCGTCACGGTGGGGGAGACGCCGGTCGAGAGCGACATCCGCGCCTTCTCGCTGGTTGCCACCGACGGAGCCACCTACGAACCGATCGCCGCCGGCGGCGGACCGGATCTGATCTTTCCGATCGAGAGCCTGGAGCTCGGACGCGAGATGGGGCAGATCCTGCCCTCGGATGCCGAAGTGCTGCTGAAGCGGACCTCGACGACGAGCGTGACGCTGGAGGCCGACCCGGGCGCGACGCTGGCCTTCGTGTTTCAGCTGCCCGAGCGCGCGGCGGTCCGCGCGCTGCGGCTGCCCGGCGGCGGCGAGCTGCCGCTGGCCAAATGAATCTCGTGGCCTCGGCCGGCTTTCCGTTTGCCGACCTCGAGCTGTCGCGCCGCCTCGAGCGCGCCGAAGCGGTGAGCAATGCCTGCTTCGTCGAAGGGCGCGCCAGGCTGTCGCCGTCGAGCGGGGCGTGCTGGATCGAGGTCGCCGGCGCCTACGCGATGTTCGACGGCGTCAGCTCGCCCGCGACGCAGACCTTCGGCCTCGGCATGTTCCAGCCGGCATCCGGCGCGGATCTCGACCGGCTCGAGGCGTTCTTCCACGAGCGCGGCGCGCCGGCGTACCACGAGGTCAGCCCGCTGGCCGACGCGTCGACGTTCGCGCTGCTCGGCGAGCGCGGCTACCATCCGTTCGAGTTCACCAGCATTCTGTATAGAGCCCTGACACTGCCGAATGCGGATTGCGGATTGCGGGACGGCGACGCTGATCTCCCAATCCCCAATTCAATCCGCAATCCGCAATCCGCGATCCGCAATGTCATCGTCCGCGAAGTGGGGGCGGACGAGGAAGATCTCTATGCGCGAACGGCGGCCGAAGGGTGGCGCGAGGCGGGCTACGCCGAATTCATGCTCGACATCGGCCGGGTCAGCGTGCGCACCGAGGGTCTGCACCTGTTCGTCGCCGAGTTCGAGGGGACGGCGATCGCCGCCGGGGCGATGCACCTGCGCGACGGGATTGCGCACCTCGCCGGCGCGAGCACCGTCCCCGGGGGACGCCGCCGCGGGGCGCAGCTGGCGCTGCTCGATTACCGCCTGAAGTACGCCGCGGCGCACGGCTGCGATCTGGCGCTGATGGGCGCACAGCCCGGCAGCGGCTCGCAGCGGAACGCGGAGCGCAACGGGTTCCGTATCGCGTACACGCGGTTGAAGTGGAAACGCGGTGGCTAGGGGCGGGGTGCTGCTTCGAGGGATGACCAGGTTCTTCGCGGCGCCTGTGGAAGAACAGGAGATTAGAAGATCAGAAGGCTTGTCTGGGGGCGCTGATAACGGGTTTCCAGCGATTCGACGGGGCGGCGCTTCGCGCCGCGCGGCCAGCCCGTCGACTCGCGTCAGCCAATCGCGCAGCGTGAGGCCTTTTGATCGTCTATCCTTCTGATCTTCTGTTTACGCTGCAACGCCGTTGCTAGAAAGGATGCGGTTGCAATGATTCGACGATGCCTCGCAGCGTGCTGTGTCACCCTCGCGCTGGCCGCGCTGCCGATCGCGCTGGCCGGCCAGGCGGCGGTTGCCCCGAGCCTCGAGCCGAAAGTCGATGCCGTGTTCGCCACCTGGAACGCGTCGACGCCCGGCTGCGCCGTCGGCGTCTCCACTGGTGGCACGCCGGTGCTGATGAAGGGCTACGGCATGGCCGATCTGGAGCACGACGTGAAGATCGCGCCGGACACGATCTTCGAGGCCGGGTCGGTGTCGAAGCAGTTCACCGCCGCGGCGGTGCTGCTGCTCGCGCGCGAAGGCAAGCTGTCGCTCGACGACCCGGTGCGCAAGTACATCCCCGAGCTGCCCGACTACGCCGCCATGCCGGCCGCCGCCGGCCAGGGCGACTCGGCGCCGGCCGGCAGCGCGAAAACGACCGGCGGCGCAGGGCCTCTGACTATCCGCCACATGCTCAACCACACCAGCGGCCTGCGCGACTGGGGCAGCGTCGCCGGCATCGCCGGCTGGCCGCGCACCACCCGCGTCCACACCCACGCCCACGTCCTCGACATCGTCAGCCGGCAGCGCGCCACCAACTTCACGCCCGGCATGCAGTGGTCCTACAGCAACACCGGCTTCAACCTCGCCGCGATCATCGTCTCGCGCGTGAGTAGGACACCGTTCGCCGAGTTCACGCGCGCACGGCTGTTCCAGCCGCTCGGGATGACCCGCACCTCCTGGCGCGACGACTACACGCGCATCGTCAAGGGGCGGGCGATGGCCTACAGCCTGCCCCGAGAGAGCGCCAGCGAGTCGAGGGGCTCGAAGAACGACGGCTTCCACACGCTGATGCCGTTCGAGAACGTCCACGGCAACGGCGGCCTGCTGACGACGGTCGGCGACCTGCTGAAATGGAACGAGAACTTCGTCGCGCCGGTGGTCGGCGACCAGTCGTTCGTCGCCGAGCAGCAGAAGCCGGGGCACTTCAACGACGGACGCGCGCACGGCTACGCGCTCGGGCTCTTCGTCGGCGCCTACAAGGGCGTGCGCGAGGTGTATCACAGCGGCTCGACCGCGGGATACCAGGCGTTTCTCACCCGGTTCCCCGACCAGCGCGTCTCGGTCGCGGTGCTGTGCAACTCGAGCACCGCGCAGGCGACGCAGTACGCGCACGCGGTCGCCGACGTCTACCTGGCCGACCGCCTGAAGCCCGCCGCGCCCGAGGCGCCGCTGACCGCGGCGCAGCTGCAGCAGGCGGCCGGCATGTATCGCAGCACCATGAGCGGCCTGGCGATCGTCGTCGGCGCCGAGCGCGGCGAGCGCGATCCGCTTCGCGGGCGCAAGTGGAGCTTCGACGGCCGCGGCGCGACGGCGACCGATCAGTACGGCACCGTCGAAACCTTCGAGCGCGTCGAACCGGCGAAGCCGAGCGCCGCGCAACTCCAGCCGCTCGCCGGCGTCTACACGAGCGACGAAGCGGAGACGACGCTCACCGCTGCCGTCGAACGCGGCGCGCTGGTGCTGAAGCAGCGGCCCGACACGACGATTGCCTTGACGCCGTTGTATGCCGACGCGTTTCGCGCCGGCTCGCTCGGCACGGTGATCTTCCGCCGCGACGCCGGCGGCCGGGTCAACGGGTTCAGCGTCGTCCAGGATCGCGTCTGGGATCTTCGATTCCAGCGGCTGCGCTAGTTACAGGCGCCTGGGGAACCGCAGAGCGCGCTGAGAGCGCAGAGTCGCAATTTACATTCGCTCTGCTCTCCCCGCGCCTTTTGCGGTCGTCCCCACACACCAAGCGGCAGAATTAACCACAGAGCCCTCAGAGTCTCAGAGTTCTTTGTGGTTAATTATCAACTCAGCGAAGCAGTTCAGCAGCCGCCACAGGCGCTGCGATCCAGCCAGCCGCAGCTGAATGCAGCACCCGAAGAAAAAGTTCCGCGCTCTCTGCCTGCTCCGCGGTTCCACGGACGCTGCTAATCACCCTGACGCAGCTGAAAGCGGAAAAACGCCAGGATCTGCCCGACGACGTTGCGCGCGGCATCGCTGTCCTCGAAGATGTCGAACCCATGCGGGCCGGTGGCGTGGTTGACCACGGTGATCGGCAGGTTGCGCGTCAGCGCGGCGCACACGAACCGATCGAGCGCCTCGGTCAGCCCCGGCATCTCGTCCTGGCCCGCCCTGGCGACGAAGATCGCGCGCCCGGGCGGAAGATCGGCGACCGACTTGCCGGCGCAGGCCTCGACGAATCCCCACTGCTTCGCCGCCGCGGCGACGCCGGTCGAGCCGTCGAGATCGAGCGTGTACGGATAAACGAGCGCTCCGCACTTCAGCGGCGGCGCGCCCGTCCGCATCAGCACCGACAGGCCCATCGGACCGCTGCCCGAGCAGCTCCACACGCCGATGCGCCCCGGATCGATCGCCAGCGCCGCCGCATGCTGAATCAGATGCTCGAAGACCGCGGCGACGTCGGCAGGCTGGCGGTTGACGTAGGTGACGCCGACGATGCCCGATGCGGCGACCAGCTGCGCCCACGAGACATAGGAGCCCATGTCCTTGGCGGGGCGGCCGAGCACCTTCCGCGCGCCCGGATCGGGGAACCCAGTCACGAACACCACGGCGGCATGCGCTCGTCCGTCGCCTGATCGCGGCGGGTAGTACAGGTCCATCGTCAACGCTCCGTCGCCGCCGCCTTGATACTCGACGTCGCGGCGGATGGTCACCTCGTCGATGCCGGGCATGGTGTAGAGCACGCGTCGGGTGGCGATGTCCTGCGGGGTCTGGTCGGCCATGTGCGACTCCTCAAAAAAAGTAGCCTGGAAATACAAAAGCCGCCGGGCATCAGCTGCCGCGACGGCTTGTCAATGAGCGGCCACCGGTACACAGACCAGGGCCCTTGACGTGTGTATGAATCGAGCGACCTACATCCTCACCTCCAGTCTTTCATTCGTAGTGTCCGCCTTCAGGCGGACCCGACGACGGTCCGGCTAAAGCCGGACACTACGAAAACGTGACGTGTTTTACGGCAGCACCGCGGTGATGTTGCGCTTCGGCACCTGGCCGACCGGAATCTGCGTCAGCTCCTTGCGCGCATCGACGTCGACGACCGATACCGAGTTGGACCCGGCGTTGGCGACGTACAGCTTCTTGCCGTCGGGCGTGAATGTCATCCAGTCGGGATGATGCCCGACCTTGGCTTCGCCCATCATCTTCAGGTCGGGGATCGAGAAGAAGTAGACGCGCGAATTCATCTTGCTCAGGACGCCGAGCGTCTTGCCGTCGGGCCGCATCGCGAGCCCGTGCGCGGGCGCGCCTTGAAGGCCTTCAGTCACCTTTTCGGCCGCCGATACTTCGGGCAGCTTGATCTTGTCGACCACCTTGTGGGTCGCGAAATCGACGGTGATGAAGCCGTTGAAGCCGGACAGCTGGACGAAGATCCGCTTGGTCGATCCGTCCGGGTTGGTCTCGAACGTCATCGGCCGCACCCCTTCCTCGGTCGGCAGCGTCCAGACGATCTCCTCCGTCTTCTGATCGATCACCGTGATCTTGCGCCCCGGAATCGAGCCGGCGACGACGAACTTGCCGTCGGGCGTCACGTAGGTGTTGTGGATGCCGCCTTCGGTGCGGATGCTCTTGGCGCGGGTCAGCGTCGTCGCGTCGATGACGTCGATCGCGCCGGCCCCGGCGACGATCGCGACGTAGACGCGCTTGCCGTCCTTGCTGACCGCGACGTTGTTGGGATGATTGGTCAGCGGAATCTTCTTCGTCACCTTCAGTGTCTTCGCGTCGGCGACGTCGAGCGTCGCGTCGGCCTCGTTGGTGATGTAGAAGCGCGCGCCGTCGGGCGCCACCGCCGCGCCGTGGTTGACCTCCACGTCCTTGATTTCCCCGACCACCTTGTTGGTGGCGGGGTCGATGAGCATGACGCTGTCGCCAGCCGCATTGGTCTGGATGATCCGGACGGTCGCCGCGCCCAGCGTGGCCGTGGCCAGCGCGGAAACCACCCCCAGCACGAGAAGCTTGGTCTTCATAGCCAGACACTTTAAACTACGCAGCCATGTGGCCGATCCTTTTTCTACTGCTGCAAGCGCCGCCTGCCGCGGCGCCCGCCCCTGCCTCGAACCTGAACTTCGAGATGTTCAAGGCCAAGGTCCAGCCGCTCCTGCTGGAGAAACGGCCGGGAAACGCCCGCTGCATCGCCTGCCACGCCCGGAGCACCGCCTTCCGGCTGCAGCCGCTGCCGGCCGGCCGCTCCTGGAACGAGGAGGAGAGCCGGAAGAACTTTGAAATGGCCAGCCGGTTCGTCCTGCCGGGCGTGCCGGCCAAGAGCCGGCTGCTGACAATGCCGCTGGTGCACGAGGCCGGCGGCACCGAGTTCCACCCCGGCGGCAAGCACTGGAAGACGCAGGACGATCCCGAGTGGAAGGCGCTCGCCGACTGGGTCAAAAGCGCGAAGTGACGCGGCCGTTCCGCTACTACCTGCGCGTCCGCTACCTCGAATGCGACGCGCAGAAAGTCGTGTTCAACTCGCGCTACGGCGAGTACGTGGACGTCGCCATCAACGAGTTCCTCCGGGCGGCCGGGGTGCTCGATGAGTTCGTCGCCGGGCACCTCGACTTCCAGCTGGTCAAGCAGACCATCGAGTGGAAGGCGCCGGCGCGCTTCGACCAGGTGCTCGAGCTCTCGATCGCCGCCACCCGGCTCGGCAACACCTCGTTCACCGTTCGCACCGACTTCCGGATTGCCGGCGGCACCGGCGAGGTCATCGTCACCATCGAGACCGTCTACGTGCTGGTCGACGCCGAGGCGCTGACCAAACTGGCGCTGCCCGAGTGGCTGCGCGCCGCCCTCGCCGGCGGCGCCGCCGGCGAGGTCACCGACCACGCCGCCTACCTGCCGCATGACGCCAGGGTCGGCTCCTGAGCTCATCGAGACGCCGCGGCTGTCGCTGCGGCGGCCGCGCGATCGCGATGCAGACGCCATTTTTTCCCGCTACTCGAGCGATCCCGAGGTGACGCGTCTGGTGGGGTGGCCGACGCACCAGGCGGTGGCGGACGCGCGCGCCTTCATCGCCTACAGCGAAGGGCAATGGACCGAGTGGCCGGCCGGACCGTATCTCATCGAGACGCGACGCGACGGCGCGCTCGTCGGCGGCACTGGTCTCGCCTTCGAGACGTCGTACCGCGCCCAGACCGGCTACGTGCTCGCGAAGGACGCCTGGGGCCGCGGGCTCGCGACCGAAGCGCTCGAGGTGATGGTCGGCGTCGCGCGCGATGCCGGCGTGCGGCGGCTCTACGCGCTCTGTCATCACACCCACCGCGCGTCGGCGCGCGTGCTCGAAAAGTGCGATTTTGCGAGGGAAGGCGTGCTGCGCGCCCATTTGGAGTTTCCGAACCTCGCGCCGGTCGAGCCACAGGATGTGCTCTGCTATGCGATTCTCCTCTGAGAAAGAGGAGCCAATGGCGCCGCGACGCGATTCTCCCTCTGAGAAAGATCGAAAAGTGCTAGTACACCGAGGGAGAAGTGTTCATAATAGAGCGCACTGAGAGCGGACGCCCCGAGCGGGCAACCTCACAAGGAGACGACATGGCAAAGAAAGCAGCAGCGAAGCGGAAGCCGAACGCAGCGTTCATGAAGCCGGTTCAGCCGAGCGCAGCGCTGTCGGAGGTCGTGGGCTCGAAGGCGATGCCGCGCACCGAGGTCACCAAGAAGCTGTGGGCCTACATCAAGAAAAACGGCCTGCAGGACAAGAAGAACAAACGGATGATCAAATCCGACGATGCGCTGAAGCCGGTGTTCGGCGGCAAGGCGACCGTCAACATGTTCGAGATGACGAAGCTGGTGAGCAAGCACCTGAAATAGTCAGTTGCTAGATGCTGGTTGCTGGTTGCTAGCTGCTTAGCAACTAGCATCCAGCCCCAGCGCGACCCGTCTCGCCCGCGCCCAGCCCCCAGCGACCCTAGCAACTAGCAACCAGCCCTGCGCGGGCGATGTAAACTCCGCTCTTCATGGATTCACGTCGCTATCTTCCTGCGCTGCTCCTCCTCTTCCTCGGCAGCGGATGCGCCGCGCTGATTTACGAGATCGTCTGGTTCCAGCTGCTGCAGCTGGTCATCGGGTCGTCGTCGATCTCGCTCGGCATCCTGCTCGGCACCTTCATGGGCGGCATGTGCCTCGGCAGCCTGCTGCTGCCGCGGCTGATCCCGGCGCGCGAGCATCCGCTGCGCGTGTATGCGGCGCTCGAGCTCGGCATCGGCATCCTCGCCGCTGTGATTCTCGTCGCCATGCCGCTGGTCGGCGGCATCTACACCGCGTGGGCGGGCGAAGGCGTCACCGGCATCGCCTTTCGCGCGGTGATTGCCGGCATCTGCCTCCTCCCGCCGACGATCCTCATGGGCGCGACGCTGCCCGCGATCTCGCGCTGGGTGAAGGCGACGCCCGACGGCGTGGCCTGGCTCGGCTTCTTCTACGGCGGCAACATCGCCGGCGGCGTCGTCGGCAGCCTGGTCGCCGGCTTCTATCTCCTGCGCAGGTTCGACGTCGCCACGGCGACCGCCGCCGGCGTCGTCCTCAACCTTGCGGTCGCGGCCGTGGCCTTCGTCCTCGCCGGGAGAACCAGCTATGTCCCCGACGTCGTGCTCGACGATTCGCCGCCGACCAGACGCGGGGTGATTGGCGTCTACGTCGCGATTGCGCTGTCGGGGATGACGGCGCTCTCGGCCGAAGTGGTGTGGACGCGGCTCCTGTCGCTGCACTTCGGCGCGACCGTCTACACCTTCTCGCTGATCCTCGCCGTGTTCCTGCTGGGGCTCGGCATCGGCAGCACGGTCGGCGCCGGCATTGCCCGCGGCGCCGCCTCGCCCCGGCGCGCGCTCGGCTGGTGCCAGCTGCTGTTGTGCGCCGCGGTCGCGTGGTCCGCCTACCAGCTCACCGAGTCGCTGCCGTACTGGCCGATCAACCCCTACATCGCCTCGACGCCGTGGTTCACGCTGCAGCTCGATCTGGTCCGCTGCCTGTGGGTGGTGCTGCCAGGAGCGATGTTGTGGGGCGCGAGCTTTCCGCTGGCGCTCGCCGCCGTGGCGACGACCGAGCAGGACGCGGCGCGGCTGGCCGGCGGCGTCTATGCGGCCAACACCGTCGGCGCGATCGCCGGGTCGCTGGTGACGAGCTTCGTGCTGATCCCGTGGATCGGCAGCTCGCATACCGAGCAGGCGATCATCATCGTCTCCGCGCTGTCGGCGCTGCTGATGCTCGAGCCCTCGTTCGCCGGCGCGGCGGCGGGCGAGCTGCCGAAGCGCGGGTGGAATGTCGCGGCCACCCTGGTGCTCGCGGTGGCGATGGTGGCGGCCGGCCTGCTCGCCAGGAGCGTCCACGAGCTGCCCGGGCTGCTGGTCGCCTACGGGCGCTATGCCGCGACGCGCGTCGGCCAGGCCAGCATCATCTACGTGGGTGAAGGGCTCAACGCCGCCGTCGCGGTGTCGGAGCTGTCGAACGGCGTGCGCAACTACCACAACGCCGGCAAGGTGCAGGCGTCGAGCGAGCCGCAGGACATGCGGCTGCAGCGCATGCTGGGCCACCTGACGACGCTGCTGCCGCGGCAGGCGAAGAAGGTGCTGGTGATTGGCTGCGGCGCCGGCGTCACCGCCGGCGCGGTGTCGATCGACCCGGCGGTCGAGCACGAGACCATCGCGGAAATCGAACCGCTCGTCCCCAAGGTGGTCTCCACCTACTTCGCCGAGCACAACTTCGACGTCGTCCGCAACCCGAAGGTGCACGTCCGGATCGACGATGCGCGGCACTTCGTCGAGACGACGAGCGAGACGTTCGACGCGATCACCTCGGATCCGCTCGACCCGTGGGTCAAGGGCGCGGCGATGCTCTACACCGTCGAGTTCTTCGAGATGGCGAAGCAGCACCTCAATCCGGGCGGCGTGGTGACGCTGTTCGTGCAGCTCTACGAGAGCAACAGCGAAGCGGTGAAGAGTGAGATCGGCACCTTCCTCGAGGTCTTCCCCAACGGCATCGTCTTCGGCAACACCAACGAGGGGAAGGGCTACGACCTGGTGCTGGTGGGGCAGGTGGAGCCGACGAAGATCGACGTCGACGCGATCCAGGCGAAGCTGCGCCGCCCGGAGTACGCCCAGGTGACGCACTCGCTGAGCCAGATCGGCATGAACTCGGCGGTGGACCTCTTCGCCACCTACGCCGGGCGCAAGCCGGATCTCGAGCCGTGGCTGCGCGGCAGCACGCTGAACCGCGATCGAAACCTGCGGCTGCAGTACCTTGCCGGCCTCGGCTTGAACCTGTATCAGGCGGATGTGATCTACGCCGACATGCTGCGGCACGTCTCGAAGATGCCGGAGGATCTGTTCATTGCGTCCGACGCCACCAAGAAATCCCTGTTCGCTGCAATCCAGACGGCGCAGGGCAAGTGAGTTCGTCGCGGCGACAAACGGCCGGTCGTTCGTTTCTCGGGGCGCTTTCAGCTACGGCTGGCTGATCCGCGGCGCCGGTGGAACCGCGGAGAGCGCAGAGGCCGCGGAGAGTCTTTTTACGGTGCTGCTTTCAGCGGCGACGCGGGTGGTTACCGGCGTGTGACCACCGCGCAGCGCCGCGAGACAGAGAGAATTGAAAATGCTCTGCGGTCTCAGCCTGCTCTGCGGTTTCTCAGCCGCCGCGAAGCAGCAATACGCCGCTGACTAGCGACTCCGTAGGAACCTCAGGTTCCACACGCGATCCTGCGCGACGCTGGACGCCGGCACGATTGCAGCGGGCGCGCGAATGGTATTAAATCGCCCGCCATGCCGGGACCATTAGCGGGGCGGGTTGCGGTTGTCGCCGGGGCGACGCGCGGGGCGGGGCGGGGCATTGCCCGGGCGCTCGGCGAAGCCGGCGCCATCGTCTACTGCACCGGCCGCAGCGTCCGCGGCCAGCCCTCACCCTACCAGCGTCAGGAGACCATCGACGACACCGCTGAAATGATCGCGGCGGCGGGCGGCACCGCGATCCCGTTGCGGGTCGACCACACGGTCGACGCCGAGGTGTTGGAGCTGTTCAAGCGCGTCAACGCCGAGCATTCGCGGCTCGACGTCGTGGTGAACAGCATCGCCGGCGAAGAGCCGATGGCGGGGCAGTGGGGATGGTTCTGGACGATCGATCTGAAGGACGGCGAGGCGATCCTCCGGCAGATGATGCTGTCGCACATGATCACGGCGAAGTACGCCGCGGCGCAGATGATCGAGCGCCGGCGCGGGTTGATCGTCGAGGTCACCGAGAATGACCTGATGATGGCCGGGGGCAACCCGCTGACGCAGGCGGCGAAACTGGTGCACAAGGGGATGGCCCTGAACATGGCGACGGAGCTGAAGCCGCACGGCGTCGCCGCGGTGGCGGTGACGCCCGGGTTTCTCCGCTCCGAGAAGATGCTGGAGCATTTCGGCGTCACCGAGGCGAACTGGCGCGACGGCGGCAAGAAGGACAAGAACTTCCTCGAGTCGGAGTCGCCGCTGTTCGTCGGCCGCGCGGTCGCGGCGCTGGCGGCGGACGATCGGATCATGGCGAAGACCGGGCAGCTTCTGAGCTCGTGGGAACTGGCGCGCGAGTACGGCTTCACCGATGCAGACGGGCGCCGCCCAGACTGGGGCGCGCTGAAGATCGACTTCTCGGGCGAGGCAGCCTTCCTGCTCGACTACATGCGCACGGGCGCCCGCATTCAACTCGACTGGCTGGATCGCGTCCGGCGCAAGACCGAACAGTTCCTCGACCAGCTCCCGCCCTAGAAGGGTTCAGGGTTCAGGGTTCGGGGTTCGGGGTTCAGGTTCAGGGTTCGGGGTTCGGGGTTCACGGTCGGTTCAGGTTCTGAGTTCTGGGTCGGTCCGAACCAAGAACCAGAACC
>Ga0111539_10008620_pt1 | contig 12953 bp, 10 predicted proteins | sample RhiMethybrSRZTD1_FD_79667 | JGI IMG/M metagenome (GOLD analysis project Ga0111539, IMG submission 79667) | Populus rhizosphere microbial communities from Tennessee, USA - Rhizosphere MetaG P. TD hybrid SRZTD1 (version 2) (version 2) | ecosystem: Host-associated > Plants > Roots > Rhizosphere >...
ATCAGGGCGATCGTCTGGTCACCGGGCAGCCCGCGCGAGTACTCGAACAGGTTCTGCACCGTGAACGCGTCGATGTCGCACACGACCGGCTTGAGCCGCGCGTTCCTGGCGAGTTGGGCATAGTCTTCGATTTGATCGCGCTTCGCCGCGACCAGCAACAGATCCATCTGGCTCGCGTCGGGCCGGCGGCGCAACACCTGATAGTCGATCTGCACGTCCTTGATATCGAAAGGAATGTGCTGCTCGGCCTCCCAGTGGATCTGCTCGTCGAGCTCGGCGGCCGTCATCATCGGCACCGTGATCTTCCGAATGATCACGCTCTGTCCGGACACGCTGAGCGCTATCTCGCGCTGCTTGATCTTGCCGTTGTAGAAAGCCCGCTGCAGCGTTTCGGTGACCGCGCCGGCGTCCATCACCTGGCCGTCCACGATCACCTGCGGGTTCAGCGGCGCGTAACCCAGCTTGATCAGGCCCAGCCCTTTGCGGCTCTCCCTGAGCTGGACCACCTTGATCGAGCTGGTCCCGATGTCGACACCGACCAGGTTCTTGCCTTCACCCATGGGAAGTCTTCGCGCCCGCGCTCGAGCCTTTCTCGCACAAAACTTTGGCACCCACGCGCACCGATCGCCAAGAAAGACGCGCCCGCTCCCAAGTTTGTGTTTTGGGGCCCCGGCCCCAAAACGGCCTGAACCACGCGGTCACTGAACGATTGCTCCCCCTGGCGACCTGCTTTTTTCTTTCACGCGCCGCTGACAATTGGCTAACCGTGGGGCGCCATGCGGGGCCCCTCCTCACCCGTCGCGCTTCTGGTCTCGGCCAGCGTGCTCGCGCTGACGCTCGCGCAAGCGCCTCCAAGCCAAGCCAAACCTCGCACCCACCGCGTCTACAGCGGCCAGACGCTGGGGATGATCGCCAAGCGCTACAACGTGAGCGTCCAGGCGCTCCGTAACGCCAATGGCCTCGACGTGGGACGCCCGATCAAGCCCAAGCAGGAGCTGGTCATCCCGGAACGCAATGACGTCGACGGCAGCCGGGCTCGCGAACAAACGCAGAAGGCCGAGGCGCCCGAGGAGCCGGCGCCGCCGAGCAAAGCCAAAGCCAAGGCGAACGGCGCCGGCCAAACGGCCAAAGCGCGCGACGCCAGAGCCAACGTCGAGCCGCGGGAACCGAACTACGCCCAGAAGCCCAAGCGGCCCGGATACGTCACCCTGCTGAGCACGGTCGGAAGCTGGCGCGGTCAGGCCCTGACCAAGAAGGGCAAGATCCCCGACCCCGCTCGCAACGCTTTCCACAGGCTCCTGGCTTCCTGGCGCACCGGAGATCGGACGGTCATGGATGAAGACCTGCTCCGGTTGCTGATCCGGGTGAGCGACCACTTCGGCGGGCGGCCCGTGCGCATCGTGAGCGGCTTCCGGCCCTGGTCCGCGACGCAATACACGCCGCATTCGCGACACAACCTGGGTCAGGCCGTCGACTTCTCGGTGCTGGGAGTCCCCAATACGGTGGTCCGCGACTACTGCCGCACGCTCGGCAGCGTCGGAGTGGGCTACTACCCGAACTCGAGCTTCATTCATCTCGACGTGCGCGAGACCAAGACCTACTGGGTCGACTACTCGGGACCGGGAGAGGCGCCGCGATACGCCGACGCTCGGGGCCGCGATCCTGGGCTCTCGAGTCCGACGATCCCTGCGAGTACGCTCAGACCCATTGGAGTGCACGACGGGTTCACTTCCGGGTCAGTGCAGACCCAGGCTCGGCCGAACGATTCCAACTTCGACCTGCAATAGCCTTTCATATCAACTACTTGGGGTAGAGTCGCCGACGGGGCGGGTCGAGAATGACCCCCAGGGCGTCCGAGGTGGGACAACCGAAGCAGGGGAAATTCTCGGCAATCTCAGAAGTCTCGGTGGGTCATCGATGACCCGCAGGGCATGGGCGATGGCTTAAATATCCTTTAATATCATATAATTAAATAGGTTGGCACAGCGGGTGCTTTAGTCGCGGTCCGCCGAGGAGGAACGCAACGATGAGCCGACGCCCCCGCCGAGCTTCCAAGTCCAAACCCCGCAGTAAACGCGCGAAATTCATCCCCGATTTCCGTTCGATGGAGTTGTTGGCGCGTTATACGCCACTCGTGCGGCAGATTGCCGGGGGCTTCCAGCGCAAGCTGCCGCGCAGTGTGCTGCGCGAGGACTTGATCGCGGCGGGCATGGGCGGCCTCTGGGACGCGATCCGTCGCCAGGGCGGCAAATCGGACGACAGCTTCGAGTGGTATGTGCGCGTGCGCATCCGCGGCGCGATCCTCGACGAGCTGCGCGCTCAGGACTGGTTGCCGCGCCGGGTGCGTGCCGCCGCCAGCGAGGCCGGCAGCTGTGCGCCGAGCGTGGTCCGCTTCGACGACGTGAGCGAATGGGAGCAGGCGCGCTGCCTGGCTTCGACCGAAGCCTCCGCGAGCGACATGGCCGTGGACGCGAAGTTGCAGCGTGAGAATCTGGCTCGTGCGGTCGAGCAGCTGCCCGAACGCGAGCGCCACATCGTGTCGGCGCACTACTTCCAGGGCGTCCGCTTCAAGGATCTCGGTACGGAGCTCGGGGTCAGCGAGCCTCGAATTTCACAGCTGCACTCGCGCGCGATGCAGCGCCTGCGCTCGATCGTCCAAGACGCAGCCTGATTCACGCGTAGCTTCGCGGCCGCCTCGGAGCCAGAATGGTTCCCGAGGCGGAGCGGTGCCGGACAAGTTCAAGGTCGCGACCTCGGCGGACGAGGGGCTGTTTGCGCTTCTGGTTCGATCGGCGCAAGAGGCGAGTCGCGAGAACACGCCCGTCGGCGTGCTCGTGATCGGCGAAGACGCTTCGTCCGAGCTCAGCGTCGAGGCCGCGCTGTCAGACGAGGGCGGCTGGCGGTTGCGGCGCATCGACGTCAAGATGGCGCGGGAGCTCGAGACCGACGTCGGCGACGACGTCCTGTCGGACGCGCTCGAGCACTTTGGCGGCACGGCTTTCACCAATCTGTGCCTCGAGCAACCGGGACGCGAGCTGCTCGACGTCACGGTCGCCTTTCCGGAGCGCTTCGCCTTCTACGCCCGGAACTCGGCGCTCGTGGCGGATGAGCTCGACTCGCGCGAGCTCGAGCGGACGGGCCGAGCGCTCGACGCGCTCGGCATCGCACACCGGCAGAGCGGCCGCTCGCTGCGCGTCCGAAAGCGCCAGCTGCGGCTGCCGCTGCGACTGGAGGCTCAGATCGCGGCCTTCCGCGCCGCGACACGTGGCGAGGGCGGCGCAGAACTTTACTGCTCAGAGCTGCCTCCCACCCGGTCGCTTCGGCTGATGCAGCGGCGGCTTCCGGGCTCGGCTCGTCACCAGTTCGAATGCGTGATCAGCCGGGGCATGGCCAAAGCGACCCTGCCGCTCGGGGAAGTGACCGAGTCACTGGAAAGCTTCGTCAAGCGCCGCTTCGGCGCGAACTTCGGGGCAAAGAGCTGGGCGGTGGAAAACATCCACGGGGAACGCCTCGCGCCGCGGCGGGTCGGCGTCTTCGACGAGCGCAAGGAAATCCGCTGGTCCGTGAACTGGGGCCACAGCCGCCGGTAAGATTATCGGGGCGTCGTATCGCCGGCGAGCGCGGGCCCTGGCTTCGATCCATCGGCGGCGGGCTTTGCCGGCACGGGCGAGTAATCGAAACCCGTGGGCTTGGTCGCCTTGACCGTGCCCTGGGGCTTCCAGCGGAAAGCGTGGGGCAGCATCGGGCGGCCGATCGCGTAGAGCACGGAGCCCTCGTAGCGGCGGAGCGGAGGCGTCGTACCGCCGACGCGATGCACGAAGGACGGATGGTGCGAACCGCGGTCGAGCTCGACCACGCGCTGGCACCCCACCTTGAGCAGAGCCATGACCAGCGGGTCGGCGCTGTCGTGTCGCGCGCGGGCGACGAGCACGCGCCCCCCCGAGGTCACGCACATCGCCGCGCGATCGCGCATCGGCCCCGTCTCGCGCGCGTAGGGCATCAGCTGGCCCTCCTCGGCGAGCAGCGGCAGCTGAACGGCCTCCTCGTCCTTGGTGACCTCGATCTTGCGACCTGGCGGGAGGATGCGCGGCACTTGTCCGCGGGCCAAAACCACTGTCGCGTAGCCGACGCGCAGCGGAAGCGAGGCTTGTCCGTCGAAAACCAGGCCGTAGCGCGTGGCCTCGGTCGTGTGCCCGAGGTTCAGCGCTGCCAGCACGCGATGCGCGTCGTCGCCGGTAAGCTCGAGCTTCTTCGGCGGCGCGCCGACCACGCTCGGCTCCTTGTCCCCGGCGCGCACTCGCCAATCAACGCGGCCTTTCTCGAAGCTCGTCAGCTCGACCTCGAGCCCACCGCCGACTCCGAGCTTGCCCATGAAGATGCCCGGAATGAACGCGGGCGACGGCTGCAGCGCGGCGTCCGGGTTCCAGCGCACACCGGAAGGGTCGCGCGGCATCGGGTCGCGGACCATCACGTAGAAGAAGTCCTTGGCCGACCAGCGCACGAACTTGTCCTCCGGCAGCCGCATCTCCGGATCGACCTTTTTGAGGGTGAACTCCTTCTTCTTGGCGTCCCCGATGTCGGTCAGGACGAATCCGCAGTGCCCGGGATTCATGTCCATGTGCACGCCGTAGGAGCAACCCGCCTGGCGCAGCGCCTTGCCCAGAGTGGGCCCGTCGATCTCCGCGGCGAACGCGTAGTAGACGTGACCGGCGGGAGTGACGCAGAGCGCGGTGCGCTGGGTCATCACGCTCGTCCCCGCAAGCTGCCAACCCCAGATGTATCGGCCGGTGGGGTTGGTCACGCCGTCCTCGACCAGGGGATCTAGGTTCTGGCGAAAGCTGACCAGGTCCGATGGAATTTGCTCGGTCTGCGGCCAGCTACCGATGCCGGTCTCGTGTTCCTCGGTCACGGTGATCGTGGCGGCGCCCGGAACGGGGGGGATCAAGACCCTGCGTTCCACCATCATCCCGTACTTGCCGTGCGTCGTCTTGAAGGCACCGTTGAAGGTGGCCACCACGCGTTCGACCACCGCCGGGTCGCGCGGCAAACGACCATCGCCGGGCGGCCCGGTCAGCGGCTTCGGATCCTCGAAGCCCGCCTGCATGCCGAGCTCGAGCTGGCGCATGTCGAGCGCGACGAACAGCACCTCCGAATACGCCCGCTTCGGATCGGGCCGAATGAAGGTCTTGTAAAAGTAGGGCGGCGGCTTGGCCTGGCCTTTGGACGGAACCGGCAGCGGCTTCAGAAATGGCGCTTCGATCGGCACCCACTCGCCTTCGCCCGGCTTGACCTCCTGCCAGATCGACGGAATCCGCGGCGGCGGCCACGAGGCAGACTCGTCCTCGAGCTTCGTTGCGTCGAGCACGGCGGCGGCCACGGGCTTGCCGGCGTCGACCTTGAGCGCCGTTTCGTGCGAGCTAGTGAACATCGCGAACGTGGTGCGCTTGACCGCGTCCTTGGCGCCGAACACCTGGTCCTCGAGCCAAGCGATTGGCAGCGCCCCCACCTCTTCGCGCACGGTGTCGACGCCCCACAGCATCAACGGCTTCGGCGGGTGGACCAGCGGTACCGCGCGAGCCGCGTACGCTTGGGCTCCATTGCCGCCGCGCAGCGTCCGCTGTTCGAGGTCGTAGACGAGCTCGCGCCCCTTCTCCGAAAGATCGATGGAGAGCAGCGGCGGCACCAAGTTCAGCCGCGCTTCGGGCGCCGGCACGTCCAGAACGACGTCCGTGCGACCGAGCCCGGCGAGGCTCCCCGTGCGCTGAAACGAGGTGATCGCCAGGAGCAGCCGATCGAGAAGCCCCGGCGGGCGATCCTCATCGCGAATCCCGTCGAGATCGAGCACGCCGATGCCCTGGATCCGCCCGTAGGCAACGGTGGCGAACACCGCGCGATCGCCGCGCAGCTCGAGCGCCGCGTCGTCACCCAGGGGCGTCTCGGTGATGTTCCGCAGCTGGCGCACGCTGATCGGTTGCCCTTCGAGCGTGACCCGGACGCGCGCTCGATAGACGTCGCGGGGCTGTCCCGGTGCCGGAGCGGCCAAGAACAGCACGGGACGTCCCAGGAAGGTCTCACTCAAGAACCCGGGGCTCGGCTCCCAGACGATCTGCTTCGGGTTCACGACCCCGCCCGCCGCGTGGCCGAGCATCTCCGCAAGCCCCTCCAGCGTGCGCTCGGGCGGAACTGGAGTGGAGCAGCGCCCGAACACGCCCAGCAGCGCGACCAACCCGAGCACGGGAGCGCGCTTCTTCAGCCCGGCAGCCACGAGGCCCTTCACCAACCGCAAGGGCCCGACATACCGGCCAGGTCGACCGGGCGCAAGTTTGAGCGGAACTCGCGTGTTCCTCGGGCGTTGTAAGCGCTTGTGAAGGCGGCGGCCGGCTGATAACCGGGGTAGGCAAACGTGGCGTCCAGCAATCTGGCGATGCGGCTCCTGACCGCGGCAGTGGTCGCTCCGCTGCTCCTGCTCCTGCTGTTCGCCGGCCCGATCTGGGGGTGGACCACCCTGGTCATCGTCGCCTGCGCCATCGCTTCGCAGGAGTTTTTCGCGATGACCCACCCTGCGGACAAGCTGGCGCAGGGGATCGGCATCGTCAGTAGCATCGCGGTATCGCTCGTGATCTATGCCTTCGGCCACGACTCCCGTGTGCTCTTGACGGTGCTGTTCGTGGTTCCGATCACTGGCGCGCTGATCACCTTGTGGCGGCTCGGCGACATTCCGAGCGCGGCCTTCCGTGTCACCGCGGCCATCGCCGGTCCGCTCTACATCGGCGGCCTGCTCGTGACCGTCGCGCTCTTGCGCCGCGATCAGGCCGATCTCGGCCCGCGCTGGGTGCTCTTGAGCCTGATGTTTTCCTGGTTGGCCGACACTGGCGGCTACTTCGTCGGGCGTTTTTTCGGCAAGCACAAGCTGCACGAACGCGTGAGCCCGAAAAAGACTGTCGAAGGTTTTTTCGGCTCGCTGCTCGGTGCTTCTGCTGGCGCGCTGCTGGCGCATTTCTGGTACTTGCCGAGCCTGCCGCTCAGCCACGCGCTCGCGCTGGCGGTGGTGGCCGGCGGGCTGGGTCAGCTGGGCGACCTGGTCGAATCTCTGATCAAGCGCTCCACCGGGATCAAAGACTCGGGATGGATCGTGCCCGGACACGGCGGACTGCTCGATCGGATCGACGCGCTCTTGATCGTGAGCCCGATCCTCTACCTCTACACGCTGTGGACAACTGGCGAGTAGTCAGAGCACCTACATCGACAGCCTGCGCGACGGACGTGCGAAAAATCGCTCCAGCAGCGCTGCTCATTTCCGTTGGGCGTGGCGACACACCGTAACTAGGTCTACTCTTGGGTTTGGTGCGCCCGCGCGGCACGGCTCGACCGCCGAGGAGGATTCTCATGGCGAAATTTGGGCTTTTTGCGGTTTCACTCAGCGCTTTGGCGCTGGCCTGGGCATGCGGGGGCTCGGACAACACCAGCTTCGTGGCGACGGGCGGTGGCCCGGGCCAAGGCGGTGTCGGCGGCAACATCAACTTCGATGCCAGCGGCGGCGCGGTTGGTGGAGCGAGCGGCGCGGGCGGTAGTACCAACCCGGACGATCTGCGCGACGCGGCGTGCGCGGGCTGGAGCTCGGAACCGGAGCTTCTTCCCGCGGTGCTGATGCTGGTGGTCGACGTCAGCGGATCGATGAACAGCGACGCCCCCGGCAGCAACCAGAGCAAGTGGGAAATCACGCGCGACGCGCTGATCGAAGCGATGGACGCGTTGCCGCCCTCGACCGCGGTCGGCATCATCTTCTATCCGAATCTCGGCAACAGCACCGGCCAGAGCACCACGCCGCGGCCGATCACCGCGTGCGTCGCGGTGGATCGGATGATCCCGGTCGATCTGCTGGGCCCGCAGGGTTCCGCGCACCGAAACGCGATCACGCAGGGCATTCGCAACGCGCGAACCGGCGGCGGGACGCCGACCCACGACGCCTACAAGTACGCCGTGCAAAACGGCATGATGCCGGCGAACTTTCCCGGCGGCCGCTACATGCTGCTGATCACCGACGGCCAGCCGACGTTCTTGCTCGAGTGTCTGGGCACCGGCCAAACCCAGAATCCGGTCGACGAGCAGCCGATCGTGGCCGAGGTGACCGCGGCGCATGCCCAGGGCATCAAGACCTTCATCATCGGTTCGCCGGGCAGCGAGCAGAACGTCAGCACCGGCGCCGACGCACGCCCGTGGCTTTCGCAGGCCGCGCGCGCGGGCGAAACGATGAGCAGCGCCAACTGCGTCGATACAGGTCCCAACTTCTGCCACATGGACATGACGCAGGCGCCGAACTTCAGCCAGGCGCTGCGCGACGGCCTCGCCCAGATCGCCGGCACCGTCGCGTCCTGCGACTACGCGCTCCCGAGCGCGCCCAACGGCCAGGCGCTCGATCTCAACAAGATCAACGTGATCAATACGCCGAGCGGCGGACCCGCCGCGATCTTGCCGCGCACCAGCGACCCGAATTGCACGGACGGCTGGCGGCTCGACCCGGCCACCAATCACGTCATTCTGTGCAAGAACACGTGCGAGGCGGTCAAGTCCGACACGAACTCGTCGCTCGAGGTGCTCTACGGCTGTCGATCCGAGGGCGGCCCCCTTTCCTGATCAGGGCACGGCGTTCCAGATCAAAAGGTGCCGGCGAGCATCAGCGAGCGCCTCCCGCCGCCGATCGCTATCGAGGGCTCGAGCTTGGGTCTTGCCGTGAATTCGTAGCGAGGGGCCCGAACTTCTTCGCTGGACAGCAGCAGCGCATCCAAGAGGGACACCACCCCCGCCGCGACCCCATAGCTGATGAAGGTTTCATCGGGAATGCAGGGAGCAAACCCCTCACTTTCACAGCTTCCCAAATCTGCCGCGATCAACGCCGCCGTCGCGGGCACCGTCAAGCGCAGCACCAAGCTTCCCGCGGCGGCCCCGCCGCGACGATGCCTGGAGTGGATCGCCGGCGTAACGCACTCCGCGTGCTCAGCTTCGCGGATACACCTGATAAAAGCCGCCGTGTTCGATCACCTCGAGCGGAGTGTCGAACAGCGCGGATACGGTGTCGTTGCGAAGCAGCTCACGTTTCGGGCCGCTCGCGAACACCCGCCCCTGCTTGAGCAGGACCACGGCGCTGACCTCGGGCGGAATCTCGTGCACGTGGTGGGTCACGATCACGAGCGTCTTCCCTCCCCGCGAAAGGCCGCGCATCTCGGCGAGCATCTCGAACGCGCTTTTCACGTCGAGGCTGTTCGTCGGCTCGTCGAAGAGCAAAGTGTGCGGGTGGTGGACCAGGGCACGCCCCAAGAGGCAGCGCCGCTGCTCCCCCGCCGACATCGCACGCATCGAGCGTTGCTCGAGCCGGCTGATGCCGAGTCGCCGCATGATTTCGCGCGCGGCGTCGATTTGCTCACGGTTCACGTCCTGGTGTTCCCAGAGCCCGATCGACGAGTGAAACCCCGAAACCACGGCGTCGAGGCCGCTCACCTCCCGCAGGTACGTGATGCTGAGCTCGTGCGAGATCAACCCGAGCTCGCTTCTGAGCTCGAGCACGTTCCAGGAGCTGCGACCGAGCACGCGCACGAAGCTTTCCGGCAGAACCACCGGATGCTGCTCGTGCGCGATCAGCTGGAGCAAGGTGGTCTTGCCGGCGCCGTTGGGACCGAGCACCGCGGTGCTGACACCGCTGTCGATCGACAGCGACAGCCCGTCGAAAACCCGGGTGTCGCCGCGGTAAACCGTGGCGTTTTCAATCTCCACCAGTCGCTCTGCCATCAGAGTCCGAGCTTTTCGCTCACGTAGCCGACCACGCGATCGATCGCGATCCGCTCCTGCTGCCCGGTGTCGCGATCGCGCACGGTGACGGTCTGGTCTTTCAAAGTATCGCCGTCGATCGTGAAGCAGTAGGGGCAACCGGCTTCGTCCATGCGCGCGTAGCGCTTGCCGATCGTCGACTTCACGTCGTGCTCGACGAAGCCGATCGTCGCGAGCCGGGCGGCGAGGTCGCGATGCAGCTTTTCGCTCACCTCGGGCATGCCCTCCTTGTTCACGAGCGGGAAAACGCCGGCCTTGATCGGCGAGAGGCGCGGATGAAGCTTCAAGAATTCCGGGCTCGGCCGTGACGCATCCTCCGTGTATGCCTCGCACAACACGGCGAGCACGCCACGGTCGAGGCCGGCCGAGGGCTCGATCACGTGCGGCAAGTAGCGCTCGCCTTTGCGCGCGCCGTTCGGCAGCTGCTCGCCCCGCTCGGAATCGAAGTACTCGAGCTTGGTCCTCGCGTGCTTCTGGTGCGTCGCGAGGTCGAAATCGGCGCGATGCGCCACGCCCTCGATCTCGCCGAAACCCGGCGCCGTGAACGGAAAGCGGTACTCGATGTCGCTCGTGCCGGCGCCGTCTTTCGCGTAGTGCGCGAGCTCGTCCTTGGTCTGCTCACGAAGCTGCAGGTTGTCGCCAGCCAGGCCAAGGCTCTTCCACCACTCCATGCGCGTGTCGCGCCAGAAGCGGTACCACTCGAAGGCTTGCTCCGGGTGGCAGAAGAACTCGATCTCCATCTGCTCGAACTCCCGGGAACGGAAAGTGAAGTTTCGCGGCGTGACCTCGTTGCGGAAAGCCTTGCCCGTCTGCGCGATGCCGAACGGCACCTTGACCCGCGTCGAGTCGAGCACGTTCTTGAACTGGACGAAGATCCCCTGCGCGGTCTCGGGCCGCAGGTACGCGACGTCGTCCTCGGTCGCGGTCGCGCCGACGTAAGTCTTGAACATCAGGTTGAAGGCGCGCGGTTCCGTGAGCGACCCGACCTTCTCGGCATCCGGCGCGAGCACGCGCGGCCAGCGCTCCTTCGGGATCTCGCTCAGCGGCACGATCCTGGTTTCCCCGAACGCCTTCTGCGCCTTCTTCAACTGCTTTTGCTCGCTGGGCGAGTCGCTGACGAAGGCGAACAGCGGCTTTTCGGTCTCGAGCCCGGCGGCCGGTACGTAGACCTGCACGTGATCGTAGCGGTAGCGCGCCTTGGTCTCCCGACAGTCGACCATCGGGTCGTTGAAGGTGTCGGCGTGGCCGCTCGCCACCCAGACTTTGGGGTGCTGGATGATGGTGCTGTCGAGCGGCACGATCTCGACCGGATCACCGAAGGGCCCGGGGCGGCCGCCGCACGGGTTCATCACCGTGTCCTGCCACCAAGCGTCGCGCAGATTCTTTTTGAGCTGTGCGCCGAGCGGGCCGTAGTCCCAGAAGCCGTTGATACCGCCGTAGATCTCCGAGGCCTGGAAGATGAAGCCGCGGCGCTTCGAGAGCGCCATGATCTTGTCCATCGACTTCGGGGCGGAGGTCATCGTCGGGTCTCCAAGGGTAGGGAGACGGCATTTAGCGCGAGACGCGGGTAGATGCGACACAAAGGATTCACGCAACTCGCGAACCGTCCGGCCGAAAAGGAGATTGTCGGGTCGCCGTGGCCCGCTCGCCGAAGCAGCGTTATCCTGAATCGACATGGTCCTCGCCCCCGAGATCGACGATCACAGCGATTCTTCCGCGTCCGACGTGGGCGATCAGCGCGTGATCCTGCACGCAGTGAGCTGGGACGAGTACGACAAGCTCTGCGAACTGTTCGACGAGCGCCCGGGTGTCCGCATGACCTACCTGGAAGGGACGCTCGAGATCATGGTTCCCTCGCGAGAGCACGAACGGCGAAAAACCCTCACTGCGCGTCTGGTCGAAGCCTACGCCGATCATTTCGGCATCGATCTGAACGGCTTCGGCAACACCACCTACCGCCGTAAGGCCAAAAAGCGCGGGCTCGAGCCCGACGAGTGCTACGTGCTCGGCGAGGAAGACAAAGACTTCCCGGACATCGCGATCGAGGTGGTGCAGAGCCGCAAGATCAACAAGCTCGAAGTGTACCGCGGCCTCGGCGTTCGCGAGGTCTGGAGCCTCGAGAAGGGACGCTTCGTCGTTTACGTGCTCGAGGGCACCGGCGACGGCGCGTGCCACGCGACTCGCGAGCAGAGCACGCTGTTACCGGGGCTGGATCTCGAGCTCGTGGCGCGCTTCGTCGGCTGGCAAAACCAGCGCAAGGCGGTGGCCGCTTTTCGCGAAGCGCTCGTGAAAGCGCACGACGCTAACGCGCGCTGAACAGATCGCGCGAGCTCTGGCCCTGCGCGTCGAAGTAGAACGCCGAGCAGTCGGCGTTCGGCTGAGCACCGCTGACGGCGCCGAGCTCGGTCACGGCGCTGAACGTGAAGCCACCGGAGAAGCTGCCGGCCTTGCTGGTGCCGCTGGCTTCGTCGTAGAAAAACAGCGTGGTGTAGTCCGAAGACACACCGGTTGGTCGCCGGCGCGCCGCCCCCTGCCTGCGGAGCTCGGGATTCGTCAGTGCGCCACCCACGTCGAAGGCCGAGCCGTTCGAAAGCCGGTTGGCGAACATCACCGTGTCCATCCGGCCGCCACCGTACTGCGAGAACAGGAGCACCTGTCCACCCAATGCGAACACCGGGTCACCGAGGCTTTCGCCGGTGCCGAGGCCGGCCACGATCGCGTCGTACTGGCTGCTCGACGCAAGCTCGAACGCCTGGTCTCGCGCATCGCGCGCGAAGTGCGTGAAGCCTTGCAGATCGCGGTTGACCACGATCAGCGAGAGCCCGTCCGGCGTGAGCGCTGCGCGATCGAGCGCGAAATCGCCGGTGAGCCTTACCGGCGTCTGAAAAGCTTCGTCCTTCTGCTGGCGCTCGGCGACGAACACCTCGACCGGCCCGCCGTCTGCAACGCTGAAGGCCAGCGTCAGCTCGTCGTCGCTGATCGAACCGAAGCGCTCCTCCTTGGCCGTGGACACACCGATCAGCGCGCGCTGGCTCGCGCTCAAATCCTGTGCGCACGACGCCACGTGGGCATCGGGCGCCACGTCGGGATGCGCCTGGTCCGCGACCGGCGCATCGGGAAGGTCGGCATCG
>Ga0111539_10008621_pt1 | contig 12950 bp, 9 predicted proteins | sample RhiMethybrSRZTD1_FD_79667 | JGI IMG/M metagenome (GOLD analysis project Ga0111539, IMG submission 79667) | Populus rhizosphere microbial communities from Tennessee, USA - Rhizosphere MetaG P. TD hybrid SRZTD1 (version 2) (version 2) | ecosystem: Host-associated > Plants > Roots > Rhizosphere >...
CCTCACGCCGCGCGAGCTCGAAGTGCTCGAGCTCGTGGCGGAGGGCCTGTCGAACAAGCTGATCGCCGCGCGCCTGGACATCAGCGAGCACACGGCGAAGTTTCACGTCACGACGATCATGACCAAGCTCGGTGTGCAGAGCCGGACCGAGGCGGTGGTGCGGGCGGCGCGCCTCGGCTTGCTCAGTCTGTGACCTTAGCGGGCTCGTCGCTCTTCTTCTTTTTCTTTTTCTGCTTGGGCTCCCCGGGGATCCTGACACCGAAGTTTTCGGCGACGTTGTCGCGGACCTGAGCCGTCATCGTGCGTTCGAGCGCGTCGCGGTCCGAGAACAGATCCCAGGCCTGCGCGTCGCCGTCGTCGGTTGCGCCGGGCGCCGCGAGCGCACGTACCCACGCGATGCGCTCTTTCGGGGACGGATGACTGTCGTAAGCGGAGGGTTCGCGCTCGAGCGCTTCCTCGATCGCGTTCTTGACCTCGCGCTTGTCGACGCCACTCTTGGGTTTGTAGGTGTACAGGTTGGCGAGCGAAAGCTTGTGCTCCACGACTTCCGTGAGCGTCGCCTGGGTATGGGCATCGAACCTCACACTGCGCTTGATCACGTGACGCAGGCCGCTTTCGAAAGCAGCCGACCCGTAGGCGAACGCCGCCCATCGATCCGCGAGCATCTCCTGCAAGCGCGAGGCCCCGTGCGAGATCACCAGAAACACGCGGTGGTACCCGGTGACGAAAAGCCAGGCCGGGTTGTACCAGGCCGCCGCGCCGCCGCGAGCTATTCCCATCGCCATCGTCATCAGCGAGCGGCGCACGGAAATGGCGAAGCCGCCGCCGGCGGTGTCACGATTGGAGAAGTGTCCATACTCGTGAGCCAGGATGGCTTTCAGCTCCGTGAGCCCCATGCCTTGCAGCACGCCGACCCCGAGCAACAAGCAGCGTTCGCTCTTGCCGCGAAGCTGGGCCAGCATGCCGCCGCGCTCGAACACCGCGATATCCGCTCCCGGCGTCATGAACACGGTTTGCACGGGCCGGGTACCGATCTTTGCCGCGACCTCGTCCAGCACGCTGCGCAGGCGCGGATGTTTCGCGAGGTCGAGCCATAGCCCGGGATCGCCGTCATGGCCGCGGACGAAGAGGCTCTTCGCCATCGCGCCGATCGTGACGAACGCGATGAAGCCGATGATCACGATCAGCTTTATCGGGATGTAACCGAGCGCAAAGATGCCGACGATCAATCCGCCTGCCAAGCCGAGCACCAAGAGCGCCACGATCGGAATCGACAGGTAGTAGTACCCGCAGCAAAGCCACAACACGACGGCGTATAAGCGCCTCATCGAAGCGGCCATGCCTTGTGCCCGGCCACTCTGCTCGACCGGTGGTTGTGCGGCTGCCGCGAGCGCGATGCGGCTCAGCACGACGCCCACGAGCACGAGTACCAGCATGCCTGCTAGCCAGATGCCGACGCTCCATGCGGCGCGAGACGCCAAGTCGGGGGAAGAAGCTTCCTCCTCTTCGACGTCGTCGATGACGACATCGAAACCGCGCAAGCCATGGTCGGCAGTCAGGCTGGCCAAAACCGCGTGAGTCGCCGGACTCGCCGCTTCCGCCCGAGGCGTGTTCGACAGGACAAGCATCAAGATCGCAATGCAGCGAATGCCAAACCCCATCGCTCGACTCCGTCCCCGGTGACTCATCTTTCCCGCTCCCGTCCCTCGAGATTCGCGCCGCAGCACCCCTTGCGTCAAGCCGGCCCTGCCCGATCGGCTAGGGGAGACCCGCCCGATCAGGCGATGGTGTGAAACGGGGTGGGGGAGCATCTTCTCTTCCATGACGAATTTCGCGGAACAACTCTCAAGCTCGCTCGCGGCGGTCGTCGAGGCCGCGGCGCCGAGCGTGGTTCGGGTCGACGGGCACCGGCGGGTGTGGTCGAGCGGCACGGTGTGGTCGGCGGACGGCGTCGTGATCGGCGCCCATCATGCACTCGAGGTCGACGAGGGCGTCGAAGTGGGGCTTGCCGATGGCAAAACGGTGAAGGCCAACGTCGTTGGACGCGATCCGGGGACCGATCTCGCGGTGTTGCGCGTCGAGGCTTCGGGTCTGACGCCGCCGCGCTGGGGTTCGACCGACGCGGCGCGCGTCGGACACCTCGTGCTCGCGCTGAGCCGGCCGGGCAAGAGCGCGCGTGCCAGTTTTGGCATCCTCGGTGCGCTGGGAGAAGGGTGGCGCACCCCCGCGGGGGGCAAGGTGGAGCGCTACCTTCAGAGCAGCATCGCGCCGGAACGCGGTTTTTCCGGTGGCGTCCTGGTCGACGTGGCGGGCGCGGCGCTGGGCGTGAACACGGCCGGCCTGCTGCGCGGCAGCGGCATCACGCTCCCGGAGCCGACCCTGAAGCGAGTCGTCGACGCGGTGCTCGCGCACGGTCGAGTGCGGCGCGGCTACCTCGGCATCAGCGCTTACCCCGCGCGGCTACCCGCGGCTCTGTCCGACGAGCTCGGCCAGCGCGGCGCGCTGATCGTGGTCGGTGTGCAGCCGGACAGTCCGGCCGACAAGGCCGGTTTGCTGCAAGGCGATCTCCTGGTCACGCTCGCCGGGCAAGCGCTGCTCGGCATCGGGGACTTGCAGGGACTGCTCGACGAAGAGCGCATCGGTCGCGTGCTGCCCGCGAAGATCGTGCGCGCCGGGCGCCCGCTCGAGATCGGCGTGACAGTGGGCACCCGCCCGTGACCACCTTGATCGAGCTGTCACGGGATCTCGAGGAGCTGGTCGCGCGCACCGCGCCGAGCGTGGTGGCGGTCGAGCATCGCGACGGCCAGGGCAGCGGTGTGATCGTCGCCGGCGACGGCTACGTGATCACGAATTCGCACGTTGCGCGCTCCTCGAAGGGCGGCCACCGCATCCGGCTTTCCGGCGGCGAAGAGCTCGGCGCGCGGCTGGTCGGGGACGATCCGTCGAGCGATCTTGCCGTGTTGCGCGTCGAGGCGCGAGATCTGCCGAGCCTTCCGCTCATGGACCAGCGCCGGCTGCGCGTCGGCCAGCTGGTGGTGGCGATCGGCAATCCGCTGCGTTTCGAGCGCTCGGTGAGCCTGGGCGTGGTCAGCGCGGTCGAACGCAGCTTGCCGGGGCCGCACAACACGCCGGGCTTGCTCGAGGGGCTGGTGCAGACCGACGCCGCGATCAACCCCGGCAACTCGGGCGGGCCCTTGCTCGACGCGACTGGTGCGGTCGTCGGCATCAATACCGCGATCATTCCGTTTGCGCGCGGGATCGGTTTCGCGATTCCAGCGCATACCGCGAGCTGGATCTTGCCGGTCTTGATGCAGAAGGGAAGGGTCGAGCGCCCGCTGCTCGGAATCCAGGCGCGCGGCGAGGAGCTGAAGCTCGCGCTCGCGAACGACGCCGGGCAGCCTCGCGCCGTGCGCGTGCACGGAGTGGGCGACGGCACGCCGGCCGCGTTGGCGGGGATCCGCCGCGGCGACCTGCTTTTGACCGCAAACGGCAGCCCCGTGTTCGGCATCGACGATCTGCAGCGGGTGATGGTGCTGTCGGGGACGCCGGAGCTTTTGATCGAGCTCCTCCGCGGGAAGGAGCGTCAAGCGCTTTCGGCTCGGCCCGACCCACCGCGGCGCGCGGCCTGACATTGTTTGACAGCCCCGATCCGGGGCCGAGCGCCGTTCATGGTATGTAGCGGTGCGGACCGCAATGAAGATCGTCCACGCCGCGGACCTGCACGTCGACAGCCCGCTGCGCGGGCTCGAACGTTACGAGGGTGCACCGGTCGATCAGATCCGCCGCGCGACACGCCACGCGCTCGAGAACCTGGTCTCGTTCTGCATCTCCGAACAAGCCGAGCTCCTGCTCTTGGCGGGCGACCTTTTCGATGACGACTGGCGCGACTACGGCTCCGGGCTGTTTTTCGTGTCGCAGCTGGCGCGCCTTTCGGAGTCGAACACGCGCGTCGTGTGGATCCGTGGCAACCACGACGCGGCGAGCAAGATCACGCGGCGGCTCAAGCTGCCGGCCCACGTGTACGAGCTCGCATCGCGCCGCCCCGAGAGCCGCATTTTCGAGGATCTGGGCGTTGCCGTGCACGGTCAGGGCTTCGCCACGGCGGCGGTGACCGACAACCTCGCGGAGCGCTATCCGCACCCGATTTCCGGGCTGCTCAACGTCGGCCTCTTGCACACGGCGCTGGAGGGACGCGAGGGTCACGGCCGCTACGCGCCGTGCCAGCTCGATCACCTGGTGAACAAGGGCTACGACTACTGGGCACTCGGCCACGTCCACAAGCGCGAGGTGTTGGCGCAGAACCCCTGGGTGGTTTTTCCGGGCAATCTGCAGGGTCGCCACGCCAAGGAAACCGGGCCCAAGGGCGCATTTTTGCTCCACGTCGAGAGCGAGCGGGTGGCGCTGGTGCAACCGGTCGTGCTCGACGTCGTGCGCTGGGAAGTGTGCGAAGTCGACGCCAGCGCCGCGGCGAGCCCCGACGACGTCGTCGATCTCACCGGGTCGGTGCTCGAGCAGTGCCTCCAGCATGCGGACGGGCGGCTGGTTGCGGCGCGCGTCGTCGTCACCGGCGCCTCGCGCGCCCACACGCATTTGCGCAGTGACCCCGAGCGTTTCAGCGCCGAGGTCCGCGCGCGCGGCATCGAGCTCTTCGGCAACGGGTTGTGGGTCGAGCAGGTCCGGCTCGAAACGCGCGCCGGGCTCGATGTCGAGCAACTGCGCTCCGGCGACGATCCGGCGGGACACCTGGCGCGCGCGCTCCACGAGCTCCGCGCCGATTCCGCGCAGCTGCTCGAGTTGCGCGAGCACTTCACCGAGCTCTACCAGAAGCTGCCGAACGAGCTTCGGACCGCTCCGCTCGGCCTGCCGCTCGACGATCCGGAAACCTTGCGCGCGGCGCTCGAGGACGTCGAGCAGCTGCTCTTGCCGCGGCTGCTTTCGCTGGAGGAGCCGTGAGGCTCGAGCGGCTCGGGCTCGACGCGTTCGGGCCTTTCACCGGGGAGACGCTCGATCTCTCGGGCGGCGCGCCCGGGGGCCTGCATGTGATCTACGGCGAAAACGAAGCCGGCAAGAGCACGGCGCTGCGCGGAGTGACCGGGCTTCTGTACGGCATCCCGGAGCGCACGGAGGACGCCCATCTGCACCCGACCAGCGAGCTTCGCGTGTCCGCTCTGGTGTCGGGCCCAGCCGGCGAGCGGCTCGAGATCGTCCGTCTCAAGAAGCGCAAGGATTCACTGCGCGGTGTCGACGAGGCCGCGATCGACGAGAATGAGCTTTTGCGGCTGCTCGGTGGCGTCGATCAAGCGACGTTCGCTGGGCTGTTCGGGCTCGATCATCAGCTCTTGAAAAAGGGCGGCGAGGCGCTGCTCGCCGGCGCGGGCGACGTCGGCGAAAGCCTGTTCGAGGCCGGTGTGGGCGGCCGTGGGGTTCACGTCGTGCTCAGCGAGCTGGTCGAGGAAGCGGAGCGGCTGTTCAAGCCGCGTGCGCGTACCAGCCGCATCAACGCCGCGGTCAGCGCCTACCGCGACACCGCGAAAAAGACGCGCGAGGCCGCGCTCTTGCCGGAAAAGTGGCAGGAGCAGGCGGCCGAGCTCGAGCGCTTTCGGCGTGAGCGCGAAGCGCTGACGGAAAAGCTCCATCGTTTGCGCGCGGAGCAGCACCGCGTAAAGCGCGTGCTCGGCGTGCTCGGCCGCGCCGCCCGCATGCGCGAGCGCCGTGACGAGCGCGCGGCCCTGGGCGCGATCGCCGCTTTGCCGGGCGACGCGGCGGAGCGCAGGGAACGCGCGCAACGCGCGATCTGGCAGGCCGCGCGCGACGTCGAGCGGCTCGAGCTCGAGATCCGGGAGCGCGAGGCGCGGCACGCCGCGCTGCGCGTTTCCGAGGCGCTGCTCGCGCTGGGAGACGAGACCTCGCGCCGCCTCCACGATCAGCTGGCAGTTCAGGCGCGGGCGATGATCGATCTGCCGCGGCGCGAGGCCGAGATTCGTTTCAGCGAGGACGAGGCGCGCGCCATCTTGCGCAGGATCCGCCAGGATCTCGATCTCGATCAGGTCGAGAGCCTGCGCCTCGGCGATCCCGAGCAGATCCGGATCCGGCGCCTAGCGACCGAGCATGCATTGTTGATGGAGCGTCTGGCCACGGCCCAGCGCGATCACGGGCGCGTGACGCTGGAGCTCGAACAGCGCCGCGGCGCGCTGTCGCGTCTGCCGGTCTCGAGCGGCGCCGGGGAGCTCGAGCGCGCGCTCCTGGCAGCGCGCCGCGCCGGTGACCTCGAGGCGCGCGTCCAGCAAGCGCGAGAGACCGTCGGCGATCTCGAGTCGCAGATCGAGGGCCGCCGCGCCGGACTCGGCGCATTCCGAGGCGCGCTCGAGGATCTCGCCGGCCACCCGCTGCCGCTGGCCGAAACGATCGAGGACTTTACGACGCGGCGGCTCGCGCTCGAGCAAGATCGCGCTGCGCTCGAGCAAGAGCGCCGGGGCTCGTTTGCGCGGCTCGACGAGGCCGAGCGCCGGATCGCCAGTATCGAACGCCAGGGACAGGTCCCGAGCGAAGCAGCGCTTTCGGCCGCGCGAGCCCGGCGCGACACCGGTTTTCGTCTGGTGCGGCGCGCCTGGCAGGAGGGCGCGGACGTCGCTCTCGAAGCGCACGCGTTCGACCCCGCGCGACCGCTGGCGGAAGCCGTGGAGCGCTCGATGCTCGACGCGGACGAGATTTCGGATCGTTTGCGCCGCGAAGCCGGACAAGTGGCCGAGCTCGCCGCGGCCAGCGCGACGCGAGCGCAGCAGTGGGCCGCCCTGGAACGCGTCGAACGCGAGCTCGAAACGTCCGCCGAGCGGCTCGCCGCGCTCGAAGCCGAATGGCGAGCGCTCTGGCAGGCACTGCCGATCGAGGTGCGGCCTCCGGCCGAGATGCGCGCCCTGTGCCGGCGCCTCGACGAGCTCTCGTCGCTCGTTTTGCAGCGCGCCGCGGCCCAGCGCAAGGCCGAGCGCTTGCTGAACGAGCAGCGCAAGCTGGTCGAGCGTCTCGCAGGCGCGCTTTCGGCGTCGGGCGTGACGGTTCCGGCCCAAGCGGCGCTCGGCGATCTGCTGGAGCACGCGGAAAACCGCCGGCATGCGCTGGTCGAGCGCGAGCGCGAGCAGGCAGCGCTGACCGAATCGGTCGCGGAGCTCGAGCTGCGCTGCGCCGCCGCGGCGCGCGAGCTCGCGGAGCGCGACGCCGCCGCGCTCGGCTGGCAATCGGCCTGGCAAGCCGCGGTGCGTCCGCTCAAACTCGCCGAGGAGCCTGCCCCCGACGAAGCGCTGGCCGTGCTCGAGCAGCTCGCGCAGCTGTTCATGCGGCTCGACCAGCTCACTCAGCTGCGCCGGCGCGCGGAAGGGATACGCCGCAACCAGACCGCGTTCGCGGCCGAGGTGGCGAGCCTCAGCGAGGCGCATGCGCCGCAGCTGTCCGCGCTCGGCACCGAGCAGGCGGCCGAGGCGCTGGTTCAAAGCTTCAATCGCGCCAAGGAAGAATCCGCCGAGCGCGCGCGGCTCCACTCGGAGATCGCGGAACGCCGCGCGCTCCTGGAAGGCGCGCACCAGAATCTGTCCCGAGCCGAGGACGAGATCGGCGAGCTGATGCGCCGCGCCGGCGTTACCGATGCTGCGGAGCTCGCCCGGGCCGAACAGCGAGCCCGCCGCGCCGCCGAGCTCGACCGTGAAATTCGCGAGCTCGAGGACGAGCTGCTCGAAGCGGGCGAGGGCATGAGTCTCCAGGAGCTACTCGACGAGGTGAGCGCGGCCGATCGCGCGCGGCTCGCGCCGCGGCTGGAAGAGATCGAGCGTGAGGTCGAAGAAAACGACGAGGCGCTACAGCGCGCGATCGGGGAAGCGACCAGCCGCGAGCTCGGACTCGATCGCTACAAGGTCGACGAAGAAAGCACCACGCTGGCTCAGGACGGCGCGCTTTATGCCGCGGAGATCCGCGCTCACGTCGAGCGCTATCTGCGCTTGCGGCTGGGAGCCGCCGTGCTCGAGCGCGAAATAGAGCGTTATCGCGAGCGCAACCAGGGGCCGCTGCTGACGCGCGCGGCCGAGCTCTTCCCGCGCCTGACGCTGGGCGCCTTCCGCACGCTGCGCGTCGGCCGCGAAGAGCCGGTGCTGCTGTGTGTGCGCAGCGACGGCGGCGAGGTCGAGGTCGGCGGGCTGAGCGAAGGCACGCAGTATCAGCTCTACCTTGCCCTCCGCCTGGCCACGCTCGAACGCTATCTCGAGGCCAATACGCCGCTGCCGCTCGTGCTCGACGATCTCTTGCTCCACTTCGACGACCCGCGTGCCCAAGCCGCGCTCGAGGTCCTGGGTGAGCTCGCGGGGCGCGTGCAGATCCTGTTTTTTACGCACCTGCTCCGCGATCTCGAGCTTGCGCGCCGCGCCGTCCCCGCGGGCCGGTTGTTCGAGCACCGGCTCCGGAGCTCGGTTCCGGCGCGGAAGAAGTCCGGGGTCAGCGCCGCTTCGCGTGGCGCCGAATGAGCTCGTCGATGCGAATGCCGTCGATCGTCAAGCCTTCGATGTTCGCGTCCTCGATCTGAACGTTCCTGAGGTCGGCGTCCTTGATCCGCGCTCCCGCCAGCGTCACGTCCTCGAAGTGCGCCGCCGACAGATCGACGTCGTCGAAGCGCGCCCGCGTGAGCTTGGCGTCCTTGATCGTGACATCGCGGCCGTCGACGTTGACGAGCTTCGAGCGCGCGAAATCGGCGTCGTCGACGCTGGCGCCCTGCGCTTTGACGTTGCTGAGCTCTGCGCCGGACAGGTTCGCGTCGCGCAGCCTGATCCCGGTCAGATCGACGTTGTCGACTTGCACCGCGGTAAGCTTCGCGTCTTCGATCGCGCTCTGGCTCAGGTCGACGTCGTGAAACGTGGACTTTCGCAGGTCCGCATGCGCGAACCGCTTGCTATCGCCGCTGGCCGCCCGTTTCACCCGAGCGACTTGGCTGCGCCGAGCGCGGCGTCGTAGTTCGGCTCGGTGCCGACCTCCGCCACGTACTCGACGTGTTTGATCACGTCGTCCGCGCCGACGACGAAAACCGCGCGCGCGAACAACCCCTTGCTCGGAGCGAGCACGCCGTACGCCGGCCCGAAGCTCCGATCCTTGTAGTCGCTGAGCGCCTTGACCTTGTCGCTGCCGGTGGCGCCGCACCAACGCTTCTGCGCAAACGGCAGATCGAGCGACACCACGTACACCGTAGTTCCCGGAACCTTTGCCGCTTCCTGGTTGAAGCGCTTCATCTCGACGTCGCACACCGGGGTGTCGAGCGAAGGCAACGCGCACAAGATGCGCGGCTTGCCCGCCAGATCCTTGCCGCTGACGGCGGCCATGTCGGTGCCCACGAGGGTGAAGTCACTCGGCGCCTTGTCGCCTGGTTTGAGCTCGGGCCCGACCAGATCGGTCGGCGTTCCCTTCCATTTCACGGCACCTGTGCGCTGAGTCGGCATGAATCCCTCACCTTCGTCGTGTTTTGGGGCTCGGATTTGGGCTTCGCAAAATGGTTCGCGGCCTATCCCGCGTCAAGCCCGCCAACGCCCGGCAAGGTGAGGAAGAGTGTGTCGAACCGACACGGTATCTCGGGGTCCGCTCCGCAGTCCGTTCCGCAAGATTCCGCGCCGAACCGCCATGAAGCAACCGCCACTTTTCCCCATGAACAGCCCAATTCAACGCCCGACGTCCACGCGAACGCGATTTTGACCGTGACGCTTTGCCGATTCGATCGGCACCCGCGCCTGCATTCGGCACCCCAGCACCACCCGGGGGCTGCGCCGGCCCTTCCGCCGACCCCTCGGATCCAGGCTCGAGAACCTCGTCCGCGCCGGTTCGGCGAACAGCCAACCGCGAGGCGTGTCATCCCTTTTCCCAAACTGATGGCTTTGCAACCGTTGCTTGGACAACAATTTTTTCAAAGGCTCGGCGATGCAAGTGGCTGGAATCACTCAACACGCAGCGCAGCGGCGGAGTTGCGCGGCCTTGCAGGCTCACTGGAGTCCATGAAAGACGCGACTTCAGACGCACGCGAATCGATGGCCAAGCAACGGTTGCCAGGACAACAGATTCGGAAAATGGAGACGAGGCCGCGGGCGCTGGAGACGAGGCCGCGGGCGCTGGAGACGAGGCCGCGGGCGCTGGAGACGAGGCCGCGGGCGCTGGAGACGGGCCGCGGGCGGTTTTTTGTATTGGTCTTCGCGGAGGCGAGGCGAGGCAGGCGAGGCGAGGCAGGCGAGGCGAGGCGAGGCGAGGCGAGGCAGGCGAGGCGAGGCGAGGCGAGGCGAGGCGAGGCGAGGCGAGGCGAGGCGAGGCGAGGCGACGGAAAGCGAAGCGAGGCGACGCGAAGCGACGAAGAAGCGAGGCGACGCGAAGCGACGAAGAAGCGAGGCGACGCGAGGCGAAGTGACGACGCAACGCGAGGCGAGCGAGCGTGGGGGGGGCTAACCGACGTTGGGACGCCAGCCGCGCAGGGCTTTTGATACGAAGTTGAGCCGATCCTGACCCCAGAAGACGTGACCTTCGATGATGAACGAAGGGACGCCGCAGAGGCCGAGCTCGAGCGCTCGTTCGCCGGCTCGTTTGAGCTCGTCTTTTACCGCCTGATCGCTCGCGCGTTCGACGAGGGTGGGATCGAGTCCGGTTTCGGCGACGACGCGCGCCAGTTCTTCCGGGTTGGCGATGTCGCGGTCGTCGGCCCAGAACGCGCGGAAGATCGCGTGGCTCAGCCGTGCGATGTTCGAGCCCGAGGCCAGCGCGACGCGCAGCGGGAGGATCGAGCGCACCGGGAAGCGCGACGGAAACTTGAAGGGGACGCCGTAGCTGCGAGCGTAGCGCTCGAGCTCCATGCCGGAGTAGCGCTGCTTGGGTTCCGGATAGGATGCGATCGGCACGTCGGCCGTGCCGATGTCGCGAAAAAGTCCGCCGAGGAGGAAGGGGCGCCACATGACTTCGCCCCGGGCGCGCGCAGCGACTTGCTCGATCTGCGTCGAGCCGAGGTAGGCGTATGGGCTGGCAAAGTCGTACCAGAACTCGACCGTGCGGCCCGGTTCGGAGGGCGGAGGAGGGGGAGAGGAGGCGCCGGGGCTGGTCGGTGCTTCGTGGGTGAAGGCGTCGGCCGGCTCGTCCCAGCCGTCGAGGCCAAGCGCGCGCGCCACGAAGTCGAGCCGATCCTGTCCCCAGTACATTGCGCCGTCGACGAAGAACGTGGGCGCGCCGAAGATGCCGCGGGCGAGAGCGGCGTCGGTGCGGCGCCGCAGCTCGGCTTTCATGTCGTCGTCCTGAGCGCGGGCGACGAGGCGAGCGCCTTCGAAGCCGGTGCGATCGAGGACTTCGGTCAGCTCGCCCGGATTTGCGAGGTTCTTCTTTTCGACCCAGTAGGCGTGAAAGAGCGCGTGAGTTGCGCGCGGGAGATCGCCGGAGGCGAGCGCGGCGCGCAGGGCCGTGGTGGTTCGGTTGGGGTGTCCGGGCGGCGGCTCGAGCGGAACTCCCCAGTGCTCCGCCCAGCGCATCAGATCGATCGCGTCGGTGCGCAGACGCGCTCCCGCCCGCTTGCCGACGTCGTTGCCGATCGCCTTGAACACGCCGCCGAGCAAAAAGGGCTCGTATGTGAGTTCGACGCCGGCACGCTCGGCGAGCGCGCGGACCTGCGTCGACGCCAGGTACACGTAGGGACACGAAAAGTCGTAGTAAAATTCGAGGGTTCGCGACATCGATCGGGCGAGGGCGAGGCAGACGAGAGGGGTAAAGGGCTATTCGGGCTCGATCGCGATTCCCCCGTAGAGCACGACTGCGGCCAGGAGGCCCTGCGCCGAGACGCGATAGCTGTGGCTCGTGCCGGATGCCATCACGTGCAAGTCGCCCGGGCGATATTCCCGTCCCGAAGAGTCGACGTAGCCGCCCTCGAGCACGAACAGCCGCTCCTCGCCTCTGTGGCGATGGTTCGGAAAATGGTGGTTCGGTTCGATCCGCACGAGCCCGACGTCGGCGCCGGCCACGGCCGGGCCGCCCGCGAAGTGGAAGAGCTGAACACCGGGGAGCGCGGGCTCCCATTGGGCGGCGTTGCGCACGTCGCCCAGCACCCGCTCCACGTTTTCGTCGGACAGATCGAGCAAGGCGGTCAAGCGTTTGAAGAAGGGAGCGTAGCGCAGCGGCGGCGCGGCGACCGCGGCGATCAGGCGCTGCCGCGCCTCGCGCGAGGGCTCGACCGGCTCGAGCAGCTCGTTGAGCTCGATCAAGGCGACGGCCGCGCTCGCCTGCACATCGCTTTGGTGATCGGCGAGGGCTTCCTTGGCAAACTCCGGCAGAAGCTCGGGCAGGCGCTTCACCGCTCACCTCGGTCGTCGGGGCCGAGCGCCTCGCGCAGCCGCGAAAGCCCTTTGGCGACCCGGGACTTCACGGTGCCGATCGGCGCCGCGATGCGCGAGGCGATTTCGCTCGAGCTCAGCCCTTCGAAGTAGCCGAGCAGGAGCACCAGCCGCTGATCCTCGGGCAGTGTGCGCAAGGTGCGCCGCACCAGCTCGCGGTCGGCGCTGGACGACGTCTCTTCCGTTCCGCCGAGCAAGCGTTCGAGCCAGGTAGCGTCACCGACGCTCACCGTGCGGCTCACCTTGGCGGACTTGCGGACGTCGATCGCTCGGCTGCGCGTGCGCAAGACCAACCACGCCCGCACGGTGCCCCGCTGCGGGTCGTAGTCCGCGGCGCGCCGCCAGGCTTCCAGGAACACGTCGTGCACGAGATCCTCGGCGTCGTTCTTGCCGCCGAGGATGCGCTGCGCGAGCGCGAGCATGACCGGCGCGTGCAAGTCGTAGAGCGAGGCGAGGGCACTGGTGTCGCCGCGCGCCATCGCCGCGACCAACTCAGCGTCGACGGCCGGATCGCTCGCTGCGACTTGAGACCTCGCGGAGCTCGCCACGCTGTTTTCATAGCAGCGCCGTCCCGCG
>Ga0111539_10008622_pt1 | contig 12950 bp, 8 predicted proteins | sample RhiMethybrSRZTD1_FD_79667 | JGI IMG/M metagenome (GOLD analysis project Ga0111539, IMG submission 79667) | Populus rhizosphere microbial communities from Tennessee, USA - Rhizosphere MetaG P. TD hybrid SRZTD1 (version 2) (version 2) | ecosystem: Host-associated > Plants > Roots > Rhizosphere >...
AAAGCACAAAATGAGTGCTTTGTGTGCCTCTTCTTTGCGCCTTACAGTAGCATCAATCGTTATAATGTTTCTCGGTGTTGAAGAATTCAGTCATTGGAATCTTAATTCTTGTCGTCGTCTCGGTTGCGCAGGCGCAAACGGGCGACGTGAATCTTGAGCGTCTCAATGAAGCGGTTCAGGCAATAAGCGAGAGTCAATTGCCGCGCGCCGAAAAATTGCTCAACTCAGTGCTCGCGGCACTGCCCAATGACGCTGACGCTCTGAATCTACTCGGCGTCGTTCGTGCAAAACAGAATCGTAAGACGGAAGCAGAACGACTCTTTCGTCGTGCGCTCGCGAGTTCTCCGTCACATCTGGGCGCTCACATCAATCTCAGCGAACTCTTAACAACCACAAACAGATCTGCGGAGGCTTTACCGATCTTAATCAGCGCACACAAGCTCGCACCGGCTCGGTCGGAAATCACCTTGAAATTGGGAATGCTCTACGCGGAGCGACGTGATTATCGACAAGCGCTTCAGGTTCTCGAGGAAGCACTCGCAAATAAACCTGATGATGTAACGACGTTGCGAGCACTGGCACGCGTCGCGCGCGCGTCTGGCAATTTTGAAAAAGCTTTGTCTCATCTGATCGAAGCTCGGCGTCTTGCACCACAGTCGCCGGGGGTGCTTTACGACTTCGGCGTAACGACTCTACAAATGGATCTCGTGCTCGATGCGTTACCTGTATTTGAGCAGTTGCATCGCGATCATCCACGCGAACCTGCATATCTCTATGGGTTGGCAGCCACGCATTGGAAGAAAGGTGAGACGGCGGAGACGACGCGCCTGCTGAACGAGTATGTCACATTGCAACCACGTGAACCTTCCGGCTGGTACTTGCTGGGTGCGGCATTGCTTCGTCAGGAACGAACTGCAGAAGCACAGGCAGCACTGCAACGGAGTCTCAGTCTCAAACCTGATCTCGACACTGAGTATCTGTTTGGCGTGAGTTTCGACAAGTTGGGCAACCGCCACGCCGCTATCAAAATATTTCAGACGATCGTTCAGTCACGCCCTGATCATGCTGGCGCTCATGCGGCCCTGGGGACTATATATCGTGAAGCGGGCCGCTATGCTGAAGCTCGATCGGAACTGGAACGGGCCGTTCAACTCGATGCCAACGACCTGCGCGCGAATTACCAGTTGGGTTTGGTCTATGCAAAGCTGGGTGAAAAAGAGGCGGCCCAGAAGAGGTTTGATCGCGCCGATGAGCTGCGCAAACGTCAACACGATCAGGAAAGAGTAATTCTCAAATTGATCGACCCGCCCGAACCTTAATCGGAATTGAGCGCCTCCCTGGAGTGGGCCAACTTGTGGGCACTTTGGTATTCTTACCAGGGCGGTGACAACTCACCGCACTCCTAGATACGAAATAAATGTCAGAAGAACTCTCACCTATTGAGCAACGCGCTCAAATGATTCTGCATGAACTACTGCGTGCAGGTAAGGTCTCCGTTCTTTCGCTGGCCCATCGCCTGAACGTGTCGCCGGCAACTATCCGCCGCGATCTAGGCGAGCTTGAGCAACGTGGTCTTCTGCGGCGCAGCCATGGCGGCGCAGTATCTGTTCAGCCGCCGCTTTACGAGCCGTTTCGTCACATTTCTTCCTATCACGAACAGGAAGGAGAGCGCAGCGCGGAAAAACGTCGCATCGGCCTCGTCGCATCCGAACTGGTCAGCGACGGCGACATCCTCGCCATCGGCGCCGGAACCACAGCGACGCAGGTTGCCCGTAGCGTTTGCCTTCACAAGGGAATCACAGTTTTGACGAATGCGGTGAATGTGGCGATGGAGTTGAGTCACCGCGACGATCTCAAGGTCATTGTTACCGGCGGATTTCTGAGTGGAGACTGGTTTGCACTGGTTGGTCCAGGCGCTATCGAGAGCGTCGGTGAAATCTTCGTCGACAAGGTATTCATAGGCGTCGATGGCATTCATGTCGAGCATGGTCTAACTACAAACTATCCGGACCAGGCGACGATTCATCGCGCCATGATGCGTCAGGCACGCAAAAAAATCGTCGTCGCCGACCATCGTAAAATCGGAGCCGTCGGCACCGCCCTGATCGCGCCGATCAACGAGGTCGACATCCTGATCACCGACAAAGGCGTATCAGACGACGCTATCGCCCCTTTCGTCTCTCTCGGGATCGACGTGCAGCGAGCTTAATTCGAAATGGTGGGCCAGCCTTCCGAGTCCCAGCGGAGAGTTGCAATCCGCAGTGTTGAGGCACCATGCCACTCAGTATCGTAAGCGTGATAGATGAGGCGGTCTCCGTCCTTCTCCTGTAAGACCGCACAGTGTCCCGGCCCCGCCCAACGGCCTGCGCCTGCTACGACGAGCGTGCCGCCACCCTCCATCATCGGTTTACCACTTCGATCTGTGTATGGACCAGTCAGGTGCCGCGAACGGCCAACACGAATGTTGTAGGTGCTGTCCTTTCCACGGCAACAGAAGTCGAAGGAGACAAACAGGTAGTAGTAGTCATTTTTCCGAATGATGTTTGGAGCTTCGATCGCGCCCGGAGCTGGACGGCGGGCCAATGAGTAGAGAGTTTGATCTGCAGAAGAAAGCTTTCCCGTTGCCTGGTCCAGCTTGCGGAGCTTGATACCTCCCCAAAAGCTTCCGAACGCCAGCCACGGTTGACCGCCTTCGTCAAGTACAACGTCGGGATCGATCGCGTTCCAGTCGTCTTTTGGCTCTGAGCCGATTACGTTTCCCTGGTCCACCCATCTGTATTTGTCACTTGCAGGATCGAGAGTCTGATTCGTCACCAGGCCGATGCGGGAATGATTGCTGCCGAATGTGGAAACGGAATAGTAGAGGTGATATTTGCCATTGACGTAAGAAATATCCGGAGCCCACAAGCCTCTCAGACCCGGCACCTCCTTGACCGCCCATTCCGGAAGGTGAGCGAAGACGTCGCCACACAGGCGCCAGTGGACCAGGTCTTTCGAACATCTGATCGCAATTCCGGCGCGCGTCGAAAAGATGTAATAGGTGTCGCCCTCCTTGATGATGCTCGGATCATGGACCTGACGGATGTCGCCCTCAAGCTGCTGACCACGCACCACAACGGTGACGAGCACGAAAATGACCAACACAAGAAACTTCATTAATTTATCCCCACGGAACGTACTGTAGGGGCGGCCCTCCGTGGCCGCCCCTTCGTGGAATTAAGTACCTGACGAAGAATCGCCGCCTCTCACGCGGCAAAGACCAACCTCCAAGAGTTAAACTTCCGGCAAGGGGCGGCCACGGAGGGCCGCCCCTACATACGTCCTCAAGGACCTGTGAAATTTGCCACACTTCACGAGAAAACTGTTGACTTCATGCTCATTTGTAGTGTAAATGAACATACCGCGCAATCGATTTAAGAAGTTCTACACACTCTGCTTATTCTACTCCCCCAAGTTGATCACGTATTGATCTGGTCTGCGTCCTAGTCTCGGGGGAGGTCGGAATGAAAATTTCTAACTTGGCTGTCGCTGCATTGCTCGCACTCATAATCGTCGGAGTTACATTTGCCCAAAGCGATCGCGGCGGATTAACCGGAAGAGTGACCGATCAGGCGGGTGCCGTCGTTGCCGATGCGAAGGTGACGGCACTGAACGCGGAAACCGGCGAGACTCGCGAAGCACGTACGAACGGCGAAGGCAATTACACCATTCCACAATTACCAGCCGTCATCTACACGATCAAGGTCGAAGCAACCGGCTTCAAAACTGCTTCCGTCGAAAACATCAAAGTCGCGGTGCAAGTGATCCGTACCGTCGATGTCTCACTTGAAGTCGGAGAATTGAGCAACACGGTAATCGTTTCGGGTGAAGCGACTCCCGTACTGCAAACGGAAAACCCGGCGTCGCAGCTCAACGTTAGCGAGCGGCAAGTGCGTGAATTACCACTTCTCGTCGCGGCCGAAAGCGGCGGTCGCTCGCCGTTGTCGTTCATCTTCCTCGACAGCAGTGTGGTATCAAACGATCGCACGCCAACCGGCGCGACTTCGGGCAGCACCGGCACGAACGCCACGAACTTCCGCATCAACGGCGGCCAGGGCTTAGGCGCCGACATCCTGATCGACGGCGCCCAAACACGGCGCGGTGAGAACGGAACGTTCTTCTCCGAAGTGGCACCCGGCCCCAACGCGTTTCAGGAATTCACGCTCTCGACCAGCAGCTACTCAGCGGAGTTTGGAAATTCGTCAGGTGGTGTCGTCAACTTCACGATCAAGACCGGTGCCAACGACTTCCATGGCGAAGCGTACCTCTTCCACATCAACGACGCGCTAAACGCAAACATCGATCGCAATCGTATCCTCGGGCTTGATAAGCCGCTCGATCGGCAGTTTGATTATGGCTTCAGTGTCGGTGGACCAGTAATCCTGCCGCATTTCGGCGAAGGTGGACCAACACACTGGAGTGGTAAGAACAAGACTTTCTTCTTTTTCAACTACGGCGGCTATCGAACATCGCAGTCCGAGTCGGTCGAGTTAACCGTGCCGACGCTGAGGATGCGCAATGGTGATTTCGGTGAGCTGTTGACAGATCCATATGTACTGCAGTTCTTCGGCGGTCCGGTCCAGGTCTTCGATCCGAGTGAACTACCGTTTCAACCGGATCCCACGCGGCCAAACTTTAGCCCAGCCGGTCGCACACCGATCCCCGGTAACCGCCTGGATCTATACCTGAGCGGCGCTCGTCTCTCACCGATTGGTAAGAACTTCGTGAACCTCTTTCCGCTGCCGAATCGAAGCGGTGTGTTTCACAACTACCTGGCTTCGAGCCAGGCGACCGCGAAGACGAACTACTACGTAACCAAGATCACGCAGAATCTAACCGATCGGCAAACGCTCAACTTCAGTTACACATTTCGAAAACTGCCGAGTGTGAAAGGCGGCTTCCCGCGCTTTCCGGAGCCTTTCGTTGCGCAGGGAGTTTGGAATCAGGTCTTCAAGTCGTACTACGCGCGCCTGCAACACGATTGGACCCTGACGCCGGCGTTTATTAACCACTTCAACGCCGGCTTCTCGCGTTCGGACGTTCAAAACCGCAACTTCACTCGCGGCATTCCCGTCAGCACGCTCGGACTAAGTCCCAACGCATCACAGAACTTCGGCCTGCCACTGATTGGATTTCCCGGCTACGGCGATGCTGTCACGTCAACCGATCCCAGAGCACTCCAGCCCGGCGGTTCGACTTTCTTTGACAACCGGGTTCGCGACAACTCGGAGCATTTCAGTGACGTTGCCACCCTACTCAAGGGCAAGCACACGTGGCGATTCGGCGGTGAAGTCCGCATCCAGCAGTTGAACAATGCCGCGCACTTCGACATCGGCGGCAACTTCAATTTCCGCAGCAATCAAACAGCCAACACCAACGATTTCAATCAGGGTTGGCCCATCGCCAGCATGATCACCGGCAGACCTGAGTTTTCCTTTAACAGCAACCAGACGATCGATCCGGCACTGCGATTCTTCTCGACTGCATTCTTTGGGCAGGACGACATCAAGGTTACGCCGAAACTGACCGTGAACCTTGGTATCCGATACGACTACGGGCGTCCTCGAGAAGAAGCGCGTGGCTTTTTCCGTGGCTTTGATCCCGACACTGCGAATCCCGCAGCAGGTGGGCGACGGGGGGCCATCGTCGGAGCGATTGGTCAGGGCGGACTTCAGGCTGCGAACTTCGGACTCGTCAATCCTGACCGGACCAATTTTGGACCACGAGTCGGCTTCGCGTATTCAATAAACGACAAGACCGTCGTCCGTGGTGGGTATGGAATCTATTACGCGCCGGTTATCTATAACGACTTCGGCAATACAGGATTTCTCGGCTACAGTCCTGGTGCAGTCAACATCAACGGCGGTCTCGACGCGTTCATCACGCTCGAGAATTATCCGCCCGTGCCGCAAGCCAATCCGTCCGACCAGGCGGTGGGGGCACTCGACCGCACCGATCTCGATTACTTCGACAAGAACTTCAAGACCGGTCGCACGGCACAATACAGTCTCGACATACAACGCCAACTGCCATATCAGTTCGCGATTCAGGTCAGCTACATCGGTAGCAAAGGCACGCGGCTACGCTCGAACTTCGATCCGATCAATAAAATACCGCTCAACGCACTCAAGCTGGGCCAGGCGTTGTTAACAAAGCAACTCTCCCAGGTAACGCCGGTCGAGCGCGCGTTTGCGGCCAGCGTGGGAGTGCCTTTGGCCGCGAGTCCTAATGCTGTGTATCCCGGCTTTGGCAATCAAAACGGCGCGTTCGCTGGTACGGTCGCGCAATCGCTCAGGGCATTTCCGCAGTACGGCATCATCAACAATCGCCTGGAGAGTCAGGGGCAAAGTTTTTATAACGCCGGTAAGGTCGATCTCACGCGCCGCTTCTCGAACGGCATACAGGGAGGACTGTCGTACACGTTTGCTAAGTTGATCACGGATGCGGGAGAGGACATCTTCGGTGATTCCCCGTTAAATGGAGTGATTCAGAACCCATTTGATCGCAGACCGCTGCGTTCTGTTTCGCCGAATATTCCGCCTCACTCGCTTGTCTTCAACTACATCATCGAGTTGCCGTTTGGTAAAGGCAGACGCTACTTGAATGAACCTGGTTTGATGGATCGTGTCTTCGGTGGCTGGCAGTTCACCGGCATTCATCGTTATCGAAGCGGCCCGGCGCTGACGCCATTTCTCGCGGGGGGACAGCGTGACTTCCTTCAGCTTGCCGGTTATCTCGGCAACTTGCGGCCCAACCTCACGGGGCAGCCGTTCTACACTGACATTCCGGCCGGAGGTGTGAACTATCGTTATCTCAATCCCGCAGCGTTTTCACGTCCACTGGATTTCCGCAATTCACCTGATTTCTCGCTCGATAACGGGGCCACCGTGAATCCAGCGTACATCGCGTATTATTCCGATCCGCTGCGGTTCTTCGGCAATGCCGCGCCGACTTATGGCAATCTGCGCGCACAACCTTTCTTCACGGAAGATTTCAGCCTCATGAAGAAGACGAAGATTACCGAAACAACTTACTTTGAAATACGAGCTGAGTTTTTTAATCTTTTCAATCGCGGGCGTTTCGGATTGGCAAACGTCAATGTTGACGATGTGAACTTCGGCATCTCTGCACGCAACGCCGATATCTTCCAGCCGCGGCGAATTCAAGTAGGCGGGAGGTTCGTCTTCTAGCCACAAAAAGGGGCCACATAAGGCACAAAAGGCACATAAGGCACAAAATGAGTAAAGCGTTGACTAACAGAAGAACTCTTTTGTGCCTTATGTGCTTTATGTGTTTTTTTGTGGCACAGGCTCAACAGGCGAAGCAGTTAGTTGAGGATGAAGTCAGGACGCAGACGAACCTGGGTATCATCGCGGACCGTGCCGGGAATTTGAAAGAAGCCGAGCAACATTTCGCAGCCGCAGTCAAAGCGGATCCTAATAGCGCGTCGGCGAGAAACAATTACGGCGCGATCCTGATGCGCACCGGAAGATCAAGTCTCGCCGCGGTTGAATTCGAGAAATCGCTAGAGCTCGATCCGAATCAGCAAAATGCTTTGGTCAATCTCGCACAGATTCGTTTCGCCGCTGATGATCTGCGCGCGTCTGCTGAGTTGTTCAAGCGCGCGCTAACTATCCAGCCGGATGTCGATATTGCACGGGCGCTGATCGTAATCGCGCTGCGTCTCAAGGATTATCCGGCAGCTTCAACTTATTACCAGAGCTACGCTGCTACTGAACGCGGGACGCAAACTCCCGCAGCGCGTGCCGAATTAGGTAGCGCGCTTTTTGAAGCCGGACTGCTGAAGGAGGCTGAGGCTGAGTTGACTGCGGCGGTCAATCTCAATCCGACCGATACGGATTCGGTCGTTCGGTTGGCGCGGGTTTACCTCGCGCGCAAAGAAATACCTGCCGCAGGCCGGACGCTCGAAGCAGCGGTCGCTCGTGGTAACGATCCGGCTCCGGTTTACGCGCTGCTGGCAGACGTCTATGAGCAAAGCGGTCATGTGGAAAATGCAATCCCCGCAATGCGTCTCGCAATTCAGCGCGATCCGCAATCGGAGAGGTATCGTTTCGCGTACGCAGTCTTGTTGACCAATTCCAACGCGCCCGGTGCTGCTGTTATACGACTCGAGGAGGCGCTCAAGTCGTTTCCTTCGTCATCGCGTCTCTGGTTCGCACTCGGATTTGCAAACTTCAAGCTCGATAAAAATGAAGAGGCTGAGCGGGCTCTGCGGAAAGCAGTCGAACTGGACCCGAAATTTGCACCGGCGTTTGCCTATCTCGGATTGATTCGAGCAAAAACCGGTGCATACGGTGAAGCGATCACGCTTTATGAAAATGGCTTGCGTGCCGACTCAAACCTCGCGGTGGTCCATCACCTGATTGCCGATGCGATGTTGAAGCAAAATGCCGACGCGCGCGTTGTCGAGACGCATTTGCGACAAGCGGTGACGATGGATCCGACATTCACGCCGGCGCGTCTGTCACTTGGCAAGCTCTTCATGCGCGCGCAACGGTGGTCCGAAGCAGTGGTCGAGCTCGAGCAGGTTGTGAAGCTCGATCCGACCGTTCCCGAAGCTTATTACCAACTCGGTCTCGCCTACGGCCGGCTCAAACGAACCGGCGACGCACAGACCGCGATGGCAACCTTCAAGCGCCTCAGCGACGCAGAGAAAAAGCGCGAGGACGAGGAACTGCGCGAAGTGGTGAAGAGATTAAGCAACGTACGCTTTTAATTCCGTGTCATCCGTGGCTCAAACATGAAGAGACGACAATTCCTGCAAGGCGCCGCTGCGATCAGCGCCGGCATTTTGGTTGAACGTGCGAGTGGTCTGACACACTCGTCAGTTGCCGCCGATTCGCGTATCGAGATCCTCGTCGCCGAAGAGATTGGCACGATCAGTCCAAACATCTACGGTCATTTCGCCGAACACCTCGGTGGCGTGGTCTACGACGGGATCTGGGTTGGCGAAAACTCCAAAGTGCCAAACACAGGCGGCATCCGTAACGCTCTCGTCGATCACTTGAAACGCATTAAAGCTCCCGTGATCCGCTGGCCGGGCGGCTGCTTCGCCGACAGTTACGACTGGCGCGATGGCATTGGACCACGCGCTCGTCGCCCGCGACGCACAAACTTCTGGGCCGATGCGCCGGAATGGCCCAAAGGCGTCGCTAATGGTCCGTGGAAGTTTGAAACGAATCACTTCGGCACCAACGAGTTTCTACGCTTCTGCCAGTTGTCCGGCGCTGAAGGTTATCTCGCCGCGAACGTGCGCGGGCTCACGGCGCAAAACCTCTACGAGTGGATCGAATACTGCAATTCGCCCGCCGGTTCGACCACCGGCGCAGAACAACGCGCCAGCGGTGAGCTGCCGGTACGCGATCCATTCCGCGTGAAGTTCTGGGGTGTCGGAAACGAATCGTGGGGCTGCGGCGGAAACCTTACGCCCGAAGAATACTCGGTTGAATACAGACGCTTCACTGCGGCCGTTCCACGTTACGGCGTCGACCTGAGTTTCGTTGCTTCAGGCTCAAACGGCGGCGACTCCAACTGGACTCGCGGATTCTTCTCGAGAATCGCTGAAAAGAATCGCGGCTTATTCAATGGCATCTATGGTTTTGGTCTGCATCATTACGCGTGGAACCTTGGCTTTGGAAAAACGAATGACTGGTTCGCGGCGAAAGGTGATGCGCTTAAATTCACCGATGCCGAGCACTACGAACTGTTGAACGAAGCGGATCGCATGGAGTCGCTCATCAACGAGCATTGGACGGTCATGGGTGAGTACGACCGGCAGCATCGGGTAAAGCTTGTCGTCGATGAATGGGGCGCCTGGTATAAACCAGGATCCGAACTGAGTCCGACGCACCTGTTGGGGCAACAGTCAACGATGCGCGACGCGCTCCTTGCAAGTCTCACGCTCGACACGTTCAATCGACACGCAGACAAAGTCGCGATGGCTAACGTGGCCCAACTGATCAACTGCTTGCACTCGCTATTCCTGGCGCATGAAGACAAGTTCATCGTCACGCCGACGTTCCACGTGTTTGAGATGTTCATGCCGCACATGGGTGCACGCGCGGTGCGGACGATCTTCAGCGCCCCGAAAGTACAATACACACGCGCCGACAAGCCGGCTGAGTTCTGGGGACTATCGGGCTCTGCATCAGTCAATGGCAAACAATTGACGTTAACTGTAACGAATCCGCATCTGACCGAAACACGCGAGGCGGAGATAGCAGTGCGCGGAGCACGTGCCGGGACAGTTCGAGCGCAGGTGTTGTCGATGCCTGACGTTCACGCGCATAACTCATTCGACAATCCGAACGCAGTGCAACCGCGCAACGAGCAGGTCGCAGCCGCTTCCGGAGTTCTATCGTTTCGTTTTCCACCTGCTTCGGTGACTCGACTTCAGATTGCGCTCAATTAGGAAGGCTACGCACCCATCCGCTACCGCGGACGGTACTGACTGTGTCCAACAATGGATCTGGATTTTGAGGAGGAGAGCACGAATCGCACTTGGATACAGTCAGTACCGTCCGCGGTAGCGGATGGGTAGGTTTAACGGACTCTAACATATATGTACTGGGAAGAGCGTTGGCATCCGTTACGTGAAGAGTGGGTAATCATTGCCGCTCACAGGCAAAACCGGCCCTGGAGCGGCGAGACGATCGAGCACAACGAAGGACCGTTACCCAAATACGTTGCGGATTGTTATCTCTGTCCCGGAAACACACGCGTCAGCGGAGCGCGAAACGACAACTACAACAGCACATTCGTCTTTGACAACGATCATCCTTGTGTCGGCTTTGAAGCGCCACAGACACTGCAACCGCCACCCGGCATCTATCGCAATCAACCCGCGACAGGAATCGCGCGCGTGGTTTGCTATAGCCCCAATCACAGTCTGGCACTTGCTGAGTTGGAGCCCGGCGCGATCAAAAACCTGTTGGAAGTGTGGCAGGACCAACATCGAGAGCTTAGCGCTCGCAAAGAAATCAACCATGTGCTGATTTTTGAAAACAAAGGCGAAGCAGTCGGCGTTTCGAATCCACATCCGCACTGCCAGATCTACGCGACCAATTTCGTCTTCAAAACGATTGAGACGGAAGCGCGCGCCAACCGGCATCATTTCGCAGAAACCGGGCGCATACTCTTTCAGGATGTGATTCGCGCTGAGAAGGAGGACGGTCGCCGCATCATCTGCGAAAACGAATCGGCGATTGCTTTTATTCCCTACTTCGCGCGATATGCTTACGAGGTTTTTGTTGCGCCAAAGGCGACGCATCCGAGTATCGCCACTTTAAGCAGCGATGAGCTTCGCGACTTCGCTGCGTTGTTGAAGCAAGTGCTGGTGAAGTTCGATAATCTTTGGCAAATGCCCTTCCCCTACGTGATGCCGCTGCATCAGGCGCCGACTGACGGCGGCGATTATTCGACTTTCCATTTCCACATCGAGTTTCATCCTCCGCTGCGTCGCCCAAATCTGCTCAAGTACCTCGCCGGACCCGAAATCGGCGGTGGCAACTTTCTTTCAGACACTGCGCCGGAAGAAAAGGCGGCCGAACTGCGCGCACAATCAGACACGCACTACAAGCAGGTGCAGTCATGAGCGACCTAAGTAACCTGCTTGATCCGATTCGCCGTATTCACGAGAGAGTCCGCGATGCCGTCGTTGCAGAATGCGAGCGGTCGCAACTGGAACAGCTCGCCGAAGTTTCTGACGATAACTCCGAGGGCGACACAATCTATGCGATTGACCGCGTTAGCGAAACACTGCTCGTCGAGTTGTTTGAACAGGAACTGGCAAGCATTGCACCTCTGGTTCTCGTTGCTGAAGGTATCGAGAATGGGAAGCTGGTTTTGCCGCGAGGGGCAACAGAAGACGATGCAGTTTGGCGTGTGATTGTCGATCCAATCGATGGCACCCGCGAGCTGATGTATCAGAAGCGCAGTGCCTGGGTGCTCACCGGAGTCGCGCCTAATCGTGGTGAGGATACAAACCTCCAGGACATCGAGCTTGCAGTGCAAACAGAAATACCGCTTCTAAAGCAAAATCTTTGCGACACGCTGTGGGCGATTCGTGGCAAAGGTATTGGCGGCGAACGATTCGATCGTCTGACGGGAGATCGAAAGCCACTCGCGCCGCGCCCATCTCGTGCGACGACGATCCGGCATGGTTTCGCGATGGTAGCGCGGTTCTTTCCGGGTGCGCGCGATGAGCTTGCAGCGATCGATGAAGAGATCGTGCAGGCTGCGCTGGGTCCGGTCGAGCCCGGGAAAGCACATTGCTTTGAAGATCAATACCTGTCTTCGGGTGGTCAACTGTACGAGTTGATGATGGGCCACGATCGGTTCGTGGCCGACCTGCGTCCTCTGGTTGAGTCGCTGTTGAATCGTCGCGGGTTTGTGCTGGGTATTTGTTGTCACCCGTACGACGTGTGCACGGAGTTAATAGCGCGTGAGGCAGGCGTCATTGTCACGGATGAACACGGTGGTCCGCTGCGGGCTCCGCTCAGAGTCGAGCCTGATGTTGCGTGGATAGGTTACGCGAATGAAGCGATTCGCCGGGAGATTGAACCTTTCTTGCGCGAAGCGTTGAAGAAACGCGGTGTCGCCATTTGATTGAGACAGTTTTTAGACAGGATTTACAGGATTTTTTGGCAGGATTTACAAGATTAATCCTGAAAAATCCTGTAAATCCTGTCTAACCTAATTCGGAACACAAGAGTGACAAGAGGATATGAGATCGTCAGTGGTAACGCACACGGTTTACGCGACGTCGCGGACTTTATCGAGACTCTCAACGAGAGAGAAACGCTCTTTGAACCACAGAAAGAGTTAACGATAGCGCGCGCTCCGGGGCGGCTCGATGTGATGGGAGGTATCGCCGACTACTCAGGCTCGCT
>Ga0111539_10008624_pt1 | contig 12949 bp, 10 predicted proteins | sample RhiMethybrSRZTD1_FD_79667 | JGI IMG/M metagenome (GOLD analysis project Ga0111539, IMG submission 79667) | Populus rhizosphere microbial communities from Tennessee, USA - Rhizosphere MetaG P. TD hybrid SRZTD1 (version 2) (version 2) | ecosystem: Host-associated > Plants > Roots > Rhizosphere >...
CGACATCACGATCGCGACGATGGGTCGGTTGACGAAGAAACTAGCCATGTTCTACTTCGCCTCGACGGCGGGCTGGGACGCGTCAGCTTCGGCGGCTGCGGCCGGTGCCGGCTTGGCGACCACCGTCATACCCTCTTGAATCCGCTGCAGACCCTCGACCACGACGTGCTCGCCCGGTTTGAGCCCTTCCTCGATCACCCAGAGCGAGCCGACGCGCGGGCCGACCTTGACGGTGCGGAACGCCACCTTGTTGCTCGCGTCCACCAGCGCCACGCTGTAGATGCTTTGCAGTTCCTGGACGGCGCGCTGCGGAATCAGCAGCGCACCCGCCTTGGTTTCGAGCAGCAGCCGCGTCCGGCCGTACTGGCCGGGCCGCAGCAGCATGTCGGGGTTGGGAAACGACAGTTCCAGGCCCAGGGTCCCCGTCGTTGGATCGACCGCTCGCTCAACCAGATTGACGCGGCCGGTCTGTGAGTACGTACTACCGTCGGCAAGGGTGAGCTGGATGTTGGCAGCCTGAGGCGCGTCGCCGGTGCGTGAGTCCTGACGCTTGGCGAAGCGGAGGTAGTCGGCCTCGGTGACCGCCACCCGGAAGAGAATCGGATTGATCTGTGAAATCGTGGTCAGCAGCGTGCTCTCCCCGCGGCCGACGAGATTGCCCGGCTTGACTACCGTGATGCCGGCCAGTCCGTCGATCGGCGACGTGATGCGCGTGTAGCTCAAGTCGAGCGTTGCCTTCTCCGCCGCCGCCTTCGCGGCTTCCACTTCCGAGCTGGCTGCATCGAGTGCGGCGCGTGCGTTGTCGAGCTCCTGCTGGCTGACCGCCTGTTTCGCCGCGAGCGGCGTGTAACGCGCGACATCGTTCCTGGCCTTTTCGCGCCTCGCCTCGGCAGTCGTCTGATCGGCCCGGGCCCCCGCCAGGATGGCCTCGAGCGGCTTGCGATCGATCTCGTACAGCGCCTGTCCCTTCCGCACCACCGAACCTTCGCGGAAGTTCACACTCTCGAGAAACCCTTCCACCCGCGCCCGGATTTCCACGTCCTGGAATCCCTTGGTTTGACCGACCACCTCCAGGTAGACGGGGACGTCCTTCTGGACCACGTCAGTGACGTAGACCTCGGTCGGGGGAGCAGCCGCGGGTGCCGGCTTCTCGCACGCCGTGCTGAGTCCGGCCGCCACAATCAGGACGACACGTATCGTCCGGCCGCCATGGGTTCGCATGTTCACGTCCTCTTCTCCGTCCAAGACTGCCGCGTCATCGCTGGTCTCACCGCTTCGGATCTCGCGCGAGCACCTGTAGTTTGAGGCGGAGAAATTCTGGGAGCGCGATGAGCTCCGCCCCTCGTTCTTCCAGCCGCCACAACGCATCCAGGCCGACTGCGTCCGCCGACACCAGCTCGTTGAGCTCGAGGAGCGGTGGTTCAGCCGCTTTCGCACTGGCTTCGAGAAGGTCCGGCACCTGCGCTTCGGTGAGGCGCCCGGCGACATGCACGACCAGCCGCCCCTTCTCCCTTCGAAATTCAATGCGACACACCACGCCAGGCGGAGAGGCAAAAGACGATCCGTTCATTTCCTTGGAAATTTTCGCGAATGAAAGCCGGACTCACAACAGGCCGTGAGCAAGAACTCAGGATCTGGTGTGTTTCGTTGGATTTGCTTCCGAGAAGGTGGGACCGCGACGCCCTGTCATCCACGACTGCGAGAATCATCGCGGGCCGTGACTTCGCCACCGCGTGTGGTGACTCCGTTCGGGCGCCGGACAGTCACTCACCCGCGCAAACGTCAAGAAAGACCGCCATTACCACGGGCCGGCGTGGGTGGCGCGTTGGCAAGACTGCTGCAGCGCCATCGATGTCGTGAAGTTCGCAGGCAGCACGTCGCCACCGGCGCTGTGCGTCACGAAGCGCCGTCGAGTCTAGCGCATGGTGCCGACGTGATCGCCGCACGAAACTGGCTGGCATCATACGAGCCGAAGTGGCTCCGAGCGGACGTCGCCGCCGGGATCACGCTTGCGGCGTATCTGCTGCCGGCCGCCATCGGCGACGCGTCGCTCGCGGGCCTGCCGCCGGAAGCCGGGCTGTACGCGTGCCTGTTTGCCGGACTCGTGTTCTGGCTGTTCTGCAGCTCGCGGCAGACCTCCATCACCGTCACCTCAGCGATCTCGCTGCTCGTCGGCGCTTCGCTCGCCGAGATCGCCGGTGGCGACCCTGCGCGCCACGCCGCGCTCGCTGCGTGCACGGCTCTCCTCGTCGCCGCGCTGGGGTTCATGGCCTACGCGGTTCGCGCCGGGGCCGTCGTCAACTTCTTCTCGGAAACCGTGCTCGTCGGCTTCAAGTGTGGTGTGGCCCTGTTTCTGGCCAGCACGCAGTTGCCGAAGTTGTTCGGCTTCGGCGGCAGTCACGGCGATTTCTGGGAGCGCATGGGACACTTCTTCCGGGGCCTGGGCGAAACCAATCCCGCGTCCTTGATGCTGGGCCTGATCGCCATGGTGTTCCTCCTGCTCGGCAAGACTCTCCTGAAGCACCGTCCCGTGGCGCTCCTGGTCGTGGTCGGCGGCATCGTCGCCGCGCGCGTGCTGCACCTGGATGACCGCGGCGTCGCGCTGCTCGGCGAAGTCCCTCAGGGCTTGCCGATGCCAACGCTGCCCATGGTCAGCGGGGCGGATGTCCACGCCATCGTGCCGTTGGCCATGGCGTGTTTCGTGCTCGCGGTGGTTGAAACGACGGCGATCGGAAGAATGTTCGGCGCCAAGCATGGCTATCGGCTCGATGCCACGCAGGAGTTCCTGGCCATCGGTAGCGCCAATCTCATGGCCGGGCTCGGCAGCGGACTGCCGGTCAGCGGCGGGATGTCGCAGTCGCTGGTCAATGAGACGGCCGGCGCCCGGACCCCACTCTCGGGACTGGTGGCCGCAGCCATCATGCTCGCCGTCGCGGTGTTCTTCACCGGGCTGTTACGCACCCTCCCGCAGCCGGTCCTGGCCGCCGTCGTGCTGATGGCGGTGACCGGCCTGATCCGGGTCGACGCCCTGAAAGGCATCTGGCGCTTCAGCCGGACAGAATTTGCGGTCGCCATGGCCGCGCTCCTCGGCGTGCTCGCGGCAGGGCTGCTCCAGGGCGTTCTCATCGGCGTGACCATTTCGATTCTCCTGCTCATTGCCCGCGCCTCGCGTCCGCGCGTGGCGGAGGTTGGACGCGTTCCGGGAACCTCCTATTTCGCAGACCTCACACGCCATCCAGAGAACCTGCGCGAGCCGGACGTGCTCGTCGTCAGGCCCGAAGGCTCGCTCCTGTATTTCAATATCGATCACGTGCGAGACACGCTGTCCGCGCTCGTGAGTCAGCGCCCTTCTCCCCCGCGTCTGATCGTGTTCTTCATGGGCATGGTTCCTAACGTGGATCTCGCGGGTGCTGAACTCGTGGTGGACTTGCGCGCCGCGTATGCCGGGCGCGGCATCGAGTTCCGGCTCGCCGAGACCCGCGGAAATGTTCGCGAGGCGCTGAGACGTCTGCACAGCCCTCACGCCGCCGGATTCGCCGAGGCGAACCAGACGGTAGACGGTATTCTGGCCGAGTGGCGCACCCCGATCGTGCAGCGCTAGCCCGCGGTAGTCCGCGTATCACCGCCAGTCGTGAGCCACCTGACGAGGCACCGTGATACTTCCGCGCCGCCACGTCGAGCCTGGGACGGCGGCCGGGCGAGAAAGAGTGCAATGAGAATCCTCTTCGTACGCATCCTGACTCTGGCTTGTATATCGGCGACGGCGCCCCTCGCGGCGCAGGTACCAGCGAACTCCCAGACGCTCGCGGCGCAGGTGCAGGTCCACGGGAGCTCCAAGGTGCTCGCCCCACAGGCACAAGCCAGCCCGCAGGCGCAAGAGGAGCGGCCAATCGGGCTGCCGTCCGGCATCGATTGGACGTTCAATTTCGATGCGTCCTGGGGTTCGTTTGGGTTCGCCAACTCGCTCTTCCAGAATCCGAAAGAAGGTGTGCAGGAAACCCTCGGCGACCAGTGGCTGGAGGGCGCGATCAAGCCGTCGTTGTCGGGGAGTCACACGTTGGCCTCTTCGAGCCAGATCTACGGCAAGGTGAGCGCGGCGGGCGAGCGCACGTACGGGTCGTCGCCCGTCGTGTTCGGCGGCGACGAATCGTCGTTCAAGGTCGATGACTTGTCGTTTGGCTGGCGGTCGGGGAAGTCGGTGGGCTCCAGTGAGAACGTCCTGGATTTCACCGTGGGACGTGCGCCGTTCACGATCGGTCACGGCATGCTGCTCTGGGACGGCACGGCGGAGGGCGGCAGCCGTGGCGGCTATTGGACCAACGTCCGAAAGTCGTTTCAGTTCGCCGCGGTCGGCCGGCTCCACCCCGGCGCTCACAAAGTCGAAGGGTTCTACCTTGACAGGGACGAGCTTCCGGAAAGCGAATCGGGAACCCGGTTGTGGGGAGCGAACTACGAATACGCGCTCGGTGAGCACTCGACGTTGGGCGCGACATACCTCAAATTTTTTGCTGACACCGACGTCAAGCCTGATCGGGACGGGATGGACGTCGTCAACCTGCGCGCCTACGCGGCGCCGATTTCCTCGCTGCCCGATCTCTCGTTCGAATTCGAGTACGCGTCGGAGCGCAATGCCGACCGGCTCAGTTCGAATGCCTGGACGCTGCAGGGCGCGTATGAGCTGAGCAAGGTGTCGTGGACACCGACGTTCACCTACCGGTACGCGTTCTTCCAGGGCGACGACGCGGCGACGACACGCAACGAGAACTTCGACGCGCTGCTGCCCGGCTTCTCCGACTGGGGCTCCTGGTGGCAGGGCGAGATCGTCGGCGAGTACATCGCCTCGAATTCCAACCTGGTCTCGCACCTCGTTCGCGCACACTTCACACCCACCGAATCGATTGGCGCCGGGGTCATGTACTACCACTTCATGCTTGACCAGCCTTCGGCGCTGGCGTCCGGCGTCACCAGCAGTGAACTGGCGCGGGAGTTCGACGCGTACGTCGACTGGAAGATCAACGAGAACTTCACCGCCAGCTTGGTTGGCGCCTACGCGAATCCAGGCGCCGCGGCGCAGCAGGCATTCGATCGGACGAAGAACTTTTCCTACGGCATGGTGTACGTCGCGTACTCCTACTGACGGAAGGATCAGAGGTCACCGTGGGCGCACTCAATCTTGACTATTTCATTCACGCCGCCAACATCTTGCTGCTGGGGGCGTACAGCGTTCGGGACATTCTGTGGCTTCGCCTGCTCGCGGTGGCGTCCTCGCTGGCGGCCATGCCCTATTTTCTCCTGCAGCCGACGCCCTTGTGGGCGGCGTTTGGATGGAGCGTTCTGTTTACCGGAATCAACGTCTTTCAGTCGTGGCGTCTTGTCCTCGAGCGCCGTCCTGTGAAGCTGATGCCTGAGGAGGAGGAGGTTCGCCAGCTTGTCTTTCAGGGTCTGCCTCCCAGGAAGGTGCTGCACGTGCTCAACCTGGGGACCTGGGCGACGGCGGCGCCTGGTGAGCGACTGATTGAGCACGGCAAGCCGGTCGCGTCGGTGTCGCTCATCGTTCGAGGAAGGGCGCAGGTGATCGCAGACGGTCAGATTCTTGGTGATCTCGGAGCGGGGGAGTTCGCGGGATCCGCGTTTCTCTTGACCGGTGGCGTGGCGGATGTGGATGCGGTGACGCTGGAGCCCAGCCGCCTCATTCGATGGGAAACCGAAACGCTGGAGCGCTATCTCGAGGCGAATCCCGAAACCAGGAATCTGTTTCAACGGCATCTCGCCCGTGACCTGGCCGGGAAGCTACGGCGCGTGGGCATTCATCGCAAGCAGTGACATGCGCCCGAGCGTAAGCAGGAGGACGACTTTGGCTATCACGTCGCGTGCCACCCCTGCCAGGTTTCCGCTTCTTGCGGCCGGACTGGTCGGACTGATCGGTTCGCTGGTCCTTGGGTGCTCGACGGCGAAGACCGTCGACTATCGCTCGCGGATGCGGTCAGTCGATGTGTCCGCGGCGTTCGCAGCCACCGGCACGCCGGATGTTTCGCATCTCCCGACCGGGCAGGAATGGATCACGCACATCGAGGCGGACCTGCTGCCGTACTGGACGACACCGGTCGCGCTCGGAAGCCCGATTGGCAATTTTCCGACTTTCCGTGCCAACGACGGCTCGGCCGTCGATCCGAAGAACCCGCCACAGGAAGTCAGAGACATCGCCAGCACTGAGACGTGGCTGCTCAATCGCGCATGGGCCGGCAGTACACGCGAACCATGTCGCGTCAGATCTACGCCTACTGCGTCGCGTACCACATGACCGGTGACGAACGATATCTCCGATACGCCAAGCTGGGTCTCGACTACCTCTTCACGAGAATGGTGGACAAAGACGGGGTGTTCTATTCGTGGACGGAGAACGGCGTGCCGGGTCCAGAAAACGCCAGGCAGCGGATCAGCCAGGACATGGCGTACGCGCTGATGGGACCCGCCATGTACTACTACCTGACTCGCGATCAGGCCGTCCTGGCTGTGATCCGCAAGACGGAGAAATACATCTTCGACAATTACCGGGACGGCAACGGACTCCGTTGGATCAACGAGCCCTTCACGGACCTGGAGGAAACGCACCTTCCGACACAGAAAGAGCTCGTCTCGCAGCTCGATCAGATCAACGGCTACATGCTCATCATGACCACCGTTCTCGACGGCGCGGAAAAGGCAGCGTGGCTCAGCGACATGACCATGCTCGCCAATACCATGAAGAACGACTATTACAACCCGGAGCTCAACCAGTTCTGGGGACGGATCGACAGAGACGAATACAAGAGACTCGGTCAGCCGCACGTCGACTTCGGCCACACCATCAAGACGCTCTGGATGATGCTCGAGATCGGCGAGCGGTTTGGCAACGCCGATCTGCGCGACTTTGCGCTGCGCCACATGCCGCGGGTCTTCCGCGAGGCGTACAGCAAGGAGTACAGCACCTGGATCGAGAAGAAGCTCGACGACGGGAAGATCGGCACCGATCGCATCTGGTGGCTGCATGACGAACTGGACCAGGCGGCGGCCACGTTGAGCCTGGTCGACGCGTCGTACGTCAAGTACCTGATACCCGCCTATCGGTATTGGTTCTTCGAGTTCGTGGACCAGAACGGCAAGGACGTCTGGCACGGGCTGACCGGAGAACCGGGAAAGCCCGGCACACCGATGGTGATGAAGGCCCACCTCTGGAAAAACGCGTTCCACGACTTCGAGCACGCACTCGTTGGATACATCACGTCCCAGGCCGTGCGAGGTGAACCGGTCAAACTCTATTACGCGTTCGAGAATCAGCCGGCCGACAGCACGATCCAGCCATACCTGTTCGTGGCAACGATCAACGGCATCCAAAAGACCAACCAGCAGGTGCTCGGCAAATACAGAAAAGTGGCCGTCGATTTCAGCGACGTGAAACCCTGACGCGGCCGGCTCCAAGACGTCCTACAGCGACTGCCTCACACCGGCTCTCTGGCAGCGAGGGGCAAATTCGATGGAGTTGGCTGGGAGGTCGCGGTCAAGGCGGCATTCGGCCCCGGCATTCGGCCGTCAGCGATGTGAAGCGTCTGCGACGGAAACGCGATCTCGGTCCCCGCGCCGGTGATGGTTGCCATCATGCGGAGCAGGAGCTCCTGCTGGATCTCGAGAAATCGCGCCCAGTCACGGGCGAAGATGTAGGCAAAGACCTCGATATCGAGAGAAGAGGAGCCGAGGCGCAGGAAGCGGACGCGAACAGTCTTCTCATCCACACCCGCATGCGCGACGAGTAACGTGTGGACCCCGTCAATGACCGATCGCATCTGCTCAGGGGTCGTGGCGTATCGCAAGCCAACGAAATGGTGAAACCAGAACTTGTCGCGTGCCGACAGCGTTTCGATGCCGACGCTCGCAATCTGTCCGTTCGGCACGCTGAGCATCGTTCGATCGAGCGTGCGAATGCGTGTCGACCGGAGTCCGATATGGTCCACGGTCCCGATCGTCTCGCCAAACTTGAGAAAGTCCCCCACGCGCACGGCCCCGTCGAAGATGAGCGAAAGGCCGGCGATGACGTTCTCGAGCGTCTTCTGGGCGGCGAGCGCGACGGCAATGCCCCCGATGCCCAGCCCAGCGAGCGCCGCTGTCGGATCGAAGCCAAAATAGCGAAGCGTCAGCAGCCCGCAGGCCAGCACGACCACTGCGTCTGCGAAATGGCGCACGACTCGAACGAGAGAAGTGGTTCCACCGATGGTTGCGAAACGTCGCCGGACGTAGTTCTCGCCGTAGCGATTGAGCAGCAGCAGAAACCAGCCAAAGGCCACCACCAACAGCAGGGCCGAGACGGCCGACCAGAACTGCCGTTCGGCAAGTGGCAGATCGAAGCTCCCGATAAACCATCGAATCGCGATTCCCAGGAGCACGAGGCGAACCAGGTCTGGCATGCGAGGGTCCGCCTGTCCGGCCAGCGCGCCGGTTCGGCGCCGCCGGAGCGCGACCAGCGGTTTGGCCAGCCAGTTCAGCGCCCCTAGGAGCCGGTAGCAGACCGGCAGGATCAGGAACAGCAAGAGCCACGCGAACAGTCGGATGCCGGCGATTCGCGGCTTGGCCAGAATCTCGGGAAGAAACCGATCCGGGGTGATCAGATTGACTTCGTCATAGGCCTCCGGAATGTGCGAGAGCGTCTGACGGGAGAACAGCCACACGGGCGCCGATTGTCCGCGCTCGACCCGTTCGACCACGAGGTCGAAGGGGCCATCGGCGTTGTTGATGGTCCCCACGACGTCCTGATCAGGTTTGAGAGGGTTATCCGGGGAGCCCTCGGGCTGATCGCTCAATTCGGTCAGGCGTACGGGCAGACGGCTGTCGAGGACCACGTAAAGCTTGTGTGCCAGTTCCACCGCGGCACGGCCGCTCAAGTTGGTGTCCAGAAACAGCGGAAGGACCTCGTCGTTCCCGCTGCGAGCGGCGCTCATGAACCCGAGCACCGTCTCTCGAGGAGACTTGCGGCCCAGCGCGTCCTGCGGTGGCTCAGGGCGAGCGGTCGGAGCGGCTGGAGCGGCTTGAGCGGCCGGCCTGACCGGGACGCCACGGCCAGGCTGCGCCCACGCTGACGAACCGGGCACCAGCAGCGCAAGCAGGAGCCCCGCACTGATAGAAACGCGATCCGTTGTGCACCTCCTGATGTACTGATGACCTGTCACTGATCAGGACCGACTTGCGTGCCGGTGTCCTCGGTCATCGCGCTTTGCAATCCGGGCACCAACGGACACTCAGACGCGCTCGTGTTTCTTGGCCGACCTGACGCGCTCACCGCCTATGGGTTGGCCGCTCACAGCCCGTTGTAAGCGTCTGATCGGATTGTTCGACTTCCGGACAGAGCCCTTTTTTTTCAGCTGTTTCCAAGGGACTCGGCCGACGCCGAGCTTTTCGGCTGGATTTTCAGGCGGACGGTAGGAACGCGCGGATCACGATCCCGACGCCGCCTTTGGTGGCGAACTCGACGAACCCGCCAGCCGCCGTGACGATGTCGTGCAGGAGCACCAATCCAAGGGCCAGCATGCTGGCCTCGGGGAGGTCGGAGGGCGGTTCGAAGAGGCGCGACTCGACATCCGGCGACTCGTCGAGCACCGCATTGCTGATGTCGATGACGATGAAGTCAGACGAAGGGGCGCTGGGTGACCCGCCAGGTACTCTCACATCCCGCGTACCAATCGCGATGGTGCCGCTAAGCGGCATCGCCTCGTGCATCTGCATCAAGAGGTTCATCACCGCCAGATCAAGATTCTCCTTCTCGACGCGAGCGACGGACCGCGTCGCCGCGAGCGACACCTGCAGCCAGACCGTCCGCCCCAGGATCCGCCGGATCTTGTCGCCGAGGTTCGTCAGCATCTCGTGGAGGCAAGCCGGCGACGAGACGACAGCTGTCGTCTGACCAAAGGCCATCAGCTGCCGGCTCAACGCCCCGGCAGACTCAGCGGCTCGCTTGACCGCGAGCAGACTGAATGGGACGGTGTCCTCCGAACTCGCGGATTCAACCAATGCTCGGATATGACATTGCATCGTATTGACCTGATCGTCCAGGTCGTAGGCAAGTGCGACGGTGAGTCGGCCCAATTTGGTCAGCTTCTGCGCGTGGCGGAGGCGCGCCTCGAGGGAACGGCGCGCGCTGACGTCGCGCATGTGCACAAGGCCATACAGCGTGACGTTGTCGATGATCCCGCGCACCATGCACTCGACCAGCCGCCAGTCGCCGTCGTGGTCGCGGATCCGTACCTCCAATACGGTCGACGCTTGCAGATCGCCCATCGCCCGATCGAACGAGGTTCGCAATCGGCCAACGTCCTCGGGGTGAACGAACGCGAACACTCGTCGATCCGTCGTCTGCTCGGGGTTGCCGAAAATCCGCGCCGCCGCCTGGTTGGCGAACAACAGTTCGCCGCGGCGGTCGACAGCGAGGATGGGCTCGCGCGCGTGCTCAACCAGCGCGCGATACACTCCGATGGCTTCGTCTGAGGGGGCGGATGTCACGTGCGACGAGACTGGCAGGCTCCGTGCCGGATGATCGATCGTCAACATTAGGGTGCCAAGCAATTGAGTGGTCGTGAGTTGAGGACGATCGAGCCTGGGGTTTTGGTTGAATGCCAGGTGTCGAAGTGACGTGATATCGTCAGGTGCCGACGCGCCGCCCGCGCTCGTCGCAACGTGCGTCCGCTTGAGGTGATGATGGACGGTGTTTCCGCGGCTCACGACACGCTCGCCCGTTACGACGGTCTGATGCGTGTTTCGCGAGCGCTCGCCGGCCACCGGTCGATCGCCGAGCTGTTTCGCACGCTGTGCGTCAATCTCCACACCGTCGTTCCATTCGACTATCTTGCGCTCGTCCTCCACGTGGAGGCGAGCGACGAAATGCGGCTCGTCCTGCTCGAACCGGCGGATTTCCCACCTCCGCCGGTCCTCGCGTTGCCGGTGGAGTCGGAAGGGCCGGGCGCCGTGGTCTGGCAGACTCAGACACCGGCGGTCATTCCCCTTCCGGTCGACGGACCGTTGCATCCGACACTCGAATACCTGCGCGAGAACGGCCGGCGGGTGACGTGCTGGTTGCCGCTGACGACCCGGCAGCGGCGCATCGGCGTGCTCAGCTTCGGGAGCTGCAGCCCCGACGACTACTCGGCCGATGCGATTGCATTCATGGTGCACGTGGCCGCAGAAGTCGCTCTTGCGCTGGACAGTTCGATCAACCTCAGTGAAGCGGAGCGCTACGCGGATCAATTGCGGACAGAGAGAGACCGGGTCCGGCTCCTCCTCGAAATCAGCAATGTGCTCGTGTCGCAGCTCGACTACGCGGCCGTGTTGGCGGCAATTTCGACGTCGCTGAACCGTCTCATCAAGCACGAATACGCCAGCCTGGCCCTCTACGACCGCGAGTCTGGTCAGCTGCGACTGGACCTCACCTACGACGAGAAACGTGGAGGTGTCCTGACGCCCAACACGACAGTTTCGCTCGACCGATCCCCGTCCGGTGTGGCCTTTCAGCGTGGAGCTGCGATGGTCTTCGAGCGGGCGGAGTGGGAGCAGCTCGACGCGGACGCGACGATGGGACGACTGCGCCTGGAAACGCTCTGTTGTGTTCCGCTCATCGGGCGCCACGGCAAGCTCGGCACCTTGAATGTCGGGAGCCGCGCGGCTCACGCGTTTTCGGAGCAGGACATCAACGTGCTTTCGGACGTGTCCGTTCAAGTGGCGATCGCGGTCGAGAATGCCCTCGCATACCGGGAGATTGAACGGCTCAAGGAACACCTGGTCGAGGAAAACCTGTATCTCGGGGACGAGGTCCGGCACGAGTTCGGCGAGATCGTGGGCAAGAGTCGAGTGATCAAGCGCGTGCTGAAGCTGGTACAGACGGTCGCGGCGACCGACTCAACGGTGTTGCTGCTCGGCGAGACCGGCACCGGAAAGGAGCTCATCGCCCGCGCCGTCCACAATCTCAGCCCGAGACGCGATCGCACCTTTGTCCGGATCAGCATTCCCGCCGTACCAGCCACGCTCATCGAAAGCGAGCTCTTCGGATACGAAAAGGGAGCGTTTACGGGCGCCGCGGCGCGCAAGTTGGGACGGATGGAACTGGCTCAAGGAGGCACGCTGTTCCTGGATGAAATCGGCGATCTGCCACTGGAGCTCCAGCCGAAGCTTCTCCGCGTGCTCCAGGAGCACGAATTCGATCGTCTGGGCAGCACGCAGACGATCCGCGTCGATGCCCGAATCATTGCGGCGACCAACCGCGATCTCGAAGGCCTCGTTGAGGAAGGCCTCTTTCGAAGCGACTTGTACTATCGCCTCAAGGTCTTTCCGATTCACATTCCACCCTTGCGCGAGCGGCCCGAAGACATCCCGTTTCTCGTGCGTCATTTCACCGACCGCTTTGCGCGACGCATGCATCGTCCGATTACGACGATCCGCGCCAGCACGATGGCGGCCCTCTGTCGAGGGAGCTGGCCCGGCAACATCCGGGAGCTCGAGCACGTCATCGAGCGCGCGGTCATCCTGTCCCAGGGGCCAGACCTGCGGGTGGATCTCCACGACGTTGAGCCACAGCCGCGGAAGGCGCCGGCACGATCCGGCACGGGGACGACGTTGAAGGAAATCAATCGTACGACGATTCTCGAGGCGCTGAGAGCTGCCAATGGTGTGGTCGCGGGACCGGACGGCGCTGCTGCCAGGCTCGGGATGAAGCGCACGACGCTCCACTCGATGATGCGCAAGCTGGGAATCCGACGACCGGTTTTCTGAGGCGCCGGTCCGTGGCCCCTCCTGAGCGAGGTCACCATATGTTGTGAGTACCCGCTCGGGTGCATGGCGAGAACCGTCGCTCGCTCAGGCGCCGATCCGGCGCAGCGCAGCCTTTTCAACGCCTTGCCGTGTCCCCTGACTCGCGCTCGGGTGGCCTGCCTCTTGC
>Ga0111539_10008629_pt1 | contig 12944 bp, 10 predicted proteins | sample RhiMethybrSRZTD1_FD_79667 | JGI IMG/M metagenome (GOLD analysis project Ga0111539, IMG submission 79667) | Populus rhizosphere microbial communities from Tennessee, USA - Rhizosphere MetaG P. TD hybrid SRZTD1 (version 2) (version 2) | ecosystem: Host-associated > Plants > Roots > Rhizosphere >...
CAATACTTCGGTGTAGCGCATGATACGCATATTAATACCGGAGCGCTGTTCCTCGTCAGCAGCTTTATAGATACGCTGGTATTTTTTCCAGCTGATTTTAGGATTGTTGCCTTGCATATCGGTTAGGGTCCTCGTGTTATTGAAATACGTGTCGCCGATAAAATAGAAGGATTCAGTATACCTTGGATCATCTTTCGGATCACCGTTTGCTGTCTTCTCATATTCATTCAAAAGCGATACAGAAGGAATGACATTTCGCCATGCGTTCGGACCGTATTCCTGGCCGCGAAATGTTACTTCGGTTTGGGTTCCCTGACCGGTACCATCCCAGCTGGATCCACCAAAATCATAGGAAAAGGCTACTTCAAACAGTGACTCAGCGTTAAACTCTTTTTCTTCTCTGAAGTTTTCAATGTAGGAAATTGTTTTCCATGCATTGAATTCGCCAGAACTTATGATGGCTTCCAACAAAGGTTTCGCAAGAGCGTAATCACCTTGCTGCATATGCGCCCTTGCCAATAATCCTTGGGCTGCTTGCTTGTTGGCCCTTCCAATGTTTGCACCATCGTAGCCGGATTTCGACGGCAGAGCCGCAATAGCCAGCTCGAGGTCAGATATGATCAGTGCGTAGACCTCATCAACTGTTGCTCTGGGTTTGTCTTCGCCGATGGCTTTTGCATAATGATCCATTATTGGAACCCCCCCGAACAATACAGCAAGGTCCATATATGCGAGCGCCCTAAGAAATCTTGCTTCGCCCAGTACCCGTTGTTTCATTGCGTCGGTAACAGGTGGCACTGCGTTTGGAACATTGTCTAATACCTGATTGGCCTGGTGAATAAGCCTGTACCATCCTCTCCATACGCTGGTCAAGAGGGAGTTTGCGGGATCATGGTTTCCCGTCAGCAATTGCGCTCTTGGCGTTTCCAATTGTCCTCCTCCTGAACCCATGTCATCGGATCTTAAATCGTGCACAAAGAAATATTCCCGACATACAAGATCGAGGCTTTGTAAACTACTGTAGACAGCGTTTACAGCGCCTACAATTTGCGTGTCGGTTTTATAAAATGTGTCCGGCGTAAATTCATTAGGGTTCTTTTTATTTAGGATATCGTCATTGCAGGAGAAGCAAAATGCGAACATCCCAATTGCAGTGAATATTAATTTTCTGTTCATTGTCGTATTATTTAAAATCCTACCTGAAGTCCAACTACAAAGCTTCTGGATTGCGGAAACTGTCCGAAATCAATTCCTTGAATAAGGGATTGGGTAAGTGGAGCACCCATGTTTTCATTATTCCTGTTTCCAATTTCCGGATCGTAGCCACTGTCGTAATTCGTAATGGTTAAGAGGTTTTGCATAGTAACATACACTCTTAATTTGGTTAGTGTACTATTTGTCATAGAAGAAAATACAGTGGGCGGTATGCTATACCCCAACGTGAGATTTTTTATTCTGAAATAGGATCCGTCTTCAATAAATCTATCTGAAGCCCTTCCATTTCTATTCGGATCTCCCGAAACGGCTCGTGGTACGTTCGTGTCGGTATTTGCCGGAGTCCAACGATCCAGAACGGCAACTCCTGAATTAAACAGACGGCTCATGCCTTCCAATTCATATTTAACAACACTGTAAATTTCGTTTCCGGAAACACCCTGCAAGAATAGATTGACGTCAAAGCCCTTCCAGTTTCCACCGAAATTAACGCCATAAGAAAAGTCGGGGAGGAAATGGCCAATCTTCACTTTATCATCATTGTTTAACGAGCCGTCTCCGTTAACATCCTTAAATCTGATATCACCAGGCTTTGCGTTGGGTTGGAGGGATGATGATTCACCTTCCTGAAAAAGTCCATCAGTGAGGTATCCGTTAAAAAATCCAATGGGCTGACCTACTTTCGTTTGCGTCAGATTGTCTCCATACCAGTCACCACTATTAATAGTCGTTCCCTCATCTCCAAGATCGATCACTTCATTTCTTACAACGGATAGGTTACCGGATATATTGTAAGTAAAGTCTCCTTCAGATTTGTTGTATCCCAATTGCAACTCAAAACCTTTGTTTTCAACTTCACCAACGTTAGCCGTCGGGGGAGTGTCATATCCATAGGAAATCGGAATTGGCCTGGGTAAAATCATATCGGTCGTCCGAGTATTAAAATACTCCGCGGTAAGGGTTATTTTGTTGCTTAAAAATCCAAGATCTACCCCAATGTTTGTCATTTGGCTTGTTTCCCATTTAATATTGGGATTTGACAATGCCCTGATGGTGTACCCTGCGGATGAGGTCGTGCTTCCTTGGTTAAACTCATAAATTTGATTGCCGGAAATTGTTGACTGATAATCATATACTCCAGGCGTCAGGAAGTTACCGGCAAGCCCATAGCTACCGCGAATTTTAAACTCACTGATAAAGTCACTTTCTCTCATGAAATCTTCTTCACTTAACCGCCAGCCCACTGAAACGGCCGGGAAAGTACCCCACCGGTTGTCTTCGCTGAATCGTGAAGATCCATCGCGCCTGATGGAAGCACCAATCAGGTATTTATTGTTATAGTCATAGTTCACTCTCGCTACATACGAAATCAAAGCACTTTCACTTTTGTTACCATTAAAGCTCACGTTTGCCAAAGCAACCGGCTCTTTGATATCATTTGACTGTGTATTATTTCCCTGACCAGTAATTTGATCAAAATTGAACGTCTGTTGTTCGGCAATCACTGTGGCATTCACGTTATGTTTGCCAAACGACTTATTAAAGGTCAGCTGGTTCGTCATAATGGTAGACACAAAATTCTGGCGGTTCTGATTAATGTTTGCGTTAGCTCTTGATGAGTATCCGCCAACGCCTGTATTATACGCCGGTAAATGGGTGCGTTGTGTGTAGTCTACGTAATCAACACCACCCTGGAAGCGATAGGTTAAGAAATTGGTGATCTTAAAATCCACATAAGCATTTCCAAGAAATTTAAACCGCTGCTGGTTCTGCTTATCCATCGTTGCAACCCTTACTGGATTTTCAGGATCAGAAGCATCAACACCTTGTGCGCCAAAAAATCCACCGTAGTTATCCGGATTATAGACCGGGAAATAAGGTGAACTGCGAATGATATGTTGGAGTTGGGTTCTTCCACCCGCATTTTGCTCTACCAACCTTTCGTCATAGGCGACATAAAAATTCTGGCCAAATGTAAACTTATCGCTAATCTTATGATCGGAGTTAAATCGAGCATCTCCTCTCTGATATCCCAACCCTTTCATGATACCTTCCTGATCAAAATATCCAACCGAAGCGAACATTCTCGATTTGTCCGTGCCACCCATCAATTCAGCTTTGTACTGTTGAATGGTCCCGGTCCGAAACATTTCGTCCTGCCAATCAGTTTCCGTTTGGGCGAAGGTCTGTGACGTTTGTGAATTTATTGGTTGATCCATGCCTGTTGCAATTCTTGGCGGAACAACCGCACCTGAATTTAAAAGCAACTCGGATGCATAGTCTACATATTGTGCGTTATTCAGCAAATCAAGTTTTTGCCAAGGCTGCTCGACACCATAATACCCTTCAAGATTTACACTTAGTTTCTTATTTGATCCTTTTTTGGTTGTAATCAGGATAACGCCGTTTGCAGCACGTGAACCGTAAATCGCTGCGGCACTTGCATCCTTTAATACCTCGAGTGATTCAATATCCTTTGGGTTAATGCTATTTAAGTCTCCTGTTGGAAATCCATCAATAACATAAAGTGGATTAGCATTATTAACGGTACCAACACCGCGTACACGTACGATCGGCGCTGCTCCCGGAGCTCCATTGTTAATCACAGTAACGCCGGCAACTCTGCCTTGTAATGCTTGCGCTATGTTGGTTACAGGCTGAATTGCAATTTCTTCGGATGAGACGGAGGAGATAGCGCCGGTAACCGAGGTTTTCTTCTGTGTACCGTAACCGACAACCACAACTTCACCCAACTGGGTAACATCAGGCACAAGCTTTATGTTAATGCTAGTTTGATTGCCAACGGGTATCTCTTGCGTGATATAACCGATAAAGCTTACTATAAGGATTGCGTTCTCGTCTGGAACACTTAACGAAAATCTTCCTTGTGCATCACTCGTTGTTCCCACGGTGCTACCCTTCACCAATACATTCACACCAGGCAGTGGGTTGTCCGACTCGTCTGTCAGGACACCAGAAACAATAATGTCAAGGGGTTCACTGAACGTCTCAAAAACAGCCAATTCTTTCACTGCACTGTTTTCAGCTATGCTTGCGGTAAGCGTTGCGTCAGGCGAATTGCCTGCTACTGCTGCAGTTTCCTGCGGCAAAATAGAATATGTTTTAGCATTTATTTTTTTGAAAGTCAGCCCTTCAGGTCCCAGCAATCGCGCTAGCGTATTTTCGACTTTGCTCCTATAGTTGACGGGCGTTTTTACTTTTTTGTCTTCTAAGGTCACCGGTTCATACAAGAACGAGACGTCATAGTGCTCCTTAATGTCATTCAATACATCCAGAAGTGGACGGTATTGTTCATCCGTTTGCTTGTGTCTCAACTGTTGCGCGTTCGCATAAACCTTCTCTTGTGCTGAACTCAATCCGGGGATAGCACAAAGCATTATCCACAGAAAGCACCGGAGAAGGCTATGATTAATTTTGTATTGTTTAAGCATAGATATTGGGTTTATTATATTTTTTATTTGGAAGAAAGGATTACTGTCTTATCATCCATTTTGGTAACCTTTATATTAAAGGTTTCCGCAATGGCAAATAAGATATCATCGGCGCTGGCGGAGGATATCTCACCGGAGAGCTGGCGTTGTTCTAAGCCTTCGTTTTGAAATGAAACCTTCAAGCCGTAAGTGTCCTGAAGTATTTGAGCTAATTCATTTAAGGGGGTTTTATCGAAAACTAACTTGCTCCTAACCCAGGAGGTGTATTGAATGCCTTCGACTACGCGCTTCGACAATTGATTTTCCTTTACGGTTGCAAGCTCCCCTGGATTGAGGTATACAGGAGACTCGGTATTATCCACGTTAAGTTTTACTTTGCCTTCCGTTAATAAAACTTCCGATCCATGCTCACGGCTTTTCACATTGAATTTGGTTCCAAGGACTTCAACACTTAGTCCTTCACGAGTATGTACCACAAACTTTTGATGGCTTTTAGTGTGCTGCACGGCAAAAAAACCTTCACCATCAATCCACACTTCGCGAATCTGTCCCGACCAATTTTTTGAATATTTAAGCTTCGAATTCCCATTTAAAACAACTGTAGACTCGTCTGGAAGGACAATCGTGCGACGTTCACCATATTTCGTTTCAATCACAGCGCTTGACGTATCGAGCTGCGCGTGCTCGCCAACAATTGGTAAATTGAAATATAATACTGATGAAACGGCAACAAGCAAGAGTATTGCAGCCGCCACTCTATATAATGGTCTGTAAAAAGAAACCCTTGTACTTCCTTTAAGATGCAGCCGAGTTTTAATAGAGTTGAACATTTCCGATTTTAGGATTTCTTGTTCTTCCGGCGGCAGATTGTCTAGCGGAGTGGTGTCTTTCAACGCATTATCCCAATATGCTTCAAGTCGCCTTTTTTCCTGTTCGGTAGCTTTACCTTCCCTAAAATTTTGGATCAGTTGCGCTAGTTCACGCTTATTCATAGGTGGCTTATTTAATATAAGAAGGATGTGGGCCCACTTACCCCTAAATCGATTGCAAACTTTTTTTTAAAAGTTTCTTTTCCTAATTTCAAGCTTCCTTAAGCTGTTTAAAGATCAGGGTATGACCGAAAAAGACTTCGAGCGGATATATAATTCACGCTGGAGTAAATTGTATTGTGTGGCGTATAACTACTTTCGGGATAAGGCGACTGCGCAAGAGATCATTCAGGATGTTTTTGTCAATCTTTGGCTAAAACGTGATTCCATAGATGAAATCCGTGACATTGACGCCTATCTGTATCGATCAGTCAAAAACAAAATCTACGATCAATTCGACAAAATTGCCGCTCAGGAAAAGCTGCAAAAACAGATATCCTATCAATTCAAAGAGGAGGTCGACTCAACAAAAGAGGAAGTCGAGTATGCAGAAACCCTGGAAAGAATTAATCATGAAATCGATTGCCTTCCGGATACCACAAAAACCATATTTCGCCTAAGCCGCTTCGACCGTTATTCAAATGAGGAAATTGCAGGACAAATGCATCTATCCGGCAAAGCTGTTGAATATCACATAACCCGTGCGTTAAAACGCCTTCGGCTCCGATTAAATCAAATAATATTTTAAATTTTTGCCGGGAATCATTTTGAATTCAGGGCTTAAGTAAGCTGTGGATTTTTTTGTTTGATTACATGATGAAGGTTCTTTGAAATATATAGTGCTGGTGGCGGTTGTCCCGCATGTCTATCATACTGCATCAAACAAAACTCGATTTCAATTATTGAAGTCCTGTCATACAAACATAACCTTCAATAATCTCATCACGGAAAGTGTTAACGGAACCGCTGACAGGATACTATGATGCTGGTATTGGAATTGCCTGCAGGGAAGTGAAATCGGAAACTTCACTACTGTTCCTGTAACACAGAGCGGATTGTCGCCCGGGATTAAAGAAATACATGGTTAAGAAGAACGGCCTCGTAAGAAAGATTATCCCAAATTAATTACGAGTATGGTTTACTGTGCCTCAAAAACCTTTTTGAGTAATTCACTGGTGCGCGCCAGCGGATTTTCGCGAATGTTTTTTTCTTCTTTAGCGATCATCACGAACAACCCTTCAATTGCCTTATCGGTAGCATAGTCATCCAACGCTGGATTTACTTTTTGAACCAGAGGGACTTTGTTGTAAGTGTTCACCAGGTCTGCATAATATTTTGTGGCATTGACTTTATTTAGAGACTCCTGAATAATGGGTTTGAATTTTTCTTTCAGCAGCGTTGAGGTAGAACTTTTTAAATATTGTGTTGCAGCATCTTTTTCTCCCTTCAAAATGGCCCATGCATCCTGAATGGTCATTTGTTTTACGGCTTCAACGAAAATCGGCTTTGCCTCCTTTGCTGCGTCCTCTGCTCCCCTGTTCAACGTTAACACAAACCGGTCTACTTCTTTTCCAAGTCCCATCTGGCGAAGGGTGGTTTCTACTTGTTTTACTTCTGGAGGAAAAGGAATTTTTATTTCCGGATTTTTGAAGTAGCCATCCATTTGGGAAACTAAATCCGATCCTTTCGAAACACCATTTGTCAACGCTTCCTTTAGTCCTTGTGCGACCTCCTCGGTGGAAACAGATTCGCCCTCCAATGCTTTTTTCAACTTGTTCAAATTGATTTGGCCTCTTGCACTACCAGCAAGTCCAATAAGTAGAATAAAAAAAATTAGTTTTTGCATTACGTTTGAATTTTGACGGTTCTTAAGGAGGTAAGCCAACCAATTTCCCTGCCGGTTTCTTCGAAAAAAAAATACCAGGTAGAGTTTAAGCGCTGAGAGATGCCGGGAGAATTTATGCTGATGATTCGCAGATTATGCAGTTATGCAGGCTCTGCGTTTTCGAGGCAATTATCTCGTCATTCCGCTCTGCGGTTAAAAAACAAGCGCCAAAAACAGACGTGTTGAAAGATATACTACCGGAAAGCCTTACTAATCTAAAAAAATGAAATAGCCACGAAGGCATTAAGAACTCGCGTTACCCGATCTGCAATCGTCAATCTAAAATCTACAATCCTTAAGATTCATTCGTAGGAACTTGGGGCGTACTAGCTTGCCAGATACGCTTCCAGCGTTTTCTCTGCTTTGGATGAAATGTTTCCCAGATCTCCTGATTCCTGTGCACTAAGCTTTTATTGGCAGATTTTCTTAAGGCATTACGATCATCTTTTTCTTCCTGATAGGCTGAAAAAAGGCTTTCATAATATTCACTGTTGATTTCTTTTATTTTCTGGCATTGACCCTTGTCCAGCTTTAACTGATCCTTCCAAAATAATGGGTCATACTGGACAACATTGGCATCTTGTGCCATGATTACGGTCGATGACAAGAGAAAAAATCCCACGAACATGATCACCTTCTTCATTCCTTGCAATTTTATCGTTTTACACCAATAAATCGGCCACAAATTAACGCTGTTCTATTCAAATAATTACAGAATTCTTGAAATTGTATAGACAAACAGGCATATTTTGCATAGCAAACGATTGAATTGGAGGGTTGGAAAATTGTAAAATTGTAAAATTTAGATCAAAAATTCTGTAAGGATATGGCATGTAGGCTATAGGATGAAAATTCGACACACACACATGCCTTCAAACACCTATCAAGTATCTAGATAATCTGTATTTTAAAAATGTTGAAAACCAACCTCACCATGAAAAACTTTATATCAATTCTACTACTGATTTTCGCCGCCCATGTTTCCCTCGGGCAAACGCCTTTGCGAATAATCATGATCGGGGCACATCCAGATGATTGTGACCAGGACGGCGGCGGCACCGCTATATTATTTTCCAAACTAGGTTATGCTGTAAAATTTGTTTCAGTCACGAATGGCGACGCGGGCCATCAGTCTATGGGTGGTGGAATGCTTGCAAAAAGGAGAATGGCGGAGGCAAAGGAAGCTGGCAAACGTTATGGCGTGGAATACGAAGTTCTGGATAATCACGATGGAGAATTGCTTCCATCTCTCGAAGTGCGATTACAAGTTATTCGTAAGATCCGGGAGTGGAACGCAGATATCGTTATCGCGCCCCGCCCCAATGATTATCACCCTGACCACCGCTATACAGGTGTGCTGGTACAAGATGCTGCCTACATGGTGGCCGTTCCAAATGTAGCGCCTGATACACCACCATTGAAAAAAAATCCTGTGTTCCTTTATTTTCAGGATTTCTTTCAAAGACCTAATCCATTCAGACCCGACATTGCAGTAGATATCTCGTCTGTCTTCGCGCAAAAAATACACGCCCTGGATGCGCATGAGTCACAAGTGTATGAATGGCTGCCCTGGATTGGCGGATATTTGGACAAGGTTCCCAAAGAAGTTTCACAACGAGAGGCCTGGTTGTCGACCGACCGTGCCGTTAGAATCACGCCGGAGGTAAGGGGCACGCTTGAAAAATGGTACGGCAAAGAATACGCTGCCCAAGTTCAGCACGCGGAAGCTTTTGAAATTTGTGAGTACGGTTCAAGGCCGACAGAGGATGATCTGAAGAGATTGTTCCCGATGTTGAAGAAGAAGTAATCTTCAGTGCGAATCATCAAATCTTCCAATTTTCGAATCTTGAAATCTTAAATTCAGATTCTCTAACTAATCACCAGGTCACGCTGTTAGATGGTTATGAAACAAAAAATAAAATCAACGAAACACAAAGCGGTATCAGGTTCCCGCGAACATATACCCAAGGATTTGCAAGAATTGACGCGCGAAGAACTTTCGGGATATGAAAATAAAGAATCTTCCCTTTCCACCAGCAGCACAGACGAAAATGAAGATGAAGGATTAGGTGACGGAAATATGGGCATAAGCAATAAGAATACGCTCGGGAAATAGCTTTGATTTTCATACCACACAAGGTGCCGGACAATCAACTCAACAAATCAGAGTCCCGGAAATCGGTGACGCTGATTTTGATAAGATCATCAAAATTTATTTTTCAAAATAGTTATCCCAACCCAAACCGGCCACGCAATGCCCAGAATCAAATAGATATTCAGGCCGATTTCGGCCATAAGGGGAAACTGAAACAGTTCTCCAAAACCATCAACAAGGCACGATGTACCCAAAACGAATGTCATGATTTTCAGACCACGGTGATGAATTACAAAATAACCAATACCGAGCCACCAAACTCCGCCAAGAAGCACTTCCAAATAGTTCCAAAGCCCTTTAACAACAAAATCGGTGGAGAATAAAAAGTCGGCTTTATAAACTTCCTGCATGGCGGTTGTAGCCATACCATACCTTTCAAGGAGGGACGGCCATATTACAGCGAGCACCGCGGCTCCAATACATCCAACCAATACATAACCGAAACCAAGCGATGTAAACAAAGGAGCCAATGCCGTTTTACTTTTCAACTTGCTGTGCACAAAAAATATCAAAGGCAAAAGCAGCAGGTAATAACCAAACAGGTCCAACAACATAAACCATCTTAATTGGCTAACATCAACACCAGGCATGTCCAGCAGCTTAGCAGGATTGGCAAAAGCCTCCTGATCAAATTGAGTTGCCGCCAGCCCCATGAGTAGACATCCCAGGGCCAGCACTCCTGAAAGAATCGAAATAAAGGCAATCACTTTTTTGTCTTTGTCAGAATAGGGTATCATTTGTCTATTTGTTTTCCTCGTAAAGAAACGGGGCTGACTATCCTTGGTATTCGTTATTTTGCGACAGATATAAGGTAATTCGCGACATGCACGCACAGATGCCCATCCTGCGGGATATCATTTATGGAGCCGCAGCCCGAGGCGCTGACTTTAAAAAAGTTTGTGAAGAACTCGGCCTCGATCCACAAGCACTAAATGATTCTGATAAACCTGTTCCTTTCAAGCCAGCGGCTGAAGTATGGAACGTAGTGCTTGAACACACAAAAGATCCTTTGCTGGGACTTCACCTGGGAGAAGAATTGAGCCCTGCTATCCTGGGTATGATTGGTTACCTCATGCAGAGCAGTGGAACACTTTATGAGGCCGTCAATATGCTGATCAGGTACAATGAATTGTACTCAACGATGATGAAATTCTCCTCCGAAGAAGTTGCAGACCAAATCCGGATTCATTATGACCCTGCTCCGTTGTGGCAACATCAATATCCTGAAAGCGCAAGGCAATCCATTGAAATCGCGATGGCAGGTATGTTAAAAATTTTCAAGACACTTTCCGGAAAAAAAATATTTCCAACACATGTAGCGTTGGCTTATCCTTCTCGTTCATTAGGTGAATATGAACGAATCTTTCAAGCCGTTATTCATTTTCAGGGCAAGCGCAATACACTCACATTCCGAAAAAGCGATTTGCTTTTGGCCGTCATTAGTTACGACAAATCACTCTTTGCATTTTTCAATAATACGCTCGATCAAAAATTAAAGTCATTACACAAAGATGAACGATTTTCAGACCGCCTGAAGAAAATGATAATTAATGATTTTAAGGGAAGGCCACCGTCCATTGATATTGCCGCATCACATTTTAACATGACCGCGAGATCACTTCAACGTAAGCTTAAAGAAGATCAAACAAGCTATCGCGATATCGTTACCGACATCAAGAAAGAACTGGCGCAGACCATTCTTGCGCGCACTGACTTTCGAATTGGCGAAGTTGCTGAGATACTTGGTTATTCCGACTCAAGCAGTTTTAGAAAAGCCTTCAGGAAATGGTCTGATTCATAGTACTCGAAGTCGGATCTGTCAACAACACTCACGCAGCCATTACTTCTTTTTCACTGTCACCTTCAATGTAATGACTCCAGTATCTGGATTTCTTTTGATATTCGAAAAGGAGATACCTGATTTGGCGCGACCAAAACTTGTCGAGATTTTTCCCGATTCGGCAAGCTTGGTGACTTTCGACTTACCTGGAAAAGGATCCCCTGCATCACCTTCATTCCAATCATCAGGATCTTCAAGATTGTGCTTGCCATCCGCCTGTATCAATAACAACGCGGGAGATCCAACGCCGTTTTGATCGAACCGTTCGTCTACACGCCACACCAAGAGTCCTTCGCCCGGTAAGTGGAAATCAAATCCTTTTCGGGTCCGATTTTCAAGCAACAGGTATTGAGAAGGTTTAAACGCCGCGCTGGTAATTTTCACTACTTTGCCGGATTTCGACGTAAAAGGTTTTAGAGTTAAGGTTTTTGAAGCTTTTACTTTCTCAGTAGTGATCCAGCCATGCTGCATTTTGTGCAGGCCAGTCGGATGAGCCGGTGTTTGACCTCCATTATTCCAGGAACCACCAGCCATCAAGTCCCAGCTTCCGGAACCATCCCATTCGGCACCGTCATTTTCAAAATCAGGATCATAAAAATCTTCCCATTGAAATGCAAGGTGCCCGAGCTCATGTGCACAAACACCAACTTTACAGTTATGGGGAACGGTGAGATAAATACTTGCCTGTAAATTCGGATTGATTGTAACCGGATTCACCATAACCCACTTGTGTGACCATATATGATCTCCGGCAGTTTCGCGCGGCATTTCCTCCGCTCCACGCCCGGCGTGAATGACGAACAACGCAGTGACGACACCTTGTCCCAGCTTGTCAAGATCAGGCTCAAACGGCACATTCCGATTTAACGCTTCCGCTACTGCATCTTCCGCAAGCCGCTGTGCGTTGTTAGGATAGTCACCTTCTTTAGTTCCTGAATTTTTATTGGTGTAAAAACTGTAGGGCTGAGGCATCCGTAGCCAGCCATGGACGGAACCTGTGATGTCGACCTTCCCCAACGCTACTTCTTTAAAATAATCATACATGCTGCCTGAAGGATATTTTTTTTTGGAGAAAAGTAAATCTTCATAGTGCTTCGCCGGTGTTGTTCCCACGCGGTCGCTGAAATCCACCAGCAATACTTTTACGCGCAGCCGACCCGTGACGCGCGTGGAGGGAACAGAAATAAAATGAGGGGGAGCATGGAGATGCGTTCGTTTTACGATTGCATTATCGTCCATGCCAATCTGATCTTCAGCGGGATCCGTAAAGCCGATACTTTCCAGGTACTTTTTGAAAGACCCTTTAAATCCGGAATTTTTGTAGTCCATGTAAAGTCGCACCATTACGTCAGGAGCCGGAGGTACGCGTCGACGTGTTGTTTTCATGGTTCTTAGTTTAATGTTTTAGTTTCGAGTCTCGAGTTTCTAGTTTGTCGTCGTGAAAAGATAAAGCCCATCCAGATCTTTATTCAAAGACCAGGACGGGCTCCTTCCTTATTCAAATCTATTTAAAGAATGAGAATCATCC
>Ga0111539_10008632_pt1 | contig 12939 bp, 12 predicted proteins | sample RhiMethybrSRZTD1_FD_79667 | JGI IMG/M metagenome (GOLD analysis project Ga0111539, IMG submission 79667) | Populus rhizosphere microbial communities from Tennessee, USA - Rhizosphere MetaG P. TD hybrid SRZTD1 (version 2) (version 2) | ecosystem: Host-associated > Plants > Roots > Rhizosphere >...
AGCCTCCTGAACCACGAGCCAGGAGACCTACCCGAGCGACGAAGGCCACTTTCTCCGCGCGGAAACGGAGTCCTCGCCTGCCAATTCGGGCAGCTGACCTCTCTCTTTCCCACCACCCCTCGGGAGGTTTCCTCAATGCCCCATCGACACGTTCGTTCCTCGGTCCTCGTCGCCACCCTCGCTCTCGCCGCTATCGGCTGCGGATCGGAAGACGGCAGCGAGCCCACCGGCACGCAACAGGACCTGCTCAACCGCGCCTACGTGGTCAACCGCGATTCGCAAGAGCTCGTCGTCATCGACCTGAACAAGCTCGAGATCATCGCGAAGGTTCCGACCGGCGGTCTCGACAACCACATGGCCGAGCTCAATCAGGATTTCACCAAGATCTACGTCGACTCCTCCGCTACCAGTGAGACGATCGTCGTCGACGCGGTGAAGCTCGAAATCACGAAGCGGATCACGACCGGCGGGCACCCGACGCACCTTTCGCTGAGCCGCGACGGCAAGTTTTTTGCGGTCATGGACGAGTACGACAACTCGATTTCATTCCTCGATCCGGTGAAGGACGAAGAGATCAAGCGCCTGCCCGGCTTTTACACGCCGCATTTTATGCGTTTCTCTCCGGATGGCCTGTACGGCTACGTCGCCAACATCGGCGCCAATCACCTGACGCGGGTCAATCTCGGCACGCTCGAGATCGACAGCCACATCGCGCTCGACGGCTACCAGGGGCCGCCGCGCGCCACCGAGGCGCCGAACGAGCGCGGCTTCGCGGACGCGCAGATCGACAAGAATGGCGTCTTGTATTCGGCGCACAACGGAACCGGGCGCGTGATCGTGTACGACACGGTCGCCCAGCAGAAGCTCACCGAGCTAGAGGTCGGTCCCGAGCCGTGGATCGCGTACGCGGAGCACCCCTTCGACAACGTGCCGCTCAAGCACCTGGTCCCGAACTTCGGCGACAAGACGGTCTCGCTGATCGACGGATCGGTACCGGAGGTGGTCGCGACCCCGCCCGCCGGTGACAACGAGTCCTTCGGCGTGAACTTCTCGTCGAAAGCGCCGGACAAGGCGTTCGTGATGAACCGCATCCGCGAGGATATCGCCGTCGTGGACACGGCGAGCGGCGCGATCACCTCGCGCATCCCGGTCGGCGGCAACACCGAAACCGCGGCCACGACGCGTGACGGCAAGTGGATCGTCGCGGCCGTCAGCGGCGCCGACAAGGTGGTCGTGATCGACGCCGTCACCAACGAAATCGTGAAGGAGTTCGAGAACGTGGGTGACTATCCGTGGAGCGTCACGATCCCGATGGGGCAGAACTACTGCCACTGAGCCCTGACACGACCCCACGGTCTTTGGCACGATCAGATCACGATCGGCACGGGAGACGAAGAGCTACGAGAGCTCCGGCGAGGCCGGCGGACTCGGCGGTGGAGAGCAAGTGACGCGAGGCGATACAGCCGATTTCGGCTTGTCTGGCGGCAACCCCGCTGGAGGTCACGGTAACGCTCCGACAATAGGCAGGATACAAACCCTGGACAGGCGAGCGGCGCTGTTCTGGATCGGCGCCGCTTGCCTCGGCTGCCGGCGCGCGGCATCCGCGGAGCAAAAAGGTCCGCGCGTCGTCAGCATGCACGACGTGACCACGGAGCTCGTCGTCGAGCTCGGAGCGACCGATCGACTGGTGGGCGTCGGCGAGCCCGTCGATCTGGCGGAAAGCGCGGCGCGAGCTGTGGCAGGCGTGCAGCGCGTCGGCGGCGCGGAATCGATCTTTTCGGTGCGTCCCGAGGTGATGCTCGGGATGGGGGTGGTCGCGGAAAAGGATCCTGACCTGGTGCAGCGGCTGAAGGTCGCCGGCGTCGACGTCTATCTGCCGGATCCGGAAACGCTCGATGACGTATCGCAGCTGACGCGCGAGGTCGCCAAGCGCGTTCGGGCCGTGCCCGCGGGGGAAAGAATCGTGGCTCGATTGGCCTCGGCAGGAACCCGCGCCGAGCCGGCTCCGACGCGACCCGTGCGTGTGTTCGTCTACGACTGCTGCGATCCGCCGTTCACGACCGGCAAAAAAACCGTATTGAATGATCTGATCACGCGCGCCGGCGGCCAAAATGTGTTCGCCGATCTCGACGCCGACTGGACCCACGTTTCGTGGGAAGAAGCCGTCGCGCGCCGGCCCGAGCTCGTCGTCATTCACGCCTATCAGCACGAAGGTCAGGGCGACGTCGCCGACAAGCTGAAGGCGTTGCGGGCGATTCCCGCGCTGGGCCAGCTACCGACGGCCGTGCTGCCGCTCGGGTGCTCCCTGGGCGGACTGCGCAGCATCGAGGGGCTCGAGCGGTTGCGCGCCGCGTTTCGGGAGCGCGCGTGAAGCGGCAGGCGCTGGTCCCGGCGCTCGGGCTGAGCTGCGCCCTGGTCGCCGCGATCGCGCTCTGCGCCGGCCCGTCGGGCTGGCGCTTGCCCTGGCCGGTGACGGACGTGATCACGGAGCTGCGCGCGCCGCGGGTCGTGCTCGCTGCGCTGGTCGGCGCGGCACTGGCGGTGGCCGGCGTCGCGATGCAGTCCCTGCTGCAGAACGATCTCGCCGATCCGTTCGTGCTCGGTCTGTCGGGCGGCGCATCCGCGGGCGCGGTCACGTCGCTCGCGGTCGCTCCGGGCATGCCGCCGGGCCCAGCCGCCGCCGCCGGTGCCCTGGGGGCAGCGGTTCTCGTGCGCTGGCTGGCACGCGGGCCCTACGATCCGGCTCGCTTGTTACTCGCCGGCGTCGCAGTCGGCTCCATCGGCGCGAGCGCGACGGGCCTCGTCCTGGTGCTGGCTCCGTCGAGCCGCCTGCTGCGAGCGAGCACGTACTGGTTGTTCGGGGGGCTCGGCACGCCAGCCTGGTCGTCGCTAATCGCGCCGGCGGTGTTCTTGTTCGCGGCAGTCGCGTGGATGATCGCCCGCGCCGAACGGCTCGACCGGCTCAGCCTGGGTCCGGACGTGGCCGCGTCGCTCGGCGTCGAAGTGCCCGCGTTGCAGCGCACCGTGCTGCTGCTTTCCGTGGCGCTCACGGCGGTCACGGTCAGCGCCGCCGGCGTCGTCGGTTTCGTCGGCCTGATCGCGCCGCACGCCGCGCGGCGCCTGATCGGGCAAGGGCACCGCGGCCTGATACCGGTCGCGGCCCTGGGCGGCGCCCTGGTCGTGATGCTGGCCGACACCGTCGCGCGCACCGCGTTCGCGCCGCGGGAGGTTCCGGTCGGCCTGGTCGCCGCGGCCGTGGGCGGCCCCTTCTTTCTCTTGCAGCTGCAACGAGGCCTGCGGTGACGCGCGTGCTCGAAGCCGTCGGGCTCGCGGTAGGGCGCGGAAAAACCGCCGTCTTGAGCGGCGTCAATCTCGCCGTCGAAGCCGGCGAGCGGCTGGCGCTCGTCGGCGCGAACGGCGCCGGCAAGAGCACGCTGCTGCGAGCGCTCGCGGGTCTCGACCCGGTGCTTGGCGGGACGATCCGCTGGAACGGCGGGAGCCTGCCTCTCGGCGCCGAGCGCGTGCGCACGCTGGGCGTCCTGTTCCAGACCGAAACACCCTCGCGCTTCAGCGTGCGAGAGCTGGTCACGCTGGGCCTCGGGCTGGATGGTCCGGCGTCGCCTCCGGACCGGGCGCGAGTCGACGCGCTGCTCGAGCGCGCCGGGCTCACGGCGCTGGCCGAGCGCTCGTGCGCCCAGCTGTCCGGCGGCGAAGCGCAGCGCGCACTCCTGAGCCGCGCGCTGATCGCCGATCCGCGGCTGCTTTTGCTCGACGAGCCGACCAATCACCTCGACCCGGCGCGCCAGGCCACGCTGCTCGGCTGGTTCGATCGCCTGCGCGGCAACACGGCCGTGATTCTGGCCACGCACGATCTGGCGCTGGCGGCAACCTGCGATCGCGTGGCGCTGCTCGACGACGGTCGCGTGTCGCACCTGGGTACGGCCGTCGAAGTGCTGACGCCGGAAAACCTGACGCGCACGCTGGGCGTCGGCGTGCGCCGCCTCGACGATCCGAACGGCGGCCCTCCGCTGTTCCGCGTGGTGAGCGCTTGAAAACGGCGCGCGTCGTCAGAACCGAGCGTCACGGGACGGACACTCACTGGCTCGAGCTCGTCGCCGACGAACCGCTCGGGTTCGTTGGCGGACAATTCGTGACCGTCGACACCGGCCGCGTGAACGCGAACGGTAAACCGATCCGGCGCGCCTACTCGGTGCTGACCGCCGACTCCGAGCAGCGTCGTTTCGAGCTCGCGTCGAAGCAGATCCCGGACGGGCCGGTGTCCACGTTCGTTCACCACCTCGCCTCCGACGCAGAGGTGCGATTCACGGGACCGTGGGGCAAATTCTTCCCCGCACCGACGGCGATCGGAGAGACCTTGGTCTTGGCCACCGACACCGGCGTGACCGCGGCGCTCGGCTTGATCCAGGGCCGCTCATTCCAGCCCTTGTTGAAGGAAGCGACGTTCATCTGGCTCCGGGCGTCGCCGGAGTATTTTTTGCCGGAGGCACTGGTGCGAGCGCGCATCCCCGCCGCGTGCGGTCGCGTGCACATCGACACGATCTTGCCGATCGGTAACCCGGAGCGCGTTGCCCGCGTGCGCGCGCTGGTGTCGCGGCTCCGGGAGAGGTCACGCTTCGAACAAGCGTTCATCTCTGGCGACGGCGGCGTGAACTACGCGCTGCTCGACGATCTGGTGGCCGCGGGAGTGACGTGCACGAGGGATCACCTGGAGTCGTTCTTCAACATGCCGAAGAAGGCGCCGTGATCCCGCGCCTCGTCATTTCCGGCACGGCCTCCGGCGTCGGCAAGACCACGGTGACGGTCGCGCTGATCCGCGCGCTTCGCGCACGCGGCCTCACCGTTGCGAGCTTCAAGTGCGGGCCCGACTATCTCGACCCGACGTATCACGCGCGCGCCGCCGAAGGCGCTTGCCACAACCTCGACGGCTGGATGATGGGTCGAGCCGCCGTGCTCCAGACGTTTTCGCGCGCGGCCCGCGCTGCGGATATCGCGATCGTCGAAGGCGTGATGGGACTCTTCGACGGCGCGTCGCCCACGAGCGAAGCGGGCTCGACGGCGGAGATCGCCAAGTGGCTCGGAGCGCCGGTCGTACTGGTCTCTGACGCGTCGGGGATGGCGCGGAGCATCGCCGCGCTCGCCGGCGGCTTTGTGGCGTTCGATCGCGAGCTCCGGGTCGCGGCCGTGATCGCCAACCGCGTGGGCAGCCGCAGGCACCTCGATCTGCTGCGCGAAGCTCTGCCGGCGCCGCCGATCGTGGGCGGCTTTCTGGACGAAGCAGCGCTCGCGTTTCCGGAGCGGCACCTGGGCCTGACGACTGCGGCGCGGGAGACCGTGCCCGAAGAGCTGCTCGCAACGTGGGGCGAGCGCGCAGCGGAATGGCTCGACGTCGCTGCGCTGATCGAGCTTGCCCGGTCGGCGGCTCCGCTACGCGACGAAGTCGTCACCGCGCCGGCACGTGGTCCCGCCCGATGCCGCATCGGCGTGGCGTATGACGCGGCGTTTCACTTCTACTACGAGGACAATCTGCACCGGCTCGAAGCGCTCGGCGCCGAGCTCGTGCGCTTTTCGCCGATCGCCGATGCCCTTCTGCCCGACGTCGACGGGCTCTATCTCGGCGGCGGGTATCCGGAGGTCCACGCGGCCGAGCTCGCAAAAAACCGCTCGATGCGCGACGCGATCGCCGAGTTCTCGGCAGCTGGCCGGCCCATCTACGCGGAGTGCGGCGGGCTGATGCTGCTCTGCAAGAGCATCCGCTGTGTCGACGGCAGCTCGCATCCGATGGCCGGCGTGCTTCCGGCCGAGGCCGTGATGAGCGACCGGCTGCGCGCGCTCGGCTACGTCGAGGTCGAAACGCGCGAGGCGACGCCGCTCGGAGCGGCCGGGCTGCGCTTTCGCGGTCACCAGTTCCGCTACTCGGAGCTTCGGCTGCTCGGCGACGTCGAATGCGCCTACGAGCTGCGGCGCTCGCGCGACGGAGAGCTGTCGCGCGAGGGCTTCCGCGTCAAAAACACGCTGGCCTCGTACGTGCACGCGCACTGGGGCTCGAGCGCGGCGCCCGCCGAGGGGTTCGTCGAAAGCTGCGCTACTGGCAAGCGTTCATCTTCACGATGAACACCAGATCGTTGAAGTCGCCGTCGCTCGCGAGCCCGGCCAGGCCGGACTCCTTCCAGCTCGCTGGTGTCATCGGCAGATCCTCGAACGCGAGGTAAAAGGCGTTCGGAGTCGCAGTCGAACGATAGGTGAGCACGGTGACCCAGGGCTGGTTGTACTGCGAGCTTTTCACGTTGTGCGAGGGCACGGTGTACTTCGTCTGCGTGCACTGACTGCCCGAGGTGCCGACCAGCGCGAAGGCGATCGCGCCGCCGCGGTAAGTCGGATCGTTCGTCAGCGCGTGGACGTACGGCTTGGGGGTCCACGCGACTTGCCGCAGATTGAAGGGATGGTGATTGTCCCAGCCGAGCGGGCAGAATCCACTACCGGGCAAGATAGGATCGCCGGCCTGGCTCCGGCAATCCGCGGCCGTTTCGATGCCCGCGGGCAGAATGAAATGAATCTCACTCGCGGCTGGAGGCGGATCGTCGAGCGCGCCCACGTTGTACCAACCGAGCCGCATGTCGCAGCTGCCCCCGTGCACCAAGACTTCGGCGCTGAACCCGCAGCCCGGTGCAAAGGTGCCGGGACCGCTCCGCGCATCACGGACCTCGTCGAGCTGTTCGCCGCGCCATTTGAAAAGGCCGCTCAGCTTGACGGCGTCACCATCCTTGAAGTTCGGAAAAAAGTCCTTGTAGACCTTGGCGGGATTGAGAAGCGCCCCGTCGAAGTCGTAAAAGATTTGCGTCGTCTCCCTCCAACCCCGCGAGGTCGTGACTTCGATCTCCTGCTGCCCGACCGGCCGCGGCAGCGGGAGCGTTTCGCCCGGCTGAAATGCGCCGCCGGCGCCGTCGCTTCCGCTCACGCCGCCGCTTCCGCTCACGCCGCCGCTTCCGCCAACGCCGCCGCTTCCGCTCGCGCCCCCGCTCCCGCCCGCGCCGCCGCTTCCGCTCGCGCCCCCGCTTCCGCTCGCGCCCCCGCTCCCGCTCACCCCCCCCCAGCCCCCCGAGCTGCCCGCGCTACCCCCCGTGCTTTCACCCGACGATCCACCGCTTCCGCCGCTGCCGGAGCTTCCGCCCGAGCCGTCGCAGGAGCACGCATCGAACGCCGTGCCCTCTTTGTTGCAAACCTGGGTGCCCGAGCCGCTGCTGCACGCGCAGACCTGCGTCGTCCCCGGCGTGCAAGCGGGCGCCACGCGCTGAGTGGTGCTCGTGCTGCTGCACGCCATGGAAACAGCGATGAGCACGACTCTTGCCAGGACTGCCCCGCGCACGGAGTACCTCCAGTTGCCCAGAGCTATCACATTCAGACGCGGCCGCGAAACCGGCGCTGATAATCGGTGCTGTACAGTGCGCTTTCGCGGAAGTCGTCCGCGCCGAGCACCGGACCGACCAGGATCGTCGCCGTGCGATCGACGGAACTTTCTCGCATCAGCTCGACGATGTCGGCGAGCGTTCCGCGCACGATGCTTTGATCGGGCCAGGAAGCGCGGAACACGATCGCCACCGGACACGCCGCGCCGTAGTGCGGCACCAGGCGCGCCACGACCTGATCGAGCACGTGCACCGAAAGGTGGATCGCCAGGGTCGCGCCCGAGGCCGCGAAGTGCTCGAGCGTCTCGCGCGCCGGCATCGCCGACGCCCGGCCCGACGTGCGCGTCAGCACGACCGATTGCGAGACTTCCGGCAAGGTCAGCTCCTGCTCGAGCGCCGCGGCGGAAGCAGCGAACGCCGGGACGCCCGGAGTGATGGTGAACGGAATGCCGCGCCGCCGCAGCCTGCGCAGCTGCTCGCCGAGCGCACTGTACACGGACAGATCGCCGGAGTGGAGCCGCGCCACGTCCTGCCCGCGCTCGTGCGCCGCGACCAGCTCGGCTTCGATTTCATCGAGATCGAGCGGCGCGGTGTCGAGCACGCGCGCGCCGGGCGGCGCCAGCGCGACGATCTCTTTTGGCACCAGCGAGCCCGCGTACAGGCAAACCGGACAGCGCGCGACCAGATCACGGCCGCGCACGGTGATCAAGTCCGGTGCTCCGGGACCGGCGCCGATGAAGTGCACGGTCATTGTTTCGTGAGCCTCCACTGCATCACGGCCATTGCCGGACGCAAGCCATGCAGCGATCCGAGCGGCCCCGCACTCTCGAACGAGAAACGGCAGAGCTCGCCGCCATAGCGCTCGTACCAAGCGACGAGCTCTGCTTGCGTCTCGAGCGCCACCGCGTTGACGACCAGCCGCCCTCCGGCGCCGAGCGCCGCGTGACAGCGCTCGAGGACGCCTGGCTCCCGCGCGCCGCCGCCGATGAATACGGCGTCGGGCGCCGGCAGCTCCAAAAGACCCGCGGGCGCGCTCGCTTCGATCACCTGGAGCGCGGGCACCCCGAGGGCCAGGGCGTTGCGGCGGATGCGCCCGCAGCGCACCGGATCCTGCTCGAGCGCGATCGCCTTGCACGCGGCGTGGCTCAGCATCCACTCGATGCCGATCGAACCGGAGCCTGCGCCGACGTCCCAGAGCAGCGCGCCCGGGCGCGGAGCGAGCGCGGACAGCGTGATCGCCCGCAGATCGCGCTTGGTCAGCTGACCGTCGTGCTCGAACGCGCTGTCCGGCAAGCTGGCGCGACAGGGCAAAACCAGCGCGGAAGCGTCGGCCAGCGGCTCGAGCCCGATCAGGTTCAGGTCGCCGATGTCGTCGAGCGCGAAGTCCGCCGCCGTGACCGAGCGCAGCCGCTCCTTCGAGCCACCCAGATCCTCGAGCACGTGGAGGAGCGAGCGGCCGAATCCGCGGTCGATCAACAGCCGCGCGAGCTCGGCCGGAGTCCGCCGATTCCAGGACAGCGCGAGCAGCCGCCGGCCGGGCACGAGATAGCGGATCACCTCGTTCAGATCGCGCCCGTGCAGGGAAATCAGCTCGGTGTCCTGCATCGGCCAGCCGAGCCGCCCCGCCGCCAGCGAGAGCGAGGACGGCTGGGGGTGGCAAACGAACTCCTCGCGGGGTACGGCCGGCGCGAGCAGCGCACCGATACCGAACAAAAACGGATCTCCGGAGGCGAGCACGCACGTCGAGCGTCCCCGCCGCGCCAGCACTTTTGCTACACCTTCCGACAATGGCGAAGGCCAGACCAGCACGTCGCCCCGCACCAGCGAGCGCACCAGCCCGAGCTGGCGCTCACTGCCGGCGACCAGCTCCGCGCGCTCGATGGCGGCGCGCGCCGCGGGCGTCAGCGCTTCGGGCCCGTCCAGACCGATTCCCACGATCGAAAGCCAGCGCCCTGTCTCAGCCATGGCGCTAAAAGTCCTCGTGCTGGGCGGAACCACGGAGGCGCGGCTGCTCGCCGATCGCCTCGCCGGCGACGCGCGCTTCAACGTGCTGCTCTCGTTCGCGGGGCGCACCGAGAACCTGCTGCTCCCGGCCACGAAGTATCGCGTGGGCGGCTTCGGGGGCGCGAGCGGGCTCGCAGCGTTTCTCGAGCGAGAGGGCTTCCACGCGCTGGTCGACGCGACGCACCCCTTCGCGGACGAGATTTCGACGAACGCCGTCGAGGCGACCCAAAGCCGCGAAATTCCGATGATACGCCTCGAGCGGCCGGCCTGGCAAAGCCAACCGGGCGACCGTTTCGTGAGCGCTCCTCACATGATGGCGGCGGCGCGCGCGATCGGCGCCGAGCCGCGGCGCGTGTTTCTGACGATCGGGCGCCAGGAAGTCGGCGCGTTCAAAGCCGCGCCGCAGCACGACTACCTGATCCGCGCCATCAACGCGTTCGATCCGGAGCTTCCGCGGGCGCGCTTGATCCTCGAGCGCGGCCCGTTCGCGCTCGGCGCGGAGCTCGCGCTGCTCGAAAAAGAGCGGATCGAAGTGATCGTGAGCAAGAACTCCGGGACCAACGCCACCTACGCCAAGATCGTCGCCGCGCGCCAGCTCGGGTTGCCTGTGATCATGGTCGAACGGCCGCGGCTGCCCGCGGCGCCGCTTGCGCACTCGCTCGATCAGCTCGCAAACTGGCTCGACGAGCTGCATCAAGCCTCGGTCCGGCGCGGAGTGTAGATCCAGCGATCGACGCGGCGCGTGCTGCTCGCGCCGATGATCACCAAGGTGCGCATGTCGGCCAGCCCCGGGTCCGCGTCGGCCAGGCTGCTGATCGCGACGGCTTCGTCGGGGCGCCCGATCGCCGTGGCAAACGCCACGAGCGTGTGCGCGGGGCGCACGCGCCGCAACAGCGCGAACGCGTCGTGGATCTGCTGCGGCCGCGCTCGCGAGGCGGGGTTGTAGAGCGCGATCACGAAGTCCGCCTGCGCCGCCAGCGTCAAACGCTTCTCGATCAGCGACCACGGCTTGAGGTTGTCGGACAGATTGATCGCGCAGAAGTCGCCGCCGAGCGGCGCGCCGAGCCGAGCCGCCGCGGCCAGCATCGCGGTCACCCCCGGCAGCACGCCGACGTCCAGATCGCGCCACTCGCTCGGCCCCCGCTCGATCGCCTCGAACAGCGCGGCGGCCATGGCGAAAACACCGGGATCGCCGCCCGAAACCACGGCAACGCGGGCGCCGTTCTGCGCGAGGCCGAGCGCGTGGCGCGCGCGCTCGAGCTCGTCCCCGTTGTCCGAGCGATGGACCACCTGCGCCGCGGAAAGCGAAAGGCGCGAGACGTAGCGATGGTAGCCAACCACGTCCGTCGCCTCGGCGAGCGCGGCGCTGGCTTCCGGCGTGACGAGCGAGCTCGGTCCGGGGCCGATCCCCACGACGCGAACCGCACCGGTCACGCCGAGCTTGCCCCGTCCCAAGGCCGGTACGGCCCGCCGTCGTGCGCGGGCAGCAGGATCAGCGCGAAGTAGAGCGACTTGTCGTCGGTCTTGTCGACGAGCGGCATGATCACTTCGCGCTCGGTGGTGCCGTGCTCGAAATAGGTGGCGTGCTCGGTACGACCGAGCCGATCCAGGATCTTTCGCACCTTCTGGTAGTGGCTGCCGAGCTTGATGATCGCGGCGGCGTCCACGCTGCGCAGCTTGGCCTCGAGCTCCTCGTCCGGCAGGGTGGCCGGGATGATCGAAAACACGCGATCGGTCGACACCAGCGGAATGCCGGCGCGCGCCGCGCAACCGGCGAAGCTCGTGATGCCCGGGATCACCTTGCACGAGTGCTGCTCGGCGAGCCGGTCGTGCAGGTACATGAACGAGCCGTAAAAGAGCGGGTCGCCTTCGCAGAGCACGGCCACGTCGAGCCCGGCCAGAAGGCGCTCCGCGATGCGCGCCGCCGAATCCCGGTAAAAGTCGCCGAGCGCCGCCACGTAGTCGGGATGGCGTGGCGGCAGCTCGACCGTGTACGGGTAGGTCAGCGCCAGCCGCTCGGCGCCGGCATCCACGTGCTGTTCGGCGATCGCCCACGCGTTCCCGTTCTTGCCGCGCTTGGCGAAGTACGCGACGACCGGAGCCGCGCGTATCGCCTTGACGGCCTTGAGCGTGATCAGCTCGGGGTCACCGGGCCCGACTCCCACGCCGTACAAGGTACCAGTGGTGCCCGCGCCCATCGCTACTCCCGATCGCTGGCCAGCGCGTTGATCGCCGCCACGGCCATCGCGCTTCCGCCCTTCCTGCCGCGCACGATCATGCAGGGCACGCGCCCGTCCGCGAGCAGCGCCGCCTTGGATTCGGCCGCGCCCACGAAGCCGACGGGCACACCGATCACCGCGGCGGGCCGAAGCTCTGTCTCGTCGAAAAGCTCGAGCAGGCGAAACAGCGCGGTCGGTGCGTTGCCGATCGCGACCAGCGCGCCCTCGAGTTTCTCACCCCAGAGCGACAGCGCGGCCGCGCTGCGCGTGGTGCGTTGCTCGGCCGCGATCGCGGCCACGCGCGGGTCGTCCAGAAAGCACAGCACCTCGTTTTTGGCGCCGAGCCGCGCCCGGGTAACGCCGGCCGGCAGCATCTTCGTGTCGCACAGGATCGGCGCGCCGCTCCGGAGCGCGCGCTCCGCGGCCTCGGCGAAACCCGGGGAGAATTCGATGTCGCGCGCGAGCTCGACCATGCCGCTCGTGTGAATCAAACGCACGGCGACGCGCTCCTCCAGCGCCGAAAAGCGCCCTAGCTCGGCCTCGGCGCGGATGATCGCGAACGACCGGCGGTAGATCGCGTCCGCGTCGCGCTCGTAGTCGCGGCGGACCGGCAGCCCGGCAAGGCGCGCGCGGGCGGCCTCGAGCGTCATGGTTTCGTTCTTGGTGGCTTCGCTCACGCTCTGGCCGAGCCCGAGCTTACAGCCTTCGACGTCGTAAACCAGCGTCACTTCGGCCGGGCCGTCAAGCGCGCAGCTTTTTGCACAGCCGGAAACGTGCAAGCGCCCGCTTCCGCCCAGGCGCGGCAACACTGCTCGCGCGAGCTCGCGGGCCAGCGACCGGGTCTCGCCCCGAGCCGACCGACACGCGGGAGCTCCCGAGCAGGCCACGGCGCGCAGCAGCGGATCGGCCGGGTCCGTGATCAGGCCGGCGCCGCGCAGAGTTTCGAGCAGCGCGCCTTCGTCGCGGGCGGACACGCCGGGCAGGAGCACGCTGCGCCACGGCGTGATGCGGACCTCTCCGCTGCCGAAGTCGGCCGCGACTCGCGCGATCAGCTCCCAGGTCGCGGCGTCGCCGGAACCGAACGGCACGCCGATGGCGATGAAGTCGCGAAGCATGCGCTGGAACCCGATCGGCGGCGTCCGGGCCGAACCGGCCCGAGCCCGCACGCTCTGCCCCGAAGCGTCCCGGGCGAGCACCAGCGCGCGCTCGACGACGACGCGCGCCGCGTCCGCCGTGCAGCCCATCCAGCCGGCGAGCTCCGCCTGTTCCGGGTTTTCCGCGAGCACTTCCAG
>Ga0111539_10008633_pt1 | contig 12938 bp, 10 predicted proteins | sample RhiMethybrSRZTD1_FD_79667 | JGI IMG/M metagenome (GOLD analysis project Ga0111539, IMG submission 79667) | Populus rhizosphere microbial communities from Tennessee, USA - Rhizosphere MetaG P. TD hybrid SRZTD1 (version 2) (version 2) | ecosystem: Host-associated > Plants > Roots > Rhizosphere >...
ATGCAATCAACAAGGTAATGTTGAGAAAAGTTTTAGAATCTTAAATTAGTCTTTTTGTATCTTCTTTAGAATATTTTCTCCCTTTTTCGCATTTTTTATAATTGTTCAAAGTTAAAGTAAGAAAAATTATATTTTTCAATACTATCAAAAAATGACTATTTTTTGAGAATGAGTTTTAATGAATAAGAAAGCTTTTAAATCTATTTCATTATTCTGACTCATTTGTAGATCTAAATTAAATAAAATTAATTTTCTACATAATCTTCCCAATAATTATAGCTCTAAGACATTAACTAATATGATTTAATTTTTTCATATCGCTTATAGTATGAGGTACATTATAGAATTCAATTGATTAACTATATTTTTTAATTATTCCACTGTTTCACTGCTTTACAATTACTATGATATACAAGTCTTATTCTTGAAAATCGATTTGTCAAACAATTTGTTCAAAACCATAAACTATTATTCTAGCATTTACTACATTTGTTTACATTTGTCTCTATATTATTTTATCATAATAGATATGGATTAACAATTTCTTGTACCTCTTCTTTCTCTTCAAAGTCATTATACTGCAAATTTCATTTTCTATACTAAGATTATCTAGGAAAGATATCTTCAAATAGAAAATTAATATATCGACATCTCTTTTTCTTTGGTGAAGGATGAGAGTAGATCATATAGCTATTGCAGTTAAAAATGTTGAAGAAGCATTAAAAAATTATAAAAATATTCTTAATATTGATAAAATTGAGATGGAAGAGGTTCCTAATGAAAGGGTCCGTGTAGTAATGCTAAACTTAGAAGACACCCGTATTGAGCTCCTAGAACCTACTGCTGAGAATAGTCCTATTTCGAAATTTCTAAATGAAAAAGGAGAGGGGATTCATCATATTGCGATTACGGCTGACAATATAGAGGAAGACGTTGATAGAGGACAGAAAAATGGAATGAGGTTTTTGGGCGGAATCAGAACTGGTTCTTATGGTCGTAAAATAACATTTATTCATCCTAAATCATTGAATGGAGTGTTAACAGAATTTTGTCAATCCTCACAAGACAGGTAAGATTTTAATTTTTTTGTCATTCTAAATAAATATACAATCTCTTTCGGCCTTTCCAAAATAAAGAATATGACAGATTTAAGACCATAGGAAGCTACAAAATTCTTACAGGTTATAAAAAATCAAACAACATCTTAGTAAATTCACTTGTTGAGAGTTTCCCTCCAATATCTATTGTCTTATAATTTTGTTTTAAGAGAGAAGTAATTGCGGTTTCTATTCTTATTGCCTCATTAAATAATATGGGATCGTTGAATTTTTCTCCTATCCATTCCAACATCATTTTAACACTAAGAAATATAGAGGAGGGATTAGCAACATTCTTTCCTGCAATATCAAAAGCAGCACCATGGACTGGTTCAAACAAGGCAAAATTTTGACCTATATTAGCTGCTGGACCCATTCCTAACCCTCCAACGACCTGTGCTGCTTCATCAGATAAAATATCACCAAAAAGATTAGTAGTAACAATAACATCAAAACTCTCGGGGTTTCTTATTAAATTCATAGCACAAGCATCAACATATAACTCACTATATTCTATTTGAGGGAATCTAGTAGATACTTCTCTACAAATATTTTTAAATAAGCCATCACTCTTTCTCAGTACATTGGCTTTATGAACCGAAACAACCTTCTTTTTTTTACCTCGTGTTACTGCAGCTTTAAAAGCATATTCTGCAATTCTTTTAGAAGCTTTTTCTGATATAACTCGAAGAGCAACAACCGTATCGTCATTAGCATAAAATTCCCATCCTAAGTATACATCCTCTGTGTTTTCGCGAACAGTAACTAAATCTACATTTTCTGAAATGGATTTAATATTAGGAAATGATTTAGCAGGTCTTATATTTGCATATAGATCAAAAAGTCGTCTAAGTACTAGAATAACATCTGCGGCACTTTCACCTACAGGAGCTTTTAAACATGCATCACTTTTTCTTATTGCATCGAGTGTAAAATCAGGTAAAGCACTACCAAATTTGGATAATGCATAATCTCCTGCATCAACCTCCCTAATACTGAACTTAACACCATTCTTATCGTTTATAAATTCTAGAAGCATTTTAGCACTAGTCATTAATTCTGGTCCTATACCATCGCCAGGAATCAGTGATATATTATATTTCGTCATCTCATCTAAATAATAGGATATAATTGTTTTAAACATTGTTTCTTGAAAAGTATTAACCATAGTTTTTTTACAAGATTAAAATAGACGATAAAAAACACTCTTATTTATTTAAATTTCTTAATTTTGGCCAGTTCTCCTATTTCATTTGCATCTTAATATTAATACAAAAATGAATTTTATAATGCTTAGTAATATTGTTAGTGTGCAAAAGAGGTTTCAATAAGAATTGTTGAAATTTAAATAGAAAAAAGGTGGTAGTAGTCTCGATTATAAACGCCTATTCTATCTTTATAGACTATACCAAAAAAATAATTGTCGGTAGTTAATATTATACTTTTTTACGTATGTGTAAACAAATTGTTAAAATGTCTTATAACTGTCTTAAAGGAAATTAGAATGAGATTTTTGGCTCATACCTTCCAAATACAGATTGAAAAGCGTCGCTAATTTCACCCAGGCTAACTCTATTTTTCACTGCATTTATAATGTGAGGCATTAGATTTTCCGTGTCTTTTTCAGCGTTCTTAACCAAAAGTTCGATCGCATGGTCAATTTTGTTCTTATCTCTCTTTACCTTTAGCTGGTTTAACCTTTCGATTTGTTTTTTTTCAAGTACTGGGTCTATGACATTTAGTAAAGGTTCTATATCATATTCGTCTTGGAATTTATTAACTCCAACTATAATCCTTTTTTGTTCATCTATTTCTTTTTTTAAAGAGTATGCATTCTGTCTTATTTCGTCCTGAAAAAATCCCTTTTCAACTGCAGATAGTGCACCTCCAATTCCTTCTATCCTTTTGAGGTATTTATCTACTTCATCCTCTATTTGATTAGTTAAAAATTCTACGTAATATGATCCACCTAATGGATCTACAGTTTTTGTTACTCCTGTTTCTGTAGCTATCATTTGTTGTGTTCTTAAAGCAATTTTAACAGATTCTTCAGTTGGCAAAGCTAATGCCTCATCTTTAGAATTGGTATGTAAGGATTGGCAACCTCCTAAGACAGCTGCGAGGGCTTCTGTAGTAACTCTTACGATATTATTGTCGACTTGTTGAGCAGTCAATGACTCTCCACTGGTTTGTACGTGAAAACGTAAAGTTATCGATTTATCATCTTTAGCATGAAATCTCTCTTTCATTATTTTAGCATAGATTCTTCTCGCTGCTCTAAATTTAGCTATCTCTTCAAAAAATTCCATTGTACAACAAAAGAAAAATGAAAGGCGAGGGGCAAAATCGTCAATTTTGAGTCCTCGATCAAGACAAGTCTGAATATATTCAATTGCATTTGCAAATGTAAATGCTAGTTCCTGAGTAGCATTCGACCCAGCTTCTCTTATATGATATCCAGAAATACTTATGGGATACCATTGAGGAACATATTTAGAACAGTATTGGATCATATCACCTATAAGACGAAGAGAAGGTTTCGGTGGATATATGTATGTGTTTCTAGCAATATATTCTTTCATAATATCATTTTGAGTAGTGCCTCTTAAAGAAGCAGGACTTATACCTTGAGAATCCGCTACTGTTATATATAATGATAAGAGCGTAGCAGCAGTTGAATTAATTGTCATTGATGTACTAACCTTATCTAACGGAATAGTAGCGAAACACGACATCATGTCATCAATAGAACTAATTGCAACTCCGGTTCTTCCAACTTCACCTTCGGATTGTGGATTGTCAGAGTCCCTTCCAGTCTGAGTTGGTAAATCAAAAGCAAGAGACAAACCGGTTTGACCATGATCTAAAAGAAACTTGAATCTTTTATTGGTTTCCTCCGCACTTCCAAATCCACTATACTGCCTCATAGTCCAAAGACGCTGACGATACATAGTATCATGAATTCCTCTAGTAAATGGATATTTTCCAGGCTTTTCATCTATTTCATTTTTCTTCGAAAGATCGTTACTATTATAAACTTCTTTTACTAGAAAGCCTGAATCAGTCTTAATTTCTAATTTTTTAGACATTTGGTTTTTCATCTCCTAATAATTTTTGTTCTTTTCTATATAATTACCAGATGCAGTCTGTAAAAGATTAGAAGTCAACTCTTCTGCTGCTTGGAATGGATTCATTTTTTTGTTTTGTATTTTGTCAATATAATTATGATAAGTGGGAAGATCGTTCAACATTCTTATAATTTTATCTTTGAGGATATTTAAAACCATATCTTTTAATTCTATTTTTAATAATTCCTTATCTTTTTCTTTAAACTTCGCTATGTGTTCCTTGAGCATATAACGTATTGTTTCTGCAATTTCTTTTACACCAGTCCCAGTTTTTGCAGAACACTTTAATATAATTGGCTTTCTTTCTGTTTCCCCTATAAAGTCCCTTATTGTATTATAAAGGGTATTTGCTCCTTCAAGATCTTCTTTATTTACAATATATATATCACCTATCTCAGTAATACCTGCTTTAACTGCTTGTACTTTATCTCCAGTATTTGGAGTAAAAATTACAAGGGTAAGATTTACAACCTTAGACACCTCTATTTCTAATTGACCAGCACCTACGCTCTCAACTATTATCAAATCATAACCTGCAGCATCAAGAATTCTAACAATGTTTCTCAATGATCTTGATATTCCCCCTAATGCACCTCTGGAGGCAATGCTTCGCATGAAGACATCGGATTTATCCATTAGACTAGATTGCATTCTAATACGATCGCCTAAAATTGCACCACCAGTAAGAGGACTAGTAGGATCGACAGCAATTATCGCTATTTTATAACCATATTTTTTAAATTCGTCTATTAATCTACCAATAAGAGTACTCTTGCCGGCGCCGCCGGCGCCTGTCAAACCAATAGTCATTGCTTTTCCTGTATTTTGAAAAATTTGACCGACAATTGCTTGATACTCCCCTTCTTCATTATCAATTATTGAAATTGCTCTGGAAAGTGAACGTCTATCTCCTTTTAAAATTCCTTCAACTATTTTTAGCAAATATGTTCATCTCAAAATTAAGGTATTGTTAGATATAAATAATATTTTAAATAAACTTTTACCTTGTCAAGTTCGAATTTTGCGAAATAATACTTATTATCAATTTGTTACTTTATAACTATTGTTTAAATAAGATAAAGATTTAAAATCCGATTTGCTATTGTTTATTATTAGATATGACGATTCGTCAGAGTCAGGAAGTCAAACGCACGAGGGTTTTAGTTGCTAAATTGGGTTTAGACGGGCATGACCGAGGAGCCTTAGTTATTTGTAGAGCCTTACGAGATGCAGGTATGGAAGTTATCTATTCGGGGTTATTTTGTACTCCTGAACAGGTGGCTAAAACTGCAATTGACGAGGACGTTGATGTGATTGCCATGAGTTTACTTAATGGAGCCCATTTAACACTTTTTCCAAAAGTGGCCAAATTACTAAAAGATCAAGGAATTGATGACATGTTGATTATTGGGGGAGGGGTAATCCCTGCAAAGGATAAGAAGATATTAGAAAAGGAAGGAATTACAGGAAACTTTGGTCCAGGAACACCTCTTCCTTTAATTATTAACCACATAAATTCCAATATCAAGAAAAAGAAAGAATTCTAAGATTATTGATAAAAAAGTTATAAATATTTACTACACCGAGATTGGAGAAATAATTGCTGAATTTTGATCTGCCTAAAACTTTCTTTAAGACTAGTAACTTAAGAAATGATAACTTATTTCTTATTACTTTCTCCTGATATTTATTTCAGCCATCAACGAGTGGAATTTTGTTCACTTCTTGAGGTTGGTATTTCAATAAAAGGTGTTAGGCCCTGTCCTCCAGCACCACCACCACCACCTGTTACCAAGGGTAATTTACCGTCCCATCTTTGTGTCTTAAGCCAATCTAGATAGGATGGGCTACTTTTCAATTGTTGATCAATAATTTTTATTGCAGCTGATTCACCTTCCGCCTTTAATACATTTGCTTCTTTAAGCCCACTAGCCTGAGCAATTGCTGCTCTTTGCTCACCTATTGCCTTAGCCTCAGTTTGATTAGCTTCGATTTTGATTCTGAGCAGTTCATTTTGTGCCTGCAAAGCCCTTTGTTGAGCTTCCACTTTAGCTTCTATAGCTTTTGTAAACTGAGTGGAAAAACGGAACTCTGTAATTGATAAGGTTTCTAATACAATATTGTAATTAGCTAATCTAGCTTGTATTTGTTGTTCGATCTGATTCTTAACTGTCTCTCTTTTGGTAATCAATTCTTCTGCATTAAATCGTGCGGTAACCTGTTTTACAGATTCTTGTATTGCAGGTAGTATAACCCTATTATCAAAGTCAAAGCCCAATTGTCTATACAATAATTGAGCTGCTTCGGGGCGTATGTGAAAATTGAGGGCAACTTCTGTACTAACTTCTTGAAGGTCTTTTGAAGCAGATGTAGAACTAACAACGACTTTTTGGGTTCTAACCTCTATTGGTATTACTTGATCTCGAAATGGAACTACAAAATGAAGACCCTCTTCAAGACTTACAGCAGTATCAACTGCACCAAAGTGTAATAATACACCTCTATGGCCTGCTTCAATCGTCTTGACACTTGCTGTTATTAATACAATTACAATAATCAATCCAATGACAGCTGGGATTATCACTCTAAACAACGATTTGTTATATCCTGAAGATGAATATGATTCTAACGGTTCTCCTTCGGGAGTGACTCCTCCACGAGAGTATTGTCTTCCAAAACCACTAAATGGGCTTTTCTGACCTGGCCCATATCGACGTTTGTATATTTGATAGGCAATATAGCCTATAATTATAATTGTAAAAACAATTCCAATAATCGCACTAATTTCAACCATTATTTGTTCTCCTTAGCAAGTATTATTTATTATTATTTACTTATAAATTAATACAAATCATTACTTGTACAAATGATACGAATGGGATAAGGTAATTATGGAAAAACAATCAAAGTTTAACTATTACTTCCCGACCACATCATATTTCGCATTTCTTTGCCCACTTTTTCTATTTGATGATCTTCAATATTTTGCATATATTCTTTGAATGCATTTTTCCCGTGATTTTTATAACTAGTTAACCATTCATTTGCGAATTGTCCCGATTGTATTTCGGATAAAACTTCTTTCATCCGTAATTTAGTTGAGTCATCTAAGACTCTTGGGCCTCTTGTTAATCCTCCAAACCTCGCGGTTTCACTAACTCGATTGTACATTCCTGTAATTCCATATTTTTGAATCAGATCTACAATTAATTTCATTTCATGTAAACATTCGAAATAGGCAACTTCTGGTTGATAGCCAGCTTCTACAAGCGTTTCAAATGCTTTCATTATAAGAGAATGAGCTCCTCCACAGAGGTCAACCTGTTCACCAAACCAATCTGTCTCAACTTCCTCCTTAAAATTTGTCTCTATTACACCTGGTCTAGTACTTCCTATGCCTTTTGCCAAAGCAAGCACTCGATTTAAAGCTGTACCAGTATAATCTCTATAAACTGCAATTAGAGATGGTGTACCAAATCCTTCTTGATATAGTTCTCTTACTCTTTGTCCTGGACCTTTTGGAGCAACCATAATAACGTCAATATTTGTAGGAGGTTCTATCCATTTCCAGTGAATGGAGGCTCCATGTGAAAAACACAGTGCTTTATTTTCAGTCACATAGGGGCTGATTTCATTTTTATATGCAGCTGCTTGCTCCATATCAGGAATTAAAATATGAATTATATCTGCAATTCTTACAGCCTCTCTTACTTCCATAACATTTTGTCCATCCTTTTCTGCAATTTTCCATGAATTTCCTGCTTTACGTAATCCTATAACAACATTCAGTCCAGAATCTTTAAGGTTACTAGCTTGAGCTTTTCCCTGTATTCCATAACCAATAACTGCAATTGTTTGATTCTTTGTAGAATCGAGCGTTACTTCATTATCGCCCCACTTTTTAACCATAAAATGATATAAAATGAGGTTTTATAAATAATAACTGCTGGTAATTTAAGTCTGTTAATATAATCTCTTTAGACATCAGACAGAAAAGAACGGGAGATATCTGTCGATATAAAGAACTAGAGTAATTATTATGACTCACGCTAACTATTTTAGGGATCACAGGAAAAAATATACATGATGTTAATGCAATAGATAAAGTAGGTCATTGTTTTCCTAATAATTAAATATATTATTTTTTTTTAGAAAATTTTAAAAGAAATTATAAATACATTTGAGATATTCCTATAGTGTGTAAATCTCATTTGCTTTATTAATTTGATTAGTGAGAGTATTAAATTTAGCAAATTGATAATACCATATAAAATGAAGATAAGTAGGGAGAGTCAAATCATGAATTTAAACATGCATCTATGAAATACAGTTAATTGATTCTTTAAAAATAATATTTTTCTATTAGATATAATGATAATTGTAATTTAGCAATCTCTTAATAATATGTTAAAGCATTTCAAACATTGAATTTTAATTAATTTGGTACATATGTTTTTCTCAATAACTTTGAACTTTGTAGAACCACATCTGTTACAACTAGGACACCTTCTTTTTTTTGAATAGATTCTTACCATTCTTGCGGATGAGTGTCTGATTTTGCTAAGACCTTCATTCGTTCAACTCCATTTATATTCATTATTATATCTTTAACTGGATTTGGAACCAAATTCTCCCATTTCTCATTGTTACATATTAAGTTACGAATATTTTCTCCATTAAATCGAAATTTGTTTATAAAGAGAGGCTCTTTGACGATGATTGCTTTAGAAGATAAATAACGAACATATTCATTTCCTGAATATATAATATCAAATTTCGGAACCATGGATTTGACATATTCAAACCAACATGCATTATTCTCAAAATTTGGTAAAGGAATGATAAAAAATTTACCCAGATCAAAAGTTTGATCTGAAAGTGAAGCATGAATCATTTCTATCCTTTCACCTGCAGTAAATGGATCTTTTGCTAAGTAATTAAATTGTGCGCTTCCTATAGCCACTATCAACTCATCACATTCATTCATAATCTGATGAATAAGTTCTAAATGGCCATTATGAAAAGGTTGAAATCGCCCAATAACGAATCCACGTTTATATTTAGCCATTTTTTTTATCATTTGATCCAGAAATAGATCCTAACTTTAATTTCTCTTTTTCTATCTCTTTTCTCTCAATCTTTTTAAAAATGGGTGAGACTTTACCTATTCTATGAGTTGGGAGAATTTTTAATAGCGATAAACTTTCCCACGATTCTTCCTCTAGTTTTTGATTATTATTTAATTGTGACCATATCTTAGACGCAGAATTCGGGATAAAAGGGTACAAAAGTATTGATAGTGCTCTGACTGCATTAATTGAAATATATAATGTAGTAGCTGCAGATGAATTCTTATTCGCCCATGGCTCTTTTTTTTGAAAATATTGATTAAAAAAATTAGAAAATTTCAAAATAGTTTTTAATGCTTTATCAGTTTCTGCTTTCTTTAAAAATTCTCCAGTTTGTTTGGCTATATTCATTATGGCATCTATTGCATTTTTATCGTACTCATGATAACCACTAGGTTCTGGGACTATTCCATCAAAATTTTGTTTGGTAAAAGATAAGGTTCTGTTAACAAAATTTCCGATATTATCGATAAGGTCATTATTAATATTACTATAAAAAATATCCCAATCAAAATTTACATCATCTTGAGTAGAAGGACTTATTAGAGCAATATAAAATCTCAAGAAATCTGGGTTAAAGATAGATATAAAATCTTTTAGACCAATATACCAATTTCGGCTTTTTGATATTTTTTTATTATGAAGCATTAAATGTCCTCGAACAGGTATATAATCAGGAAGTTTATATTCCCTATCAATTCCCATTCTAATGGCAGGAAGAAAAAGGAAATGATGATATATTATATCTTTTCCAATAAAATGATAAATAGAAGAATTATTCCATATGTCTTTTCCATTTCTTCCAAATTTTTCGTTCATTAAAACATTGAATGTGGATATATAGCAAAGATGGTTATCAAACCAACCATAGAATACTTTTCCCTTAGCATCATCTAATGGAATATTTATTCCCCAATCTAGATCTCTAGTAATATCCCAGTCCTCTAATCCTTCATTAATCCAGTGTAAAACATAGTTTTTTATGTCTACTTGAAGGTTCTTATTATGAGTTAACCATTGTTTTAGCTCAAAAGAAAAGTTGGATAATTTGAAAAAATAATGCTTACTTCTTTTCTTTATAGGTGGTTGTCCACAAATCCCACATTTTGGTTCTAGTATTTCTTCAGGAACTCTTCCACATTTTTCGCAAAGATCTGAATATTGATCTTTTGATTTACAATAAGGACAAATTCCGATAACATATCTATCTGGTAAAAATTTCTTATCAAAATCACAATAAAATTGAATAACTTCTTTTTCATATATATGACCATTAATCCTTAATTTATTGAATACATCTTGCACAAATTTTTGATTTTCGATAGAACTTGTTTTATAAAATTTATCAAAGAAAATCCCAATTGCATTAAAGTCTTCTAAATCACGTTTGTTCCAGTAATCAACAAATTCCTTTGGAGTTTTATTTTCTTTTTCTGCTCTAATTAAAATGGGAGTACCAAAATCATCAGATGCACCAACATGAAAGACCTCTTCATTTGATATTCTCAAAAATCTGGTAAAGATATCAGCTGGAAGATAGGTTGAGGATATATGTCCAATATGGATTTCACCATTAGCATAAGGAAGAGCAGTAGTTATTACTATAGGTTTATTTTTTTCAATTCCTTCTTTACTATCACTAATAAAAGAAGAAAATTTATTATTGTCATAAAAATTATTATTAGTATTATTATTGCTAGTCTTGGAGAGCATTATATGAGAGTCCTTTTTATGTGGGGTAATAAAATGATATGGGGGTTTAGTGTATTTTGTTCAAATTGGTAAATTTCCTAATCACAAGCAAGAAACATGGGTAACACTAACATCTTTTAAATATAATCGTTGGTCTAAAAGTTTTATTACATACTTTACAATTTATGAATGAAACTTTTGTCAAAAAAGGAATAGCAATTTTCTAATAAAATCTTATATTATTGTATGCCTTTGAATATTTCTGCTGTGTTCATTTGAAGACAATACAAAATCTTTGTTTTCAATATTGAAAAACTACTTAATTCTAATATAACCATCTTTTTAATACACATCATTATTTTTAAAAATTAGCATAAACTTATTTATGATATTCAATCTGTTCTCTAGTAAGTTTATCAATTTTTATTCCAAATGAGGATAGAGCCATCTGTGCAACTTCTTGATCTATTTTGCTCGGCACTTGATGAAGATCTTTTTCTAATTTGTTATAGTTCTTTGTAATGTACAATAAAGATAATAATTGATTTGAAAAAGATAAATCCATTACTTCGGATGAGTTTCCTTCAACTCCTACTAAATTAATAACCCGTCCTTTCGCAATTAGATTAATTGTTTTTCCTTTAATATTAAATGATTCTACGAAAGGTCTCAGCTCTATTGGCTTTTCATTTTGCCCATATAAATAATCAACATCTATTTCGACATCAAAATGCCCAGCATTAGCAAGAAATACACCATTTTTTAGATTCTGAAAATCGTATCTTGTTATTACATTTCTTTGTCCAGTACAGGTAATGAAACAATCACAATTCGGAAAGGTTTCTCTAAGTCTTTGTACATCAAATCCATCCATATAGGCTTCTAATGCTTTTAAGGGATTCACTTCCGTTACGGTAACCCTTGCTCCCAAACCTCGAAGACATGACGATACGCCTTTACCGACCCAACCATAACCACAGACTACAAAATGTTTACCTGCTATCAAAATTCCTAAAATTTTCATTAATCCATAGACTGTACTTTGTCCTGTACCATAACGATTATCAAAAAAATGTTTAGATTTAGCATTATTTACACCAATTATGGGATAGTTTAGCCCAGTTTTATCTTTAAGTGATAAAATTCTAAATATTCCAGAAGTAGTTTGTTCTGTCCCGCCGAGGATATTTTTTATTTTTCTTTTATGCACAATACTGTGCAATTCCCCACCATCATCAGTAATTATTTGAACATTACTATTGGCTACTTTGATCATATTTTCAAAAAATTCAATTCTATTTGGATCTCTTTTTGCAAATACCTCGATCTCATTATATCTCAAAAATTCCATTATATCGGGTTGAACGGAAAGAGGATTTGCTGAACATATGGATATTTGGGCTCCAAGTGCTTTTGCTGCCATTATAAGCACAGAAGTTTCTTTGGTGATATGCAAACAAAATCCTAATTTAAAATTGGCTAAAGGCTTACTCCTTCGATATTTTTCCATTATTTTTGAAATAATTTTCATCATTCTTAGGGCCCATTCATAAGATAATTTGCCAGTTTCGAGCAAATGTTGAGAATTAGAATATTTTATTTTCAAAGACTTTTTTTGTATTGAATTGTGGGTTTTCATTAGATATAATAATAATGAAAATGATGTAGATATAAAATATGAGATATTGAGCTGTTTGGATATAACCCTCTGGGTTGATAATGTTGTTTATTCATAGGTTTTAGGTTTAATTTAACTACGAAATCGTGAAAAGAAAATTATAACCGATGCTAGAATAATTTTTTAAGTTTCATGGCTTGGATAAAAATTGCAAAAACAAGTGAAATTCCTAACAACAAGGGAAAAGAAGTAAATGTAAATGGAAATCGTGTAG
>Ga0111539_10008634_pt1 | contig 12938 bp, 10 predicted proteins | sample RhiMethybrSRZTD1_FD_79667 | JGI IMG/M metagenome (GOLD analysis project Ga0111539, IMG submission 79667) | Populus rhizosphere microbial communities from Tennessee, USA - Rhizosphere MetaG P. TD hybrid SRZTD1 (version 2) (version 2) | ecosystem: Host-associated > Plants > Roots > Rhizosphere >...
CGGCGGGCCGGCGAGGTGCCGGGCCTGGGCGCCCGCCAGGTCCGGGCGGTGGCCGACTTCGTGGCCGTGCTCGACGAGCTGGCCGCCGGGGTGGCCGAGGGCCGCTCCCCGAGCGTGCTCGTCCAGGACGCCTGGACCCTGTCGGGCCTGATGCGCGAGCTGGAGGCCGACACCTCGATCGAGGGCCAGGGCCGGGTCGAGAACGTCCGCGAGCTCCAGTCGGCCGCCGAGGAGTACGAGCTGCGCGAGGGCCTGGAGGCCGAGCCGACCCTGGCCGGCTTCCTCGAGTCGATCGCCCTGGTCACCGACGCCGACCAGGTCGAGGCGGGCAGCCAGTCGGTCACCCTGATGACCCTGCACACGGCCAAGGGGCTGGAGTACCCGGTGGTGTTCATCGTCGGCCTGGAGGAGAACGTGTTCCCCCATGTCCGCTCCATCGGCGAGCCGCGCGAGCTGGAGGAGGAGCGGCGGCTGGCCTATGTGGGCATCACCAGGGCCAGGGAGCGGCTGTACCTGACCAACGCCTGGAGCCGGACCCTGTTCGGCGCGACCAGCTACAACCTGCCCTCCCGGTTCCTCAAGGAGGTGCCCGAGGAGCTGGTCTCGGTCGCCCCCGCCCAGGGCCGGGCCAGCGCCGCCCGGTCGCTGCCGGCCGGCTGGGGCGACGCCAGCCCGGCGTTCGGGGCCGGGCGCAGCAGCTTCAACGCCCGGCCCCATCCGCCGGTCTCCTTCGACCGCCAGCCGACCCCGGCCGAGCGGCTGGCCGGCCGCCAGCGGGGCGCCCTCGACCTGGGCCTGACCCCCGGCGACGAGGTCGTCCACCGCCAGTGGGGTCGGGGCACGGTGGCCGCCGTTTCGGGCCGGGGCGAGCGGGCCATGGCCGAGGTCGACTTCCCGGGGCTGGGCCGCAAGCGCCTGCTGCTGCGCTATGCACCCCTCACTCGGCCCTGACCCCGTGAGGGCGGCGGCCAGCAGGCTGGTCGGATCACCCCGCCGGAGCGCCTGTGCATTCCTAACCACTGCTGTCCTAGCCCGGCGATACCGTTGCGCCCATGGAGCCCATTGGTGCATATGGAGCCGACTCGGCCGGATCAGGATGCGTCACCATGACCGCGGTGATCCAGGCCTACCGGTTCGCCCTCGACCCCACCCCACGACAGCGGCGCGTCCTTGCCTCCCACTGTGGCGCCGCCCGCTATGCCTACAACTGGGGATTGCGGCTGGTCCAGCAGCGCATGGAGCAGGGTCGGGCCGGTGAGGACGTCGAAGTGCCGTGGACCCTGTCCAAGTTGCGGCGGGAGTGGAACCAAACCAAAACGCAGATTGCCCCCTGGTGGGCCGAGAACAGCAAGGAGGCGTACTCCTCCGGCCTGGATGGGCTGGCCCGCGCCCTCAAGAACTGGACCGACCACAGAAGCGGCCGGCGCAGAGGCCGCCGCATGGGCTTCCCCCGACCCAAGCGAAAAGGCCATTGCCGGGACGCCTGTCGGTTCACCACCGGCCAGATCAAGGTGTTCCCCGACCGCAGGCATATCCAGCTTCCGCGGATCGGCGTCCTCAAGACCCACGAGTCCACAAGGAAGCTGGCCCGTCGCCTTGAACAGGGTACTGCCCGAATCATCGCCGCCACCATCAGCCGCCAGGCTGACCGCTGGTTCGTCTCCTTCACCGTCGAGGTGCAACGGCATATCCCAACCGGCAACGGCAAGGCGGGCGTGGTCGGAGTGGACGTCGGTGTCCGCCACTTGGCCGTGCTGTCCACTGGTGTGGTGGTTCCCAATCCCCATGCGGTCCAACGGTCTCTGCGCAAGATGCGGCGGCTCAACCGGGAACTTCATCGCCGCAAGCTGGGCTCTCGCCGTCGCGGCCAGACCCGACGGCGGCTCGCGCGGGTCCATGCCCGAGCCGGGATGGTCCGAAATCGCCACCTGGCCCGTGCCCTGGCCGATGCCGGCCTGGCCGCACTGCGCCGCCAGCTCTGCTACAAGACCGACTGGTATGGTAGCCGGCTCGTCGTCGCCGACCCCTTCTATCCCTCGTCCAAGACGTGCTCGGCCTGTGGCTGGGTGAAAGCCAAGCTCACCCTTGCCGAGCGCACCTTCACCTGTGAGGCCTGCGGACTGCGGCTGGACCGGGACCTGAATGCTGCCCGCAACCTCGCCATGCTCGCAGAGCACGTCGCCCAGAGTGGCTGGGAGACACAAAACGCCCGTGGAGCCGACCGTAAGCCCCAGCTTGCTGGGCAGGTGGCCATGAAGCGGGAAGCCGGCGGCCCGGGTGGGCGTGAGGCCGGCAACGCAGCATTCCGTAAGGATGCTGCTACACGGCGTAGCGCAGCAGCAGGCTGCCCTTCGGCGTCGCCCTGGTCGGCGTCGGCTGGCCGCGACCAAGCTGCGACAGTATGGTGAGGCTCGTGCTGTCCACGCCGTTCACCGAGCTGCTCGAGGCCAGGCTGCCGATCCAGCAGGCCCCGATGGGCGGGGTCACCACCCCGGAGCTGGTCGCGGCGGTGGCCGGGGCGGGCGCGGTCGGCATGGTCCCGGCCCAGATGCTCCCGGCCGACGCCCTGGCCGCCCTGCTCGACGACCTGGCCGGGCGCACCTCCGGGGTGGTCGGGGTGACCTTCCTGCTGCCGTTCGGCGCCGACCCGGCCGCTGTCGAGGTCGCCGCGGCCGGGGCGCGGCTGGTCGACTTCTACTACGGCGACCCCGACCCGGCCCTGGTGGCCCGGGTCCACAAGGGCGGGGCGCTCGCCTCCTGGCAGGCCGGCTCGGTGGCCGAGGCCCGGGCGGCGGCCGACGCCGGCTGCGACCTGGTCGCCGTCCAGGGGATGGAGGGCGGCGGGCGCATCCGGGGCCGGGTCGCCCTGCTGCCGCTGCTGGCCGAGGTCCTGGACGCGGTCGAGGTCCCGGTGGTCGCCGGCGGCGGCGTCGCCACCGCCCGCGGGGTCGCGGCCTGCCTGGCCGCCGGCGCCTCCGCGGTCCGGGTGGGGACCAGGCTGCTGGCCACCGAGGAGGCCGGCGCCCACCCCGCTTACGTCGCGGCCCTGCTGGAGGCCGGGGCCGAGGACGCCGTCCTCACCGACGCCTTCTCGGTCATGTGGCCGCCGGGCCCCGAGCCGCACCGCACCCTGCGCTCGGCCCTGGAGGCGGCCGAGGCGTTCGACGGCCAGGTCGTGGGCGAGACCCGCATGGGCGCGACCACCCTCCCGGTGCCCCGCTTCGGCGTCCCCTGCCCCAACCGCGACACCACCGGCGAGATCGCCGCCATGGTCCACTACGCCGGCCAGGGCGTCGGCGCCACCCATGAGGTCCTCCCCGCCGCCCAGGTCGTCACCGCCCTGGCCGACGACGCCGAACGCCTCCTCGGCCGCTGGAGCTGACCGCCCCGTCGGGGCGGTCTGGCACCATCGGGGGATGCGCCTCCGGATCTATCTCGACGTGCTCCGCACGCCCTCGGTGACCCGACTGCTGTCCTCGGCGGTGGTGGGACGGATGCCCACGGCCATGGCCGGGCTGGCGATCGTGCTGCTGGTCCGGGCGCACGGCGGCTCCTACGCGGTGGCCGGCATGGTGGCCGGGGCCTACTCGGTCGCCCTGGCCCTGACCTCGCCGCTGCTGGGGCGGCTGGTCGACCGGGTCGGGCAGACCCGGGTCCTGGCCGGCTGCGCGGTGGTCAGCGCCCTCGGGTTCGGCACCCTGGCCGCGGTCGGCGGCAGCGTCCCGCCGGTCGTGCTGGCCGCGCTGGCCGCCCTGACCGGGGCGGCGATCCCGCCGATCGGGGCCTGTATGCGCGCCCTGTGGTCGGACCTGCTCGGCCACGACGGCCGGCTCCAGGCCGCGTTCGCGGTCGAGTCGACGGTGCAGGAGCTGATCTTCGTCGTCGGCCCGCCGCTGGTCGCCCTGCTGGCCGCCGCCTTCTCCCCGGCCGCGGCCCTGCTCGGCACCGCCGCCCTGCTGCTGGCCGGCGTGGGCAGCTTCGCCGCCACCCCGGTGTCGAGGGCCTGGCGCCCCCGGCGCCGCGCCGCCGACTGGGCCGGGCCGCTGCGCAGCCCCGGCATCCGGGCCGTGCTGGCCACCATCGTGCTGCTGGCCGCGGCCTTCGGCACGGTCGAGGTGACGGTGGTGGCCGAGGCCGAGCAGCTCGGCTCGCGCACCCTGGCCGGCCCGCTGCTGGCCCTGTGGGCGGTCGGCAGCATGGCCGGCGGCCTCGTCTTCGGCGCCCGCGCCTCCGACCGCGGGCCCGAGCAGCGCGTGGTCGGCCTGCTCACCCTGGTCGTGGCCGGGATCGGCCTGCTGTCGGTGGCCACCGGCCTGGTCCAGCTGGGCGCCGGCATGGTCCTGGCCGGCCTCGGCATCGCCCCGGCCATCGCCTGCCTGTTCCTGCTGGTCGACCGGCTCGCCCCCGCCGGCACGGTGACCGAGGCCTTCACCTGGGTGACGACCGCCTTCGCGAGCGGGGTCGCGGCCGGCAACGCCCTCGGCGGCGCCCTGGTCCAGCGGACCGGCACCGACCGGGCGTTCCTGGTCGCCGCCGCCGGGATCGCCGCCGGCACCCTGCTGGCCCGCCTGCGCCGGCCCGCCCTGGCCGCTCGCCCCGTCGGAATGCGCGAGGCCCCGGACGGGTTGGGGCGAGCAGGATGATGAGCTACTACTGGCACGCCCGCCGGGAACCGCTGCCGCCCGGGACCAAGCTGTCGCGCGACCTGGTCCGGCGCGTCTGGGGGTTCGCCCGCGACTTCCGCTGGCAGATCGCCGGCTACCTGTTCCTGCTCGGCCTGTCGGCCCTGGCCGCGGTGATCCCCGCGCTGCTGGTCCGGGAGCTGCTCAACGAGGCCATCCCTCAGGGCAGCTTCACCCTGGTCAACCTGATCGGCCTGGCCGCGGTCGGGGTGGCGCTGGCCAACGCCGGGCTCGCCCTCGGCCAGCGGTTCCTGTCCTCGCGCATCGGCGAGGGGCTCATCTACCGGCTGCGCACCAGCCTGTTCGACCACGTGCAGCGCCAGCCGCTCGCCTTCTTCACCCACACCCAGACCGGCGCCCTCACCAGCCGCCTGAACAACGACGTCATCGGCGCCCAGCGGGCCCTCACCGGCACCCTCGGGTCGGTCTTCTCCAATCTCATCAGCCTGGTCACGACGCTGGTCACCATGTTCGTGCTGAACTGGCGGATCACCCTGATCGCGGTCGCCGTGCTGCCCCTGTTCCTGCTCCCGGCCCGGCGGGTGGGGCGCCGCCTGCAGGCCATCACCCGCGAGTCGATGCAGCTCAACGCGGCCATGAACACCACCATGAACGAGCGTTTCAACGTCGCCGGGGCGCTGCTGGTGATGCTGTTCGGCCGCCGCGACCGGGAGCTGGCCGGCTTCGCCGACAAGGCCGCCGGGGTGCGCGACATCGGGGTCCGCTCCGCCCTCTACGGGCAGACCTTCTTCGTGGTCCTGGGCCTGGTCGGCGCCGTGGGCACGGCCGCCGTCTACTGGTTCGGGGCCCGGCAGGTGCTGTACGACCAGCTGCAGGCCGGCGACGTGGTCGCCCTGGCCGCCCTGGTCACCCAGGTCTACGGCCCCCTGACCGCCCTGACCAACGCCCGCGTGGACATCATGACCGCGTTCGTGTCCTTCGAGCGGGTGTTCGAGGTGCTCGACTTCGAGAGCCCGATCCGGGACCGGCCCGGCGCGGTCCCGCTCGACCACCCGGCCGGGCGGATCGAGTTCGACCACGTCGGCTTCCGCTACCCGACCGCCGACGAGTCGACCATCGCCAGCCTCACCGGCGGGGCGGCCGCGGTCGGGGTGGCCGCCGGCGAGCCGGTCCTGCACGACGTCAGCTTCGCCGTCCGCTCGGGCGAGCTGGTCGCCCTGGTCGGCCCGTCCGGGGCCGGCAAGACCACCACCGCCATGCTGGTCGCCCGGGTCTACGACGTCACCGAGGGCGCCGTCCGGGTCGACGGGGTCGACGTGCGCGACCTGGAGCTGGAGAGCCTGCGGGCCGCCATCGGCCTGGTCGCCCAGGACCCGCACCTGTTCCACGACACCATCCTGGCCAACCTCCGCTACGCCAGGCCGGACGCGACCCTCGAGCAGATCGAGGACGCCTGCCGCGCCGCCAGGATCCTCGACCTGGTCGAGAGCCTGCCCGAGCGCTGGGAGACGGTGGTCGGGGAGCGCGGCTACCGGCTGTCGGGCGGGGAGAAGCAGCGCCTGGCCATCGCCCGGCTGCTCCTGGCCGACCCGGCGATCGTGATCCTCGACGAGGCCACCGCCCACCTCGACTCGGAGGCCGAGGTGGCCATCCAGGAGGCCCTGGCCGCCGCCCTCGCCGGCCGGACCAGCCTGGTCATCGCCCACCGGCTGTCGACCATCGTCAACGCCGACCGGATCCTGGTGATCGACCACGGCCGGGTCGTCGAGCAGGGCGCCCACGCCGAGCTGCTCGCCGCCGGCGGCCTCTACGCCGACCTGTACCACACCCAGTTCGGCCGCGCCCCGGCCTCGCCGCCGGTCGACGGGCACGCCGTCAGCCGGGCGGCGACGGCCTGAGATGCCGGACCACGCCGGAGACTCGCCGGAGGGCCCGGAGCTCCTCTACGGCGGCTACGTGTTCGACCTCGACGGGACCGTCTACCTGGGCGAGGAGCTGCTCCCGGGGGCCGGCCGGCTGCTGGCCCGGCTGCGCGAGCTCGAGCGGCGGGTCGTGTTCGTCTCCAACAACCCGACCCACGACCGCGAGATGTACGCCGAGAAGCTGCGCCGGCTCGGGGTCGAGGTGTCGACGGCCGAGGTCCTCAACACGGTGGTGACGATGACGCGCTGGCTGGCGCGTCACCACCCGGACGCGACCGTGTTCCCCATCGCCGAGGCGCCGCTGCGCCGGGCCCTGGCCGAGGCCGGGATCCGGACCTCGGACCGGGCCGAGGAGATCGACCTGGTCGTGGCCAGCTACGACCGCGGCTTCGACTACCGCAAGCTCCAGATCGCCTTCGACGCCATCTGGTACCACCGGCGGGCCCGGCTGGTCGCCACCAACCTGGACCGCTTCTGCCCGTTCCCGGGTGGCCGCGGCGAGCCCGACGCCGGCGCCATCGTGGCCGCCATCGAGGCCTGCACCGGCGCCACCTGCGAGGTCAACGCGGGCAAGCCCGACCCGCTGATGCTGGAGGCGGCCATGGAGCTGCTGGGGCTGGACGCCGGCGACTGCGTCATGGTCGGGGACCGGCTGTCCACCGACATCGCCATGGCCAGGGCCGCCGGCATGCCGTCGGCCCTGGTCCTGACCGGCGAGACCACCGGCCAGATGCTGGCCGCCACGGCCGCCGAGGACCGGCCGACCTGGGTCCTCGACCGGATCGACCGGCTGCTGCCGGCCGCGCTGTGGGCCGGGCCCGGGCCGGCCACCGCGGACTGACCATGGATGGCAGACTCTCCACCTGAGCGCGGGTCGAGCGGTGGGAGTCGCATGAGCGGGAGCACAGATCGGCTGCGGGACGAGTTCGAGGCCTGCTTCGGCCGGCTGGCCGCGATCGGCCGGGACCCGGCGGGCGGCTGGACCCGCCTCGCCTGGACCGACGAGGACCGCGCGGCCCGGGCCTGGTTCCGGTCCGAGGCCAGCGCCCGCGGCCTCACCGTCGACCAGGACCCCGCCGGCAACCTCTGGGCCTGGTGGGGCGGGTCGGGCGCGGGCCCGGATGGGGTGGTGGCCGTCGGGAGCCACCTGGACACGGTCCGGGGAGGGGGGGCCTACGACGGGGCGCTCGGGGTGGTCAGCGGCCTGCTCGCGGTCGGGGAGCTGATCGGGCGGGGGGTGGAGCCGGGCCGGCCGGTGGCGGTGGTGGCGTTCGCCGACGAGGAGGGCGGGCGGTTCGGGGTGCCCACCTTCGGGAGCCGGGTGCTGACCGGGGCCCTCGACCCGGCGGACGTGCTCGAGCGGGCCGACCAGGACGGGGTGACGGCTGCCCGGGCGATGGCCGCCGCCGAGGTCGACCCGGGCCGGGTCGGACCCGACCCGGCCCGGGTGGGCCGGCTGGGCGCGTTCGTGGAGCTGCACGTCGAACAGGGACGCGGGCTGGCCGACCTGGGCCAGCCGGTGGCGCTGGGCACCGGCATCTGGCCGCACGGGCGCTGGCGGCTGACCCTGACCGGCGAGGCCAACCACGCCGGCACGACCCGGCTGGCCGACCGGCGCGACCCGATGCTCGGGCTGGCCGCGGCCGTGCTCGCCGCCCGGGCGGCCGCCACCGAGCTGGCGGCGGTCGCGACCGTCGGCCGCGTCCTGGTCGAGCCGAACTCCAGCAACTCGGTGCCCGGCCGGGTCTCGGCCTGGCTGGACGCGCGGGCCGAGCAGGACCAGACCCTCGACTGGCTGGTGGTCGCCTTCCAGGCCGGGGTCGAGGACGCGGCCGGCCGCAACGGCCTGGCGGTCGAGCTGGACTGCGAGTCCCGCAGCCCGGCGGTCGAGCTCGACCGCGACCTGACCGCCCGGCTGGACGCCCGCCTGCGCGCCGACGGCCTGGAGCCGCCGGCGCTGGCCACCGCCGCCGGCCACGACGCCGCTGCCCTGGCCGCCGCCGTCCCCACCGCCATGCTGTTCGTGCGCAACCCCACCGGCACCAGCCACAGCCCCGAGGAGACGGCCGAGGTCGACGACTGCCTGGCCGGGGTCCGGGCCCTGGCCGCGGCCATCGAGGAGCTGGCGTGCCGCTGAGCACGGCGGGCGCACGCGAAACGGTGGTGGAGGTGAGGGTGCGCCAGTGCGCACGGCGGGCGCACACGAAACGGTGGTGGATGTGAGGGTGCGCCAGTGAGCGCCTGGCATGCCGAGCTTGCCTGGCTGGGTCCCGACCGGGGCGTGGCCGAGCGGGTCCTGGTCGAGGTCGAGGGCGACCGGATCGCGGCCGTGACCGAGGGGGTCGACCCGCCGGCGGGCGCGACCCGGCTGGCCGGCGTCACCATCCCGGGACTGGCCAACGGGCACTCGCACGCCTTCCACCGGGCGCTGCGCGGCCGCACCCACGGGGCCAGCGGCGACTTCTGGAGCTGGCGGGAGCTGATGTACCAGGTCGCGGCCGCCCTCGACCCGGACCGCTACCTGGAGCTGGCCACGGCCACCTACGCCGAGATGGCACTGGCCGGGATCACCGCGGTGGGGGAGTTCCACTACCTGCACCACGACCCGGCCGGCCGGCCGTATGCCGATCCCAACCGGATGGGGGAGGCGCTGGTCGAGGCGGCCGGCCGGGCCGGGGTCCGGCTCACCCTGATCGACACCTGCTACCTGCGGGCCGGGCTCGACGGCCGGCCGCTGGCCGGGGCCCAGGTCCGCTTCGGGGACGGCGACGCCGACGCCTGGGCCGAGCGGGCCGGGGACCTCCGCGACCGCCCGGGGGTCCGGGTGGCGGCCGGCATCCACAGCGTCAGGGCGGTCGACCCGGCGGCCATGGCCACGGTGGCCGCCTGGGCCGCCGACCGCCGGGCCCCGCTGCACCTGCACCTGTCCGAGCAGCGGGCCGAGAACGAGGCCTGCCTGGCCGCCACCGGCCGCACCCCGGCCGCCCTGGCCGACTCGGCCGGGGTGCTCGGCCCGCGGACCACCGCCGTCCACGCCACCCACCTCACCGACGAGGACGTGGCCCTGCTCGGCGCCACCGCGACCACCACCTGCCTGTGCCCCACCACCGAGCGCGACCTGGCCGACGGGGTCGGTCCGGCCGGGGCGCTGGCCGACGCCGGCAGCCCGCTCTGCCTCGGCTCGGACAGCCACGCCGTGGTCGACCTGTTCGAGGAGGCCAGGGCGGTCGAGTTGGACGAGCGGCTGGCCACCGAGCGCCGCGGCCACCACCGCCCGGCCGACCTGCTGGCCGCGGCCACCTCGTCGGGCATGGACGCCCTCGGCTGGGACGCCGGCCGCCTGGCTCCCGGCCACCAGGCCGACCTGGTCACCGTCGCCCTGACCTCACCCCGCCTGGCCGGCACCCGCCCCACCGACGCCGTGGACCACCTGGTGTTCGCGGCCACCGCCGCCGACGTCACCTCGGTGGTGGCCTCCGGCCGCCAGGTGGTCGCGGACGGCCACCACCTCCTGGTCGGCGACGTCGGCCAGGCCCTGGCCAGCGCCATCGCCGCCCTGCCCGTCACGGCCCCACGCCCGAGGGCGTCCTAGCCCTCGGCAGCTTCAGACCCGGCGGCCCAGCACCACCTGCAACAACCGCTCCGCCGTCGGTTCGGCCTCGTCGTACACGCGGGGGGCGGGGCCGCCGCCGGCGATGTCGACGTGGAGGGTGGCCAGGCCGGAGCGGCGCTGGAAGGGGGAGGAGCGGACGCTGCCGCTCTGGGCCTTGGCCACGGGGACGACCGTGGTGACCCGGATCGCCACTCCGACCCGGGCGTAGAGGAAGCCGTTGCCGGCCGCGTGGCCCAGGTTGCGGTAGGCGGCCAGGCCGGCGGCGACGGCCAGGGCGAGCACGGCCGCGACCAGGACCGCCGCCGAGGACAGGGCGGCCGTTCCCGGCGAGGTCAGGAGCAGCAGGGCCAGCGCGACCACGGCCAGCAGCACCGCCGTCCGCCGGAGACTGCGGGTCACCGCCCGGCGGCGGGCCGCCGGGGGCGGCGCGAGCAGCCGCAGGACCGGGGCCGCCCCGGGCAGCAGCTCGCCGAGGACCCGGTTGACCTCGGTGCGCTGGAGGACCGGGATGGCCAGGCGGCTCGCCGTGTGGTCGTGGCCGCCGGTCCGGCCGGCGCTCTGGATGCGGATCGAGGCCAGGCCGAGGAGGCGGCGCAGCAGCGACTCCTCGATCCGGACGACCTGGAGCCGGCTCAGGGGGAGGACCGCCTCTCGGCGCTCGAGCAGCCCTCGCCGCACCACCAGGTCGTCGCCGACCCGGGCCAGGGTGAAGCCGTGGTCGGTCACGACGCTGGAGGCGGCGGCCAGGCCCAGCCACACGACCACGCCGAGCACGGCCACGGCCAGGAAGGCCGGCGGGGTGGTCGGGGTGACCGCCTCCGGGTCGAACCGCCGGAACAGCCAGTCCGACAGGCCGGGGAACCAGTCGCTGGCCTGGCTGAGCGGGCCGAGCACGACCAGCGCGGCCGCGGCCCGAGACCCGGTGATCCCGGCCAGCATCACCTCGCCGAGCCGCAGCCGCACCAGCACCCGCTCGGCCGGCGGCGCGGCGACCTCGGCCCCGGCGACCCCGGCCGGATCGCCGGCGGGCCGGGTGGCCGTCCCCTGGCCGGGGGCGTCGGCCAGCGAGGCCTTGGCCCGCAGCAGGCTGGCCCGCAGCGCCCGCGCCTCGGGCAGGGTGACCACGTCCAGGTCGACCTCGGCGGCCGAGCCGCCCCCGGCCGTCTCCACCCGCAGGGTGGCCACGCCGAGCAGGCGGTGCAGGGGCTTGCGGACCAGGTCGACCTGCTGGATGCGGTCGAACGGGACCGCCCGGAGCTTGCGGGCCAGCACCCCCTCCTCGAGCCGCAGCGCCCCGCCCTCCAGGGCGTAGGTCCGCCGCAACCACTCCAGGGTGCTCCAGGCCAGCAGCACCAGCGCCCCCAGGGCGAGCAGCCACCACTGCCGCCTGGCCGCCAGCAGCAGGGCCAGCGGCCACAGCTGGCGCACGTGCCGGCCGGCGAAGAACACCGGGCTGAGCACGTGCAGCCGCTTCGGCCCTCCGCCCTCGACCGGGGCCCCGGGGATCTCCGGGCCGGCGGGCGCGTGCAGGTCCGGCGCCGTGGGCGGCCCGGGGTCCTCAGACCGCATCGCCGTGGCCGGTCCTGGCCAGGATGAGGCGGCGCAGGCCCTCGGCATCACCGGCGGCGATGCCGGGGATGGTGGCGTCGGTGCCGGCCGAGGCGGTGTGCACCACCAGCCGGGCCAGGCCGACCGCCCGCTCCACCGGCCCCTGGGCGACGTCGATGTGCTGCACCCGGAAGTACGGGATGGCCGAGTGGATGCGGCGGACCACACCGTGGCGCACCTCCAGCGCGTCGTCGGCCACCTGGTAGCGCCAGTGCCGGTAGCTGGCCCTGGGCAGCCACCAGGCGGCCAGGCCGCCCACGACCGCCAGCAGCCCGGCGGCCAGCCCGGGCGGCCCGGGCAGGTCCGCCCCGGCCAGCCTGGCCCCGATGTCCACGGCCAGCACCACCAGGGCGAGCGCCCCGTAGCCGACCGCCTCCTGGACGGTCCACACGACCACGATGCGGCGGTCGAGCGCCCTCGACCCGACCCAGCTCCCGGTTGCCTCGGTCATCTCCCGACCAGCCTATCGGGAGCCGACAAGGGCTTGGGGTCGGCCTTCGGCCGACGACCGAATAATTCCGACCGGCTACCTTCGCCGGTCGGGCTCGTAGGTGGTGATCTCGACCTGGTAGCCGTCCGGGTCGGGCAGGTACACCGACCAGGAGACCCCGTAGTCGCCCTCGTGGAACTCGATGCCGCGGGCCCGCAGCTCGGCCTTGGCCGCCTCCAGCCCCCGGCGCGAGGTCCGGAACCCGACGTGGCGCATCGGGTCGTCGACCGTGACCGGCCGGCCGTCCTCGTTGGGGAACAGGGCCACCCCGCTGCCGCCCGCCTCCAGCACGGCCGGGAAGTCCCCCCAGGCGTCCTGGTGGACGCGACGCAGGCCCAGCACCTCCTGGTACCAGCGCACCGAGCGGGACATGTCGGAGACCACCAGCCCGACGTGGTCCAGGGCCTCCAGCTCCACCGCCACCGCCTCCTCCGCCGCCGCGACCGCCCCCACGGTACGCCGCTCGAGGGGCGCCGGCGGCGGGCCCCGATAGAATGGGGGCATGAGCAGCCTCCCCATCCCAGCGTTCGACGCCCCCAGCCGGGTCCTGCTGGCCGCCCCCCGCGGCTACTGCGCCGGCGTCGAGCGGGCCATCGACATCGTCGAGGTCGCCCTGGCCACCTACGGCCCCCCGGTCTACGTGCGCAAGCAGATCGTCCACA
>Ga0111539_10008635_pt1 | contig 12937 bp, 11 predicted proteins | sample RhiMethybrSRZTD1_FD_79667 | JGI IMG/M metagenome (GOLD analysis project Ga0111539, IMG submission 79667) | Populus rhizosphere microbial communities from Tennessee, USA - Rhizosphere MetaG P. TD hybrid SRZTD1 (version 2) (version 2) | ecosystem: Host-associated > Plants > Roots > Rhizosphere >...
ATTGAATGGCAGAATCGACGAAATTGGCGCGCCGGCCCGACCTCTTCTCCCTGGCGGGCAGGACGGCGCTGGTTACCGGGGCATCCTCGGGCTTCGGCCGCCGTTTCGCCCAGGTGCTGGCCGGCGCCGGAGCCAAGGTCGGGCTGGCAGCACGCCGCATCGACGTACTGCGCCAGCTCGAGGCGGAGATCCGCGCCGACGGCGGGCAGGCCCAAGCGTTCGCCATGGACGTGACCGATCGCGCATCGGTGGCAGGCGCGGTGGCGGAAACCGAGGCGGCTCTGGGGCCGGTCACAGTTCTCGTCAACAACGCCGGCATCCCGTCGGGCGCCTTCTTCACCAAGACGACCGAGGAGGAATGGCGCTCGGTCATGTCCGTCAACCTCGACGGCGTGTATCGCGTTGGCCAGGAGACGGCGCGGCGCATGGTGGCCAACCGCACCGGCGGCTCGATCATCAACATCGCCTCGCTGCTGGGCTTCGGCGTCATCAAAGGTCTATCGACCTATTCGACCACCAAGGCGGCCGTGATCAGCCTGACCAGATCGATGGCGCTGGAGCTGGCGCGCGACCGCATCCGCGTCAACGCCCTGGCCCCCGGGTATTTCGCCACCGAGTTCAATGTGGAGTATCTCGCCAGCGAGGCCGGCAGGCGGATGATGGCGCGCGTGCCCATGGCGCGCGCCGGCGCGGTCGAGGAGCTGGATGGGCCGCTGCTGCTGCTGGCCTCCGATGCCGGCGCCTTCATGACCGGCAGCGTCGTCACGGTCGACGGCGGCCATCTATTGGCGATGGGCTGAAGGATCGGCACGCATGTCCTGGAGAAAGTCCGAGGATGGCCGCGAACGGCCGGAGCTGAGGAAGCGCCCGGCCAACTTCGTGCCCCTGAGCCCGGTCAGCTTTTTGGGCAGGGCGGCGGCATTCTTCGGCGACCGCACGGCCGTCGTCCACGGCAAGCGCCGCTTCACCTATCACGAGTTCTATGCACGCACCCGCCGGCTGGCGGACGCTCTCACCAAGGCCGGCATCAGGCGGGGCGATACGGTGGCCATTCTCGCGGCCAACACCCCGGCCATGCTGGAAGCACACTTCGCCGCTCCCATGATCGGCGCGGTGCTCAATCCGATCAACATCCGCCTCGATGCCCACATGATCGCCTTCTGCCTCGAGCACGGCGAGGCGAAGCTGCTCATCGCCGACCGCGAGTTCCACGCTACCATCGCGCCGGCGCTGGAAAAGCTCGGCAGCAAGCGCCCGCGCGTCATCGATCTCGCCGATGCTGAAACCACCGGTACTCCGGGCTTCGGTGGCATCGAGTACGAGGCGTTCCTGGCTTCCGGCGACCCGGCTTTCGCCTACACCGGTCCGGAGGACGAGTGGGATAGCATCTGTCTGCTCTACACCTCTGGAACGACGGGCAATCCCAAGGGCGCCGTCTACAGTCATCGCGGCGCCTACCTGGGCGCCCTCGCCAACGCCCTCACCTTCAAGCTGGACCACGACAGCCGCTACCTGTGGACGCTGCCGATGTTCCACTGCTCGGGCTGGACTTTCACGTGGGCTGTCGCCGCCGTGGGAGGCACGCACGTATGCCTGCGCAAGGTCGAGCCCAAACGCATCTTCGATTGCGTTGCCGAGCATCGCATCAGCCACATGTGCGGCGCGCCCATCGTCCTCAATATGCTCGTGCACGCGCCCCCCGAGGCGAAGCGTGCCCTGCCTGTGCGCACGAAGGTGGCGACCGGCGGTGCCGCGCCACCTGCCATCATCATCGAGCGCATGGAGGCCATGGGCTTCGAGGTGCTTCACCTCTATGGCACCACCGAGAGCTATGGCCCCTCCACCTATTGCGCGCCGATGCCTGAATGGGCCGCGCTGCCGACCGGGGAGCGCTACGCGCACATGGCGCGGCAGGGCATCCCCAACCCCGTCATCGAGCACATGATGGTGGCCGACGCGGACACGCTCGCGCCCGTTCCCCGGGACGCGGCCACGGTCGGCGAGATCATGCTGACCGGCAACACGCTCATGAAGGGCTACCTCAAAAACGAGCCTGCCACCGAGGAGGCCTTCGCCGGCGGCCCCTATCACTCCGGCGATCTCGCGGTGTGGCACGGCGACGGCAGCATCGAGGTCAAGGATCGCTCCAAGGACATCATCATCTCGGGCGGCGAGAACATCTCCTCGCTCGAGGTGGAGGAGGTGCTCTACCGTCACCCCAAGGTCATGGAGGCTGCGGTGGTGGCCCGGCCTGACCCCACGTGGGGCGAGCATCCCTGCGCCTTCGTTACCCTGAAGCCCGAGGCCGGCGCCGCGACGGCCGAGGAGATCATCGCCTTCTGCCGCTCCAACATGGCGCGCTACAAGGTCCCCCGCACGGTGGTGTTCGGTCAGCTCCCCAAGACGTCGACCGGGAAGATCCAGAAGTTTCTTCTGCGCGACCAGGCCAAGGCGCTTACCTGATTTCTCCGGCTTCCCGGTCGCAACCCCGCCGATATCGCGTGAGATATTTCGGCCACGCCTGGGGTGCGGCCGTCGACGGGGTTCTTTCTTCCGCCGGAATAGCGCGCCACTCTATGAGGTTGGGTGAGGCGATCGGGCGGCGCAGCCGCAGGGCGTTCGCCAGGGGGAGAGGTTCATGACCGAGCTCAGTCCGCTTCGGCAGCTGCGTATGGGAATGCTGCCCAAGATGGTGTCATGGTACGATCCGCGGCTTCTGGCCCGCATCGGCGTGCGCACCATCATCTCGGCGGTGTTCGGACAGTATGCGGACCAGCGCCTGATCCAGGCCGTCACCGATCCATGCGACGACAAGGACCTGTGCACCCGCTACGACTACAGCAATCCCGACGTCAACGAGCCGAAACGGTGCATCGCGCCCGACGAGACCGGCGCGTTCTGGATCGACTACGTCGCCGACGTCGGCGACGGCTTCGAGCCCAGCTACACCCTCGCCTATCTCCTGGCCCAGGATAGCCTCGACGTGCGCCAGGCCGGGCGCCTGCGGCACGGCGAGATCCTCATCCTCGGCGGCGACCAGTGCTATCCTCAGGCCACGCGGGAGGAATACAAGAAGCGCCTGCTCACCCCGTTCAACTGGGCGTTCAACGTTCCGCATCCCGACCGCAAGCTGTTCGCCATTCCCGGCAACCACGACTGGTACGACGGCCTTACCTCGTTCGACAGCCTGTTCTGCTCCTCGCGCGATCGCAGCGCCAGGGGCAACGTGATCGGCGGGTGGGAGTGCCAGCAGCACCGCAGCTACTGGGCGATCCGCCTCCCTCACAACTGGTGGGTGTGGGGCGCCGACATTCAGTTCTCCAAGTATCTCGACACCAGCCAGGTCGGCTATTTCGAGATGGTGGCTGCGCAGATGGGTCCCCAGGACAACCTCATCATCTGCCTGGCGGAGCCCTCATGGCTGCTGGCCGATTTCACCGGCGAGGACGAGGAGGAGAACTTCTTCAAGATCACCACGATCGCTCGCGAGCGCGGTGTACGCATTTGCGCCGTCATCGCCGGCGACTGGCACCATTACGCGCGCTACTATGCTCACGAGCTCGACACTCACTTCATCACCTCCGGCGGCGGAGGCGCCTTCCTGCATCCAACCCACATCCTCAAAAACTCGATTGCCGTGCGTTGGCCCGAGCGCCCGGCGGAGGAGCAGGAAAACGGTAAGGCGGCGCCCACGCCTCCGGGCCGGCCCCAGGGCGAAGGCTGGAAGGCGAAGCAATACGACATCCACCTGAAGCGCAACACCAAGGCTGCCGGCGGCATGGTGGAGCAGGCCGTCCAGGACGTGCAAGACGTGCTGGCGCCGCTGCAGGGTCCGGCCAAGCGCAAGCGTCAGCCTCTCAAGCCGCAGGCTCCCAAGTGCTATCCAGAGAAGGGCCGCAGCTACCTGCTCAGCCTCGGCAACATTCTGTTCCCGTTCTATAATCCTGGCTTTGCCATCGGCATCGGCCTGATCTACTGGCTGATCACCTGGGAATTCCAGACGCTCGTCACGCGCCATAACATTTCCGACGGCAAAATCGACGAGGTCGGCATCGGCACCTCGCTCGCCAGCATCCTGGCCTACATGCCGCTCTATCTCGTCCAGGCCATGATAGCCTCGATCGCGCTGGTGGCGATGCTGGGCGGCCTCTATGCCTTCCTCGTGTCATACGTAGACGCCGTCGAATCTCCTGGACCGCGGCGCTATCTGACGAAGTTCTTCGTCGGCTCGGCGCACTTCCTGGCCCATCTGACGGCGATGTTCACGCTGTCGCTGTTCGTGGTCATGCTCAACAACTGGATGACCCCGTCGATCGAGAAGGCCGTCACTGGCATCTACGAGAAGCGCAAGGAGCACACGCAGGTCGTCCAGGACGTGATCGAGGAGTCGCTGCGGCCGCTGCAGCGGCGGACCGAGGTGCAGCAGCGCAGTGCCGAAGGCGACAAGCGGCCCAAGCCCATTCGCGAGGTCGTGGGCTTCATGTCGTATCCCACGCTCATGATCGTCTTCGGTGCGCTCGTAGGCGGCTCGCTGTGGGGTTTCTACTGGGTGCTCACGGGCCTGGTGCGCATGCACGCCGCCGAGGCCTTCGCGGCGCTGCGGATCCAGAACTACAAGAACTTCCTGCGTATCAAGGTCGAGAAGGACAAGCTCACCATCTATCCTCTGGCCGTGGACAGAATACCAGGCGCGGATGACTGGATGAATGCGCCGCGCGGCAAGGCCAACCCGCAGCCGACCAATCCCAAGCTTATCGCGGTCAAGCCCATCGACGTGCGGCTGATCGAGGACCCGATCGTGATCCACAGCTACGACGAAACCTACGAGTGACGCCGTGCGCACCGGCCCGGCCGAGGCTTCGACTATCTGATGGCTTCGCCCTCGGCGCTGTCGCCGGCGCGCACGAACGGCTCCAGCCACGAGCCCCGCACCGTCACGCTTTCGGCTCCCGCCATGTCCGCGGGCTTGAGCGGCCGGTCGGTCGGCACACCGGGCTTCGTCAGCAGCCGCAAGTCAAGCGTTCGCTCGGCCAGATCCACACGCCCCGACGCGGCAATGCCAGCCGTGCCCGACCGCGCCTGCAAGACCTCGGTGAACAATACGCCGTTGCGGATGACTGCACGCGCCTCGACGTTCTCGATGCTGGTTTGCGCCTTGGCCAACAGTCCCCAGCCCGGCGACACGGTGGACTTCGCCACGGACTTCACGGCTTTCATGTCGAGGCCTACACGTCCGCCATCTGCCATGGCGAAGGTGGCCTTGCCGGATAGGCGGCGGAGCAGCTCGACCGGCGTCTGGCCAACACCCTGCAGATCGACCGACAGCGTCGAGCGCCCGGTTATCACCGGAGAGCCCAGCAGGGCGGTTGCGGCACTTCCCGCATCGAAGCTCTCGATCTTTCCGCGAACGGTATAGCGCGGGAGCAATTCATTGCTGTTGACCGTGACCTGGGCATTCATCTTGCCGGCGTGAACCTCGAGCTCGGCGATATCGGCCAGCAACTTGCCGGACCGAACCGCAATGGTCGCGGCACCGCGACCCAGAACGAGCCCGTAGCTCTTGATCGTGACCTTGGGCGCGGAGAGGCGGACGTCCGCGTCAACGTGCCGGAGGATCGGAAACGACAGGTCGAACGCGGACCACGAGGCCGCCTGGCGGTCGAACAAGAACGCATGCGAGCGCGCGGCTTCGGCATAGGGCGTCAAGTCCAGCGCGCTGAATGCCAGGGTGGCGTCGATCAGCGGACGCGTGCCCTTGAGGTCGAGCGAGAGCGCGCCGGTGGCCTCGTTGCCGTCTATCGCCACCTTGGCATCCTCGACGGCCAGCGTCTCCCGCGCCCAGTTGAGCTGCCCCTTCACGGTCGTGGCGTTGAGCCCGGAGGCGCTGGATACCGGCACGCCGAACCAGCGTGCGAGTCGCCGCAGGCTCGGACTGGTGATCTCGACATAGCCCGCCAGGCGCAGATCGGCGGCGGCATCGAGGTATCCGTCGAAGGCTGCCTCCAGCAGATCTCCCTTGAGGCTGACCTTCATCGGCCAACGCTGAGACGACCGCTTCTCGGGCGGGAGCGCGAGCATGCCGTCGAAGGCGAGCTGCTGACCGCGGATCGTGAAGCTTCCCCGGGCCGTCACGTAACCCTTGCGGCGGCCGCTCAGCTCCGCCTGGATATCGTTGATCGTTTCCGCGCCGCCATCGGCCGATGTCACGTGCAGGGTGCCCCGCCGCATCGTCAGCGCATCGAACCCCATTGCGGACAGCTGATCCACCAGCAGCGGCGCGGTGACATCGATGATGCTGCTCGCCGTCGTGCGCTCAAGACCGGGCACGTCCGCTCGCGACCCCGATACATTGAGATGAAATACGGGCCCGTCGAGAACGAAACGGGAGATCGGCGTGCCGGAGGCGGCATTGCCGTCCGCATAAAGCGTGCCTCGGCTGAGGGTGAGGTCCGGGCGCGAGCCGAGACGCACCGTCTCGGTGATCACGTGCATGTCCCGCGGCGAGGCCATGACGGAGTACCCCGAGAAGGGTTCGTCTGCGGTGCGCTGAACGAGCAGCACGGGAGCGAGCACGGCGAGCAGCAGGCAGGCAAGCGTGGCAAGAGCGAGCGTAGCGAACCGGGAGATGACGTTCTTGCGTCTCATGCCGTGGACTTCAGCCTAGCTCGTCCGGGTTGTGCCGGAACTTGCGCCCGCGATTCGGAGGCGGACGTATTGGTTGCCGTAGTCGAGGCCTGCAAGCTGGATGTGCTTTTACTCATCACCCTCGCCGCGTGCAAGCCGAACATCGCCTCTTTCCGGGCAAGCGGCTCGCGCGCGATCCCTGGCGCATTGATAGCCTGTTATGACAGAAAGAACCAGTCAAACCCTCTTGGCACTGTTCATGCGTGACTTGCTGTGGAGACTTGAGGAAGCGTGCGCCGCTCAGGCTCCTCCCGGCGAATTTTCAGTCTTCATGGCATCGCGGGCGCCCAAGTCCCTCGCAATCTGCGCTGACTTGCATCGCATTTCGATGAGATCAGGTGTGCTGCGATTCCGTGCGGGGGCGGGGATGACGGCAGGATCGGCAGCGCATCGCCCGCAGCGGTGCAGCGGCCAGCCGCCTCCGCCGCATTGACTTGGACCCCCATCGACTTCAGTTTGTACACAGGCCCATGAAGCGCGGCGCCAGGCCGTCATGACGAGCGAGGTTTCCCGGTGAACAAGGTCTTTGCAAGTGCCAAGGGGGCGCTGGACGGCGTGATCAAGGATGGACAGGTGCTGGCCGTCGGCGGCTTCGGCCTGTGTGGCATTCCTGAAGCTTTGATCGCCGCGGTGCGCGACTCGGGCGCCAGGAACCTCACGGTCATCTCCAACAATGCGGGGGTCGACGGCTTCGGCCTCGGTGTGCTGCTCGAGACGCGCCAAGTCAAGAAGATGATCTCGTCCTATGTCGGTGAGAACAAGGAGTTCGAGCGGCAGTATCTGGCCGGCGAACTCGAGCTCGAATTCACGCCGCAGGGGACGCTCGCCGAGAAGCTGCGAGCGGGCGGTGCCGGCATTCCCGCGTTCTACACCAAGACCGGATACGGCACGGTCGTCGCCGAGGGTAAGCCGGTCGCGGAGTTCGAGGGGCAGAAATACATTCTGGAGCGGTCGCTCAAGGCCGACGTCGCGCTGGTCAAGGCCTGGAAGGGCGACAAATCCGGCAACCTCATCTACCGGATGACGGCGCGCAACTTCAATCCCAACGTGGCGACCGCCGGCAAGGTGACGATCGCAGAGGTCGAGCACCTGGTCGAGACCGGGGAGCTCGAGCCCGATCAGATTCACACGCCCGGCATCTTCGTTCAGCGCATCGTTCTCAACGCCACCCCCGAGAAGCGGATCGAGCAGCGCACCGTGCGCAAGTCCTGAAAGGAGCTGCCCTATGGCTTGGACTCGTGAGCAGATGGCCGAGCGCGCTGCAAAGGAGCTGCGCGACGGCTTCTATGTGAACCTCGGCATCGGCCTGCCGACGCTGGTCGCCAACTATATCCCTGAGGGCATGTCGGTGATGCTGCAGTCCGAGAACGGCCTGCTCGGCATCGGTCCCTTCCCGACCGAGAACGAGGTCGACGCCGACCTGATCAACGCAGGCAAGCAGACGGTGACGACGCTGCCGGGCTCGAGCTTCTTTTCCTCCGCGGACAGCTTTGCCATGATCCGCGGCGGACACATCGATCTCGCCATCCTCGGCGCCATGCAAGTGTCAGAGACCGGTGATCTCGCCAACTGGATGATCCCCGGCAAGATGGTGAAGGGCATGGGCGGCGCGATGGACCTCGTCGCCGGCGTCGAGCGCGTCGTTGTCGTCATGGAGCATACGGCGAAGAAGAAGGATGGCTCGATCGACAAGAAGATTCTGCCGAAGTGCAACCTGCCGCTCACCGGCGTCGGTGTGGTCAACCTGATAATCACCGATCTGGGCGTGATGGAGATCACCAAGAGCGGACTCAAGCTGATCGAGCTGGCGCCGGGCGTAACCAGGGAAGAGCTCGCCGAGAAAACCGATGTCGCGGTGAACTAATGTGATGATTGCTTGCCTGCGCCGGCGGAGGCCGGGGTCGCCGCAACGGTGAGCAGGAGGAGACGAGCCCGTGCCCCGCATTCCCTATCCCGATCTGGACAAGGCGACGCCAGAGGTGCGTGAGATGTTGGGCCGGCTGCCGGCGCCGGCCAATATCTTCAACATGATGGCGCACGCGCAGACCTGCCTGAAGCCGGTCATGAAGCTCGGAGGCACTCTGCTGGGCAAGCTCGAGCTCGATCCCAGGCTGAGGGAGCTGTGCCTCCTCCGCGCGGTCCGGCTGGAAGGCGGCGACTATGAATGGGTGCAGCATGTTCCCATCGCCCGCGACCTCGGGGCCACCGAGGCGCAGATCGCCGCGCTGGAGAACGACGACGGCGAGGCCGCGTGCTTCGATGCCCGCGAGAAGGCGGCTCTGCGTTTCACGCGCGAGGTCGTGGTCGACGTGCGGGCATCTGAGGCGACGGTCGCGGAGGCGCGCAAGCACCTGTCGGACCGCGAACTTGTTGAGCTGATCCTGATGGCCGGCTTCTACATCATGCTGGCACGGTTGACCGAGACACTCGGCATCGAGACCGAAGCGCCGATGGGCAGCGCTCTCGTGCGCAATATCGAGAAGCGCGTCGCGGCCAACCGGCTAAAGACAACTTAAGACGCCGCGTACCGCGCTTTGCGGCCGCTGGAAGCTCCCGTCGATCGGCAATGGCAAGCCCGACGCGGCCGTGAAGCTCGTATCCTCGCGCGCTTGAGACCTGGCCGCCTTTTCGCACGACCGCGCGGGAATTTCCGCTGCGGACCTGCGCATGCGTCATGCGGGCATATTGATGTCTCAAACATCATGATGCATGGTCTGAGCCCATATTCTGATCTCTAAGCCTGGAGACCGAAATGATCACTGCCGCTCAGATGCGCGCAGCGCGGGCCCTGCTCGGCATCGACCAGCAGACGCTGGCCGATCTTGCCGACGTTTCGCTTCCCACCATTCAGCGGATGGAGGCGAGCCAGGGCAACGTGCGGGGCATCGTCGACACGCTGATGAAGGTGGTGGAGGCGTTCGATCTCGCGGGCATCGAGCTCATCGGGGAGAACACGCCGAGCCAGGGCATGGGGCGAGGCGTGCGCATGAAGATCGCCGCAGCCGCGGCGGTCCGGCGCGTGGGTCAAGCGTCCCAGCGCAAGAGGGGTTGAACGCCTGCACAGCCAACACATGCAATTGCGACGGTGACCGCCGACGAGCCAGCCGACGATCCCGCCGCTCCTTGTCGCAAGGAGACGGAGAGACATGGACGCGTCTGCGCCCAGAAGCCTGAGACCCGCGGCGCCGAGCTTCGCTGAGCTGTTCACCCCGAAGCTCGTTACGATCCTGCGCGAAGGTTATGGCTGGCCCCAGCTCCGCGCCGATGCCATCGCCGGGTTGACGGTCGCCATCGTCGCGCTGCCGCTGTCGATGGCGCCACCGCTGCGGTCAGCGGCGTGCTCGATCGCATCGGCGAGCATCCCAGGCTGTTCGTGCTGGACTTCGAGGACGTGCCGCTCGTCGACAGCACCGCAGCCAAAGCGCTCGAAAAGTTCGCCCACAAGCTCCAGCGCTCGGGCACGCGCGTGTATTTCGCCGGTGCAACCAAGAGCGTGCGGCGGACGCTGCTGATGGCCGGCCTCCGCAGACCCCTCGTGCGCTATACTTCAACCGCGCAGGATGCCGTCGCCCATTGGCGGTCGGCACCCAACGGCAAGAACGAGCCGTAGGCGTTCGCGCGCTGGTTGGACACGCGATTTCGCGCGGTGTTCATCCCGCATTTGGCGGAAATCGGATAGCTCGGGCAGCCAGGTCTTCGATAAGACTTGGCCGATTTTGTTCTTATGGCCTGAATTCTGGAACCAATGTTGCTCGGGAGAATTCCACTCGGGGTTATTTGCTCATGAATTCTTCTTCGTTCCGACAAAGGGCGGCGGCACCTACCCTTTCCCGTCGCCGGAAGAAAAACGAGGTAGCGATCATGATCAGGCCCCTCACGCGCCGCCAGGCTGTGGCTCTGGGTACAGCTTTCCTGCTTGGGTCTCGCATGGAGGCCCAGGCCCAAAGGGCGCTGCTCAACGTTTCCTATGACCCGACCCGCGAGCTGTATGAGGCCTTCAATGCAGCCTTCATCAAGCATTGGAAGGCCAAGACCGGCGAGACGCTGGTGATCAGGCAGTCGCATGGCGGTTCGGGCAAGCAGGCGCGCGCCGTCCTCGACGGGCTCGAGGCAGATGTGGTGACGCTTGCGCTCGCCTATGATGTCGACGCCCTTAACAAAAAGGGCGGACTCATCCCGGCCGATTGGCAGAAGCGCCTGCCCTACAACTCCGCGCCCTACACGTCCACCATCGTATTCCTCGTGCGCAAGGGCAACCCCAAGCAGATCAAGGACTGGGGCGACCTGGCCAGGCCCGGCGTCGAGGTCATCACGCCCAATCCCAAGACCTCGGGCGGGGCCCGCTGGAACTACCTCGCCGCCTGGGGGTATGCACTCGGCTTGCCCGGGGGCAGCGAGGCATCCGCGAAAGGCCTGGTTGCCCGCATCTACAAGAACGTGAAAGTGCTGGATTCGGGCGCGCGCGGCTCCACGACCACATTCGTGGAGCGCGGCATCGGCGACGTGTTCATTTCCTGGGAGAACGAGGCGTTCCTCGCGCAGAAGGAGCTCGGCAAGGACAAGCTGGAGATCGTGGTTCCCAGCGTCTCGATTCTGGCGGAGCCGCCGGTCACGGTGGTGGACAAGGTCGTCGACAAGCGGGGCACGCGCGCGGCCGCGACGGCATATCTGCAGTACTGGTACTCGCCCGAGGCTCAGGAGATCGCCGCCCGCAACTATTACCGGCCGCGCGATCCCGCGGTGACCGCCAAGTACGGCGAGCAGTTCGTCAACGTGAGGCTCTTCACCGTCGACGAGATCTTCGGCGGCTGGGAAAAGGCTCAGAAAACGCATTTCACCGACGGCGGCGTCTTCGATCAGGTCTACGGAAAATGAGTCTGCCCGGACGGGGAACGAAAAATTCCTATGCTCGGAAGGCGCGCGAGTATCCAAATGCAGAAGAAATTGGTTGCGGAATGCGCAACGCAGGCCCCGCTTGCGGCCGACGCAACGCCCATGGAGCATGGCGTGCGTTTTGCCCTTTTTCCGGCGCGCCTGTTCGCACGGGCAGCACCGCGCTGCCTGCTTCCCGTCGTTCCTGCCCTTCGCGGCGGACTCGCAGACGGGTCAGAGGGATCATTGCCACTCACGCACGTCGGGATCGCGCAAGCAGGTCTTGCACAAGTTCAGTGGTCGCTTTCCCGTCACAAAAATGTTCAGTGTAGATCGGGTGCCGGCCGGCTGGGCCGTGGTTCAGGCCAGGCATTTCGCCGACGGCGCGCTGTCTGCGATCGGATCATCGTGAAGCACTGATGGCCGTTGCGAGAACCCGCAAGGTGTTGCCGGGATTCGGGCTGTCGCTGGGATTCACCCTGGCGTACCTCTCCCTGATCGTGCTCGTGCCCTTGGCAGCGGTGTTTCTGAGAACGTCCGCGCTCACGCCCGAGGCGTTCTGGCAGGCGGTGTCCTCGCCGCGTGTGGTGGCCTCCTACCGGCTGACTTTCGGAGCGTCGCTGTTGGCGGCCGCGGTCAATTGTGTGTTCGGACTGCTGCTGGCGTGGTCGCTGGTGCGCTACAGCTTTCCCGGCAAGCGACTTGTCGATGCGCTGGTCGATCTGCCGTTCGCCCTGCCTACGGCGGTCGCCGGCATCGCGCTGACAGCGCTCTACGCCAAGAACGGGTGGCTCGGGCAGTACCTGGAGCCGTTCGGCATCAAGATCGCCTTCACGCCGGCGGGTGTGCTGGTGGCGCTCATCTTCATCGGCTTGCCGTTCGTCGTGCGTACGGTGCAGCCGGTGTTGGAGGACCTCGACACCGAGATCGAGGAAGCGGCGGCGAGCCTGGGTGCCCGGCGCTGGCAAACGGTCTGGCGTGTCGTGCTGCCAACCTTGCTGCCGGCTTTGCTGACCGGCTTCGCGCTCGCCTTCGCGCGTGCGGTCGGCGAGTATGGCTCGGTGATCTTCATCGCCGGCAACCTGCCGATGGTGTCGGAGATCACGCCCCTCATCATCATCACCAAGCTCGAGCAATACGACTATGCCGGCGCCACCGCCGTCGCCTCGGTCATGCTGGTGGCCTCCTTCGTGCTGCTGCTCATCATCAACGGCCTGCAGGGTTGGACCGACAGGCGCAGGGAGAGGCTCGCTTGATGACACCCGCGGTGACAGCCCCGGGCGTGCGCAGCGGCGCTCTGCGCTTCGAGGCCAACTCGGCCACGCGCGATCCTGCATGGGTGAAGGGTCTCGTGCTTGCGCTGTCGCTGGGCTTCTTCCTG